>Ga0209342_10007228_pt1 | contig 11185 bp, 8 predicted proteins | sample RifCSP16_2_FD_184023 | JGI IMG/M metagenome (GOLD analysis project Ga0209342, IMG submission 184023) | Soil microbial communities from Rifle, Colorado - Rifle CSP2_sed 16_2 (SPAdes) (version 2) | ecosystem: Environmental > Terrestrial > Deep subsurface > Rock core/Sediment | place: Rifle... | reverse complement strand
ACGGCTGGCCGTCCTTCGCAAGTTCGTTCCGCAGGAGTACTGGACCATCGAGGCCGACCTCGAGCAGGACGGCCAGCCGTTCCAAGCCCGCCTGCACAAGCTCGACGGCCACAAGCCCGAGATCAAGGACGAGGCGACGGCGCAGGCCATCGTCGCCGACGCCCGCAAGCTGCCGTTCAAGGTCACCGCGCTGGAGAAGGGCGAGCGCCGCCGCCCCGCGCCCCCGCCGTTTCGCACCAGCACGATGCAGCAGGAGGCGGCGAAGCAGCTCGGCTTCTCGGCCGCCGTCACGATGCGCATCGCCCAGCAGCTGTACGAGGGCGTGGAGATCGGTGACGAAGGGTCGGTGGGGCTCATCACCTACATGCGCACCGACTCGATCCGCGTCGCGGACTCAGCCGTGGCGCAGGCGCGGGACTTCATCGCGCGGGAGTTCGACAAGCCCTACCTCCCCGCCGCGCCGAACGTGCACAAGACCGGCAAGGGGCAGTCCAAAGTACAGGACGCGCACGAGGCGATCCGGCCGACGGACGTCCTAGGGCGCCCGGAGCAGCTCAAGAAGTACCTCGACGCCCGACAGTTCAAGCTGTATCAGCTCATCTGGCGGCGGTTCGTCGCGTCCCAGATGACGCCGGCCGTGTTCGAGACGACCAAAGTCGACTTCGACCTCGGCCGCTTCGTGTTCCGGGCCACAGGGTCGCGCATGCTGTTCAACGGCTACCACGTGCTGTACCACGAGGCCCACGAGCCGGAGGAGGGCAAGACCCTCGAGGATCTCCCCCCGATCCCGCCACTCGCGCAGGGCGACGTGGTCACGGTCCGCCAGATCACGCCTAACCAGCACTTCACGGAGCCGCCGCCGCGCTACAGCGAGGCGAGCCTCGTGAAGGAGCTCGAGCGGCTTGGCATCGGCCGCCCCTCGACGTATGCAACGATCATTTCCACCCTGAAGAACCGCTGGTACGCCACCGCCAAGGACCGGCGCTTTCAGCCCACGCCGCAGGGCGAAACGGTGTGGCGAGTGATGAAACAGTGCTTCCCGGACGTGTTCGAGGTCGGGTTCACGGCGCAGATGGAGAGCGAGCTCGACAAGGTCGAGGAGGGCGATCTCGCCTGGCAGCGCGTGCTGGAGGACTTCTGGGGCCCGTTCGCCAAGGCGCTCGCGGCCGTGGACATCCCGCGCCTCATCCACGACGTCCACGACCTCTCCGAGTTGCACAAGGAGCGATGCCCGAACTGCGGCGGCGAGGTGGTCGTGAAGAGCGGGCGGTTCGGCCCGTTCGTCGCGTGCGCCAAGTACCCGGAGTGCCGCTTCAGCCGCCCGCTCAAGAAGGACCGGATCCCCGACCGGCCATCCGACGAGGTGTGCCAGGAGTGCGGCGCGCCGATGGTCATCAAGACCGGACGGTACGGCGAGTTCCTCGCCTGCACGCGCTATCCGAAGTGCAAGCACACACGCCCGGTGCCGCTCGGGGTGAAGTGCCCCAAGTGCGGCGTCGGCGACCTTGCCGAACGCCGGACCAGGAAAGGGCGCAGCTTCTTCGGCTGCCTGCGCTATCCGGAGTGCGACTACTCGGTCTGGAATAAGCCGGTGCCGGTGGCGTGCCCGTCGTGCGGGTTCGTGGGCATGGAGGAGCGCCAGTCCAAGACGGGAGGAGGGGGAGCGACTCGCAAGTGCCTGAAGTGCGGACACGAAATCACGGTCGAGGAGAGCACCGCGGCGGAGTCGGTCGCCAGCTGACGGGGGGTGAGGGGAGCGCGACGGTGGTGGGGGGTGGGCTCGCGGGCAGCGAGGCCGCGTGGGCGCTCGCCGAGCGCGGGGTTGCGGTCACGCTCAGCGAGATGCGGCCCGTCCGGATGACGGCGGCGCACCAGACCGACCGGCTCGCCGAGCTCGTCTGCAGCAACTCCTTCAAGTCGACGGAGCTGAGCAACGCCCACGGCCTTCTCAAGGCCGAGATGCGGCGCCTGGGCAGCATCGTGCTCGACGCGGCCGTGGAGGCCAGCGTGCCCGGCGGGGCGGCGCTCGCCGTGGATCGCGTGGCGTTCTCGCAGGCGGTCCAGGCGCGGGTCACGAGCCATCCGAACATCACGGTCGCCCGGGGGGAGGTGACGGCGCTCTCGTCACCCGGTGTCGTCGCGACCGGCCCGCTCACTTCGGACGCGCTGGCCGCGGCCATCGCCCGCCGGCTCGAGGCGGCGTCGCTCGCGTTCTTCGACGCCATCGCGCCGATCGTCGCGGCCGACTCGCTCGACCTGGGGCCACTGTTCCGCGCCTCGCGCTACGGGAAGGGCGGCGGGAGCGACTACCTGAACGCGGCGCTCACTGAGGAGCAGTACGACGCGTTCGTGACGGCGCTCCGTACCGGCGAGCAATACCAGCCGCACCACGAGTTCGACCGCACGCCCTACTTCGAGGGGTGCCTGCCGGTCGAGGAGATGGCCGGGCGTGGGCGGGACGTGCTGCGCTTCGGACCGATGAAGCCGGTCGGGCTGATCGACCCCCGCACGGGGCGGGAGCCCTTCGCCGTCGTGCAGCTCCGGCAGGAGGACCGCGCCGGGCAGATGTGGAATCTCGTCGGCTTTCAGACCAGGTTGAAGGTCCCCGAGCAGCAGCGCGTGCTGCGGATGATCCCGGGCCTCGAGCGCGCCGAGTTCCTGCGCTTCGGCAGCATCCACCGCAACGCCTACATCAACGCGCCGCGGGCGCTCACGGCCCACCTCTCCGCCAAGGACGACGCGCAACTGCTCTTCGCCGGCCAGATCACCGGCGTGGAGGGGTACACCGAGTCGGCGGCGACGGGCGTGCTCGCCGGGATCAACCTCGCCCGGATGCTGGCCGGCGGCACGCCGCTGGTCCCGCCGCCCACGACGATGCTGGGCGCGCTGTACCGCTACGTCCACACGGCCGACGCGGAGCACTTCCAGCCGATGAACGCCAACTTCGGACTGCTCGAGCCGCTTGAGCGGCCTGTCGCGGACAAGCAGCGCCGGAAGGCGCTGCTGGCCGAGCGCGCGCTCGTGGACATCGACGCCTTCGCGCTGCGGCTCGGGATTCCAGTGGCGGCGTGACCAACGTGCCGGAGCTCGCCGAATTCGTCGCCTTCCTCTCGAAGGAGCGGAACGATTCCCCGCACACCGTAAAGGCGTACGAGCGCGACGTCGCTGACTTCGCGGCGTTCTGCGGCCGCTACTACGGTGGCGCGTGGAGCTGGAGCGGCGTGGATCGCCTCGCGGTCCGGGGCTGGCTCGGTGCCCTGCACGAGCGCGGGCTCGCGAAGCGCTCGGCCGCGCGGGCCCTCTCGGCCCTGCGTACGTTCTACCGGTTCTTGAACGCCACCCGGGGCGTGGAGGTCAATCCGGCGAAGGCGACGCGCACTCCGAAGCTCAGGAGAAGCCTGCCGACTCACCTCGACCGAGTGGAAATCGGGCAGCTCTTCGCAGAGGCCCAGCGCCGCGCCGACGCGGGGGGCTTCAAGGAAGCGCGGGATCTCGCGATGCTCGAGCTCTTGTACTCGACGGGGATCCGGCTGAGCGAGCTCGCCGGGCTCAACGACGGGGACGTGGATCTCGTCTCCGACCAGCTGAAGGCGCGGGGAAAGGGGAGGAAGGAGCGGATCGTGCCCGTCGGCAGCGTCGCGGGGCGCGCGCTGCGGCGGTATTTTCGCCTGCGCGACGCCTGGCTCGTCGGGACGCCGCACCAGCGCGGGGTGGGGGCGGCGAGGGGGGCGGTGTTCCTGAACCAGCGCGGCAAGCGGCTCACACCGCGGGGGGTTCAGCTTGCGGTGAAGGGCCTGCTCGGCGTGCTCGCCCGCGGCCGCGATCTGCACGTGCACTCACTGCGTCACTCGTTCGCCACCCACCTGCTCGACGCGGGGGCCGACCTGCGGGCGGTGCAGGAGCTGCTCGGCCACGCCTCGCTGAGCACCACACAGGTGTATACTCATACGTCGGTCGAGCGGTTGAAGCGGGTGTACCACAAGGCCCATCCCCGGGCGTGACGGGATAGGGGACCATGCAGCGCATGCACAGCACGACGATTCTCTGCGTCCGCCGCGACAGCCGCGTGGCCCTGGGCGGCGACGGCCAAGTCACCATCGGCGACACGGTGATGAAGGCCAATGCCAACAAGGTGCGCGCGCTCAAGGGCGGCAAGATCCTCGCCGGGTTCGCGGGCGCCGCGGCGGACGCGTTCACTCTGTTCGAGAAGTTCGAGGAGAAGCTGGAGCGGTACCCGGGCAACCTGCCGCGGGCGGCCGTTGAGCTGGCCAAGGACTGGCGCTCGGACCGGGTGCTGCGCCGCCTCGAGGCACTCCTGGTCGTGGCCGATCGGGAGCACGGGTATGTGATCTCGGGCTCGGGCGAGCTGATCGAGCCCGACGACGGCGTGCTCGCGATCGGCTCGGGGGGCACCTACGCGCTGGCCTCGGCGAGGGCGCTGCTGCGCTCGTCGGAGCTCGCGGCCAAGGACGTCGTCCAGCAATCGCTGGAGATCGCGGCGGAGATCTGCGTGTACACCAACGCGCACATCACCGTCCTGGAGCTCTGATGGCCGAGCCGACGCGGACACCCGACCAAGAGCTGCCGCATGCGGCGGCGGGGGAAGAGCCGGCTCCGTGGCTCGAGGAGCTCCCACCGCGCAAGATCGTAGCGGAGCTCGACCGCTACATCGTGGGCCAGGAGGTCGCCAAGAAGGCCGTCGCCATCGCCGTGCGTAACCGCTGGCGGCGCACTCAGGCCCCCGAGGACATCCGGGACGAGATCCTGCCCAACAACATCATCATGATCGGCCCCACAGGGGTGGGGAAGACGGAGATCGCGCGCCGGCTGGCCCGGCTCGCGGGTGCGCCGTTCCTCAAGGTGGAGGCGTCCAAGTTCACCGAAGTGGGCTACGTCGGACGTGACGTGGAGTCTATGGTGCGCGAGCTCGTCGACGTGGCCATCAACATGGTGCGCACCGAGCGCGAGGACGACGTCTATCCGGACGCGGAAACGCGGGCGGAAGAGCGGTTGCTGGACATCCTCCTCCCGCCTCCACCCCCCTCCCCGCTCCTGTCTTCCGCCCCCCGACCGGGAGAAGGGAGTCGGGAGGCCGGAGAAAGTCGGGCGCTGTTCGTGGTCTCCTCGAAGGGGGACGTGACCTCCAAGCCGGCCGAGGCCGACGTCGAGGCACAGGAACGACGGCGGCGGACGCGCGAGAAGCTGCGCCAGCAGCTCAAGGAGGGAAAGCTCGAGGAGCGCGAAGTGGAGGTCGAAGTGCAGCAGCAGGGCTTCCCGATGCTCGAGATGATGCAGCCGCCTTCCGGAATGGAAGGCCCGGACGTCAACTTCACCGAGTGGCTGCAGGAGATGCTGCCCAAGCGGAAGAAGCGCCGCACCGTGCACCTGCACGAGGCGCGCCGCATCCTCGTCGATGAGGAGCTGAAGAAGCTGGTCGATGTGGACGACGTCGTGAACGAGGCGCTCGATCGCGTCGAGAACCACGGCGTGATCTTCATCGACGAGCTCGACAAGATCGCGGGCGAGCGCGGCACGGTCGGCCCCGACGTTTCGCGCGAAGGCGTGCAGCGCGACCTGCTGCCCATCGTCGAGGGGTCCACCGTGCAGACCCGCTACGGCTACGTCCGCACGGACCACGTCCTGTTCATCGCCGCCGGCGCGTTCCACGTCTCCAAGCCATCGGACCTGATTCCGGAGCTCCAGGGCCGCTTCCCGATTCGTGTAGAGCTCCAGCCGCTCAGCGAGCAGGACTTCGTCCGCATCATGACGGAGCCCGAGAACGCCCTGACGAAACAATACGCCGCCCTGTGCGCCGCCGAAGGCGCAACCCTCGAGTTCACCGCCGACGGCGTCGGCGAGATCGCGCGCATCGCCGCCAAGGCGAACGAGCGGATGGAAAATATCGGCGCGCGTCGGCTGCACACCGTGATGACCGCGCTGCTCGAGGATGTGCTGTTCGACCTCCCCGACCTCCCCGAGAAACACCTCGTGTTCGACGCCTCGAAGGTGCGCGACCGCCTCGGCAAGATCGTCGACGACGAAGACTTGCGCCGCTATATCCTCTAGGTAGAATTAGCAGTCGACGACTGTCATTTTGGCTCACCGTTGGGGAGTCATGGCCAAGGGCGACTTCCTCGCTGTCACCGACGTGTCCCGGGACGAGATCCTCCGCCTGTTCGACCTCGCTCAGCGCATGAAGACGGGGGCCTTCCGGGAGACCCCGCTGGCCGGGAAGACCCTGGCGATGATCTTCGCCAAGTCGAGCACCCGGACGCGGGTGTCGTTCGAGGTGGGCATGTACCAGCTGGGCGGGCAGGCCCTATTCCTCTCTTCGCGGGACATGCAGCTGGGGCGGGGTGAACCCATCGCCGATACCGCGCGGGTGCTGTCGCGATACGTGCATGGCATCATGATCCGCACGTTCGACCACGGGGAAGTGCAGGAGCTCGCTCACCACGCCACGATCCCAGTGATCAACGGGCTCACCGACCTCTCCCACCCCTGCCAGGTGCTGGCCGACCTCTTCACCGTGCGGGAGGCCTTCGGCGGCTGGGAGGGGAAGCGCGTCGCGTGGATCGGCGACGGCAACAACATGGCGAACGGCTGGATCGAGGCAGCGCAGGTGCTGGGATTCGAGCTGCGGCTCGCTTGTCCCGAAGGCTACGAGCCGAACCGCCGCATCTTCGAGCGAGCGAAGGCGGCGGGCGCGTGTCTCGCGGTCACCGAAGTGCCCGAGGAGGCGGTCGAGGGCGCGCACGTCGTGAACACCGACGTCTGGGCTTCGATGGGGCAGGAGGGCGAGGCCGAATCGCGGCGGAACGCCTTCCGAGGCTACACCGTTGATTCCGACCTGATGAAGCTCGCGGACCCGGGGGCGATCTTCCTGCATTGTCTCCCCGCCCACCGCGGCGAGGAGGTCACCACGGAGGTGATCGAGGGCGCCCAATCGCGCGTGTGGGACGAGGCCGAGAACCGGCTCCACGTCCAGAAGGCACTGCTAGCCACGCTGATGGGCTGAGGGGCGACGGCGATGACCCAGGCGGCTTCCCCCCAGCAGGTTCTCAAGCGGACCCCCCTCCACGACGTCCATCTGCGTCTGGGTGCCAAGATGGTGCCGTTCGGCGGGTACGAGATGCCCGTCAGCTACGCGTCGGGGATCGCGCTCGAGCACGGGGCGGTGCGGCAGGCGGTAGGTGTGTTCGACGTCTCGCACATGGGCGAGTTCGAGGTCACGGGCCCCGACCGCAACGCTTTTGTGCAACGCATTACGTGTAACGATGTTGGTGCCTTGAAGCCCGACCAGGTACAATACTCGGCCCTCCTCACCGCGCAGGGGACATTCGTCGACGACTGCCTGGTGTACCGCTTCTCGGATCGCCTGATGCTGGTCGTCAACGCCTCGAACATCGCCAAGGACTGGGCGCACATCGTCGCCCAGAAGCGCGGCGCGAACGTGCGGTTGCGAAACATCTCCGACGAGACCGGTTTGCTGGCGGTCCAGGGTCCCGGCGCCGAGGCGCTGCTCGCGCCCCTCACCCCGATCGGGATTGCGATGATCCCGTACTATCATTTCACACAGGGACAGGTCGCCGGTGTGCAATGCTTCGTCTCGCGCACCGGGTATACGGGCGAGGACGGCTTCGAGCTGTACTGTCGCGCGCGGGACCTCGAGAAGCTGTGGCACGCGATCCTCGCGACCCGTGGCGCCGAGCCGTGCGGCCTCGCGGCGCGGGACACGCTGCGGCTCGAGGCGGGCTACCCGCTGTACGGCAGCGACATCGACGACATGGTGACGCCGTACGAGGCGGGGCTCGCATGGATCGTAAAGCTCGACAAGGGAGCCGACTTCACTGGTCTCGCCGCACTCAAGCGACAGAAGCTCGAGGGCGTGAAGCGGCGACTCGTGGGCTTCAAGGTGACCGAGCCGAGGGCGGTCGCGCGACACGGTTACGCCGTGTACCTGGAGGGGCGCGAAGTGGACGTCGTGCGGAGCGGGACGGTGACCCCCACGGCCGGTTGCGCCATCGGGACGACGTACCTCCCGGCCGAGTGCGCGAAGCCGGAGACCACGTTCGAGATCGACATCCGCGGCCGGCGCGTCCCGGCCGAGGTTGTGAGGCTGCCGTTCGTGGAGCGGAGAACGAAGCGGTAGGAGGCGGTAAGGGCGGTATGAGGATAGGCATTTTGACGGTGAGCGATCTCGGCGCTATCGGGGAGCGCGCCGACACGTCGGGTGACGCGATGGTCGCGTGGGCTGGCGAGCGCGGCTACGAGGTCGTGGTCCGTAGCGTGGTTCCGGACGAGGCCGACCGGATCACGGGGAAGCTCGTCCGCTGGGCGGACTCGGGCGAGGTGGACGTGATCCTCACGACTGGCGGCACAGGACTGACGGCGCGCGACGTGACGCCGGAGGCGACCGCGGCGGCCCTCGACCGGCCGGCGCCGGGGATCGCCGAGGCGCTCCGGGCCGGTGCCGCGCCGGGATTTCCACGCGCCTGGCTGTCGCGCGGGGTCGCGGGGACCCGGGGGAAGACGCTGATCGTGAACCTCCCCGGATCGACGGGGGGGGTGACCGACGGGCTGGCCGTGCTGGAGACGTTCCTGGAGCACGCCGTGGATCTGGTGAGCGGCGAGCGAGTGAACCACTGATGGCTGACCGCGTTCTCGTCACGACCGACGATCTGGAGCACTCGGTTCGGATCAACGCCCACCTCGAGGCTGCGGGCTTCCACACGGCGCTCATGTCGTCGTTCGACGACGTGCGCCGGGCGGTCCCGACCGGCGACGCGGCGCCCGACTGCATCGTTCTGACGGGTGGGCTGCACGAGACGTCCGCGGCACACCTGCTGCGGATCGCCCACGACCGTACGATCTCGACGCTCGGCCTCGTCGAATCCACCGAGCCGGACCCGAAGGGGCTCGCCCGTCGGCTCGGGCTCACGGCCTACATGGAGAAGCCCGCCGACCCCGCGGAGGTCACCGCGACGGTGCGGCGCTTGATCGACCGCCGCCGGCTCCAGGAGCGCACCGGGATCATCGGCGAGGCGCCCGCGATCCAGGAAGTGCTCGTGAAGATCGAGCAGATGGCGCCCGTCAGCTCCACCGTGCTCGTCGAGGGCGAGTCGGGGACGGGGAAGGAGCTTGTCGCGCGCGGGATCCACGACCTTTCACCGCGGCGCGGGCATCCGTTCATCGCAGTGAGCTGCGCGGCACTGCCCGAAACGCTGCTCGAGAGCGAACTGTTCGGGCACGAGAAGGGGTCCTTCACCGGTGCGGCCGAGCGCCGGCTCGGCCGCTTCGAGCTCGCCGACAGCGGGACGATCTTCCTCGACGAAGTGGGCGAGATGCCCCCGGCGACCCAGGTCAAGCTGCTGCGCGTGCTCGAGGACCGCGCCTTCTTCCGGGTGGGCGGCACTCAGCCGATCAAGGTGGATGTGCGGGTGATCGCCGCGACCAACAAGTCGCTCAAGGAGGAAGTCGCGCTCGGCCGGTTCCGCGACGACCTGTTCTATCGTCTCAACGTCCTCTCCATCCATCTCACGCCGCTGCGCGAACGGAAGAGCGACATCCCGCTCCTGGTGCGGCGGTTCATCGCGGAGTTCGCCACCACGCACGACCGCCAGTTTCGCGGCATCACGCCCGAGGCGCTCCAGATCCTCGTGGACGCCGACTGGCCTGGCAACGCCCGCCAGCTCCGCAACCTGATCGAGTCCATGGTCGTGCTCGCGCCGGAAGGCGAGATCCGCGCGGGCGACATCCCGCGCGACATCCGTGAGCGCGGGCGCGGGCTGCCGATGCGGCTGCCCGGCGCGACCCGCCAGGTCGCGGGCCAGGAGCTCGAGTTCATTTTCCGCACCCTTGTCGAGCTTAAGTTACAGGTCGAGGAGCTGCGCCGGCGCCTGGACGAGCCGCCACCTCAGCGGGTGGAAGTCATCGAAGTCGGCCCCGGCTCGGCGCTTACACCGGTCGCTCGCGCAGAGACGGAGTCGCCGCCCGAGGGCGAAGTGGTGTATCGGCCTGGCATGACAATGGCAGATGTAGAACGGGCGGCGATCGAGGCCGCGCTGCGCCAGACCGGCGGCAATCGCCGCAAGGCTGCCGAGGTCCTCGGCATTGGCGAGCGCACCCTGTATCGCAAGCTAAAGGAATACGCCATAGCCTAAGTGACTTTCTGACAAGAGGTTGTGTCGCGTGGCGCTATTGACGGGCTGCCCTCGCGGTCTCATGGTAGGGCGCCCTTCGTTACCCTTTGGTATGTCGCCGCAGCCCCCCGGCCAGGGTGTCCGTGGACTTCAGGATTGAGCCGGACCGCTGCGTCGCCTGCCTGGCGTGCGTCCGAGTATGCCCCGCCGACGCCGTCGCCGTCGAGGGCCAGCAAGTCCGGATTGTCGACGAGGCGTGCACGCGCTGCGGGCTGTGCCTGCCGGCCTGTCCTCATGACGCGATCGTCGCCGTGGGCGACTTCGCCCGCGCGCTGGAGCTGGCGCTCGGCGGTCGGGCCGCGCTCATCCTCAGTGTCGAGTCGGCCGCGTACTTCTATCCGGCCACGCCGGAGCAGGTCGTCAACGGCTGCTACGCGGCGGGCTTCCGTGCGGTGCACCGCGGCGTGCTGGGCGATGAGCTCGTCGCGCGGGAGTACCTCGCGCTGTGGGCGGACCGGGGTTGGGGGACGATGATTCGGAGCACCTGCCCCGTGGTCGTCGAGACGGTGCGGGTGCAATACCCCGAGCTGATCCCCTACCTCGCGCCGGTGGCGACGCCGATCGCGGCGGAGGCGCGCTACTTGAAGGGCATGTACGGGACCGGCGCGCCGGTGGTCTACGCCGGCGTGTGCCTCACCGAGGGCGGCGCGGATGTGGATGCGGCCATCACATTCGAGGACCTGACGAAGCTGTTCGAGCGCCGCGCCGTGCGGATCAACGAGCAGCCAGCCTACTTCAGTCGACTCCCGGAGGAGCGGCGGCGGCACTGGAGCACGGCGGGCGGGCTGCCGCTCGAGCTGCTGGCGCAAGAGACGCACGCGAGCCGGCGGTTCCGCAAGGTGCGCGGGCTCGGCGCGCTGGGGGCGATCGCGCGCGCGGTCGCGGTGGACCGCATCGACCTTGGGTTCGTGGACATCCTCCCCTGCGAGGGGTGCCTCGACCACCCGCTGTTGGGGCCGCGGGACGAGCTGTACCGACGGCGG
>Ga0209342_10007223_pt1 | contig 11187 bp, 6 predicted proteins | sample RifCSP16_2_FD_184023 | JGI IMG/M metagenome (GOLD analysis project Ga0209342, IMG submission 184023) | Soil microbial communities from Rifle, Colorado - Rifle CSP2_sed 16_2 (SPAdes) (version 2) | ecosystem: Environmental > Terrestrial > Deep subsurface > Rock core/Sediment | place: Rifle... | reverse complement strand
CAGTCGCTGGGCGGCCGCCGGGGCGTGGGCGGCTTTCATTCCAATGTGCCAGTCGGCCGTGTGGAGGAATTTCATGGGAGTCCGTTCGTGCCCGTACGCTCGCCCAAGGGGACAGTCCCATTTTCGCTGAGACGAAAATTGGGACGGTCCCCGGCTGTGAACCTCTGTCTACTAGTGTCCCGAATTCGGGCAGTCGGTCAAGCGGGCTACCGCCGACAGACACTACGATCGTTCGGCGTTTGGAAAATGTGGCCGCGCAAGCCCCTCATGCGAGTGGTGTTGCATTTGACGTCTGGGGTGGTTTTTGGGTACAGTGAAGGGATACGGGCAAGGCGGGGAGAGTCTATGTACTCGTCTCGTTGGAGCGAGATGACCACCTACGTAGGTCAGGCTGTGCCTGACGTAATCCACGAAGCAAGCACTTGGCTGTCAGGCACAGCCTGACCTACGTGAGTACGGCAATACTGGTTCGAGAAGAGACAGGCACACACGATGAAGCGACCACGACTTCGGCAACGGCGGTCACGTTTTGAACAACTCGAATCTCGTTGGGTTCTTTCGGCACCCACGTTGGCCGCAATTGCCGACGTGGAGCTTCTGTCGGGCTCGCCGTTGCACATTCCGCTGGACGCCTTCGACGCCGACGGCGACGCTCTGACGTTCACCGCGACGAGCACCAACGCGAACGTCACGACGTACATTCCCGCGGGCAACCGCAGTATGAAAATCTCGGTCGCCAGCGCCGACTCGGCGATCCAAGGCGACATGATCCTCGAATTGTTCGAGGACCGCGTGCCGCGCGTGACCGGCCGGATCATCGAACTGGCGGAAAGCGGGTTTTACGACGGCATCATCTTCCATCGGGTGATCGACGGGTTCATGGTTCAGACGGGCGACCCGTTGGGGACTGGATCGGGAGGGTCCGACTATCCCGACTTCGACGACCAGTTCCATGTCGATCTGCAACACAACACGACGGGCGTGCTGTCGATGGCCAAGTCGTCGGACGACACGAACAATTCACAGTTTTTCATCGTCGATACGCCGACCGACGGCGTCAATTACCCTCGCCACCTCGACTTCAACCACAGTATTTTTGGACAGTTGATCGAGGGATTCAACGTCCTGGCGGACATTAGCCAAGCGCCGACGGGCACCGACACCATTCCCGACGTCAACGTGGTGATGACGTCGGTCGAGATTTTTGTCGATCAGGAAAACGGCGTGCTGATGCTCAAGGCGCCGGAGGGCTACACGGGCGAGTCGGATATCACCGTGACGGTGAACGACGGCCACGGCGGGACGGCCCAAGTGACGTTCCACGTCAACGTCACGGCCGACACGGTCGACGCGGATCCGTTTTTAGCGGATGTTCCCATGATCCGCACCGCTGTTGATACATCCACGACGGTCCAACTTACTGCGATCGACGTAGAGAATGGCGATCGAGTTTTTGCTGATGACACCCTTTTAGAGAGCAATGGTCTTGTCATTCCGATAGATGCTCACACGGACCTTTACTACATCGTGGGAAGAGACACTGGATTAGTCGAGGTCTCGCCCAGCAACGGTTTGACGGGCATTCATCCCATCACGATTGCCACCGCAATCTATAAGGACGCCGTCGACTACCAGGTAGTGCCGGTTTACATCGTCCCGGCCATAGCGCCGACAGCCGAATTGGACATGGTGCTCCGCCGCGACGCGACCGAAGTGGACACGATGGGCGAGGTGGACGCGTTGCCCGGCGATCAGTGGATCGACGAATGGGATTCGTTCACGATCGAGGTTTGGGCCACCGTGACCGAAGATGGCGCCTACGGGGTCCATACGGTTACGACCGATTTGACGTTCGACAACGACCTGTTCACGGCCACGAAGATCGAGCATGGGCTCGTGTTCACCGAGAACCGCTCGGGCGAGATCAACAATGCGACCGGCACGATCAGCGGCTTGGGCGGAACCACGGGCGTACTGACCATCGACGGCTACCCGGGTGTACCTCCCAACTCGCCGGTCGACCCCGACGATGTCGAGTATTACGGCGACGGGCGGCCGGTGTTGGTGGCCCGGGTTTATTTCGAGCCCAACCTGTCGGGCCCGGGCGTGCCGAACGGCGCAACCAGCGGCCACGTCCAGCCGGCAACCGACCTTGGGTTCACGTTTGCCGACGCGGAGGTCCGCTGGAGCCCGGTGGACGCGACGGCCTTGACCACTCGCACTCTGCAAAACGCGGAACTCTGGCCGGTGATGTACGACGTGGACGACGACAACGAGATTGGGCTGGGCGATCTTTCGTACTTCGCCGCGGCGTACCATCACGAGGTCGGCGACACGACGGTCGGCTACACCTGGGCCTGCGATTTCGACGGCGACGGCATCGAGGTGGGCCTGGGCGATCTGAGCTATTTCGCGGCGGCCTATGGACGCGACGCGGGCGATCCGGGCCGAGTGCCTTATCCCGCGAATTTTCCCGGCAATTGGCCGTCCATCACCGAGGGCGCCGCGCCGATGAGCGCGCCGGCCGGCGGCGAGGAGAGCAGTGCGCCCGGTTCGGAATCGTCGTCGATCGACAACGCTTCGGGCTGGGAAAACGCTTTTGCCTTTGAACAGGCCTCGGCCGCGAGCCGCGATTCGAGCGGCGCCGAGCGGCAAAAGAACGACGCCGTGGACACGATCATGCAGTATTACGATTTGCCGTAGCGCGACGGTGGATCATCGCCTGTTGCCTGCCGCGCCATGCGTCGGGGCAGCCAATCTCTGCCGGCACGTCGTGTCGAACCCGGTCAAATTCGTTGGCCTTGTCGTGCGCGCACGCCTGGGCGAACATGCTCGTGCCGCTGGGCTCTTCGAAATCAGGCTCTATCCAGATCCACGCTTCCCTGCGTTGCAGTCACCAGAAAGCCCCCCCCCTTTGTGACCTCTTGACAATCCCTCTGTATCGATTAGATTTTTAGGTGGAAAAATCAAATTTCCAAGCACTTATCGCTTAATCGTGGTCTTCAGCCATTTCGCGGTGAAACATAGCGCGTGATATTCTCTTCTCTGGAGGAGAAATCAGGCGAATTCCGTTTCCGTTGACAAAGGCTTTTTTGCTATTTGGCCGTTTGTTCAGGCATAGGCACGATCAAGAAAGGATCGCATCCATGTTCAAGCACGCTTTGCTCCACACGGTCACTTTGGCGGTGGTTGTTGCGATGAGTCCCGTGGCCGGCGCGGTCACCTTTCAGGTCACGGATCTCAGCCCGTACGCCAGCGGCTTGTCGCCTTATTTTACCAATTTTTCCTATTCCGGCTTCACCGCCAAAGGCATCAGCGACAACGGCCAATACATCAGCGGCTCCGTCTCGGTCTGGATTGATTCATGGGGGTTTTCCAGAGCCTTAGCCTATCGTTATACCATGGGATCCAGCGTCGTCTCGCTCATACAGACGGACAACTACTATAGCGACGTGTTCACCGTCGGAAGCGCCAATAGCGTCAACAACATCGGCGAGGCCGCGGGCTATGGCGCGGATGTCAATCATGATCTCGAGGAATACGCCTCCATCACTTTCCTAAGCGACTCCGCCCCGGGCGTCGGCTCTTACGAACTAGCGATCGGCCCCAATCAGCCCGTGTCCAACTGCCAAAGCATGAATAACTTTGGACAAATGTCGGCAACCATATACCACGCCGCCGGCGAGCCTTATACCTACCTGTTGTTTTACGACGGCGCGACGGCACATAACATCGGCCTGGCCGATCAGATTTCAGGCGACGTCACGGCGATCAACGACGGCTCCTGGATCGTGGGATCACTGACGGATCCCCAACTGGGCAACGTGGCATTCGTCAACAGGCCCACCGGCCAAGGCGGACGCGAGACCGTCACCCTGGGAACAAACAGCACTGGCCGCGACATCAACAACGGCGGCAAAATAGTCGGCGTGGCGAGTTTTGCCGGCGGCTCGCGCGCCTTTATCAGCGCGCCCGACGGCCAAGGGGGCTACGGCTCTCCGCAAGACCTTGGCGCGCTGGGCGCACCGTCCGGCCAAGGCTCCAGCATTGCCAAGGCCATCAACAACAGCGGCTGGATCGTCGGCAATTCAGGCTACGGTTTTTTGGCCATGGATGAGGGTTCCGGTTACGTCATGCGGGATTTGAACGATTTGCTGTTGCCCGCCGATCAAGCTATCTGGACGATTGCCGACGCCTATTCCATTGCCGACACCGGTCAGATCCTGGTCACCGCCACGAACAACAATACCGGAGAGACTGTTCAGTCGTTGTTGTTGACGCCCGTTCCCGAGCCTGGCACGCTCGTCTTACTCAATGCCGTCGCCATGGGCCTGCTTGTCCACGGCCGGCGGCGTAATCGGGCCCCGCACGGCGATTGATTCCCGCTGGGACGCCATGCATAACTCTAACATGGGCATCACGCGGAGCGGGATGAATACGAGGTTATTCCTCGTTATTCCTCGCCGGCTTCGAGTTGGACGGGGACGTCGAGGCGTTTGCCTTCGCGGATGACGGTCACGGTGACTTTGTCGCCGGGCTGTTTGGTGTCGAGGTAGGTTAGCAGTTCATCGGCGTCGGCGGCGGGACGACCGTCGACCGCCACGATCAGGTCGGCCGCCGTGCGGTCGGGCACTTCGTATTCGTAGACGAGGGGACCGTGTTGCTTGCGGCGGCGGACCCATTGCGGGCCGCGCAGGCCGGCGCGTTCGGCGGCGCCGCCCGGGGCGAGGGTGCGGATTAACAGGCCCTCGCGCACCGGATAGACGGTCAAAACGCCGAGGTCCGCGCGGATGACCCGGCCGCTTTGAATCAACTGGGGCATGACCCGCGAGATCGTGTTGACCGGAATGGCGAATCCCACGCCGGCCGAATCGCCCGAGCGGCTGGCGATGGCCACATTCATGCCGATCATGCGGCCGTGGCTGTCCAACAACGGCCCGCCCGAGTTGCCCGGATTGATCGCCGCGTCGATCTGGATCAAGGATTTCATTCGTCGGGCGGTTTGCTCGCGGCCGGGCAACGAGCGATTGAGGCTTGAAATCACGCCGGTGCTAAGCGTGCGTTCGAACCCGAACGGGTTGCCGATGGCGTAGACGTGCTGGCCGATCCTCAGGCGGCTTGAGCTGCCCAGCTCGACCGGGAAGAGCGATTCGGCCGGAGCGTCGATTTTGATGACGGCCACGTCGGTGATTTTGTCGATTCCCACGAGTTCCGCTTCGTAGGTTTTGCCGTCGAACAGGGTGACTTGGATCGCGCGGGCCCCTTCGACGACGTGGTTGTTGGTGACGACGTGGCCCTGGCGGTCGACCACCACGCCGCTTCCCTCGCCGCGTCCCTCGGAGGGCACGTCCAGCATGAACACCCGGCTGGTCTGGACGGTTTTGGTTGTGATGTTTGCAACGCTCCGGTTGGCCTTTTCGTAGACCATCACGTTGACCTGTTCCTGGGGCGTCAGGTCGTCGGCCCTCGGGAGTGGAAGCGGGGTCGGACCGGCGGAACCCCCGCTCGGGACCATGGGCATACGCGAAGCGTCCTGGGCATAGCTCGACGCCGGGCCGGCGGGTAGCGCAGCCAGCATCAACCCGACGAGAACCCCGGCCACCGCCGAAGCCATACAAAGAAGCAGGATTTTTCTTTGGGTCATAGGATTTTTACCTTTGCAGACTTTGTTGGGCCCTCTATCGAACATTACGCATTACGGCCCGCGACCTCTGGCATAATGTTGGCCTAAGCGTTACACTGGTGGGTGGACGAGATTGTCCCCTCTTCCAGGGAGGGTTTATCACGGCCGTCCACTCCAGCCGGCCACGTCCGTCTCGTGTCCCGAGGCCCATTTTACCACCGAAATAGCCGGAGAGGGACGGCGTCTCGTGAAGGCAGTCCGACCTTCAACCGGCTACCGCGTATTTGATTATGGTTGAGCGAATTTCCAAACTCCGCCTTTTCTTCCGCGAGTTTCGACGGAATTACCACACCACCGGCGCATTTTTACCCAGCGGACCCGTCCTTTCGGCGACCCTGGCTCGCTACGCGGCCGGGAACGGCCGAGTTCAACGCGTATTGGAGGTCGGGCCGGGGACGGGCGCCGTCACCCGATCCATTGTCCGCACGCTGGGCGACCGCGACCACCTTGATCTGGTGGAATTGAACCCTAGTTTCGCGGAGTGTCTTCGGCGCGGTCTGGAAACCGATCCCGTCCTTCGGACGGTGGCCGGGCGAGCGCGCGTGCTGGAAATGCCCGTCGAGCAGCTTAACGTTGAAACCCGGTACGACGTCATTGTCTCCGGACTGCCGCTGAATAATTTTTCGGTCGACTCGGTCGAGCGGATTCTCGACACGCTTCGCGGCCTGTTGGCTCCCGGGGGAACGCTTTCGTTCTTCGAGTACCTCGCCATTCGCCACGCGAAAGCGTTGGTCAGCGGCCCCGGCGAGCGAAAACGCCTGCGCGGCATCGCCCGGACGTTGGACACTTTCCTCGCGGGTAATGAAATCCGCCGCGATCTCGTCTGGCTGAACGTTCTGCCGGCCTGCGTTCACCACGTGCGGTTCTCGTGAGCCCAGGGAAGGGGTTTTTCATGGCCGGACGGTGGTGTTCGCTCCTGATGGTCTTCCTTGTCTTCGCGCTATCGGCAACGGCCGCGCGGACCGAGGAGCCCGTCATCGCGCCGAAACCCGCCCCATTGTCGGCGGCAACAAAAACGGAGGAAGCCCGGAAGGCCAAGGACAAAGAACAAGAGGACGAATACGAGCTGCAACGCATCGACACGCTGGATCAGGTCGAGCGGAACTACGTCAAGGGGATCACCCGCCGGGAACTCATCGAAGCGGCGATTGACGGCGTCTTGCGAAAGCTGGACCCCTATTCCACCTATATCACTCCCGACCAGCTCGACAGTTTTCGCGGCAACATCGAAAGCGAATTTGGCGGAATCGGCATTCAGATCACGCTGGACCAGGGACGACTCGCGGTACTCAGCCCGTTGCCCAACAGTCCGGCCCATCGGGCGGGCATTCTGGCCGGCGACCGGATCGTGGAGATCGACGGCCGCTCGACCGAGGGCGTCAACCTGGATCAGGCCACCGAACGGCTTAAGGGAAAGCTGGGCTCGACGGTCGCGCTCGCCGTGCTGCACGCCGGCCGGGCCAAGCCCGAGACGATCACCGTCACTCGCGGAAAGATTCAGCTTGAAACGGTCCAGGGCGATCATCGCAAGGCGGACGGCACGTGGGATTTCATGCATGACTCCCGGAAAGGCATCGGCTACGTCTGCGTGACGGCGTTCAGCCGCCACACGCCCGAGGAACTCCGCCGGGCGATCGAATCGCTCAAAAAACAAAATGTCACCGGTTTGATTCTCGACTTGCGTTTCAACTCCGGTGGGCTGCTTCGCTCGGCCATTGAGGTCAGCGACCTGTTCGTCGAGAAGGGACGCATCGTGAGCACCAGCGGACGCAACGTGTCCGATCGCGTCTGGGAAGCCCGCGCGGAAAACACGTTCTCCGGCTTTCCGATGGCCGTTCTGGTGAACCGGTTTAGCGCCAGCGCCAGCGAGATCGTGGCCGCCTGTCTTCAGGACCATCATCGGGCGGTCGTCATGGGCGAGCGGACCTGGGGCAAGGGCAGCGTGCAGAACGTGATCCCGTTGGAGCACGGCCGCAGCGCGTTGAAGCTGACCACCGCGTCGTACCATCGCCCGAGCGGCAAGAACATCCACCGCTTTCCCGACTCGACCGAGAAGGACGATTGGGGCGTGAAGCCCGACGAGGGCTACGAAGTCAAGCTTTCGCCCGCCGACACGGTGACGCTATTGCTCGGCCGCCGGCAACGGGACATCCTCGAACCGCCTCGGGACGCCAGGACGAAGCCGGCCGGCCGAGAGAAACGTGAAAAAAGCGAGTCGCGGCCTGTCGATCGCGCGTTGGAGATGGCGGTTGAATATCTCAACAGCGAATTGGCGAAGGCGTCGGAAAATAATCTTTAGGTAGCGTCAAGATCGAGTTTTCTCTAGCCCAGGCGTTTACGCCTGATGGAAAGTCTCCCGCCATTGGTGGTTTGGCCCCTTTAGGGGCGCGCGAAAGCCTGCAAGGCCCCTAAAGGGGCCGAAAGGAAAAAACATTTATTATCTCTCACGTCCCAGGCGTAAACGCCTGGGCTAGGGAAAAACACCTGGATGAAAGTCGGTCCGCAAGCAGTGCCACACGTTGAAGTCCCCCGCACCTTCCGAATTCTCACTCTGGAAAGTTCCTGCGACGAAACGGCCGCGGCGGTGGTGACCGATTCGCTCGAAGTGCTCGGGTCGGTGGTCGCCTCGCAAAACGATCTGCACGGCCGGTTCGGCGGCGTGGTGCCGGAGATCGCGTCGCGGGCCCACGTCGAACGCATCCTGCCGGTGATCGACGAGACGCTCCGCGCGGCCCGAATGACGCTCGACGAGATCGATGCCGTGGCCGTGGTCCATACGCCGGGGTTGGCCGGGTCATTGTTGGTGGGGCTCGTGGCGGCCAAAACCCTTTGCGTGGCCAGGAAGATTCCGCTGATCGCGATCGACCATCTTCAGGCCCACGTTTACGCTTGTCGGCTGGCCGCGGGCGAGGACGTCTTCCCTTGCATCGGACTGATCGCCAGCGGCGGGCACACCAATCTGTATCGATGCCGAACGCCGCTGGAGTTCGATCTTTTGGGGGCCACGATCGACGACGCGGCGGGCGAAGCCTTCGACAAGGTGGCCAGCATGTTGGGGCTTCCTTATCCCGGCGGACCGGCCATCGAGAAAGCGGCCGCCGAGGGCGATCCTCGGGCCTACGCCCTGCCCCGGGCCTTGCTCAACAATAAAGACCGCTTTGATTTCAGTTTCAGCGGTTTGAAAACGGCCGTTCGCTATCGGTTGGTCGGGCCAGGCAAGCCGGACTTCGCCCAATTGAAATTGAGCCACCGCCAAGTGGCCGATCTGGCCGCCAGTTTTCAGGAAGCGGTGGTCGATTGCCTGGTGGGCAAGGCTTTCTTGTGCCTGCGGAAGACGGGCCTGGCGACCCTGTGCGTCGGCGGCGGCGTGGCGGCCAACCGGCGGCTCCGCGAGCGGCTCGAAGCCCAGGCCGAAATGGAGGGCGTCCGTCTGCATATTGCGCCGCCGAAATTATGCACCGACAACGCGGTGATGGGCGCGATCGCCGTCGAGCGATTCAAGGTCGGGCAGTTCGCCCCGTTGGAGTTGGACGCCCTGCCCGGCGTCATCCGGTAGGGTGCGTCTGGACGCACCGATTATGCAGCTCGTAGGTCAGGCTGTGCCTGACACAAACGTGGCGTGATGTGCCATGGATGTCAGGCATAGCCTGACCTACATCTGTATCCACCACGCTCCGCGTGATGTCACAGACAACCCGACATCCACAAATAATTAATGCCAACCTCACGCGGAGCGTGAGGAGTACATGTCTTGGTGCGTCCAGACGCACCCTACGGATTACATGAATCCGCCGCCACCGCCGCCTAAGCCGCCGCCGAACCCTTGACCGCCCGTGCCGCCGTTGCTTGTGCCGCTCGCGCCGGTGACGAAATTGAACGTGTTCACGGCCGGAATCGCCGAGAACATCGGGGCACAGCTCACTCGCACGTAACGCCGGTCGGCTGAAACCACGGCCGTGATGCCGGATGGAAACATGACGCCTTCGGGCAAGGTCTGAATAATCGGCTGGTAGCCGACTTCGCCCGGCCGCGCGCGCCGCACTTGGTTCTTGCCCGGCGCGTCGTCGCCGCGTGCATCGGCCATGCTCATCATGCTGCGCGGATCGACGGTCGCCGCCGCGGCCCGCTGCTGGGCGACGACCTGTTGGTGGAAGGCCAGTTGTCCGGCCGCCGCGTTGGCCACTTGCTGCTCTTCGAGCGGTTCGGCGCGCCGGCCGTCGGCCAACGTAAACGTGCCAAAAGCGCCGTTTTCGGCCAGCGTGATCCGTTTCGTCATTTGCTTGCCGGCCTTGGTGTTCCAGTTCTGGAAAACGTCCACGGTGACTTTGCCGGCCGTTACGTCGCCCCAGACCCGCCGAATCGACAGTTTGTAGGTGCCGCCGAACGCCTTGGGACAAACGTAGCCTTCGGAGTATTCCTTCGCCGCGGTCTCGTCGTCCGCGGCAAAACGATCGCCCATCATGATGCCGCCGCCGGTCGTCCGCGGGTTGCGGGACGAGCAGACGGTTCCCGAGGGCTCCTCGACGGCCAGATCGATGTCGGCGTCGCCCGTCCACGACACGCGAACGATGACGTCGCGCACCGAGGCTTCATCGAGCGCTTTTTGATACTCATTGGCCGCCTTCGGGTTGTCCTTCTGGAGCTGTTCGAGCGTGGCCTTGGCGACGCGCATCGCCCGGAGGTAAACTTCGCCCTGCTCGCCCGGCCAGGCGCGGCTCAGAATTCCCACGGTGGCCCATTGGATCCCTTCGAAGTTGTCGGCACGCTGGGCCGCCTTCAGGCCGTGGACGTAAGCCTCGGGCCATTCGGGAGCGATGCGAGCCACTTGCCGGAACACTTGCAGTGCGCGATCATGCAGGCCGATGTCGGACAGATAGGCCGCCACGTGCATCAACTCCAGCGGCGTGGTGGCCCAATCGACGGCCGACATGACGGCTCGCTCGATTTCCTCGTCGCTTTGGCCGGCGATCCGCATGGCCAACGACATGGCTTCGTACATCCAGGGTTGGGCCTGGCCGTGGCGCAGGGCCGAACGGATTAGCGCGATCACGTGGTCATACTGCTTCTCTTCCATCAGCCGCCTCACCTCCTCGCGGACCGCGGCGTCCGTCGGGCGATTTTTGGCAAAATAGCCGTCCCAAAGGGCCTCGGGCCCGGCGGACGAATGGAGATCAACCTCAATTTTCGCGGGACGCGGTTCGGCGGGGGTTGCCGTCGCGGGCGCGGGCGACGAGGCAACGGGTTGGGTCACGTCATCCTTCACGGAGAAGACCTGAAAACCGCCCGGCACTTGCCGCTTCGGCAGGACTTCTTGGACCGGCTGGGGAAGCTGGTTGAATACTTCGTTCGGCAACATGCCGCCGCGGATGTTCATCATGCCGCCCATGCCGCCCATGCCGCCCATGCCGCCGCCCATGCCGCCCATGCCTCCCATGCCGCCCATGCCGCCGCCCATGCCACCCATGCCCATGCCGCCGATGCCGCCGCCCATGCCGCCGCCCATG
>Ga0209342_10007220_pt1 | contig 11190 bp, 8 predicted proteins | sample RifCSP16_2_FD_184023 | JGI IMG/M metagenome (GOLD analysis project Ga0209342, IMG submission 184023) | Soil microbial communities from Rifle, Colorado - Rifle CSP2_sed 16_2 (SPAdes) (version 2) | ecosystem: Environmental > Terrestrial > Deep subsurface > Rock core/Sediment | place: Rifle... | reverse complement strand
GACCCGCCGGGTTCAGGTCGGGAGCCGGCGGCGTGTAGGCGTTCCGGACGCCGCCGTAAAAAAACGCTTGACACCGGCCTGAAAACGGATAATCTGAGCCTGTATCATCAACTGGGATATCACACGGGGAGTAGAGCGCCGCCCCTCAAGGGCGGAGAGCTGAGACCGGGCGATGAATAGCAAGGAATTCCTCTCTCTCTTCCGCGACGCGCCGTGGGAGAGCGAGGAGGAGATCGAAGCGCTCCTCCTCGACCTGGAGCCGCTGACCTCCAGCGACGTGCTTCGGGTGCTGGAGATCCTGACCAGCAAGTGGCTGGCGGGCGACCCTCGCCAGCAGATCCGCTGTATCGCCTTCGCCAAGTTCGCGGCGGATGCTCCCGACAAGGAGCTGTTTGTTCCCTTCGTCAGGGCGCTCAAGACCGCGCAGCCGGCAGTCCGCGCCACCCTCACTCAGCTCATCCCGGCGGTCAACAGCGTGGCCGACCACGGAGAGCTGGTGCAGCTTCTGGGTTCTCCGGAGGCCGAGCTGCGCGATCTGGCCGGCCAGCTCTTGATCCAGGTGGGCGGCCGTGGTGCCTTCGAGATGACGGCCGAGCGGGCCACCATGCCGGCCTTCCCCGGGCGAGCCGAGGCCATGGAGGTGCTGACCAGCATTGGCGGCCAGCACGCGGTGCCGCCGCTCGAAGCCATCCTCAAGGTAGGCTCTGTCGTCGAGCGCACTCAGGCCCTCGGCCACCTGGTTTCGCTGGCGCGAACCGCCAAGGACCCAAGCCGCGTGGTGGCCGCCCTGGCGTCCGCCATCGACGACCCCAGCGAGCCGGTGCGCTGCGAGGCTCTCGCGGCCTTCGCCGGGGTGGCTTCGGAGGCCGACTACTTCGCCCGCGCCGGGCCCGCCCTGAGCGATCCCAGTCCCCTGGTGGTTCGCGCCGCGGTGATGGGGCTCCGCCGCTATCCGTCGGCCCGATCCCTGGAGGCGCTCCAGCAAGCCCTGCGGCGGGGACCCAATCTGGTTCGGCTGACCGCGCTGGAGGTCCTGGAGGCGCTGGCCACCCCCGAGGCCCTCCCCCCCATCGTGGAGGCGCTGGCTCATCGACAGGTGGCGGTGCGCTCCCGGGCGGCGGAGGTGCTGGCCCGCCTGGGTCGGGCCGGCAAGATCGAGATCGCGCGCACCGTGGTCTGGCTCCTGGGCAGCCGCGACGTCAACGTTCGGCGCATGGCGGTGGAGATCGCCCAGTCGGTGCCCGATCCCTCCGGCGAGCTGTGGCCCAAGCTCCTGGAGTACCTCTACGACGAGGACTGGTGGGTGCGGGAGCGGGTCATCGACGCGGTGGTGGAGATCGCGGGAGACGACCTGGTCCCCCACCTGTTCCGCCACCTGCGCGACGACTCCGACGTGGTGAAGCGCTACTTCGCGGTCGAGATCCTGCGCCGCCTGCGCTCGCCCAACTCCCTGGGGCCGCTCACCAACACCGCCAGCGGCGATCCCGACTGGCTGGTGCGGGAGCGGGCCATCGAGGCCATCGCCGCCCTGGGCGACGAGCGCGCGGTTCCTTTCCTGGCCAACCTGCTGATGCAGCGGCCGGAGATGCGCCTCGCCTGCATCCAGGCCCTGGCCGATCTCAAGGCGACCTCGGCGGCGCCCCACGTGGCGCTCGTGCTTTCCGCGCAGGGAATAGGTGAGGACGAGAGATTGGCCGTGCTGCGCTGCCTCCAAAGCCTCGGCGATCGCGGTCAGGCCCCGGCGGTGCGTCAGTGCCTGAAGGACCCCAGCCCCGAGATGCGAGCGCTGGCTCTCGACCTGTTGGCGCAGTGGGAAGCCCAGCTCGGACCCCAGCCGCTCAAGACCGCCGGCACCACCTCGGTTCTAGACCGCATGCTCATCGCCATGGCGGAGCGCCAGGCCGACGACCTGCTGCTCGGTGCCGAACGCAAGCCGTACATCAAGCAGATGGGGCGCACCTTACGGCTGGCGCAGAACGCTCTCACCGCCGAACAGGTGCAGGCCCTGTTGATGCCCCTGTTGTCCCGCACCCAGCGCGACGACCTCGCCACCCGGCGCGACGTCGATCTCTCCTACGAGATCCCGGCCGAGGGCTTGCGCTTCCGGGTCAACATGTTCCACGACCTGCGAGGGCTGTCGGCGGTGTTCCGCATCGTCCGCGGAGGGCTTCCCGACCTCGGACAACTGGGCCTCCCCGCCGTGGTCAGCTCGCTGGGTGAGCTTAAGAACGGTCTGGTGCTGGTGGGCGGGCCCACCGGCTCCGGCAAGTCGACCACCTTGGCGGCGCTGGTCGACCTCATCAACGCCACCTCGACCCGCCACATCGTGACCATCGAGGACCCCATCGAGACCGTGCACCACCGCAAGCAGTGCCTCATCAACCAGCGGGAGCTGGGAACCCACACCGGCGCTCTGAGCGGCGCCCTGCGGGCCACCCTGCGCCAGGATCCCGACGTGATCCTGGTGGGAGAGATGCGCGATCCGGAGACCATCAGCTTCGGCATCACCGCCGCCGAGACCGGCCACCTGGTCTTCGGTACCGTCCACACCGTTTCCGCCGCCGCCAGCGTCGACCGCCTGATCAATGCCTGCCCCCCGGAACAGCACGAGCACGTTCGGTCGCTGCTGGCGGGCAGCCTGCGGGCCGTGGTCTGCCAGCACCTCTTCAAGCGGCGCGACGCGGCGGGCCGCTGCCTGGCGGTGGAGGTGATGCTCGCCACCGAGGCCATCGCCAACCTGATCCGCAAGGGCAAGACCCATCAGATCGCGTCGGTGATCACCACCTCGCGCAGCCAGGGCATGCAGCTCATGGACCAGGAGCTTCTTCGTTTGGTGCAGGAGGGCAAGATCCACCCGGAAGAAGCCTACCTGAAGGCGGTTGGCAAGAAGGAGTTCGAGCCCCTGGTGGGCGCCGAGGCCAAGCCCCCGGCCCGGTCCAGCGGGGTGGCCTGAGCCAGCGCCCATGGCCCGCCTCGACTCCTTCCTGCGCATCGTGTCCGACCAGCGGGCCAGCGATCTCCACCTCCATGCCGGCAACGTGCCGGTGATTCGCCACGACGGCGAGCTCATCAACCTCCCCTTTCGGGTGCTCTCCGCGCTGGAGACCGAGCGCTTTCTCCACGAGATCCTGAGCGCCGAGCAGCGAGCGCAACTGGAAGCCGAGCGCCAACTCGACCTCATGTATGTGATCCCCGAGCTGGGCCGCTTCCGGGCCAACCTGTTCCGCAAGAACGGGGGCCTGGGGGCGGTGTTTCGCATCATCCCCGACCACCGGCCCACGCTGGACGAGATCGGCATGCCACCGGTGGTCAAGCGGCTGAGCGATCTCGGCAACGGTCTGGTCATCGTCACCGGCCCCACCGGCTCCGGCAAGACTACGACGCTGGCGGCCATGGTCCACGAGATCAACCTCCGGAGCGAACGACACATCATCACCATCGAGGATCCGATCGAGTTCGTGCACGAGCCCGTCAAGAGCGCCATCACCCAGCGGGAGGTGGGCCGGCACACCGAGAGCTTCGCCGCCGGGCTGCGTTCGGCGCTGCGCGAGGCTCCCGACGTTCTGGTGATCGGCGAGATGCGCGACCAGGAGACGGTGCAGCTCGCACTCTCGGCCGCGGAGACCGGCGTCCTTGTGTTAGGCACGCTGCACACCAACTCGGCGGCCAAGGCCATCGACCGCATCATCGACGCGGTGCCGGCGGAGGTACGCGAGCAGACCCGCGGTGGGCTGTCGGTGCTGCTCAGGGCGGTGATCGCGCAGCACCTGCTGAGGCGCGCATCCGGCGATGGGCGGGTGGTGGCCCCCGAGATCCTGCTGGTCAGCCACGCGGTGGCGAACCTGATCCGCGAGAACAAGGTCCACCAGATCGAGGCCTACTTGCAGACGGCCAGCGACGGCTCCCAGAGCCTCGACGCCTGCTTGCTCCGTCTGGTGGCGGAGGGGCGAGTCACCGTGGCCGAGGCCCTCACCGTCGCCGACTATCCCGACCAGCTCAAGCGGCAGGTGGCCAGCCTGCCCGAGGATGCCTGATGAGGCGGGGCGGTCGAGCCCCGCGGCCGCCGGCAAAGGGCCCGGCGGTCGGCGTCCCCCGCGCCCACCAGGATCTGGATGCGGCGCTCAGGAGCCTGGTGGCTCGCGGCTCCTTCGAGGCCGCTGCACGCCTGCTCGCCGAACGCAACCGTTTCGACGAGGCGGCCGAGCTCTTCGGCCGGGCGGCGCTTCACTACGACGCGGCCCAAGCCCACCTTCGCTCCGGAGACCGGAGTCGGGCGCTCGACGCCTTCTTGCGGGTGCTGCCCGCCGAGCGGCGCTACCGTGAGGCCTGCCGGCGGGCCGTGGTGTTGGCGACGGACTTGAGCGTGCTCACCATCGTCCTCGATCACTTCCTGGCCCACTTCATCAAGACCGGACCGCTGGAAGCCGAGGAGCACGAGACCTTCTTCCAGATCGGCCACCACTACCGGCGCCACGGCCGCCTGCCGGCCGCCCGGGAGGCGCTCTTGAAGCTGCTCCAAGCCAACCCCCAGCACCGCGATGGGCGGGCCTTGCTGGCCGAGGTCGAAGGCGTCGAACGCGCCGAACGCAAGGACGCCCAAGGGATCATCGAGGAGGAGGCGCGCTTCCGGGGCGCGAGCGGCCGAGGCCGGGACCGCAAGCAGACGCCCGACGGCGCTTTCGGCGACGAGCCCGGAGAGTAGCGGCGCGCGGGGTCCTGGTCCACCTGGCCCCCGGCGCGGGTGGTGTAGAATCGGCGCTCGTTCTCCGCCGGTGCCAAACCATGGACCCCACGACGCTCGAAGGCCTGAAGGCCGCCCTCGCCGCCTCTCCCGAGAACGACAAGCTGCTGACCATCGTGCTGACCGCGCTCCTGGAGCGGGGTTCGGCGGTCGAGGCCCTCGCCGTCCTCGGCGCTCGAACTCCCGACGACGTGGCCACCGAGGACACGCGGCTGCTGGCGGCCAAGGTCTGCCTCCAAGCCGGAGAGCCCTCGCGGGCCCTGGTCTTCGCCGGCGCCGAGAGTGGACAGGCGCTTCTGCTCCGCGCCCGCGCTCTACTGGCTCTCGACAGGCTGCCGGAAGGGCGCGACGCCTACGACCGCGCGGTCGCCCAGAACTCGGCACTCGAGGATCCCGGTCTGCGCCAGCGGCTCGCCGCCAGGGTCCGCGCCTTTCCGGGCACCGAGGATCGCCCCACTCTGAAGGTGATCGAGCGCGGGCCCCGGGATGGGAGCGACCTCGGTCAGCTCCTGGTCCCCGAGGTGGAACCGGTGACCTTCGCCGACGTGGGCGGGCTCGATGAGATCAAGGACCAGATCCGCAAGCGCATCATCCTTCCCTTCCAGAAGCCGTCCCTGTTCCAGAAGTTCAAGAAGCGGGTGGGCGGCGGCATTCTCATGTTCGGTCCGCCCGGCTGCGGCAAGACGCTCCTGGCCCGCGCCACCGCCGGCGAGTGCCAGGCGCACTTTTTCAACGTGGCCATCTCCGACGTGCTCGATATGTACGTCGGCGAGTCCGAGTCCAAGCTCCACGCCATCTTCGAGAAGGCTCGGGCCGCGCCTCCCGCCGTGGTCTTCTTCGACGAGATCGAGGCCCTGGGCGGCAAGCGACAGTACTCGCGGGAGAGCCTCACCTCCAAGCTGGTGAGCCAGTTCCTATCCGAGATGGACGGCTTCTCTCGCAACAACCAGGGCGTGCTGATTCTGGGCGCCACCAACGTCCCCTGGAGCGTCGACTCCGCTTTCCTGCGGCCAGGCCGCTTCGACCGCTTCCTGTTCGTGCCGCCCCCAGATCGATCCGCGCGGGAGACCATCCTGCGCCTGCACCTGGAGGGCCGGCCGAGCCAGGACTCGGTCGACATCTCCTATCTGGCCAAGAACAGCGCGGGTTTCTCCGGTGCCGACCTCCGGCACCTGGTGGAGACCGCCGCCGACCACGCCATCGAAGCAACTCTGGCCCAAGGCGCCGAGGTTCCCATAGAGGACGATCACCTGAAGGCCGCGCTCCGAGAGATCAAGCCCACCACCCTGGAGTGGCTCACCACGGCCAGGAACTACGCCCGTTATGCCAACGAGGCCGGCCAGTACGACGCGGTCTTGGAGTTCCTGCAGCGGTTCGGCAAGAGCTGAGATGGGCAGCTACCGAATTCCTGACGAACCCCTGCCGGGCGCCCTCTCCCGGCTCGCCGTGAACCCGCTCTGGCCGCTCCTGGGTCTGATGGTGGGCGGCCCCTGGGCCGCCTGGCCCTGGTTCCTCCTGAACGGCCACGCTCTGGGCAGCCCCACCCGCCTCCGGGAGGGACTGGCCCTCCTCTTGGGGTTTCTGGGAACGGTCGCGCTGGTCTCCACCATCCTGACCCTGGACCGCCGGGGCGTCTTCTCCACCACCACCGCCCAACTGGCGCTGCTGCTAGTGACCCTCTGGAAGATCGCCATCTCCTACTACCTGTACCTTACGCAATCCCGCAGCTTCGGGCTCTACGAGTACTACGGCGGCCCGGTCAGAAACGGCGCCCTGGTGGTGATCGCGGTGGCCCTGGCCGAGCCCAAGCTCTTGGCTCCCGTCAAGAACCTGTTCGTCCTCCTGGTCCTCGGCTAGCCGGATGGAAACCCGCGAGATCGAGGGCTGGCTCTCCCGCGCCCGGGACCAGATGCGCCAGGGCAACGCGGCGGCGGCGGCGGAATCGCTCAAGCAAGCCCTGGGCCGCGACCCCGACGACGCCCAGGCGCACGCCCTGCTGGCCTTCTGCCTGCTCGATCTCCGCCGAGTGTACGCGGCCGAGCACGAGGCACGGCAGGCGCTCGCCCTGGGTCCAGACTCCCCCTTGCCCCATCACGCCTTGGGCCTGGTCCTCATCGCACAACGCAAGCTGGCGGCCGCCAGGCAGCCGCTCGAGGCGGCTCGTGAACTCGACCCCGAGGACGCCTTCACCCTTCGCTCGCTGGCCCGCCTGGCTCGCCTCACCAAACGAGAGGCAGAGGCCAAGGTGCTGCTGGAGCAGGCCCTGCAGCTGGACCCGGAGGACCCGGACACCTGGGCGGAACGCGGCCAGATGGCCCTCGACCAGGGCGCCGTGGCCGAGGCGGAGCGAGCGGCCCGAGAAGCTCTGGCTCTCAATCCTGGCCACGCCGACGGCCTGCTGCTGATGGGCGAGATCCACCTTCGCCGAGGAGAGCTGGAGTTGGCGCGAGATCACGCCGTGCTGGTACTGGGCGACGACCCAGGAAGCCACAACGCGCTCCACCTGATGGCGGCGATCAAGGCCCGCGGCAACCCGTTCCTGGGTTTCTGGTGGCGCTTCAACAACTGGCTTGCCGAATTGGGCGAGGGGCGCTCGATCCTGGTGCTGGTGGTGCTCTACGCCGCCTACCGAACCGCGGCCATCGTCCTGGGGGGCCGGGGCCACTCTGGTTTGGCCTCCATCCTCCAGGTCGCCTGGCTCGCCTTCGTCGCCTACACCTGGTTGGGCCCCGCTCTCTTCAAGCGTTTGGTGGCGAAGGAGATCGACACCGTCCACCTCCACCGCGACTTCTGACGGCGACGGCTCCAGTCCCCTTGGGAGGGGCCTGAGAACTTGCCCGACAAGTGCGACAATCTCCCATGCTGATCCAAAGAGCCAGCGTCTTGTCCCTGGGAATCCTGGCCTGGGCCTGTGGGGCTGAGGGGCCGCTCTCGTCCGCGGCGCCCACCGCGTCGGCCACTCCCGACCCCAACGCCCGCAACATGACGCTGCTGGCCCACCTCGACCTGACCGCGCTCCACAACGGGGTGGCTCACGCCCAGCACGACGAACCGGCCGTCATCGGCCCCAACGGTGCCGGCTCCGGCAACTGGGGCTACACCTCGCCCGATGGACGGCGTTTTGCGCTCACCGGCACCTCGGCCGGGCTCTCCATCGTCGAGGTCAGCGACCCCCGCAAGCCCCGGGCCATCGGCCTGGTCCCCGGCGCCACCAGCCAATGGCGCGAGGTCAGGACCTACGGCCACTACCTCTACATCTCCACCGAGGCCAAGACGGGTCTGGACATCGTGGACATGGCCGATCCCGATCACCCGCGCAAGGTCCAGACCTGGAGCAAGACCTTCACCTCCGCCCATACCGTCACCGTCGACACCGAACGCGGCCTGCTCTTCGCCAATGGGGCCAATGGCCGGCGCGGCGGCATGCGGGTTCTCGACATCGGGACCGACCCGGAAGACCCCGAGGAAGTGGGCGCGCTCTACGACTTCTATGTCCACGACGGCCACCTGCGCGGCACCGTCTACTACGCCTCGGCCATCTACGACGGCTTCGAGTCGCTGCTCGACACCTCCGACCCCCGGCGCCTGCGAGAGATCACCCGCTTCTTCACCGGCGGGCGCTTCACTCACAACTCCTGGCTCACCCGTGACGGACGATACCTGTTCACCACCGACGAGCGCTCGGGCCGCCCGCTCGAGGGCTGGGACCTCCTCGACCCCCTGGCTCCGCGCAAGGTGAGTGAGTACCTGGGCCGGGCCGGCACCATTCCTCACAACGTGATGGTGGATGGGGATCGCCTACTGGTGGCCCACTACGTCGAGGGCGTCCACCTGCTCGACATCCGCAACCCCGAGCAGCCGGTGCTGCTCGGCAGCTACGACACCTACCTGGGCACCGAGGAGGGCTTCCACGGCGCCTGGGGCGCCTACATCTTCCCCGGCTCCGATGTCATCGTGGTAAGCGACATCGAGGGCGGCCTCTACGTGGTCGGCTACAGCGGCCCCGGTGGCGGCCGTTTCCACCGTTAGGCGGGATCGAACACCGGCGATCGGTTACTGGAACCCGTCCTCGAAGATGAGGTCGCTGGGGACCAGGACCTGAGAGGCGAAGGGGCCCAGGGTGAGCGTGGCGCCTACCGGATTGCCGTCGAGGTCCTGGTAGACCTTGGCCAGGGACAGGATCTGCGTCGAGTCCTGGTCGTTGTAGAGAAGCTCCGCCCGCCCGAGGTCGGAGACCACTCGTTCGGTCGAAGCCGGATCCTGGCCCGAGTAGGTCCGCCACTGGGCCAGCGTCCGGTCCAGGCCCAGGTCCGACACGGTGACGTGGGCGGCGCGACTCTGGTGGTAGAAGCCGTTGCGGTCCGAGGTCGTGGCCTGGGTTCCGTTCTTGATGCGGAGCGTGCCGGCGTTCGGCAGCAACCCCACCATCACGTTCCCGGTGAGCGAGGTGACGGCCGTCGAGGCCCCGCTGGTCAGCACGATCTGCTGGCTCCACCCGCTGCCCGCGGAGTTGGCGAAGAGGACGTTGTCCGTGATGTCGCCGGTCGAGTCCTGGTACAGGATGCCGGCCGCGGTAGCCCGGCCCACCGTGTTCCCGGTGGACAGGATGGCGCGCGAGTAGTGGTCGACGTACAGGCCGAAGCCGAAGAGGGCGCGGTAGGTGGCATGACAGCCGTCGGTGTTGCCGAGGGTGTCGAGCAGGATGTTCTCGCTCAGCGAGACATCGTGGGAGGTGGTGGTGGCCAGGGTGCCGTTGCCGAATAGACGCACCGCCCCGCAGTCGCCCTTGGTGGAACAGGCCCCGCGGATCAGGTTGCGGGTCAGGGTGTTGGAGTATCCGAAGGCGTCGATGCCGTTGTGGCCGACGGTCTCCAGTCGGTTCAAGCTCACCGTCACCAGGTTGCTGGAGTAGGCGCCGTCGTTGTCGACCTTGAGCCTGATGCCGGCCCCCGGTTCGGTGCACTGCCCCTCCCCGTCGGTGTTGCTGCATCCGATCCCGGCCCGGCCCAGGTTGCCGACGACGGCCACGTTCCGGATCAGGTTCGACTGGATGGTCGAGCTGCGGGCATACGAGTTGATCCCATACTCATTAGGTGCATCTATGATGTTGGAGACGACTTGCAGGTCGTGGCCGCCGCGCCAACCGTTGTAGCCGTTGCCGTTGGCCGCCGCGTTCCACACCCAGGTGGCCAGGTTGATGCCGGTCCCGTCCACGTCCTTGATCAGGTTGTTGCTGATCTGCAGGTTGTAGTTCTCGTCCTTCCCCAGGTTGACCGGGGTGGTGATGCCGTTGTCGAACCAGCCTCGGATCTCGAAGTTGTCGAGGGTCACGTGGTGGATGTGCTCCTGGAGGTGGCGGCCCAGAATCACCCCACCTATGTACGCCGACTCGCCCGCCATCACGACTGAGCCCTCCAGGGTGGCGGTGTCGGGATCGGCCGCGCTCACCAGGTAGGCGCGACGGCTGGCAGCGTCGTAGTACCACTCCCCTTCCTGGTCCAGAGTCGACAGGTGGCTGTTCAGGAAGAAGCCCCAGCCTGTGCAACTGCCTCCCCAGCAGCCGGCGGCCGAGTTGAGGGTCAGCGTGTTGCCGCTGTCGGCGGTGACGTCGCGGTTCAGGATGTACCAGCGCATGCCGCGGATGTGGACGGTGGCGCCGGTCCAATCGACGGCCGGCAGCTCGTTGTCGCTGATCTGGGTTCCCGAAGGCTGCGCGTCGATCGTCGAGTAGCCGTCGCCGACACCCAGGTTAGGCCAGCGGCCCAGACGCAAGCGGCTGCCGTTCCGGAAGAGCTGGTTGATGCCGTTCGGGAACTTGCCGGCGTTGGCCCCCGCGGTCAGGTCGGCCACCCAGATGCTGCCCGACCAGGGGGTCCAGCCGGTGATGGTCTCGGTCCCCGAAAGCACCGGCCGGTTCGGGCAAGCCCGGTCCGGGTAGGAGCCATAGACGATGGGGCTCGCCGCGCTGCCCGAACGGGTGATGCGCAGGACGTCGGCCCGCCAGACGTCCCCGCACTTGAAGAGGACCTCGTCGGTGGCCACCAGCGCCAACCCGTTGACCCGGGTGACGGTCTTGAACGGAGTGGCCGGGGTTAGGCCGTCATTGGTATCGAGACCGCTGGAAAAGGAGACGTAGTAGGTGGCCGCGTGAACGCTGGGGGCGAGCGAAAGGGCAAAGGCGAAGGGGGCGATGATCCTGAGCATGGCGGTCGAGTATGCCCCATCCCGCTCCGCCCCGCTGTGACGCCGGGCACACGGCCACTCGGGCGGTCGAGGTCCTTGTACGTAGCGTCGGAAGTCATGGCGTTTCGGGTCCGGGGGTTCGGGGGGCGGGAGCCCCCCGCCTCATAGCGGCGACCGAATTCACTTCGGGCGCCGCGTCTGGTCCGGGGGTTCGGGGGGCGGGAGCCCCCCGCCTCATAGCGGCGCCCGAATTCACTTCGGGCGCC
>Ga0209342_10007215_pt1 | contig 11192 bp, 8 predicted proteins | sample RifCSP16_2_FD_184023 | JGI IMG/M metagenome (GOLD analysis project Ga0209342, IMG submission 184023) | Soil microbial communities from Rifle, Colorado - Rifle CSP2_sed 16_2 (SPAdes) (version 2) | ecosystem: Environmental > Terrestrial > Deep subsurface > Rock core/Sediment | place: Rifle... | reverse complement strand
CCCCTGGAGCCCAAAGCCAACTAGCAGCGACCAGGCGAACGCCGTCAGGATCATGGCCTTGACTGGGTACCGGAAGATCTGTAGCGACGGCAATAGCAGAACCATCAATCGGTAGAACGGCGTGTGAGAGCCAAGGGCGAAAAGGACGGATCCGCCGCCGAGGCCGAGCAGGAAGCCCCTGAGCCGCGTCGGAGCCACCCTTGCTCCCCAGAGCGTGAGCAAGACGGCGGGTCCCCCGAAATACAGGGACGCTAGCCATGGGCCCTTGGGATAGACGATCTCCGCTATGAAGGGGGAGAGCGTGCGGACTGTGTTCAGGGAGAAAGGCAGAACCAGTTCGACGAGCGCAAACGGATGGACCGACCACGTCGTCCGGTCCTCGGTGGGGAGGCCCCAACGCGCGGATCGGGTCGCCAAGTCGAGGGTCGGCAGCCAGAGTGTCGCGGTGACACCGGCAGCCAGGACGAACGCCAAGGCTCCGAACAGAAGCATGCTGCGGTTGGCGGGACCCAGGGGCCTACGCCAATCGAGGCGGCAAACGAGTCCGTAGAGGCCCAGGGCGAGGAGCGTCAAGGCGGCCATGTCCGCGGAGCCCGCCAGAGTTTGAGCCGCCATCGCCAGTGCGCAGACGACAGCGTCGCGGAGGCGGCGGGTTTCCAGCAGTCTGTATCCGGCCAGGAAGACCCACGGTAACCAGGCGGCGCTGGCGAAATGGTGGTAGAGCTGGGCCAGGGAAAGGAAGGGCCCCGAGACGGTCCAGACGACCGAGGCCAGGAACGCGCCGAGGGGACCGACACCCAACTGTCGGGCCAGCGCGCCCATCCCCATTCCGGACCACACGAGGTGCATCACGGCGAACAGCGTGTAGTAAGCCCACGAGGGCATGACGAGATTCAGCCAGGTCAGCGGATAGAGGATCTGGGAGCTGGGATCGGCGAGAAGGGGCTGACCGAAGCCACGGCTCGGATCCCAGACGGGCCAGGAGCCGGCGGCGACGCACCGGACGAAGGCCTCGACTTGAGGCCACCAGACCATGGAGATGTCGCCCCTGTAGAGAACTCGGCCACGAAGGACCGCATCTCGGAAGAGGAATGTGGCGATGACGACTAGGCCGAGACCGCCGGCCCAGCGAGGAGGCTCGACCTGGGCGGGACGAGGCGCCTTTCTCAACAAGGCAAGCTCGCTCAACCGTCTTCGCCGTGGGACTTCCGCGCTGTGATGAGCAAGGACCCAGCAAACTCCCGCACCACCGGCAGGCCCTCGAGAATGGCTGCCACCCGTGATACCGTGGCGATCCAGAGGCTCGGCAGCGCCGGATGAAGGAAATCGAAGGGGCGCACCGATACCTCGCGGTAGCCCAGCTTCAGAAGTACGCGGCGGACCGCGAACCGGGAGAAGGCCATCTCGTCGGGCGAAACCCCGAAATACCGCTTGGTGAGCCCGAAGTGGAACATGAAGGCGACCTGTGGGTTCAGGATGTTGGGCTCGGTGAAGACGATTCGACCCCCCGGGCGCAGCACCCTGAGGGCCTCGGCGAGCGCTCGTTCGAGGTGAAGGTGGTGGAGAACGGAGCTCCCATAGACGGCATCGAATTCGTTGTCCGCACAAGGCATCTGTTCGGCGTTCCCGCACTCGAGTCGGACGTTGTCGAAGCGGCAGACCCTGGCCCTGGCCCTCGTCAGCAAGTCCATCGAGAGGTCGATCCCCTGGGTTTGTGCCAGCGACGGAGCGACTCGTTCCAGGAACACGCCGGTCCCACAGCCCAACTCAAGAGCCCGTGTTCCGCGTCCCAACCTTCCGTGCTCGATGAACAACGCCGCCCTTCGGTCGGCCCGCCTGCGCCCCGCCGGGCTGTCCCAGTTCCAGATCAGCTCGGCGTTCGACGCGATCGAGCGGTGATGCTCGATCTCCCGGGCGAGACGTTCGGCGGAGCTCGAGGGGGCCATGGATCGCCTCAGATGAACTTCAGCTTTCGCGCTGCGAAGAGGCTCATGTGCAGCAGCAGTAGCCCGTGGCGGAAGCGGGAGATGTTGGTTTCGCCATACTGGCGGGCGTGGTAGCGGACGGCGACATCCACGATCCGGAGGTTCTGGCGCGCGGCGCCGAAGAGCAGGTCGAAATCGCCAAACGGGTCGAAGTCCCCAAAGTAGGAACGGTTGTCTGCGATTCGCTGGTAGTCCTCGCGGTACAGCGCCTTGGTACCGCACAGGGTGTCGCGGACCTGCTGGCCCAGCAGCCACGAAAAGAGCAGGGCGAACGACTTGTTCGCGAGCAAGTTCAGAAACCGCATGGCTTGGCCCTCCATGGGATACACCAGGCGGGAACCGTTCACCACGTCTCCCTTGCCGCGGGCCAGGGCATCCACGAACTTTGGCACGTCTTCGGGGGCAACGCCCATGTCTGAGTCGAGAATCAGCACCACCTCGCCCTTGGCCTCCGCGAAGCCAAGCCGCACCGCGTCGCCCTTTCCCCGGCCCCTCTGCTTGAGGAACCTCAGCGGCAGTTCGGGGTGAGCCTCGATGGCTCGGTGAATCGCTCCCTCGGTGTCGTCCTTCGAGTTGCCCTCGACGAAAAGGAACTCACTCCCTGGGGCGAGTCGGGGCAGACGCTTCACGAGATCGGAGATGTGGCCCTCTTCGTTGCGGCAGGGGATGACTACGCTCACCGGAGGTTCGCGCTCCCGCTTGGGGAAGCGATGGGGCGCGGGCCGAGCGATGATCCCATACATGAGGGACAGCGCCTCGAAGCCGGGTAGGTGGCCGACGAACCGATTGACCGCTTCGGCGAGGAGGGGGACACCGGCGGGGAACAGGACCTGAGCGTCACTCCGCACCACCTCGAAGTCCTCGAGGCCGAGCATGCTGCGGATCTCCTCCGGGGGCAGCCATGCCTCCGGAGGCTGATGGTACTTGAGGCCCAGCCACTCGGCCAGACGAAGCAGGGGCTGCCACAGCCGGCTGTAGCTGTATATGAGGAGCCGCGTGCCAGCGTGGCATAACGGTTGGAGGGCAGCGAATGTCGCTTGTACGTCCCCGAGATGGGTGACCACATTGACTAGCGTGATGACGTCGAAGGGCCCCCCGGCGCGGGCCAATACCGCCGGATCGCTGCCATCCCCTTCCAGAAACAACAGGCGCATGCCGCTGGCCGCGCGCGCAGCGGAGATGGCCTTTCCGGAGATGTCGATGCCTACACCCTGCGAGGGATCGAGGGCCCTGAGCAGATGCCCCGAGCCGCAGCCGATGTCGAGGATCCGCACTCCAGGCGGCACCCGGACCCTGAGCACCCGCTCAAGATATCCATAGAAGTAGCGCCGAGCGTGGCGGGCACGCTCGATACCTTCGTGGTGGTCGTCGTAGAAGCGACGCACCGCATCGAGAATGGGATCCGTGGCAGTGGTCGGACGCTCTGCCCCCGGCAGAACACGTCGTTGCGACGCGGCTGCGGTTGGGCCACTCTCCATCGAGAAGATGATACTACGCACGCGCCGCACGATTCTCCGACCTTCCTTGACTCACCCTGTGAGGGGCGCGAAGATCACCTAGGTCCCCATGGCAAGCCGCGACGCTCGACGGGAGGCACCCCTTCGATGCTGAGCCCCCCGGTGGCAGAGGACGCGTTGTTCACGTCGTTTTGGGAGGTCTCGAGTCTGGCTCTGGGACTCATCGTCGGCAGCTTCGCCAACGTGGCCATCCATCGCCTTCCGCTGGGGCAGTCAGTGGTGCGGCCGCGCTCCCGGTGCCCCCAGTGTGGGACCGGAATCCGCGCTTATGACAACCTGCCGGTCCTGAGCTACCTCCTGCTGCGGGGCCGCTGCCGCACCTGCCGCGCCGCAATCTCGCCGCGCTACCCTGCGGTCGAGGCCTTGAACGGCTTGCTTTATCTGAGCCTCGCGATCCTGCTGGGACCAACACCCCAGATGCTGGTAGCCATGGTCTTTGTGACTTCGCTCTTGATACTCAGCATGATTGACCTCGACCATCAGATCCTGCCCGACGTCATCACCAAGCCCGGTATCCTGCTGGGTCTTGCCGCCAGCTTCCTTCCTGGGCAGCCCACGCCTCTCGAGGCCGCGGCTTCGGCCGTCGGGGGCTACGTCGCGTTGATGACGCTTGCCTGGCTGGCGCGCTCTTACTACAAGGAAGAGGCCCTCGGCCAAGGCGACTGGAAGATGGTCGCCATGCTGGGAGCGTTCCTGGGCTGGCAGGGCATGCTGCTGGCCGTCCTACTGGGCAGCCTGCTAGGATCCCTGGCGGGTCTTGCCATCGTGGGCTTCTTCGGTGGGTCGCGACGGAGCCGCATTCCTCTGGGAACCTTCCTCGCCGTCGGTGGGATTGCCGTTGCTTTCGTGGGCGAGCCCCTCATCCGGTGGTACCGGGGCTTCTTCCGTGTCTGAAACACGATCGCCAACGTTTCGTCTCGTCCTCGGTGTCACGGTTGCTATCCTCGGGTTCATCGAGATCCAAAACGCCGTCTTCACCATCCGGTCGCCGGGGCGTCTTCGCGATCGAGCAGTACGCTCGATTGAGGAAGACCTGCTGCGGGCGCTGGGGCGACTTTCGCTAGCGCTCGCGCCCAGTGGGCCGGGGGGGTGGGGTGTGGCGATGGACATCGCCCTGTCCTCCGTCCGGGGAGCCGTCGATGCCGAGGTGTTCGACCTCAACGGCAAGCGCCTGGGTGGGAGGTCCGCCGGCTTTCCGGTCAGCCATTGGCCCACGGCCGTGCAGATGTCCGCGCTGAAGCCCGGCCTGCCCGTCACCGTGGGTCCAGTGTCGGGGAAGGGCTCTCGGTTCCTCACCTACACCTCCTTCCCCTCGGGCGCGGGGACGGTCGTCCTGAGGCTGGCCAGCGAAGCTCCCGACGTGGTCAAGGACCTGAGGGAGCGCAGACAACTGCTGTTGGGCCACGGGCTGGCGCTGGTCGCCCTGGTGGTGCTTGCCGGCTTGGCGCTGATGCCGGAGCGGAGCGGTTACGAAGCTGGTGGGGGCGCGCTGGATGCGTACGCTGCCGCCATGGAGCGGTTGCGCGACCACGGGGCCCTCTTGGCCCAGCACCATCAGGCCGAGATTCACCGTATGGAGGATGAGGTCCGCGACAAAGAGGCCATGGCGCGAGCGGGGGAGCTGACAGCAGGCATGGCCCACGAGGTGCGCAACGGCCTGGGAACCATACTAGGTTATGCGCGGCTGATCGAGCGTAGGGCCTCGGCCGAAGATGTCCCTGGTGCGGCGCGCCAGATCCGCGAGGAGTGCGAGACGCTGGAGGCCGTAGTCAGGCGCTTCATGGAGTTCGTCAAGCGCGAAACCCTGACCCTTGCGCCCTTCGACTTGGCGCGCATGCTCTCGCGCGTGGTGGCTCGAGACTCGCGGAGGCGGCCGGAGCCCGAGGTAGAGGTGGCGGTGGAGGACGTGGGGCTGGTGGCTGCCGATGAGGGGCTGCTGGAGCGAGCTTTCGAGAACTTGGTGCGGAACGCGCGCGAAGCGGTGGGGTCTCGAGGCCATGTTGGGATCAGGGCTCAGCGCGGGAACGGGTGGGTCGAGGTTGTCATCGAGGATGACGGGCCCGGCCTCGCTGACCTCCCCGCCGGCCCCCGCCCGTTCTTCACCACGAAGGCCGGCGGCCTTGGCCTGGGGCTTCCCCTCGCCCTCAAGATCGTCAGGCTCCACGGGGGTGAGCTGGAACTGGCGTCGCGCGAGCCGAAAGGGCTGGCCGTGAGGGTTCGGATCCCCGAGCCGGGGGGGCCGGCGGCGGTTTCCGGTGTTACGAGTGGTAGCGCGGGCGGGATCCTGCCGGCGGGACCTTGAGCTCGTTGTGCCGACGTAACGTGTTGATTATCTGACTCTTGAAGCTGTCGTAACCGGTCGGGAACGGGCCTTGCTAGAGGGTGGGGGTAGCATGCAGAGGAATGCGAGTTCGGTGCGGGGTCGGGAACAGGGATTCTCTCTTCTCGAACTGCTCGTCGTCGCCGCGATCGTCGCGCTCATGGGCGCTCTCGGTCTTCCTGCGTTCATGGCCTACGTCCGGCAGAACCGAATCCGGGGGGCCGGACAACAGGTGGCGGGCGAGATCCAGGCCGCGCGTAACAAGGCCATTGCCCGCAACGTCAACTACGGTGTGGTTGTTGTCGTCACGGACGCCACCCACTACCGCTGGGTGATCGAAGACGTTCACGGCGCAGGTGCGGGAGCGCGCCCGACCACTGCGGCGCTGCTCACGAACGCCGGGTTCGAGGCTCAGCGCGGCCCGGAGCGGACACTGCCCCAGGGCATCAGCTTCGGACTCGCGTGCCCAGGATTCGTGGCCAATGACTCTGGCTTCCGCTTCAACCGCCTGGGGGGGTGGTGCGACCCCACCGGCGCCGCGAGTGGGCCGGGGGCCTGTCCGGATCTGGGGACGGGGGTTCCGCTGTTGTCCAACGTGGCGGCAGGAGTGACCCCGGGCACCACGGTGTGTCTGGTCCAGCCCGAGACGGGCCTCAACAGGACCCTGACGGTGACACCGGGTGGCCGCGTCATGGTTCAGCCCTGAGGTGAATCCCATGGAAAAGACAGGACTTCTGCGCAGTTCGGCTCGGGACCGGGAATCCGGCTTCACGCTAGTTGAGGCCCTGGTGGCGATTGTGGTCCTAGCCTTCGGCCTCATCGCCGTGACCAACCTCATGATGGTTGCGGGCACCTCCAACATGGTGGCCAACTCCATGACCGCGTCGACGACCGCCGCCACTCGCACGCTAGAGGACTTGAAGGCTCGGCCGTTTGACGATCCCGCCCTCGCGATCGGAGGCAGTGTGGACGACGACAGCGCTTGCCCCGCCTATTGCCGCGACGACTCTGTGCCCGGCGTTGCCACGATTCACACCCGGTGGCAAGTCGTGGGCACCGGAGACGGCGAGCTGGTGTTTATCCGCGTCCGGTCCGAGGCCCAGGGTGCGATGGCGCGTCAGCGCTCCCGCGCCGAGTTCACAACATTTCGAGCCTGCACCAACCGGGACATCAACTGCCCCCCGCCGTGACGTGAGCGGCGGGGATGGCTGGATAGGCGATACGTCAGGCTGATGTCAGGATGGAGGGGGCTATGGAATCGCAGAGAGGGCAGGCCGGGTTCAGCTTGGTGGAGCTGCTGACGGCCATAGTGGTCACCATGGTCGTGACAGGCGCCGTGTTTGGGCTCCTCACCAGTGGAAACGCCGCGTTTCGGAACCAGCCCGAACATACCGACCGGCAGCAGAACATTCGGCTCGCCATGGCACTGATTGAGCAGGACGTAGGCCGGGGCGGTTCCAAGATGGGCGCGTTCTCCCAGGTGTTCACGGATGGGCTCGACGGGCTGGGGCCCCAGGGTCTAGCCAGTAGGAGCGACTTCCTTGAGATCGCCGGCAACGATGGTGAGTGTCCGGATGTCGCCGTGTGCGGGATCAACGGCAACAACGTCACCACGGCCTTCGAATACCCAAGCTGCTATCCTGATCCAGGAATGGTGCTGCTCACCTACCCCGACGGCTCGTCAAAGTGGGGCTTTGCATGGAACCTCCATGGGCAGAACGCGCAGCTCAACTTTCCGGCCGGGCAGCAGCCCCCGACGTCGCAAATACAAGAGTCGCCCCGCGATCTCTGCAATCCGCCTAGCCCCGGCTGCGGCGGCGGTGGAGGGGGGGGATGCGGCACCAGCACCACCCTTCCGGTTCGGGTCAGCGTTCTCGAGATCGTGCGATACGAGATAGCGATGGCCGATGGAGCCCCCAACCTTTATCGGAGCGAACGGGGCGGCATCACCAACGCCGGCGCTCAGGTTCCGGCTCCCGACCCGGCCGGCCAGTGGCAATTGGTGGCCAGGGGCATCGAGGACCTGCAGGTGCGGTATCAGAAGGGGCCGGATCCCACGATCGCCGCCAGCTGGGCGGACACGCCTGGCCCCGTCGCTGCCCCCAATCCAGACACAGTCGTTAGGCGAGCGCAGGTGACGCTCTCTGCTCGGTCCATGACCGCCAACCTCCAGGGGCAGACGGACAATGCCAACCTGGGGAGCGCCGTGCGAGGTCAACTCGTGTCCGCCATCTCGCCGCGGGCAGCCCTGCTCGGGATCCAAGGGACTTTGCCGAACCAGTGGAGGTAGAGGGATGAAGGTCACGATAAGAGCTACCGTGCGAGAGCGCCTCGGGCGGGCTCTCGGCGTCAGGCGACGAGGGGTCGCCGCTGGTGACCGTGGTTTTGCGCTCATCGTGGCGCTCTTCGCTCTGATGTTGCTCACCTTCTTGGGACTAACTCTGGCGGCGACGACTTCGACCGAGCTCCAGATCGCCAGCAACTACCGCTGGGCCCAGCAGGCCGCATACAACGCCGAGGCAGGGCTTGAGGTAGCCAAGATCACCTTGCGCGACGTGACGCCGACCTGGGGCACCGTTCTTCCAGTGACTCGGGCTGGCCAATGGACCGTGCCATTGCCCGCGGTCACACCGGTACTCCCACCCGGCGCCCCCCTTGTGGACGGCGGCGGCAATCCGTTGCGGCACTTCGAGAATGCTGGTTGCGACGATCGCGGAGGCCACACGGGGTACGGGGCCATTCTGAACGACCCGGTTCGCGGACCCCTCCAGTACACGACCGACCTCTTTGGGCAGCAGCTGAACGGGGCCTTCACGGTGTGGATTCGGAGGGCCACGCTCAACAACGCCGGGACCGGCCAAATCGGCGACGACCCCAGCAACTCGACCCTCGTTCTCACGTCGGAGGGCATCGCTCCCTTCGTCAGCGCGCTCACGACGTTTGCCCAGACCAACATGGCCGTCATGGTTCGGGAGGTCACCCTCCTCCGCGGCTTCGAATCCTGCGAGAACTACGCTTCGCAGGCGGGGGCGGGAATCACCGGCGCGGGGTTCTTCGCGTGCAATCAGCTGCGGGGTGGGGGCGGGATTGAGGACGCCATGGGCAACGCCGCGAGGGGCTTCGCGGGCGCCCCCTCTGGTGGGTTCGGGAGCGGCGCCGCGGGCAGCCTGGCCGACTTGGGCGCACGCTAACCGCCGACGAGGCACATGTCATGGAAACACAGGGTGCAGTCATGAACGTGGAAAGCACGGAGTTCCGGGGACCCGGGGCCTTGTCCCGATCCAGTTTGCCGCTCCTGGCGGGCGGCTTGCTGCTCGCGCTCCTGGGAGATCGGGGTGTTCTCACCGCGACATCGAGGGGCATTGATCCTCTAGAGATTCTGAACCTCCAGGTGAAGCCCAACGTCATCGTGGTCCTGGACAGCTCGGGGTCGATGAGCGAGAACCTGACGTCTGGCGACATCACGGGCGACTACTCGCGCTCCAAGATGTCCCTGGCCAAAGACGTGCTGACGCAGGCGGTCACAGACAACGCCGACAAGGTCAACTTCCTCTTCGGCCAGTACAACCAGGGCAACACCTCGATGTCGAACAGCGGCCCCGGCGCTGATCGCTTCTACTACGTTGCCGACAGCTACACCTATCCCAACATGACCTCGGTCGAGGTCTCTTTGAGCCGCGAACCCGGTACCGACAGCACCGTCACCATCTCAGCGGGAGTGAACGATCAGTTCCAGTTCCTGGAACGAGTGGCGTCGTCTCCGCGCACCTACGTTGACTGCAGTTTCACGGTTCCGGCCGGCAACTACCTTGGCGACACGGACATGGTGAACCTGGCCGCCTACATCCAGGTCCGCCTGACGAATCCCTATCCGGCCGATGTCACCTGCACCAAGTACCCAACCTCGGGAGGGTCGGCGAACAACGCCCAGAACTCCTATGCCTTCACCTGGGACATGGCCAACCAGCGGTTCAGGATTGGACGCAGCGCCGGCTCGAACTACTACCAGTTGCGCTTCGGGGCCGCCAACTCGGCTGGCGGAGCCCTGGGCTTCGCTTCGAACCTGCCTAACACCTTGACCCCGCCACCCATAAACAGCACGACCTGGAACAACAGCAACTGGTCCGCTACCACCTCGGGGTCGCCGTACAATGGGTCGCCACGTGGGATTTTGGGAGGCAACTCGCGCGGTTTCGAAGCTTGGCGCGATATCCGTCCCGCCTGGAACACCTTCTACTTCCGGGAGGGGACGCAGGACTGCTCGTTCACCATCGACACCCCACCGAGCCCTCCCGGGATCTACGTCAGGGGCGCCCTGTTCGCCCAGCAGGTCCAGGACAAGATGAACGGGGCCGCTGGCAATCCCAACCCCTGCGGGTCGCTTAGCCCCCGGAACACGTACTCGGTCAGCTACGTGAACGGTCAGTTCCAGTTCCGCCGTGTCGTCAACAACCAACAGGCGACGCTGCAATGGGGCAGCCAAACGACCAACTCCGTGCGAGCTGCGCTGAACGCAGACAACGGTGGATTCAACGACTGGGGCTTCGGCAACGCCAATGCTCCAAACTGCCCCGGTGGGACAGCGAACGGGACCTTCTGCACTCGGTACATCCCGCTACTGCGGAGGTTCACCGGGAACGATCCGGTGACCGGCGTCGGCTTCAAGTTCACCGAGAACTACGATCCCGATGGCACGGCCGGCCCTGCGCTCGCGCAGAACATCACCACCTACTACTTGCGGGCGGGGAAGTTCTTCAATGGCGAGATCTTCCAGGTGACCGGATCCGGCGGCTTGTGCGGGATGAGCATGGGCACGGCTCGGGTGCCTCCGGCGATCCCCGAGGTCACCCTACAGCAGGTCGATACCTGCGGTGGCAGTGTGGAGAACACGGTGGTCTTCAAGTGGGCTGGTGCGCGCTTCGGCGGTGGCGCCTGCGGTGGTTTCACGGCCCGCGTGCCGCTCGGCACCTGCGACCAGGCGGGCAGCATCCAGCTCTCGGCCATCTCGCCCTTCCTCGCCAAGCAGGACATCTTCAACGCCGATGGCACCATCACTGGGTATGCCGAAGATATGACCGCTGGCTATGCTGGGGGCTTCAGGGCTACCAGCTACGCGACCAACGTAAGCGGGTCGACGGCCAACGGAGGCATTCGGGCGACGGGATACACGCCCATTGCCAACTCGCTGATGGACATCAAGACCAAGTTCGCGGACCTGTGGAACAACGGCCAGGCTAGCCCCCCCCTTGACCCCATCAGCGTGCACACGGATCCCAAAGAGCGCACCATCGTCCTCTTCGTCACCGACGGCGACGACACATGTCCGACCTACAACGGCGGTGGCAACACCAGCAACATGGACGACAGCGC
>Ga0209342_10007211_pt1 | contig 11194 bp, 12 predicted proteins | sample RifCSP16_2_FD_184023 | JGI IMG/M metagenome (GOLD analysis project Ga0209342, IMG submission 184023) | Soil microbial communities from Rifle, Colorado - Rifle CSP2_sed 16_2 (SPAdes) (version 2) | ecosystem: Environmental > Terrestrial > Deep subsurface > Rock core/Sediment | place: Rifle... | reverse complement strand
CCGGGAGCCCTGGAACATCATGTGCTCGAACAGGTGGGCGAACCCGGTCCGGTCCCGGGGCTCCACCCGGAAGCCGATGCCGTAGTAGACGCCGACGGCGACCTTGGGCGCCGATCGATCCGGCGAGAGCACCACGCGCAGGCCGTTCGGGAGCACGTGGTACTGGACCGGGATCTCCAACCTGGACGGCGCTGGCGCCGCCGGTGCCGCGGCGGCCGCCGGCGGCCGCTCGCGAGTGGAGGCACAGGCGAGCGCAAGGACGGCAAGGAGCGGAGCAACAGAACGCATGGGTTGCCTCGTGAGGAGCGAGCCGGCGCCGGCCCTCGCGACCCATACGGCAAGGTGGATGGGGCGTAAACGATCCGGGCGGGGGGTGAGCGGCGGCGGCCGCCTCACCTCCTCGCCGGCAGCCGCGCCCCCAGGTCGAGCGGGATCGGGACGCCGGCCAGGTCCGCCGTCCCCTTCAGGCCGACGTCCACCGCGCCGCCCCCGACCAGGTCGCGCGCAGCGCGCCCCGCGCCGGCGAGGTCGATGCTCACCGGGATCGAGATCACAGCGGCCCCGCTCCCCGGGACTCGCTCGGTGGACCGGTCGTCGGCGCGGGCCACCGTGGCGCCGGCGAGCGAGAGGGCATAGCCGAGCCGGCCAGCCGGGATCGGGAAGGCATTCGGGTTCCTCACCCGGAGCCGCACGTCGAGCCCGACCTTGGAGAGCGAGACCGACCGGATCGCGAGGCCGTCGAGCGCGAAGCTCGGGAGCTTCGGCAGGGTGAGCCGGTCCTCGTGCGACATCGGGATGTCGATCACGCCGAGCGCCGTGCGCACGCCCACGTGCCCCGAGAGCCGGTACCGGAGGGCATCGCGCGCGCCGAGGAGGGAGGCGATGCCGGGCACGTCGCGGAACCGGACCCGGACCGGGAAGGTGAGCGGCGCCTTCCCGCTCGCCGGGATCCGGAGGCCGCCGGGCAGCTCACCCGTCGCGACGCGAGTCCCCTCTGCCTCGATCGCGTAGCCAACGCGGGCCAGGTCGAGGCCGAAGCCGTTCGGGTTCTCGAGGTCGAAGGCGAAGCCGACCGTCGCGCCCTCCAGGTCGAGCGCCTGGATCGTGGCGGAGCGGAAGGTGAGCTTCGGCCGCTGCAGGGCCGCGGCGGCGTACTGGCCGAGCTCGGCGCAGCCGCAGAGGGCGAGCGCCGGGAGCGCGGCGAGGAGGAGGGGGCGAGTGCGCATCCGATCCTTGTACCGGCCCCTGGTGAGCCGGTCGACGGCGGCCGAGGTGCGCGTTCTCCCACCCTGAGCCGGATCGGCCCCGGCACCGCGTCGTCACCGCGATGAAACCTGCCTCGGGTCGCGCGGATAGGCCCCCGGATCTGATCAGGCTCACGCGAAGGGCAGGCGCCCTCCGGCAGCATCCACATTCTTTCCACAGTCCCCTCACGCTCTCTCCACTCGGTTCTTCCACGTGATTTTCGTGGTTATCCACCGAACATCGACAGTGATTCCCGTCAGCCCCGGCTGCTAGATTCCGCCGACGAATGGCCGAGACGGATCCCGCTCGACGCACCACCGACGCCCCCGTCTCGCCCCTCCGGAGCGCCCGCGACCTGCCCCATAGCGTGGACGCGGAGCAGGCCGTCCTGGGTGCGATCCTCACCGAGGAGACGGCGTTCGATCAGGTGGCGGCCCTGATCCGGGCGGGTGACTTCTACCTCCTCGCGCACCAGCACATCTACGGGGTGTGCGAGGAGCTCGCCAAGGAGGCGAAGACCCTCGACCCGATCCTCGTCCAGCAGCGGCTCGACTCGAAGGGGCTCCTCGGCGGCGCGGTGCCCCACGAGCTGCCCCTGTCGCTCGCCCGCGCCATCGGGTCGGCCGCCAACGTCGCGCACTACGCGCGCGCCGTGCAGGACCTCTCGCGCCTGCGGACGATGATGCTCACCGCCCAGCGGGTGGTGGAGCGCGGCTACGAGTCGGGGAGCAACGTCCAGCACTTCCTCGACGCTGCCCAGCAGGAGGTCTTCGGTGCGGCGCAGGGCTCGAGCGTCGACACGCTGAAGAGGATCGCCGAGCCGGTGATGCGGGCGCTCGAGAACCTGGAGGCGGTCCAGAAGCGGGTCCAGGCCGGCCTCTCGCCCATCACCGGCGTGCCCACCGGCATCCAGAGCCTCGACCGGAACACCCTGGGCCTCCAGCCCGGCACGCTCACGGTCCTCGCCGCGCGCCCCTCCGTGGGCAAGACCGCGCTGGCCCTCAACATCGCCACCCACGCCGCCACGCGGGCTGGCAAGAAGGTCGCCTTCTTCTCCCTCGAGATGCCCTCGGATCAGCTCGCGCTCCGCATGCTCGCGTCGGAGGGGAAGCTCGACTGGCGCCGCCTGTCCCAGGGCCAGCTCTCCCGGCACGACTGGGACAAGCTCGCCACGCAGGCCGACCGGATCGGCGGGGCCTCCATCTGGCTCGACGACAACTTCGTGCTCACGCCGGTGGAGCTCCGCTCCAAGTGCCGGAAGCTCAAGCGCGAGGGGGGCGGGCTCGACCTGGTGGTGATCGACTACCTGCAGCTCATGCACTCCCCGAGCGAGCGCGCGAGCCAGTCGCGCGAGCAGGAGATCGCCACCATCAGCCGCTCCCTCAAGGCGCTCTCCAAGGAGCTGGAGTGCCCCATCGTCGCGCTGTCGCAGCTCAACCGCGGGGTGGAGAAGCGGAAGGGGGAGCCGCCCATGCTCTCCGACCTCCGCGAGTCGGGCGCCATCGAGCAGGACGCCGACATCGTCCTGTTCCTCCACCGGAACGACGACGACAGCAAGGACGTGCAGCAGGGCGCCTCGGGCGGGGACACCATCCAGGTCCAGCTCATCGTCGCCAAGCAGCGCCAGGGGCCCACCTGCACGATCGACCTGGTCTTCTTCAAGACGACCACGTTCTTCGCGGAGATGGACCGGCGCCCGCCGAGCTAGGGGCGGGCGTCCAGGTACCGCTCCACCACCCGCTTCGCCCCGCGAACCGCCGCCTCGAGCGGCGCCCCTTGCGCGAGCAGCCCGGCGATCGCCGAGGCCATCCGGCACCCGGTCCCGCGCGCCGTCCCCGGCCGGCGGCGCCCCGTGAGCCGCGTGACCCGCCGCCCCTCCACGAGCAGGTCCACCGGCGCGCCGGCCCGGTGGCCGCCCTTCACCAGGACCGCCCGCGCCGGCAGGAGCCGCGCCGCCCGGACCGCGGCGGCGTCGGTGGAGACGTCCTCGCCGGTGAGGAGCTGCAGCTCCTCCAGGTTGGGCGTGGCGAGGCGGGCCCGGGCGAGGAGCGGCGCGAGAGCGTCACCGGCGGTGATCCCGCCGGGTTCGAAGAGCCTCGCGCCGGAGGAGGCGATCAGGACCGGGTCCACCACGACCGGCAGGCGCGAGAGCGGGCTGTCGCGAAGGCGCCTGGCGAGGGCGCGGGCCAGCTCGGGCGTCCCGAGCATCCCGCTCTTGACCGCCCGCGGCCGCTCCCGGCCGCCCAGGAGCGCGTCGATCTGCGCGAGGAGGAGGTCCTCTCCCGTGGCGCGCCACCCCCGCGCGCCCGCCGGGCCCTGCGCGGTGAGGGCGGCCGCGACCGCCCAGCCCGCCGCGCCCACGGCGCGCAGCGCCTCGACGTCGGCGAGGAGCCCGGCGCCGCCCGAGGGGTCGAGCCCGGCGACCACCAGCACGCGCGGGATCACCGGCCGCCCCGGGCAGCCTCGACCAGCCCGGAGAAGATCCGGGCGTGGCGCGGCTCGTGCCGCAGCGCCGCCTCGGGGTGCCACTGGACGCCCAGCGCGAACGGCTGGTCGGGCAGCTCGATCGCCTCGGCCACGCCGTCCGGCGCCCGGGCCGAGACGAGCACGCCGGAGCCCGGGAGCTTCACCGCCTGGTGGTGCGTCGAGTTGACCGCGAGCGCACCCGGTCCGACCAGCCGCGCGAGGAGCGTGCCCGGCGCGATCGTCACCTCGTGGGAGGGGACGTCCTTGGGCGGCGCCTGCTCGTGACCGGCCACGCCGGCGTCGGCGGGCAGATCCTGGTGGAGCGTTCCCCCCTGCACCACGTTCATGAGCTGCATGCCGCCGCAGATCCCCAGCGCCGGCAGCCGCACCGCCAGGGCCGCCTCCAGCAGCTCCTTCTCGAACCGGGTGCGGCCCTCCCTCACGGGACCGCACCCCGGCCGGCGGACCTCGCCGTAGAGCTCGGGCGCGACGTCGAACGCGCCGCCGGTCACCACCAGGCCGTCGAGGAGCGCCAGGTAGGCGGCCGCCGCGGAGCCGTCGAGGTGGGGCAGCAGGATCGGCAGGCCGCCTGCGGCGAGCACCGCGTCGACGTAACCCACCTTGAGCTCGTACCGCGTCGCCGCCTCGTCGGCGTCCAGCGTGAGGCCGATCCGGGGGCGTCCCGTCACGCCGCGCTCCCCGCGCGCCCCGCCTCGAAGGCGTCAGCGAGCCGCGCCGCGTTCCCGGCGGGCCGCCCGGCGCCGAAGACCGCCTCGATGACGGCAGCGCAGGCCGCGCCGGCCCGGGCCACCTCGGCGATGGTGTCGAGCCCGATGCCGCCGATCGCCACCACCGGCGCCCCGAGCTCGCTCGCCACGGCGCGGAGCCCGTCGAGGCCGCGCGGAGGCACCTCCATCACCTTGGAGCGAGAAGGGAAGATGGGGCCGTACCCGACATGGTCGGCCCCCGCCGCCAGGGCCGTCCGGGCCTCGTCGAGCGTCCGCGTGGTCCGGCCGATGAGCAGGTCGGGGCCGACCAGCCTTCGGGCCTCCTCGACCGGCAGGTCCTCGTCGCCGAGGTGCACCCCGTCGGCCCCCGAGAGGAGCGCCAGGTCGGCCCGGTCGTTCACCAGGACGAGCGCCCGTCCGGCCGCGAGCGCGACCACCCGCCGGGCGACCTCGAGGACGGCGCCCGCGGGGGCATCCTTCATGCGGACCTGGATCGCGCGGGCCCCTCCGGCGATCGCCGCCTCGGCCTGGGCCGCCGGCTCCGAGCCTCCCACGATGACGTAAAGGCCGCCGAGGCGCGCGCGGCGCGCGACCCCCCCGCCGTCGGAAGCCGGCATGGCGAGAGCGGTAACACGCGCTTGACGGACCCGCAAGGCGGCGCCTATTTTCCGCCTCCCCGAACCATCCCGCCCACAGAAAGGCAACATGGCAGACCCGTTCGAGAACAAGCTCGTCGACAAGCGCGTCGCGCAACGGTACGTCCGCAAGGGCGTCCTCGACGAGAAGGACTACGACCGCTACATGAAGAGTCTCCCCGATCTGGCCGATCAGGCGATCGCGGTCGAGGCTGCATTCGAGGCCGACGACCTCGACGACGACGACGACGACGCCCTCGACGATGAGGAGGACGGCGAGGAAGAGGCGGGCCCGGGCGGCGAGACCGCCTGACGGCGCCATGAACCGGATGCCGCGAGTGAAGACCCGGCGCGCCCGCCCCCTCGCGCTGCTCCTGCTCTTCCTCGCGCGCGCCGCCGCCGCCGGTCCGGCCGCCCTGCCTCGGGCAGAGGGGCACCCGAACCAGAGCCGGCGCACGCCGGTGGTCGCGGCGGTGGAGAAGGTGCGGGGCGCGGTGGTGAACGTCTCCGCCGAGGAGCTGGTTCGCATCCGGGTCCCCTCGCACGCCGGCTCGGCTCGGGATCTCTTCGGCGAGCTGTTCGAGCGGCCGCGCTACCGCAAGGGGTACGCTGTCACCTCGCTCGGCTCCGGGGTGATCGTCTCGCCGGACGGCTACGTGCTCACGAACAACCACGTGGTGGAGCGCGGGGCGCGCTTCCGGGTGGGGCTCCTCGACGGCCGTGAGCTGCTCGCCAAGGTCGTGGGGGCCGACCCCTCCTCCGACCTGGCCGTGCTCAGGCTCGACGCGAAGGAGCGGCTCCCCTTCGTGCCGGTCGGCTCCTCCGACGACCTCATGATCGGCGAGACGGTGATCGCGATCGGCAACCCCTTCGGCCTCTCGCACACCGTCACCACCGGCGTCGTCTCCGCCGTCCACCGGAACTTCAAGGCGGGAGACCGGACGCTCTTCGACTTCATCCAGACCGACGCCTCGATCAACCCGGGCAACTCGGGCGGCCCGCTCCTCGACATCGACGGCCGGCTCATCGGGGTGAACACCGCGATCCTCGGCGACCGGAACGCCGGGATCGGGTTCGCCATCCCCATCGACCGGGCCCGGCGGATCGCGGAGGATTTGATCGCCCACGGGGAGGTGCGGGAGGGCTACCTGGGGATCTCGGTGGCGGACCTCCCGCCGAGCGAGGGGGCGGTGGAGGGGGCGCCGGGCGGCGGCGTGCAGGTGGTGGCGGTCGACCCGGGCTCGCCGGGAGAGCGGGCCGGGGTGCGGCGGGGCGACCGGGTGGAGGCGGTGGACGGGTTCGTGCTCCAGAGCGCGGAGGAGTTCCGGTTCCGCGTGCGGGACCTCGCCATCGGGGGCACCGCCCGGCTCGAGCTCTCCCGCGGCGGGAAGCGGGTGGCGATCCCGGTGCGGGCGGTGGAGCTCTCGATCGGGCTGGCGGGGCAGCTCGTGCAGAAGCAGGTGGGCGTCGCGGTGGGCGAGGAGCGGGTCCGCGGGGGCTCGCTGGTGGTGCTGAAGAGGGTGGCGCGCGGCTCCCCGGCCGAGGAAGCTGGCCTGCAGCCGGGCGACCTGGTGCGCGAGGTGAACTCCGCGGAGGTGTCCACCGTGGCCGAGTTCCAGCGCGCCGCGGCCCGGGCCCGCCGGAGCGGGCTGCTGGTGCTGCTGGTGCAACGCGGGTACGCCGCCGAGCGGATCTCCTTCGACTTCGACTAGAGAGTGGAGCCACGGCCATGGCCGACGAGAGCAAGCCCACGATCGACTTCTTCACGTTCGTCCTGTCCCTCGGGTCGTCCGTGTTCGTGCACCTGGGCGACGCGCCGAACCCGGAGACGGGTCAGCCGGCGCCGCCCAACCTGACGCTCGCCAAGCAGACCATCGACATCCTCGACATGCTGCGGGCGAAGACCAAGGGGAACCTGACCGAGGACGAGGAGCGGTTCCTCGAGAACCTCCTCACCGACCTCCGGCTCCGGTACGTGTCCAGGGTCTCCGGCCAGGCGTAGTAGTCGCCGAGCCGGGCTACGGCTGCGGGCCTAGAGCCCCGCCTGCAGCATGGCCTGGGTGAGCAGCCGGATGAGCTCCAGCCGGAGCACGCGCCGCGCCCGCGACAGGGCGGCGGAGTCGCGCCGCGCCCGGGAGGAGGCGCCCCGCCGCGCGGCCTCCACCACCCAGGCGATCCGGTGCGGGTCGAGCTTCGGCGCGCGGGAGCTGGCGAGCAGGAAGAACCCGAGGCCCCGGTCCTCCAGGACCGCGCTGAGCACGCGGCGGGAGCGGGAGACCAGGGTGAGGTCCACGACGTTCGGCACGGCGCCGAGTTCTAGGATCGATCGGACGGGCGATCCAATTTTCGCCGGCCGGGCCTAAAACTGGATCTTCCCTGCGAGTGTGGATCCGATCTCCGCCGCGCGCCGCCCGATATCGCTCACGTAGGGGAGGACCGCGATCGGCTCGCAGCCGGTCAGCCGCGCGATCTCAGCAGCGTTGTGCGCGACGGACGGATCGTCGTCCGGCAGGGTCCGGTCGAGCACGATCCCGGCGACGGTGAGCCCGCGGTGGCGCAGCGCCTCGACCGTGAGCGCGGCGTGGTTCACTGTGCCGAGCCCCGCGCGCGCCACCACCAGCACCGGCAGCCCGAGCGCCACGGCCAGATCCGCGTAGGTGGCCCGCTCCGTGAGCGGGACGAGCAGCCCGCCCGCCCCCTCGACCAGCACCGCCTCGTGCCCGGCCCCCAGCGCCCGCGCGCGCGACAGGATGGCCGCGAGCGAGATCTCGCGCCCCTCGAGCCGCGCGGCCACGGCCGGGGCGAGCGGCGCGGCGAAGGAGTACGGGCAGATCTCCTCGAGCGGGAGCGCGTTCCCCATCGCGGCCCGGAGCCGCTCCGCGTCGGAGGGCTCCCCCGGGACCACCCCGGACTGGGCGGGCTTCAGCGCCACCACGTCCCGCCCCGCCGCCCGCGCGGCCGCGAGCAGGGCGCAGGCGACCTCGGTCTTCCCGACCCCCGTGTCCGTGCCGGTGATGAAGAGGCCGCGCATGGCGCTCAGATCCGCCCCGTCACCCGCTCGATCCCGGCGAGCGCGATCGCGGCCAGCTCGGCCAGCTCGGCCTCCGCCATCGCGAGCGGCGGCATGAGCACCACCACGTTCCCGAGCGGCCGGAGGATCGCCCCCATCTTCCGCGCCTCGAGGATCACCTGGTGTCCGGCCCGCAGCCCGGCGGCGTAGGGCTCCTTCGTCGCCCGATCCCGCACCAGCTCGATCCCCACCATGAGGCCGCGCTGGCGCACCTCGCCCACGTGCGGGAGGGAGCCCGCCGGCGCCAGCGCCCGCCCGAGCGCGGTGATCTTCGAGGGCAGCCCCGCGATCACGTCCCGCTCGCGGAGCAGCCGCATCGAGGCCGCGGCGGCGGCGCAGGCGAGCGGGTTCCCGGCGTAGGTGTGGCCGTGGAAGAAGGTGCGCTGCGACTCGAAGGGTCCGAGGAAGGACTCGAACACACGCTCGGTGGTCACCGTGGCGGCGAGCGGCAGGTATCCGCCGGTGAGCCCCTTGGCCATGGTCAGGATGTCCGGGACCACGCCCTCCTGCTCCACCGCGAAGGTCGTCCCGGTGCGGCCCCAGCCCGTCGCCACCTCGTCGCAGACGAGGAGCGCGCCGTGGCGATCGCACAGCTCCCGCATCCGCCGCACGTACCCGGGCGGCTGCGCGATCATCCCATCCGCGCCTTGCATCACCGGCTCCATCACCAGCGCGGCGATCTTCCCGGGGCGCGCCTCGAACACCTTCTCCACCTCGTCGGCGCAGGCCATCCGGCAGCCGGGGAGGGCCTTTCCGAGCGGGCAGCGGTAGCAGTACGGCTGGGGCGCGCGGTGCACGTCGAAGAGGAGCGGCCGGAAGATCCGGTGGAAGAGGTCGATCCCGCCGAGCGACACCGAGCCGATGGTGTCGCCGTGGTAGCCGCCGGCGAGCGCCACGAACTCGCTGCGGGCTTCGTCGCCCCGGAGCTGGTGGTGCTGGTAGGCCAGCTTGAGCGCCACCTCGACCGCGGTCGCGCCGGCGTCGGAGAAGAAGACGCGGGTGAGCCCCGGGGGCAGGTGGCGCACCAGCTCCTCGGCGCACTCGATCGAGGCGGTGGAGGCGAGGCCGAGCAGGGTGGAGTGGGCCACGCGATCGAGCTGGGCCCGCACCGCCGCGTCGATCTCCGGGACCCGGTGGCCGTGCACGTTGCACCAGAGCGAGGAGACGCCGTCGAGGTAGCGGTTTCCGAGCGTGTCGACCAGGAACACCCCCTCCGCCGCGTCCACGATGAGCGGCTCCTCCTCGAGCCAGCCCAGCATCTGCGTGAAGGGGTGCCACAGGTGCCGGTGATCCAGCTCCCAGAGGCGGCGGTGGCGCTCCTGGCGGGCGCGGTCGTCCATGGCCGCAGAACCTAGCCCAGCCGCGCCCTCGCCGTCACTGCGGACGGCCGGGCGCCGGCGCCCGCCGGGCCTGGACCCGCGGACCGAGCGCCCGCTCGACCGCGGGCAGCATCGCCTCCGCCCAGCGCTCGTAGCCGAGCGCCGAAGGGTGAAAGCCGTCGGACGCGAACACCTTGCCCGCGCCGCTCGCCCGCACCGCCTCGCGGCTCGCGGCGTGGAGGTCGGCCACCTGGAACCCGTGGCGCTCCGCGGCCGTCTGGATGGCGGCGTTGTACTGCTCGATGCGGCGCCCGAGCCCCGCCTCGGCTCCGCCCGGGGCCTGGGTGAGATCGGGCAGCGTCGCGATCACCACCGCCGCCTTGGTCCGCTTCACCAGATCCGCAACCGTGTGCAGGTCGCGGGCGAAGTCCCGGAGCGGCCGGCGCTGGACGACGTCGTTCAGGCCGATACCGATGGTGACGAGGACCGCTCCCGACGACATCGCCTTCGGCAGCTGGTCGCGGCGGAGGTCCGCCGCCGTGGCCCCGGCCACGCCCAGGTTCACGAGCCTGACCTGGATTCCCTCCGCCTCCAGCCGGCGCGCGAGCCGCTGCGGGTAGCCGCCGCCGGAGTCGGAGCCCACGCCGGTGGCGGTCGAGTCGCCCAGCGCCACGTAGGTCATGGGCGTCGCGGCCCGCGCCGGGAGCGCCGCGATGGCCAGGGCCAGGGCGGCGGCCGCGGCGAGCGCGGGCGGGCGGCGGTGGCGAGCGGGGGGCACGGCGCCAACGTAACCACGCCGGGTGCGCAGGGGAGAGTTCGGGGAGGCGCTCCCCTCCTGGGGGCAGCGGGCAGCGCTCGGACCCACCCCTTTCAGCGCGCCGGCCCCGGACGTTCCCTCGCGCGCCGCCGGGCGGTCGGGGCGCGCCGCGGCGGCCCGAGCCGGCCGGTCCTGCGGAGCGCCTCCTCCACCATCCCGCGGTTGGCCGGATCGCCCCAGCGCAGGAGCGCATTCTGCATCCGCTTCTCCGCCATGTCGCGCGTGACCGGGACGGGCTTCCCGGTCATCGGGTGGTAGCCGGACCAGTAGATGTCCGAGGCGAGCGTCATCGGCGTGGGCGTGAAGTCCTGCACCTGCTGCGGCCTCCAGCGGTTCCTCTTCAGATACTCCATGAGCTGCACCGCCTCCTCCAGCGAGGCGCCGGGGTGGGACGAGATGAAGTACGGGACGAGGTACTGCTCCTTCCCCGCCTCCCGGGTGTACCGCTCGAAGTCCCTCCGGAACCGCTCGAAGGACTCCAGCCCGGGCTTCCTCATCACCTCCAGGACCGGCTCGCACACGTGCTCGGGCGCGACCTTGAGCTGACCGGACACGTGGTGCGCCACGAGCGCCCTGAGGTAGCGCTCGCCGTTCTCCTGGTCGGCCTGCGCGAGGTCGTAGCGCACGCCGGAGCCTACGAAGAGGTGCTTCACCCGCGGGACCGCCCTGGCCTTCTCGTAGAGTTCGATGAGCGGCCCGTGGTCCACCTTGAAGAAGCGGCAGACCTTCGGGTGGACGCAGGAGGCTCGGCGGCAAGCGGCGTGCGCCTCGCCGCTCGTGCAGGTCATCCCCCACATGTTGGCGGTGGCGCCGCCCACGTCGGTGATGGTGCCCTTGAAGCTCTCCTTGGAGGCGAGGAGGGCGATCTCTCGCAGCACGCTCGCCTCGGACCGGCTCGCCACGTCCCGCCCCTG
>Ga0209342_10007210_pt1 | contig 11195 bp, 7 predicted proteins | sample RifCSP16_2_FD_184023 | JGI IMG/M metagenome (GOLD analysis project Ga0209342, IMG submission 184023) | Soil microbial communities from Rifle, Colorado - Rifle CSP2_sed 16_2 (SPAdes) (version 2) | ecosystem: Environmental > Terrestrial > Deep subsurface > Rock core/Sediment | place: Rifle... | reverse complement strand
GTGGGAAATTCAACAGATTCCATCTCGTTCAAATCGTACGGTTCGCCATATCCCAAAGGATGGGGAATTCGTTTCATCGACGCCGACTCGGGCAGCAGCGTTCACTATTGCACCATTCAGGACCAGATGGCAAGCGACCTCGTGTGGGGAAGCGCAGAGCCTGATCGCGGCGGCGCAATCTACGTTCGGAACTCCGCTGTGAGCATTCGTAACTGCCTGATCCAGAATAACCAGGGGGGAGAAGGTGCAGGAATTTGTATCTCCGGAGCTATCTCTTCTGCCACAACAATTGAGCATTCCACTATAAGAAACAATCATTGCATAGAGAACGGGTACAATGCCGATGGCGGCGGTGGAATCAGAATTATCGGAAGCGCCCCAAGGATTCGTTACAATTTCATTTCCTCAAATTCAGCGATCTGGAATGGGTATAATTTCGAGGGCGGCGGCGCGATGTATATCGAATCAGTCTCGGGTGTATTGGAAATTACAAACAACATCTTCGATCATAATTTCACGGGGTACGGAAAAGGAACCGCAATCTATTCCCGTGATTCGAAAGATCTTCGATTGCACAATAACGTGTTTTACGGAAACTATCATGAAGGTCCCTCGACCGGAGGTACGGTCTACTGGGGTAACGCCTTCGGTTCTTCAACGATGGCAATGAAAAACAACATCTTTCGAAACAATAATCCCGATCCGATTGAAATCTACAGCGGGTTGAGCGTTCAGGTTGCTTACAACGACATTCAAGGAGGATTCGCCGGAACCGGGAACATCGACGCGGACCCGGTATTCCAGGATACTGTTTCATTCAAGCTGAGTGCCGGGAGTCCCTGCATTGACACCGGTTCTCCGGATCTGTTCGACGATGTCTTTATTCTCGGTCAGAGTACACAGCTTACCGATATGGGCGCCTATGGCGGTCCCGACAACGCCGGATGGTATCCCAGTTTCAAACCTGATTTCTCTGCAACTCCACGTGCCGGGATCGCACCGCTCAATGTGTCCTTTCACGACAGTTCAACAGGCTCCATCGCGGGCTGGCTATGGACATTTGGCGACGGCGATAGCGCCTTCGTTCAGAATCCTTCCCATCAGTTTTTATCGATCGGAGCGTTCGACGTTGCGCTGGTGGTAACCTCGAACGGAGTCTCTAAGAGGCTGGAACGGACGAGCTATGTCCAGTCACGTTTTCAGTTGAGCACATCCTCAATCGCATTTGGAACAATCCGGCTAGGGCAGTGGAAGGATACGACTTTCTCCATACCGAATACAGGGGCGGATACGTTGAAAATTACCAATATCGCTTCTTCAGACACATCGTTTGTCGCTCGCCCGCTCTCTGTGAATATACCGCCCGGTCAGACGTTCCAGGACACCGTGCGCTTTGCACCGCTGGCCGCAGGGGCACGATCGGGAGCTATCCGCATTTATTCCGCAACGCTCACCACTCCTGATTCGGTGGTAGTTTCAGGATTTGGTGCACTCTATTCCGCCAGTGTGAGCTGGACGAACGCCTCATTCGGTCCTGTTCGGGTTGGGACAACAAAGGACACGACCGTCACAGTCACAAACACGGGCAACGACACGCTTCGAGTGACAAATATTACTGTCTCCAATCCACGATTCTCGACGCGTCGAACCTCCTTCAATCTTGCCCCGGCGCAATCGATAAGTGACACAATCGCCTTCAGCCCGACCGGAGCGGGCCTTGATTCGGCCTTGGTACTTGTCTATTCGAACGCCACCGTCGATCCTGAGACCCTGAAGGTCTACGGATTTGGAGCTATCTACGCGCTCCAGCTCAATGCTGTGAATCTCGACATCGGCTCCGTTGTTGTGGGTCAATCAAAGGATACGACTGTAACGCTTACGAACACCGGTAACGATACTCTCCGAATCCAGAGCATAACGTCCTCGAATCCCAAGTTCTCAGTTCGGCCCACATCTCTTACTATTTCGCCTGGTGGATCCGCGAATGACACGCTTCGATTCAGTCCGACTGCCGGAGGAGAGGATTCGACAGTGATCGTCATTGCCAGCAATGCGACAACTTCGCCAGACACTCTTAAGGTTGCGGGATTCGCATCGTCACCGACGGGGGTGAACGATCTCCTGAGCGAGATCCCGAAGGAATTCAGCCTCTCCCAGAACTACCCCAATCCCTTCAATCCGTCGACCGTGATCCGTTACGGTTTGCAGGAGCGATCCACCGTGAGGCTGGAAGTGGTCGACATCTTGGGTCAGGTGATTGATATTCTTGCGGACGGCGAGCAGGATGCCAGGTATTACGAAGTTCAGTGGAATTCGCGCGTCGCGTCCGGTACCTATTTCTATCGGCTCGTTGCTACAGCCATCAATGATCCGTCACGGAAATTCACGCAGATCAGGAAGATGGTCCTTCTGAAATAGGCAATTGAAACACCACATGCAACAACAAAGCCCCGATCTCTCGGGGCTTTTTGCTTGTTCCGTGATGTCCCTCTCGCTCTGGGAAACCATTTCCGACTCGTGCCTTTCTCATCCTCCCCGTTTTTGAATTGCCTGAGCCGTGAGTCGCGTAATCTCCCCAAACTGCTTTCCCGCTATCAGGGCAGGCTTCACCATCCAACTTCCCCCTACCGCAAGGACTTTGGGATGCTGCAGGTACGGAAGAAGATTCGATTCGTCAATCCCCCCGGTCGGGATGAATTTCAGATTCGGGAACGGCGCACTGATCGCCTTGAGATACTCGATACCTCCGCTCGCCTCGGCAGGAAAAAACTTGACAACATCCAATCCCAGCTCCAGCGCAACACCAATCTCTGTCGGTGTCACGACGCCGGGCGTGACACAAATATTCTTCTTGAGACAGTACTCAACCACTTTTCGAGGGATTCCCGGAGACACAATATACTTCGCACCCGCATCAACTGCCGCTTTAACCTGATCGACCGTGAGGACCGTCCCTGCTCCCAAGACAATGGATGGATGTGATTTTGCAATTCGGCCGATGGCAGGTTTCGCTGCGTCGGTCCGAAATGTTATTTCCATGGTGGGTAACCCGCCATCGAGGAGGGCTTGCGCAAGCGGCTCGGCATCCCGCTCATCCTGAATGATGACAACGGGCACGATTCGCAGACGCCCGATTTGTTCGAGAAGTGGATTCATTGCTCATCCCTCATATGTCTTTGGAGAAATCGCCAAGCCCGGGCAGTTAAGCGATATAGGCGGTGGAGGCCGTTTGACCTCCATGTCCCGTCCAATTCGTGTGGAAGAACTCTCCCCTCGGTTTGTCGACGCGTTCGTACTGGTGCGCCCCAAAGTAGTCGCGCTGCGCTTGCAGCAGATTCGCCGGCAATCGTGCGGTTCTATATCCGTCATAATAATTGAGCGCCGTGGAGAACGCCGGTATCCAAATTCCGTTCGAAACCGCCGCCGCAATCACCCTGCGCCACGCATCCTGCGATGATTCGATCTTCTCCTTGAAGAAAGGATCGAGGAGAAGGTTGGCAAGGCCGTGATTGTGGCCGAATGCTTCCTTGATTTTTCCAAGAAACACGGAACGAATGATGCATCCGCCCCGCCACATGAGGGCAACGCCTCCATAGTTCAGATTCCATTTGAATTCAGACGCAGCGGCCCGCATCAGCGAGAAGCCCTGGGCATACGAAACGATTTTCGACGCGTAGAGAGCTTGCTCAAGATCGGCAAGGAACATTTTCCTGTCGCCGGAGAATTTCAGGGAGGGCCCTTTCAGTACTTTGGATGCCTCCACTCGTTCTTCCTTCAGAGCGGAAAGACATCGTGCGAAAACAGCTTCACTGATAAGCGTCAAAGGGATACCCAGGTCCAAAGAAGTCACACTTGTCCACTTTCCAGTTCCCTTTTGTCCCGCCGTATCAAGGATTTTCTCTACAAGCGGAGTTCCATCGCCCTCCTTGAACGCCAGGATGTCCCTCGTGATCTCAACAAGATAACTATCAAGCATGCCGGTGTTCCACCGTTTGAACACTTCGTGCATCTCCGCAGCGTTCATTCCCAGCAGGTTCTTCATGATTTGATATGCTTCACAAATAAGCTGCATATCCCCATATTCAATGCCGTTATGGACCATCTTGACAAAATGCCCGGCGCCGTTCTCTCCCACCCAGTCGCAACACGGAGTTCCGTCACTGACTTTCGCGGCAATGGACTGAAAGATGGGCTTGACATGCGGCCATGCTGCAGGTGATCCCCCAGGCATGACCGAGGGCCCTTTGAGGGCGCCCTCCTCGCCGCCGGAAACACCTGTTCCAATATAGAGCAGTCCCTTTGATTCGACATACTTCGTACGCCGAATTGTGTCGGGGAAATGCGAATTCCCGCCATCGATGAGAATATCACCCGCCTCAAGATGAGGAACCAAAAGCTCGATAAATTCATCAACCGGCTTTCCCGCTTTAACCATCAGCATTACTTTTCGAGGCTTCTTGAGTGATGCCGCGAATTCCGCAACAGAGTGAGCGGGGATGATGTTCTTTCCCTTTCCCCTTCCCTCTGCAAAACGATTGACCTTCTCGAGCGTACGATTGTAAACTGCAACGGTAAATCCCTTGCTTTCCATATTCAGAACAAGGTTTTCACCCATGACCGCTAGTCCGACCAAACCGATGTCTGCTTGTTGTTTCATTGTTTCTTCTTTCTTGTTCGTATTTCACGCTTTCGGGATTGTGACAGAACTTTCTACGTTCTACATTGAAGATTGAGCATTGAGCGTTGAGCATTCATTATTGTTTCCTCGTAGAAAAGCAATGTTCAATTCTCAACACTCAATGTTCAACGTCCAAGTAGACGTGCCCAGTTTCAGCTCTTCCTTCCAGATTCTGCGGTGCCAATGCTTTTCGCGAAAATCGCAATCAATTGGCGGCATTCATCCGCAGCATCTGCCAATGCACCATCCGCTCGAGCCATCCTTTTTCTGCCGATTATTGTCAGGCAAATCCTTGTTTCCTTCAATTCCTTCAAAACTACCTTCATCTTGTGGACGAAGTCACTTCTTGATTCCGCAGCCTGCACCTCTCCATAGTTGAGTGCCGGAGAAGTACCCGAACGAATAAGCTGCCCGGCCAGATGGTTGCCGACGCGTGTCTTCGGCAGTGATCCAACGACATCGATGATTCCTATCGCAAAGTTGATAAGTCGCTCCTCTAGATCGTATTTCATTGTCCCCCCAAGAGTGGTTATGAATCGAAAATTGAACATTGAACATTGATAGTTGTTGTTCGACGTAAAAGCAATATTCAATATTTCCAGAAGGGACCCCCTTCGGGGCAACTCTCAACTCTCAATGTTCAATATCGTATTTCATTTTCCCCCCAAGAGTGGTTATGAATCGAAAATTGAACATTGAACATCGAACATTGATAGTTGTTGTTCGACGTAAAAGCAATATTCAATGTTTCCCGAAGGGACCCCTTCGGGGCAACAACGCTCAATTTTCAATGTTCAAGTGATCCTGCTCTTACCGCTTGATTCGTGCGCTGCCGCCTTTCATTACATGCATCGTCTCTTCCATCGTCACCATACTCGTGTCACCGCGTGTCGTTTGGAGCAAAGCGCCATGTGCGGCGCCGAGCTCGACGCATTCCTGCGGAGACATTCCGTGGAGCAACCCGTAGATGAATCCGCTGCAGAACCCGTCGCCTCCTCCCACGCGGTCTTCGATCTCCAGGTTCTTGTATTTCCTCGATTCGTAAAACGTTCCACCGTAGTACATGATTGCAGACCAGTTATTGACCAATCCGCTCACCACTTCACGCAGCGTGGTGCCGACCGCATGGATATTCGGATACGTTTTGACAACCTTCTCCACCATCTTCTTATACCCCTCAACTGGCAGATCCTGAAGGCTTTCGTCGGTCCCCTCAACTTCAAAACCCAGGACCTTCTGGAAGTCCTCCTCGTTGCCGATGAGAACATCAATGAAGGGGATGAGCTTCTTTGTCACCTCAATGGCCTTCTTGCTCGACCAGAGTTTGCTCCTGAAATTCAGATCGTAACTCACAATCGTACCTGCCTCGTGAGCCGCCTTCATGGATTCGAGGGCCACTTCGGAACAACTCTCCGAGAGCGCCGAGAAAATACCTCCTGTATGGAACCAACGAACTTTTCTCTTGCCAAAAATGCGCTTCCAGTCGACATCACCCGGTTTCAGATGCGAAATGGCCGTGTGACCGCGGTCGTAGAGCGACACACTTGCACGCACACCGATTCCGACCTCAGTGAAGTTGAAACCGATCCGGTCTGCACGACCGCTTCCGTCATACGTCACCCACAAGACTTCGCTGAGATCCATGCCACTTGCCTGCGCATGATTGCGGACAAAATGGCCTAGCGGATTGTCGACGAGCCGGGAGACCCATCCGGTCCTCATGCCGTATCGTGCAAGGGCATACGAGACATTGTATTCCCCGCCGCCGGCGTATGCCTCGAAAACAGGAGTCAATTCAATACGCTGATGGCCGGGAGGACTCAGCCGGATCATGCACTCTCCCAAAGAGAGGAGATCAAACTCGCAGTCCGATGCTTGACGAATCTTCAATGCCATGGCACAGTCCTTTCGGCTAACTGGTTATCGTTGAATCCGGGCCGAACCGCCCTTGGCAAATGCCCGAACCTGCTCAAGCGTTGCCATCGTCGTGTCCCCGGGAAACGTTGTTAACAGCGCGCCGTGCGCCCATCCTAACCGCACTGCGGCATCAGGATCTTCTCCCGTGAGCAAGCCGTAAAAGAACCCGCTGGCGAAACCATCTCCTCCGCCAACCCTATCCAGGACGTCCAGCTCACAAGTCGGGGCAGTATAGGTCTTCCCGTCGACCCAGGCAACAGCGCTCCAGCTGTGGTGGTTGGTGGAATGGACTTCTCTGAGAGTGGTTGCGACAACCTTGACCTGAGGGTGCTTCTTGACGACCTTGTCAATCATTCCGAAGAATGTGCTCGGATCGAGTTTAGACTTGGCTGCAACCTCCGGGCCCGGAATCCCCAATCCCTTTTGCAGATCCTCTTCATTGCCAACCAGCACATCGGCATGCTCCGCGATTCGGGCGACAACTTCAACAGCTTTCTCCTGTCCTCCCCATATGTTCCAGAGCTTCTCGCGAAAATTCAGATCAAAACTCACGATCGCACCCGCCTTCTTCGCCGCCTTCATCCCTTCAATGATCAGCTCTCCTGTGGACTCCGAGAGGGCGGCAAAAATGCCGCCTGAGTGGAACCATTTGATTCCTCCGGCCATGATGTCGTCCCATTTGAAATCCCCCGGCTTGAGTTGCGCCGCAGCTTCGTTGGATCTGTTGTAAAACACCACAGGACCCCGAACACCCTGGCCGCGATCGCTGTACACGGTTGCCATGTTGGGACCGTTGACGCCGTTATGTTTGAAGTGCTTATAGAACGGCTGCACGCCCATGGCTTTTACACGCTCTGCAATCAAATCGCCAATAGGATAATCCACCATGGCAGAGACGATTCCGGTTTTGGCGCCAAAACAATCTGCCAGATTTGCCGCGACATTGAACTCGCCCCCGCTGACATGGATCTGACAGTTGGTTGCTTTTCGAAACGGAATGATGCCGGGATCGAGCCGGTGCACCAGGGCTCCGAGTGAGACAAAATCGAATTTTGCATCTTGGCGAATATTCAACGCTTTGGCCATGGTATGTTCCTCGAATTATTTCACAGAGAGACACAGAGAAAGAAAAGAGAGCTCCACGGAGAACGGCTTTCCTCTGTGTAACTCTGTGTCTTCTCAGTGGAACTCTGTGTAATGCTTTTCTCCTCGCCTTGTTTCACAGAGAGACACAGAGAAAGAAAAGAGAGTTCCACCGACAAAAGGGTTCAGCTTCCGTTCCGGAGTCGATACAGATTCTGCCCGGCGTTTTCGACCATCAAGAAGTCTCCGCCGGTGCGAGACTTCCAGCTTTTGATATCCATGGAATGATAGTCCTGGAATCCCAGGTTCACTCTCTTGCAGACTTCTTCCGGAATCGAGGTCGCAAGTGTGACGGTAATCCTCGGGCGTTCTCTTCCTTCTGTGAATGAACCGATTCCCCTCACATTCGTTGAATGAGCAAGAATGAGTTTCGGTTCCTTTGAAAAACGCTCCCACTGGTGCGTGAAGTACTCAATCACATGGTACCCGATTCTCCGGATCGCCGGTTCGTGCATGAAGGAGAGTGTTTTGATCTGGGGTCCGTAAATGATCACTTCTCCCCCATCGGCAATGATCGGCTCCAGCTTGTACATCGCTTTTCCACCCACCCAAAGGTCTTCATAGAGAGCCGGCGTTATTGCCAGGACTGTCTTGTACGGACGTTCAACGTGGGTTATATGGAAACGGGCCGAATAGTCAGCCGCCCGGGACCACGACTCGATTGGATCACCAGCAAACAGGCAGACCGGCTGATCCTTGGCATTGACGACAAAGGCAAAGCATGTGCGGGGGGTGGTAATGAACTCCGCAGACCGGTCAATGACTCTTCTCGTCAAGGTATCTTTGACGCCGTTCACCTTCAGATTCGTCAGGAGTGCGCCCAACCAATGAAAGGTCTGAACGACATCGAGGCCCGCGATCCCGGGAAAAAAGTACTTGTTCCCGCCTGCAAATCCCATCGCCTCGTGCGGCACGACGGGTGTAACCAGGAGAACGTGATCGTACTCAAGGACTTTCTTGTTGATCGTGACCGGAATCGGCTCCGCAAAAACACCCTCTGTCAATCGCGAGATTTCGTCGGCCGGGATCGTCCCGATCGTGGCAAGCGCGGATGGATTCGCATGTTCGTGATTGAAGAACCGGACGCCGGAAAAGGTCGTTCTGTGCTCGTCACCGGTGATTCCAACATGCCGGTAGATTCGCTCCGGTTCCATGTCGGCATGAGTGCCGGTGGCAATAAGGAAATCGAGTGCGCGGACTCTCTTTATAAGAAGTTCATGGAGAATGTGGAAAAAAAGATCAATCCGAGCGTGCCGCGTGTGGTCGGGAATAAGGATCAGAATGCGCTTGCCATCCAGAGCGAGTCGCCCCAGAGCTTCCTGACAAATCTGCACGATCTCAGAATCCTTGAGGGGCTGTTCGGATCCCCGCCCGACGACCGAGGTCATTTTGCCGCCTCCGTGACTTCCGTCATGAATCCGAGATCCTGAAGGATCTGTTTTAGTTCCTCTTGGCCCTCGTGGAGATCCACAACACGGTTCGGGAATTCCCGCCTCGTGCGGTATTCCGCTCTGAGCTTCATAAAATATGCTCCCTGATTCCCGGGAAGAAGCATCATGATCTTCCGAAGCATGTAATCATCCAGCTCGATATCGTAGGCCTGATGAACAATATGATAGAGCAGTCCTTCCCCATGTCCGGCGGGTTCAGGCACACGAATTCGGGCCGCGCCGTTTTCATTCTCGTCCGAATCACCGGTCCACGCGAAAGGTACTTTCAGGAAACGGGCCGTTTCTTCCGCGACCATTCGAACGGCGTTCAGTTTTCCATCAAGAGAGTATCCTGCGATGTGGGGCGTCCCGAGCATGACCCGATCCAAAAGAGCGGTGTCGATTCGGGGTTCCCCCTCCCACACATCAAGAATGGCAGTCGAAAGGTGACGTGAGAACAAGGCTGTTCGCAGTGCGCTTGTGTCGACCACGGCACCGCGTGATGTGTTGATCAGCACGGATCCTTGTTTCATCCGCGCGAAACGAGACTCATCGAAAAAATGATACGTCGCGTCGTCGCCTGTTCGAGTCAACGGAACATGAAGACTCACAAAATCGGCCCCCATGAGCTCATCAAGAGGCACATACGAAGGATCGCCGGTCAGTCGTTTCAGCGGCGGATCGTTCAAGAGAACGGTCAATCCGAGAATCCGCGCAATTCGTTCTACCTTTTTCCCGACATTGCCAACACCCACGATGCCAATCGATTTTCCACTCAAGCCCTGGCCTGTCCGCTGAGCCCATGTAAGAAGAGCCGCGGCCACGTATTCAGCGACCGAATTGGAATTACTGCCCGGAGCGCTCGCAAATCCGATTCGGCGCGATTTCAGGTACTCCAGATCGCAGTGGTCAGTTCCGATCGTCACCGTCCCCACAAACTTCACCCGGCTCTCCTCGAGAAGATGGCGGTCAACCGTCGTTTCAGAACGGACGATGAGAACATCGGCATCCTTGACACTGTCGGGGGTTATTTCGTCGGTTTTGAGCGGCAGGACTGTTCCTAATTGTCCGAACGTTTCAAGTGCGCGGGGAGTGTTCTTATTAACGATGATAACGGGAGAGTCGTTGTTCATACGCCGGAAAACGCTGAAAAACCGCCGTCAACTGGAACAACAATGCCCGTGACGAATTCTGAGGCAGGAGAAAGGAGCCACACGACAGCTCCGATAAGGTCGTCGGGAGCGCCGAACCGCGCCATGGGAGTATGCTCGAGAATCTTCTTCCCTCTTGGAGTCAAATTACCTGACCCCTTGTCGGTAAGGAGAAAACGGTTCTGTTCGGTGAGGAAGAATCCCGGAGCAATGGCATTCACGCGAATTCTGGGAGAGTACTCCTGTGCCATGTGCACAGCCAGCCACTCGGTGAAGTTGATGATTGCGGCTTTTGCAGCGGAATACGATCCAACCCGCGTGAGCGGCCGAAATCCGCTCATAGAAGTGAAATTCAGAATCACGCCTTCTTTCTGTTCCGCCATATACTTGCCAAAAACCTGACTGGGCAGGATTGTGCCCAACAGGTTGAGATCGGACACATACCGGAGTCCTTCCTCACTCAATTGAAAGAATGACTGATCCGGACTTGTCGTGGCCTTTGGACTGTTTCCTCCGGCGGCATTGATCAAAATATCGACGCGCTTGAACTGATTCAGGATGTCTTTTGACACCCGGGTCAGTGCGTCATGATCCAACACATCCGCTTCAAAGACTACTCCCGTTCCGGTCTTGCTTCCGAAACTCTTGAGGATCGAGTCTCCTTTTGCCCGATCGCGGGTGAGCAAAGCAACATTCGCGCCGGCATCCAGCAGTGCTTCCATGATGGCCCTGCCAAGAACACCCGTTCCACCGCTCATGACAACCGTGCGTCCGTTGATGCCAAAAAGAGAGCTCGAAAACTTCACGTGAATCCTCCTATGCCGCTGCCGGCTCTTCAACCGGAGCGGGATCGAGTTTCGGTACCAGCATATGGAA
>Ga0209342_10007209_pt1 | contig 11197 bp, 10 predicted proteins | sample RifCSP16_2_FD_184023 | JGI IMG/M metagenome (GOLD analysis project Ga0209342, IMG submission 184023) | Soil microbial communities from Rifle, Colorado - Rifle CSP2_sed 16_2 (SPAdes) (version 2) | ecosystem: Environmental > Terrestrial > Deep subsurface > Rock core/Sediment | place: Rifle... | reverse complement strand
CTCCAGCGTTTGGACCTCGCCCATTAATGGTCAATTCCTTTCCGTTCAGTGCACTGGATAGCTGCCGTTCTGCTCCTTTTTGCCAAAAATAAGATGTTATTGGAGCAACTGGAAAACCAGATTCCGCAAGGATAATTGCAGGTTGGAGAACCTGTCCCATGGTCAGTTTTCCAAACCTCTCCTGGAGATCAAACCAACCTGCGCATGCCCCTGGAACAGTAATGGTATACGGATGGTAAGGTGGTAAATCCGTTATCCCTTCTTTTTTCAAGCGTTCGATGTTCAACATCCGGGGAGCCCTACCTGAACCATTTAATGCACTTATCTTTCCATTGCTGGCATCAAAGTACAATGCAAAGCAATCTCCACCAATTCCAGTCGAAGTCGGTTCTGTCACGTTTAAGGATGCCGCGACTGCCACGGCTGCATCAGCAGCAGTACCTCCTGAACCGAGAATTTCCAATCCAGCTGCAGTTGCAAGGGGTTGTGAAGTTGCCACCATGCCACCCTTCCCCATAACTGGTGAACGTCTCGATTTGAAATCCAAACCTTTACCCAGATCATTCACTCTTGAGCTGCTCCTTTTCGTTTGCTATATTTTGCTCCCTTGATACCAATACTTTATCAACCCGGTTTCCATCCATGTCCATGATCTCAAATTTCAAGCTATTCCATTCATACTCTTCTGCTGGTCTTGGAATTCGACCCATCAAAATCAAAATGAAACCAGCCAGAGTTTCATATTCCTTCTCACTTGGGAGGATTCCTAAATCAAATAATGTTTTAAAATCTTCAATCGGAAGCATTCCATCAAGAAGCCAGGATCCATCAGGTCTCTGAACAGCCTGGGGACTGTCATTGGCAAATTCACCGATGATCTCTGAAACAATATCCACGATCGTCACCAGCCCCTGTACCACTCCGAATTCATCGATGATAAAGATCACCTCGGATTCACCTTTCCTGAACATTGCCAATGCATGCGAAGCATAGGCGGATTCAGGTAGGAAAAAAGCGGGCTGCAGCAATTCTTTGATCCGTTGACCTTTCCTCACCATTTCCGCAAGGAGTACATCCTTGGCTTTTACAACGCCCAAAATATGATCCAATTCTCCCTTACATACAGGCAAACGGGAATAGGGGCTTTCTGCAATCTTCGTTACCACGATATCGGGTTGATCGTTCACATCCAGCCAAGTGATTTCACTGCGGGGAGTCATCAATGACGATAACCTGCGGTCATTCAAAGAAAAAATACCCTGGACCATATCCTGTTCCACTTCTTCAAAGATGCCAGCCTGGGTACCCTGATCGAGCAAGACCTGGATCTCCTCTTCGGTCACCAAAGGACCTTTTGAATCCTCAACACCTAACAACTTTAAGACAAAATTTGTGGAGGCACTTAAAAATCTAACAATCGGCGTCATTATCCCGGAAATGAGTGCCATCGGTCCTGCCATAAGAGAGGCAATCTTTTCAGGTTGCTGAATTGCGAGCCTTTTTGGCACCAACTCCCCAAAAATTATGGATAGAAATGTAATTGATCCAATAACTATAAAGAGTCCGATGGAGTCAGAATATGGTTTCAACTGCGGCACCTTTGAGAACCATCCGGAAACAACAAAGGCCAGAGTTGCCCCACCGATCGCACCAGTCATCACATCAATCAGAGTGATTCCCACCTGGATAGTTGATAAGAACTTGTTCGGATTTTCTGCCAACTTGATTGCAGCCAAGGCTTTCTTATTACCTTCTTTGGCAAGGTTATGCAGACGTGCAAGACGTACTGCAAGCAAAGCAGTTTCTGTCATGGCAAGGATGCCATTTAATACCAGCAACACAACGATGATGATCAGATCTCTTGTAAATTCGGTCATCTTTGGAAGTCTTTATGTAAAGATATCATTATCATTTAACAACAGTTATTCCTTCCCCAGGAATAACTTTCCCTATCTGCCAGACATCTGCTTTTAATTCCTTCGCCCTGGCTTGAAACGCCAAAGAAGCAGCTTCCGGAACTCCCAGAAGTAATCCACCGCTTGTCTGAGGGTCAAACAATAACATGCGCTCTTCTTCAGAAATCGTTCCCTTGAATTCAACCTGGGGACCAAAAAACTGAAGGTTATCACTGGCACCGCCGGGAAATGTGCCCATGAAAGCATATTTCCTGGCACAGGAAACAAAAGGTATCTTTGAGAGAGACATCTGTAATGCTACATGAGAAGCCTGTGCCATCTCCAAACCATGTCCGAGGAGGCTAAACCCGGTCACATCCGTCCCAGCTTTCAGCTTGAATTCAAGAGCCAAACCGGCAGCTGTGTTATTGAGACGTTTCATCCATGTTACAACTTCAGCCACATCGCCCGGATCAGCCTTCTCTTGTTTAAGTGCAGTCGTTGTCACACCAAATCCGATTGGTTTGGTGAGGAATAAAAGATCTCCAACCTGCAATCCAGCCTTGGTTAATTTTTTATCAGGATGAACAAAACCAACCACCACCAAACCATACTTGGGTTCGTTATCCTGGATGGTATGACCACCAGCCAGAACGACCCCTGCCTCCAGTGCTTTCTCCGCCCCTCCACGAATTATTTCGCCATTTATTTCTGGAGGAAGAAAAGTGGGCAAAGCTGCAATATTCAATGCCAGAAAAGGTGTTCCACCCATTGCATAGATATCTGACAAAGCATTGGCTGCTGCGATTTGACCATAATCATAGGGGTCATCCACGACTGGTGTGAAAAAATCCGTGGTGATAACCAGAGCTCGATCAGCATCCAAGCGCCAAACAGCAGCATCATCCGGGGCATCCAATCCAACCAAAAGATCTGGATAATCCTGAGATTTGAACAAGTCTTGAACTGGGCGCAGAACCTGCGCCAGCGCATCAGCGCTTAACTTGGATGCTCAACCTGCACAATTTGACATGCTCGTCAAACGGATCATTTTTCCTGCCGGTTTTTTTTCATTCATCCAATTTTTATTTTCCTTATTTATGATCTGGTGATGAAAATATTATTGTGGTGTTGTCAAGTTGTCTGTCTCAGGTAATGTGAACAGGTATGGTGAATTACTTGGAACCACCATTACCCGTATGGCTGGAGATAATTTGGAAATATATTGGTAGGTAAGCATATCAGGATTGTCCTGTATCACTTTGGCAATGTACTCAAGAGCTTTGCTTTCAGCTTCTGCTTCGATCAATCTGGCTTCTGCGGCACCCTTGGCTTCAATAACCACAGAATCCGCCTTGCCCTGAGCGACCTGCCTGGCTTGTTCTGCTTCCTGCTTCCTTTGTTCAACAACAAATTCAGCCTGTAATGCAGTCTGTTCAGCGATCTGTTTCTGTTCCACAGCCGCGGCATATTCATCACTGAAATGAATGTTACGAAGAACAAAGTCCACCATAAGAAGATCGTTCTCGGCAAATTTTGTAGTTAATTCTTGTGTAATCTTAGCTACCAATTCGAGCCGTTTTGAACTGACGATCTCTTCCACTCCATATTGGGAAGCCATGTCACGAATGATCCCCCTAGCCAAAGGACGGACAACTTCATTCTGGTAACGATCCTGCCAGGCGATATGAAGATTAACGATCTTGGTAGGGTCGACTGCGTAAATTACAGATGCATCAATAATAACTTCCTGCCCATCCTTTGTTCTTGCCAGGATTGAATCGTCACCAAAAACATCACCTTCAGCAGCTGCAATCGACATCGTGTAAGTTTGCCGGGAAATTTTGTAGACACGGACATTCTCAACAAAAGGAATAACCCATCTTAATCCGGGTTGCAATTCAACTTCGCGATAGCCTTTTTCCTGCACTGCAGAAATTACCACACCGCGCTCATCAGGCTGGATAAAAACCAAACCAGCGCTAACGGTGGTCAGAACCAAGGCGAACACCAGGGTTGCGATAATGATCGAGACAGCCCCTTTCAATGGGCGACCCCTGGATCCACGAACAATTGCCAATGCAATGATCCCAATAAGAAAAGCCCAGGATAATGTTGCCAAACCTTGTAGTGCCAGTGCTATATTCATTTTTCCTCCAATTTACCAGGTTTAATAACAAAAAGGGGTCGACAAGGTTCTTCCCGTCAGAACCCCCATTAATTGATCGGATAAGTAATTATCCAGCAAGAATGATTATACCTTCTAACATTCAGGAACTCTTGGTGCGGTACTCAAGTAATGCTTTCACAATTCGTTCAGCAGCATGTCCATCGCCGAATGGGTTACTGGCTTTTGCCATTTGTGAATATAAAAGAGGGTCATCCAAAAGTTTGTTCGTTTCCCCTACGATACGATCCGTATCTGTGCCAACCCCTCGGGTCTTTCAGTTACCTCTCTCAATACCAAAACAGGTATCCCAAATGCAGGTGCTTCTTCCTGGATGCCTCCAGAATCTGTTAAGACCAGCGCAGCTTGTTTTAATAAATGGACCATGGGCAGGTAATCGAGTGGAGGTAGAAGCGTGATGTGCTGCGTCTCTCCCAACATGCGATACACAGGTTCCTGAACATTTGGATTCAGGTGAACAGGATAAACGATCTCCACATCTCCCCTCGCTGCGATTTGAATCAATGCTTTAATAATATCCTGGAGGGGTTTACCGAAATTCTCCCTGCGGTGCGCAGTTACCAGGATCAATCTTTTTCCGGTATTCAGGAAAAGATCATTAACAAGTTCTTTTACTTGAGAAGGCGCAGGTTGTTCAGCTACGACTTGCAGCGCATCGATAACAGGGTTGCCAGTCACTTTGATCGAATCCTCAGAAACACCTTCCCTTAACAAATTCCTTCTTGTCCATTCTGTTGGAGCGAAATGGAGGTCAGCAATAACACCGGCAATGCGACGGTTGATCTCTTCTGGATATGGTTGCCATTTATCGAAGGTTCTTAAACCTGCTTCAACATGTCCCACCTTAATGCGGCGATAATATGCCAACATGGATGCAACGGCGACGGTTGTCGTATCTCCCTGGACTAAAACCCATTCTGGTTTTATAGATTTGAGGACAGGATCCAACTGGGTAAAAATTGCGGCGCTTAAATCAGCCAGGGTCTGATCAGGACGCATCAGATCGAGATCAATATCAGGTTTAATCCTGAAAAGATTTAATACCTGGTCAAGCATTTCCCTGTGCTGTGCAGTTACACAGACATAAGAATCAACACCAGGAGATCTCTTCAATTCCCTGATCACAGGTGCCATTTTCACTGCTTCCGGTCTTGTGCCGAAAATCGACAGAACACGAATAGTCATTATTTAATTTCTTTATTCACACCCAACTTACTTATATTAAAGCCCATCTCCTGCCATTCCAATCCCTGCCAACCATTGACAGTATCTATCAATACCCGGCATGCTGTCAATCCTGCCAGTTTTTGAGGCGTGATCTCTCGTAATTCCTTGTGGTTTACCAATAAAATAATCATGTCCACATTTTCCAATACTGCTGAAAGATCATCCAAAATGTGAATTCCTTTGAAATCGGCGCCAGGTTTGTTAGGTTCATAGCACTTGACTTGCGCGCCAGCGTCTTGCAGGAGATGAACAACCTCTATGGCAGGACTTTCCCGAAGATCATCAACATCTGGTTTAAATGCAAGTCCCAGGGCTGCAATCTTTTTTCCCTTGATGTCTCCCAAAGTTCTTTTAACCAGATCGACGACGAAATATGGTTGGTGATCATTTACCATCCTGGCATTAATGATCAGTTGAGCCAGATCCGGAGCGCCCTCCACCAAAAACCATGGATCCACACTGATACAATGCCCTCCAACTCCCGGACCGGGATTGAGGATATTTACCCGTGGGTGCTTGTTTGCAATGGAAATTGCCTCCCAAATATCGACACCGAAACGATCTGTTAAACGGGAGAATTCATTGGCGATGGCGATATTGACATCCCGGAATGTATTTTCCATCAACTTGACCATTTCAGCTGTTGTGGCATCTGTCAGGATGATCTCTCCTTTAACAAAAATTGAATATAAATCACGACCTGCTTTGGAAGCTTGCGGTGTTGTTCCTCCAATAACTCTTGGATTCTCAATCAATTCCTGTAAAATCCGTCCAGGGAGAACACGTTCGGGAGAATAGGCTAAATGAAAATCTGATCCTGCCTTCAAGCCTGATCTCTCCAAGATGGGAGTCACCAAGTCAAGCGTTGTTTTAGGAGGAGAGGTTGATTCAAGAATTACCAGGTTTCCTTTTCTTAAGAACGGGATGATCATCTCAGCTGCTGATGTTACCGCCCCCATATCAGCCAGTTTATATTCCTTGTCTTTGTAAATTCCTAATTTGTCCTGACTGAATGGTGTCGGAACTGCGATAATGAAGGCATCTGCCAACTCTGGCTTTTCTGCCACTTTAAGTTTTCCCGATCGTAATGCTTCTTCCACCACAGTTCGAAGACCCGGTTCCGAGATATGCAGACCCCCATTTCGGAGGGTGTCGATTACCTTCTTATTCACATCAACACCCAATACTTCGAGTCCATGGGTTGCAAAGGTGCTGGCAGTCGGGAGACCGATGTATCCAAGGCCTAAAACACACACACTATTAAATTTCAACACTGCCTCCGAGGGTGAATTCCAATCATGTTTTCCCTGTTTTTTTTTACCTGGTGTTCTTCTTTCCCATCTCATATTATGCGCTTTATATTCCAATTGGATGTATTCTAACCTGATTTTCCAATTTTTCATCTAATTAGAACCAGTACCTTTTATTCTGGCTAATAAATATTCTCCTCGTAAAGACAATGATATTTGACATTGGAACTATTCGCATCCATACTCGTATATCAATTGAAATCAATTATTGAAGATTGGTTGTTGTATAATAAGTGTGGATGATCTGAAAGGAGTCCTTGATGGATTTTACTCTTAGTGCAAATATTGCTTATGTATTGCTTGTTTTGGGTTCCATTCTAACCATGCTTGCAATCGTTACTCCCGGAACAGGACTCCTTGAAATTGGAGCCCTGTTTTCTTTTGCCCTGGCTGGATTTGCTGCGTTCGACCTGGGATTTAATATCTGGGCATTAGTTCTACTGGTATTAATGCTGGTACCTTTTCTTTACGCTACCAGAAAACCAAATAGGGAAATATACCTGGGTGTCAGCATACTCTTCATGATCATTGGGTCAATTTACCTTTATCCAACCCAGGGATTGCGTCCTGCTGTAAACCCGATCCTGGCAATACTCGTTTCCCTGATAAGTGGATCATTCGTCTGGTTGGTTGTTCAAAAAACCATCAATGCCATGCACAATAAACCTGATCATGATCTTGGCAGCCTGCTAGGGCAGACGGGTGAGAGCAAAACAGTAATTTTCCACAATGGTTCTGTCCAGGTTGATGGCGAACTTTGGTCCGCAAGAAGTATTGAGAGGATTCCACAAGGCAAGAAGATACGGGTTGTGGAAAGGGACGGATTTACGCTTTTGGTTGAGTTAGAAGATAATTAAGAATGTATTATTCACATAAATAAGGAGAAAAGATGTCCAGTTACACTACTTCATTACTCTGTATTGTTGGTTTCGTGGTGGTTGTTGTCCTTGCTTTCCTTGCCAATGCCATTCGAATCATTCCAGAATACCAAAGATTAGTTGTTTTTAGACTTGGTCGATGCATAGGCGAGAAAGGTCCCGGTTTGGTGATCCTTATTCCATTCGTTGATCGAGCAGTCAAGGTGGATCTACGGGAAGCAGTAAGGGAAATTCCCTATCTCGATCGATTTCTTGTGGTATTACAAGGTTCTCAGCCCAACAGATTCTGTGATCCAGGTCGGGAATTTTGAAGTAGCAGCCCAGGGTATGGCAACCACAACACTGCGATCTGTTATTGGTGGAATTCCTCTTGATGATGTCCTTTCTGAAAGAGAACACATTAATACGATGCTGCGGACAAGGTTGGACGAAGTAACAGAACGCTGGGGAGTCAAAGTAACAAATGTTGAAATCAGAGAGATCATCCCCCCTCGAGAAGTCCAGGATGCAATGAATCGTCAAATGTCTGCTGAAAGGATCCGGCGAGCAGTGGTGACTGAATCCACTGGAACCAGGGAAGCAGCCATCAATGTAGCCCAAGGTGAAAAACAATCCGCCATTCTAAGGGCAGAAGGTCAAAAACAAGGTGCCATTCTTGAAGCAGAGGGGCTTCGCCAATCGCAGGAACTCAAGGCAGAAGGTTTTGCCAAAGCATTGGAAAAAATCTTCGAATCTGCCAAAGCCATCGATCAGAAGACTATGACTCTCCAATATTTTGAAACACTCAAATCGATGGGAGCATCTCCTTCCACAAAATTCATCTTCCCGATGGAATTCACAAGCATGATCGAGGAATTCATAAAAGGGAAGAAGTAATTCCCTGGTTAATAGATTTGTATTAAAATAAGACCTCCCGCGAAGTCACAGCGGGAGGTCGGTTATTAATGTAATGAGTCATTCCATTAGAAAAGCTACCATTTTGGATCTCCTGAAACTCCAGAAATTGGAGAAACTGTGCTTTAAGACTGATTCCTGGCCTTTTTTTGACTTGATTGCTGTGCTAACATTCCCTGAAGTTATCCGGCTAAAAGCATTGATTGGCAACCAAATGGTCGGATTTATCGCAGGAGATATTCGAAATTCTGACAAAATCGCATGGATCGCAACCCTGGCAGTTGATCCCATGTATCAGAACCAGGGGATTGGTGCTCAATTACTACGAGAATGTGAATTAAAGCTATCAACAACTCGAATACGATTATGTTTACGTCCTGACAACATGCCTGCATTAAGGTTATATACTCATGCAGGCTACACCGTCATAGATCATTGGAAAGAGTATTATAACGATAAAGGTGATGCGCTTGTGATGGAAAAAAGGAGCGTTTAGATAATCGGCTATAATAATGGGATGACTTTGAAGAACTCACCGGAACCCATTTGGATCTCCACGAATAAAAATCTAACATTAATGATCGACGAGCTGATCAAACATAAGCAACTCGCTGTCGATACTGAATCAAACAGTCTGTATGCATTTCAAGAACAAGTCTGTTTGCTGCAAGTGTCAATCCCAGGTTCTGATTACCTTGTCGATCCACTGGAATTAAAAGATCTATCTCCTCTTGCAGGTATATTTTCCAACGAAAAAATCGAAAAAACATTTCATGCTGCTGAATATGACCTGTTGTGTTTGAAACGGGATTTTGACTTCGATGTTCATAATATATTCGACACGATGCAGGCAGCCAGGATCCTTGGGTATCGCGCGGTTGGATTAAACAACCTTCTATTGGAGAAGTTCAATATTACTGTTGATAAACGCTACCAGAAAGCGGACTGGGCGAAACGCCCTCTGCCACCGGAGCAACTCAACTATGCCCGGATGGATACCCATTTCCTTCTGGAGCTTAGGGATGGTCTTCATTCTGAGCTCATGAATAAAAATCTATGGGACCTGGCAAAAGAGGAATTTCAACGAATCAGTATTTGCGGTGAAAATCATATTGAATCATCCACCCCTACCTGGCAACGGATCAATGGGGCTAACAAACTTTCCCCAACCCAAATCCCCGTTTTGAAGGAATTGATAGAGTGGCGTGTTCTCCAGGCTGAACAAATGGATCGCCCAGTATTTAAAGTTATCAGCAACAAATTGCTCATTAATCTTACAGAAAAGAAACCCAGGCGCATTGCTGATCTCCAATCCGCCGGTTTGTCTGTTCGCCAGGTCCAAATGTTTGGAGACGAGATCATTGCAGCCATAAAGAAAGGGATCCGGTCAGAACCAATCAAACCAGCCAGGCATCCCAAACCAGATAATGCCTTTCTGCACAGACTTGAATTACTTCGTAATTGGCGAAGACAAACAGGAATAAAACTGGGATTTGAATCTGATGTCGTTCTTCCTCGTCCTTTTTTGGAAATCATCGCTGAAAAGAACCCAGAGGATATGCAGGCATTATCGGAATTAATGCCTGATTCTCCATGGCGATTGCAACATTATGGTCAGGAAATTCTTAACTGTCTCAAGGGTTAATCCAAACCTCCCTTTTTCATTATTAAATTAAAGGAGAAACCTTGAAAATTCACTTTCACGGGGCTGCTCAAACAGTCACCGGATCACAATATTTGCTTGAAATAAATGGATCCAAAGTTCTTTTAGAATGTGGATTATTCCAGGGACGCCGTTCTGAAACCTATGAAAAGAATCTACATTTCGAGTACGATCCTTCCAGCCTGGATGCGGTCCTCCTTTCTCATGCACATATTGACCACAGCGGTAATCTTCCCAATCTTGTAAAGTCGGGTTACAAGGGTCCGATTTACGCTACACCACCAACGGCTGAATTGGCCAGAACCATGCTATTGGATTCTGGTCATATACAGGAATCTGACATTATTTTTGTGAATAAATACCGATCACGCAGAGGTGAACCTCCCCTGGAACCACTTTATACAATGCAGGATGCGGTCCGTGTTGGTGGCATGTTCTCCGAAGTTGATTACAATAAAACCTTCTTGCCGATTGAAAATGTATCGGTTAAACTAGTGGATGCGGGGCACATTCTAGGTTCAGCAGCCATCGTACTTGATATAACAGAAAGAAACCGTACTTTCAGATTGTGGTTCTCAGGGGATATTGGTCGTTTGGACCTGCCTCTATTGCGTGACCCAGTCCTTCCTTCAGAAACAGACTACCTGATCATGGAGTGTACCTACGGCGATAAACCTCATGATGATCCCCAGGAAGCTTATGATGAATTGAAAGAAGCCATCGTCAGAACAGTTGATCGAAGAGGTAAAGTGATCATCCCCGCCTTTTCTGTCGGTAGAACACAAGAACTGGTTTACTTGATCAACACCATGGTCCAGACAAACCAGATACCCTCTCTTCCTGTTTATGTTGATAGCCCATTGGCAGTAAATGCTTCTGATATTTTCAGGAGGTTCCCTGGATATTTCGACAGTGAAACAAAAGAATTTACGGAAACATTTCAACATCCTGCGCTTAATTTTGAAAAGTTAACATACACACGTTCAGTAGATGAATCGAAGGCAATAAATAATCATAAAGGATCGGCGATCATCATCTCAGCTTCTGGAATGGCAGAAACTGGACGGATTCTTCACCATTTACGCAATAATATTGAAAATCCAGCCAACATGGTCCTGATCGTTTCCTGGCAAGCACCTTAT
>Ga0209342_10007208_pt1 | contig 11198 bp, 10 predicted proteins | sample RifCSP16_2_FD_184023 | JGI IMG/M metagenome (GOLD analysis project Ga0209342, IMG submission 184023) | Soil microbial communities from Rifle, Colorado - Rifle CSP2_sed 16_2 (SPAdes) (version 2) | ecosystem: Environmental > Terrestrial > Deep subsurface > Rock core/Sediment | place: Rifle... | reverse complement strand
ACCGGAGGAGGGCCTGCGCCAGACCATCGAGTGGTTACAGGCCTCGGTTCAGGCCGGCTAAGAATAGCCATGAATGCGCCCGCCGGCCAGCGCTCCCTTAAAGAGCTGTACGCTCGCCGCTTTGGCCCGAAGGAGAGGGCCCAGAAGAACGCTCTGTGGAAGGTTCTCTGCCAGTCGTTCCTCCAGCGGTATGTGTCCGAGTCGGATGTGGTAGTCGACTTGGGGGCCGGCTACTGCGAGTTCATAAATAACATTCGCTGTGGGCGCAAGATCGCTGTCGATCTCAATGAAGAAACGCGCCAGTACGCCGCCCGAGACGTAACCGTCCTCCTGGAACGGGCCGACGCTCTCTCCTCCCTTGAAGACGCAACTGTGGACATCGTGTTCGCCAGCAACCTGTTCGAGCACCTCCCGGACAAGGAAGTGCTGACCGCTGTCCTCGCGGAGATTCGCCGCGTGCTGCGTGCTGGTGGCAGACTCCTCGTCCTTCAGCCGAATATCCGCTACGTATACAAGGAATATTGGGACTACTTCGACCACTATCTTCCCTTGAGCCACCTGAGCCTGTCGGAGGCGCTCCTGCTGGAAGGGTTTACGATGAAGGAGGTGCGCCCTCGCTTCCTGCCCTACACCGTGAAGACCCGCCTCCCTAAGTCGGGGTTACTTCTCAAGATCTATCTGCGGGTGCCTCCTCTTCATCTGCTGTTTGGGAAACAGATGTTTCTGGTGGCGGTGAAGGGGGGCAATTAGACGCTGTCCTCTTACGCTGGTACATTTTCGGGGGGGCAGGTCAGCGTCATTGAGCGCTACCTCACCCTCTACAACGCCGTGCGACCCCGTGAGGCGATCCGGTTTCGCGTCCCGCTCACTGCCTGGCCGGGACTTCGACGCTCCGCTAATCGCCAATCAATTTAGGCCGGAAACTGTCTCACTTTCTTGACACGGGACATGCGTCTCTAAGCGGGCACTTGCGTTTGCAGCCAGCTGATCGTTCGGCTCAGGCCCTCTTCCAGCTTAACCCTGGGCCGCCACCCAAGCACCCGCGTCGTCTTGCTCATGTCCGGGATCCGGCGCTGGATGTCGTGCTGGTAGGCCTCCGCGTGCGATAGATCGAACGGCTCGCTTCGCCCGCACATCTCCCAGATCTTGCGTGCCAGCTCTTCGACCGTCGTCGGCGTGTCCTCGCCGATGTTGAAGTCGTTGTTCAGCCCGCGCGAGTCCAGCCCGGCGGTGACAACCCCGTCGGCGACGTCATCCACGTAGGTGAAGCACCGCTGCTGCTTGCCCGAACCCAGGATCTCCAGCGGGTAGTCGCCCCGCATCACCTTCTTCGCCAGGTCGGGGATGACGTGCGCGATCCCCGGCTCATCCTCCGGATGCTCGCCCGGCCCGTAAGCGTTGAACGGGCGGCAAATCGTGTAGTTGACACCATGCTCTTCGTGAAATGCGCGACAGTAGAACTCGCCGACGAGTTTCGAAAACCCGTAGTGGCTGACCGGCGGCGGCGATTCCAGCACCGCCTCCTCGGGCGAGGGGAACACCGTTGCCCGCTCGAACACCATCGAAGACGAAATGTAAACGATCTTTGCGCCGTGCGTCACCGCCGCTGAGAAGACGCTGCCCAGCATCTGGTTGTTCTCGTCCAGGATCGTCGCTGGCAGGTCATGGAAGTACTTGATGCCGCCGATCTTCGCCGCCAGGTGAAAGCACACATCCACGCCATCGAAAGCGTCCGCGGTCTCCGGCCGCTTCCGAAGGTCGGCGCGGATGAATTCGACGGGGGCGTCCGCAGCGAGGTTCGCGTATCCCTTCGACAGGTCATCGATCACACGCACTTCGTGCCCGTCCTGCAGCAACTTCCGCACGACGGCGCTTCCGATAAAGCCGGCCCCTCCGGTCACCAGAATCACAGGCCATTCCCCCTTCCAAAGGTAATTAGTTCGACGCCGGCCTTATTCGCTGTGTCCTTGTCCCATGCGCCCCAGCAGTCCACCAGGATCGGCGGCGTCTGCATGCGGCTGAGTCCCTCCAGGAAATCGAGCTTTCGATACTGGGCGTGGTTCGTTGCTAGCACGATCGCATCTGCGTTCTGCATCGCTGTCGTCAGGTCCGGCGTGTCGAAGTACGGATCGCACACCGTCACCTCGGCGCCTTCCGTATTCAGAAGCTCGATGATTCGCACCGCCGGCGACATGCGCAGGTCATCGCTCTCAGCCTTGAAGCCCTTACCGAGCACAACAATGTTGGCTCCGGACAATGTCCGCGAGCGATCGCCCAGGCTCCGCTTGAGGCGCCGCATCATGTGGGCCGGCACGCCCTCGTTCAGCTTCCACGCGGTGAGGATGAAGTCCGGGAACGTCAGGTCCTCCACCAGGAAGTAACCGTCCTTCGTCAAGCACGGACCGCCGCAGGGCCCTGGCATTGGGATGCCGCCTCTCGGATAGTTGGCGTTGGCAGCGCGGATGATCTCGTGCGCGTCCTGCCCGAACACCTCCGCCAGCAGCGCAAACTCGTTCGCCAGGGCGAAGGTGACATAGCGGTAGACGTTGGTGAAAAGCTTGGCCAGCTCCGCGGATGTCGGCGTCGTGATCGATACCACCTTGTCGGGGTTCAGGCACTTCAGGATCTCGGCGGCAACCTCGGCACTGAGGTCGTCTGCCCCGCCGACGATCTCCGGCAGAATTGGCAGCTCCTTGAGCGCGACACCGGACGCGATCCGCTCCGGCGTCGCCGCCAGCAGGATGTCTTTGCCGACGCGCAGCCTCAGCTCTTTCTCGAGGTACGGCTTGACAACCTTCATCAACGTCCCCGGCGCCAGCGTGCAGCGGAGCAGGATAATCTGCACAGGACGCAGGGCGACCGACAGCCCTTGCAGCGCGCCGTGGAGCTGCGAGTAGTCAGGCCGGAACTCGTTGTTCAACACCGTACCCACCGATATGAAGATCGCGTCGGCCTCACGCAGATCAGCGTAGTCGTCGGTCACTTTCAGGGCGTCAGTCCCCTTCAACTGCTGCAACAGCTCGTCGCCGCCGATCTCGGTGAACGGCATCGTACCGCCGCGGATGGCATCGAGCCGGGCCGAATCAACGTCATGCCCGATCGTGCGAATCCCGCGTGAGGCGAAGGCCAGGGCGAGCGGTAAACCAACCCTGCCCAGGCCAACGACGCCGAGGGTGAAATCGCGCTTCAGTACTTTGCCGAGAAGTTCTTCAGGTTTCACTTAAGGCTCCCGTAGATTAGCGGATTGCCTCATGCGTCGCGCCGCCGGCGGCCCAACATCCAACCCATCAGCGCCACGAGCCCAATGAGGGCCACCGGTGCCGCTACAAGCGTCGAGCGGCGGGGCGCGTGCCTGGCCGCGAAGAACAGCCAGCGGCTGTAGTTCGGTAGCTCCTTGAGCATCCGAAAGCGCGACTGCCCCGCCGCGCGGTTCGTCCAGACGGCCGGCACTTGGTCAATTCGATAGCCTGCCGCGGCCGCCTTGACCGTCATCTCCACTGATATGTCGAAAGATGTGGCCTCGTTCGGGATCGTCTTCCAGATGTCACGCCGGTACGCCCGGAAGCTGTTGGACACGTCGTTGCAGGGGATGCGGCTCATCGTTTGCATGATCCGGCTGTAGAGGCGCGATGTCTGTTGCTTCGGAGTGTCTCCAACGATTGCGCCGCCGGGCATGTACCGCGACCCGGCCACAAGGTCAGCGCCGCTACGGATCTTCTCCAGCATTCGAGGTATCGCTGCGATGTCATCAGAACAGTCGCCCATGATCGGAATGATCACGTCTCCGCGCGAAGCCTCGAAGCCGGCCCGCAGCGCGCTTCCAAACCCCCGCTGGTTAATCCGGGTCACATAGCGCACTCCGTACTTCTCTTCGAGACCCCGCTGCTCGCTTTTGAGGGACTCCAGCAACTCCGGGCGCGTCACGTCGTGCACAACTAACACCTCTGGCTGATACTCGCCGGATAGTGACCGGATCTCACGTAGCACATCTTCCAGCCTGGGTTCATGGTTGAGCACCGGCAGGATTAAAGAGACCGTGAGCGCTTGCGCCGCTGATTCCATAGTGAACGTTCTGCATCCTCAAACAAAGTGACGAAGCGCCTTAACCATCCGTCAATCTACCTGACGTGAATGTCTTGCGCTGCACCATGATCTACTTTACACTCGAATCTCGTGTGATGATATACTCCCGCGGTTATCTGCCTTTGCTAGCGATCGCCGCGGTGTTGCTTCTCGTACTCCCAGCCTGCGGTGGTGGCGGCGACGATGATGCCAAAGCGGACCCGTTCGGCATTCAGTCTCAGGTGATTACCCCGGCCGCCAACGCTGACGCTATCCAGTTTGCCCCCGATGGGCGTCTCTTCTTCGCCGAGCACTGGACCGGCGACATCCGCATCGTTGGCAAAGACGGAACGCTGCTCCCGGACCCCTTCGCGCACATCGACGACATCTGAGCAGACATCGAAGTCGGCCTCACCGGCCTTGCGCTCGACCCCGACTTCGCAACGAACCACTACGTCTACGCGATGTATACGAAGCTAACCGCCGACGGCCCGCCCAAGCAAGGGCATCCGGTCGTCGTTCGTTACACCGACGCGAACAACGTCGGGACCGACAGGAAGGTCATCATCGACGACCTTCCTGTCGTCAACGATGTCAAGCCGTTCAACGCCAACGGCAGCCTGGGCTTCGGCCCGGACGGCTATCTTTACCTGACCCTCGGCGACTACGACAAGCCGGCTGACAAGGGCCGGTCCGGCAGCGGACTTGCCCAGGACCTCACCTCGCCGATCGGCAAAATCCTGCGTGTGAACAAGAAGGACGGATCCGCCGCCCCGGACAATCCGTTCGTCTCGGACGCGTCCGCTGACGGGCGAGTCTTCGCCTACGGTTTCCGCAGCGCCTTCAACTTCACCTGGAACCCCCAAACGAAGGCCCTATACGGCACCGACAGCACCGGCGTCACCTGCGAAGGCGTGGCTATCATCCAAGCCGGAGGCAACTACGGCTGGCCAATCGTCGATGGGTTCCCGTTCTCGGACTGCACCGTCAAGCGGCCGAACCCGCCGTTCACGTATCTTACTCGCAACAACCTGAAGCCTGGGGACTTCGACTCGACCGTCGGCGCCAGGGGCATGACATTCATATCCGGGAACACTTACCCCGTGCTCGGTGACTCTCTCGCTGTCTGCGAGTACGAAGGCGGGTACTCCTCGCCAATGGACCCGTTCGCCGCCGACCCACTTGAAGCGATGTCGAGTTCTCTTGGCTTCTTCAGCTGGCGAGGGTAAAATGGCCAACGAGTCATGGACATCGTCAATCCGAGACTCAGATAGAATCCGGGAGTCAGACGGCTTCAAAATCGCACTATCGGACTCGGCGAAAAACTAGATAGCGCGGCGGTTCACAATCGGCGGCTTTTGTATCTAATCGCCCCTGACTGCCCGTCAAGAACGCTGAGGGTCCTTTTAATGCGGGAGAGGTGGGTTCGAATCCCACCGGCCCCTCTAGACTGCGATTTCAGTCGCGGATACGGAATACGGTGAGCGTCGCGTCGTCGTAGACCTGATCCATTCCGATGACGCCGCGTGTATAGTTGCTCATCGCCGCGATTTCTGGCTCTCCAATGTAGAACAGACCGCCGCCGTCCGGCTGCACCTTGTGAACGATTACGTACTTGATCGAGTTCGCCGCGAAGACCTGCCGTACCAGGGCCGTGTTCTGGTCATCGTCCGTTTGGCCGCACGCTATGCAGGCCAGGAAGTGCAGCCCAGGCTGGTGGAGGAACCAGTCGAACTCCTCGTCCTTGACCCTGGATAGGTATCCGCCTACGGAGGCCTTCTCGTAGATCGTCTGGTAGTAGTTGGCCAATGGCCCGCCCGTCGGATCCCCGGCGTACGTCCAGCCGTTCCGTCGGCCCAGCGGCGCGTCGACAACGGCGAATGCCCCGGGATCGTCGCGGATCATCTCGAGCCCCGCCGGCGTCGAAAGCGGTCCCAAGGCTACCGGCGGGTTCCAGTATTCCAGCCAAACGAGCCCGAGGACGACTACCGCCAGCACCGGCGCCAGGACCTTCGCGCGCGGCCTCAGCCAGTCCATCACGAGCGCCAGGCCGATTCCCGACAACATGCTGAGCGCCATGATCCCGAAGACAATCATCCGGGCGGGCACCCTGCGCGAGCCAAACAGCGGCAGTTTATCGTAGAGTTGGTACGGCATGGGCACTGAGAAGGAAAGACCGAAGAGAGAAAAGGTCCTCGTGTCATCAATATACAGATAAGGTCCCAGGGCCAAGATACTAAAAGCCAGGAAGACCGCCGCCCAGAACAGCACCCGATGCGGTGTCCGTCGCACAGCGAAAACGGCGAGGCCAGCTAAGAGGAGAGGCACGATACCCAGATAGGCCGTGTCTTCAATGCTTCCCACGGGAAGGTGTTCTGGGTTAGGACCTCCCATCAGCGGGGCTGTCCCTGGCCCCCAGAGGGGGCTCGGGGTCACAAACGCCAGAAGATCGGCCGAGAATGACTGCGCCTGGTTGGTCGGCTGAAAGTAGTCACCGCTCTCAACATCGCGCACTGCCCCGAACAGTTGCGGCGAACTGATCACCACCGAGACGCCGATGATGATCGCCGCTCCGCGCCAGAGTGTCTTCAACTGCTCACGGTTCTGTCTTCGCAGATAGACAACCGACCAGTAGGAGAAGAACAGCGCCAGGAACAGCGTCGCGTCGACCGAGAACTCAAGCCAGTTGAGAGTAAGGATCGCCCAGAAGACGCCGGTCAGGGCGGCATCGCGCGCCCGTCCCGTCTCCCTGAAGCGCAGGAGGAAAAGCAGCGTGAACGGGATCGGCCACGTGGTAAAGATGTTGTAGTGGCCGCCGAAGCGCATCATCGTGAACGGCGTAAACGCGAAGATGAACCCAGACACCACCCCCGCCAGGTAGCTCCCGCTAACCCGATGAGACAGCGCTGTAGCGCCGACTCCGGAGAGGACGAAGCAGACCAGCGCCAACAGATTCCAAGAGAGGACCAGGTTTCCCGTCAGCAGCTGCAACGGTATGGACATGACACCGTTCACGAAGGTCACCGGATGCAGGTACAGGTCCGAGCCCTGTGGGTAGAACAGCTTGTCTGTGTGGAACGGGTTGTCGCCGGCCAGCAACCTGTCCTTCACCCACCAGAGGTTCCACAGGAACTGCCAGGCGTCGTACGGGAAGAACCACCATACCGTGATGCTGCTGCTCATGTGCTTCACCAGCGGCCACGTCTGAACGAGCGCTGCCGCCGCGAAGAAGAGCGAGATCAGCGGCCAGCGCGCGACTGGCCCCCACCTGGAAAGTGTTTCCCGCTTGCCCCGCGGTACCCAGGACGCCACGTATGCGCCACCTATCGGGGAAGTGACATCCACGAGTTCGCCCTACCAGGTAACCCAGTGGATCCCGCTGACGGCGTGCGGATCGAACTTGTTCACGTAGAGGACGCCCATCAGGTTGATGAAGACCCCCAGCGAAATCACTGCCACGTGATGCCACTTCACCTTGGGACCCATACCCTGCCACGTCAGCAAGAACACGAACGGAACGTAGTCCAGCAAGTAACGGTACCCGAACTGCGGCCAGCCCGTTACGCCCACCGTGAAGTGGATCGGGATCGTGAAGAGAATGGCCAGCCAGCTCCCCAGGATCACCCTATTGCCTTTGAATCCGCGGTACATGCTGTAACCGGCAAGCAATATGAAGGGCAGCAGGTTCAGGTTGTAAGGAATGTCCCCCTGCGCCCAATCGAACCACGGCTGGGTGGTCGGGCCACGGCCGAGGTTTGGAATGATCGAGACGAACGTGATGCTCAGCACCATCGACGCGGCGCCGAGCCAGCGGATCCAGCGGGTCGTGATACCCGCGAGGAATGCATACAAGAACGCCGGCGTCGTCACCCAGAAGGCGGCGCCGCCCCACGAAGGGAGCACATACGGTGCGTAGGCCGATGTCATGTACAACGGCTGCTCGAAGAACGCTGTGACGTGCCGCGGCATGTAGCTCAGGTCGAACAGCCCCTGGTCCAGGGTCCCGCCCGGCACCTCGAGCGACGGGAGCGCGTGCCAGTGGTAATACGACGCCGAAGGACGTACATCGTCAAAACGCACAAAGGTGTATATCGAGAGCGCCACCACGAAAATACCAGCGCCGAGTCCGAGCTTGATTAGTGTCTGGTAGTCCAGCCGCTTCCACACCGGCTGCCCTTCGGTCCCGGAGCGCCATTGCGTGAACATTACCAGGAAAAAAGGAAACGTCATGATCGTCGGCAAGCGCGTGATATACGCGAATCCCAGCGCCAGCCCCGCTGTGAACGGCCGCTTGCTAACCAGAGTTTCGTATACCGCGAAGAACAGGAAGAGGGCGGCCACCGCGTGGTTGTAGTACCACACTCCTGCGAAGGTCGAGTTCCACCAGTAGACCGAGCCGAAGGAGAACATGAGCGTTAACAGGAGCTGCTGCACCACGCTCTCGGTGAGGTGCCGCACCAGCCGGAACACCACGGTCGCCGTGATCGCGCCAATCGTAAGAGAGACGAGTGTCTGGTTCAGGTCTAGCCCGAACAGCTCGACGCCCGGCAGAGCGACGATCGCCGATCCTGGGGGCTCCAGCGGATAGTACTTGCCTTTGTAAATCGCAAAGTCGAGCCAGCCGATGAGGTCTTTCCCGTTAGCGACGTCCAGACGGCCATGCAGGAAAGCGTCCGCCAGCCGTATGGGGTGGTTATGAACAGCCGCGCCCGAATTGGTGAGGTAGTAGACCAGCAGGGTTAGGGAAAAGATCCCAAGGGTCAAACCCCAGGCCAATCGACCTGGGGTCGCGTGGGTCCGGATGTACTCGGCGGCCGGCAAGCCCGCCCACCAGTGCCCGGCGCCAGGTTTGCCCCGCGTGTCTTCAGCCATCAAAGTCCCTCTTCCCGCTGTACGGCGGCGCCTTTCCAGACGTGTGTACGAATGATACAGCCTGGGTGGATGCACGCGGAAGTCCGGGCGATTATCGTCACCCACGCGCACACGGCGCTATTCGCCTGAAACAGATTGCCACTTGCAGGGTGTGAGACTATGCTGGCAGCACAATGAACCTCACAAAATCACTCAGGGCAAGAACCCTGCTCGGCCTCATTGTGGCCACCGTCCTGCTTGCTCTCGTCTTCATCCGCACAAACCTCAGCTCTGTCTTCGACGCGCTGAAGGACGTCCAGCTGATCTACCTGCCGCCGGCCATGGCACTCCTGGCTCTTTCCGTTTGGTTCCAGGCCCTGCGCTGGCGCTGCCTCCTCCGGCCCCTGGTTGACGTGTCGACGCGCCGCCTCTATCCGGTTGTCTTCGTCGGTCACCTGGGCAACAGCGTCGTGCCGCTGCGCGCGGGCGAACTCCTTCGCGCGCTCATCCTCAAGCGCCGCGAAGGCGTCAGCCGCATGGCCGCGCTCAGCACCCTCGTTGCCGAGCGCGCGTTCGACGGACTCGCCCTCACTGGGCTATTGATCGTCTTCGCCGCCACCGTTGACTCCAGCAACCGCCTCTGGCAATTGAGCGCCGCCTCCGGCGGCCTCTTTGGCCTGACCGCGGGCGTTCTCATTATCGCCGCGATCAACGAGGAGAAGGCCTCCTCCATCGCCGACGCCGTCATCGATCACTTGCCCGCTCGCTCACGGGCGCACTTGCGTCGCTGGTTCCGCTCATTTCTGACCGGGATTGCAGCCCTGCGCACGCTGTCCGGCCTGACCACCGTCCTGCTTACCACCGCGGCGTTCTGGTTCACGATTGGTCTGGTCAGCGCGATCGTCGGCGAGGCGTTCAATATGCACGAAGGCTTCGACACCTATCTCCTGGTGACCGCCGTCGCAAACCTCAGCGTCTCGATCCCGTCGTCCCAGGGCGGCGTGGGCCCGTTCGAGTTCTTTGTCAGGGAGACGCTCGTTTTTTCGGGCATCGCCGCGCCGCTCGCGACGGCGTATGCCTTGGTGCTCCACGCCACGATCCTGCTGACGATGATCATCGCCGGCATCGTTTCGCTGCGCGTGATTGGGGTCTCGTTGGACCTGGTGGCCAAGCCTCAGGGTGCAGCAGACGCCGATGATGGGATGACGCCGGCTACTTCACTCCCAGCAGAAACATCTGTCTACCGAAGAGCAGGTGAAGAGGCGTCGCCGCCAGACGTCTACGACGCCTGGCTCAAGGACTTCATGGAGGCGGGGAAGGCGAGGCTGCAAGCGGATACGATCCGGGACGCCAGCCGGGCAGAGGTAGAGGGCTTCAAGCGGGAGAACAAGCGACTGAAGCAGGTGGTGGCGGAGCTCTCCCTGGAGGTGCTGGTCCTTAAGAAAACGGCCGTGCCCGAGTTCGACTGAGACCGAGGTACGCAAGGATGCAGCCTGGTGAGAAGGCGGCCCTGATCGCGTTGGTGCGGGCCTCTCCGTTGACGCACAGGTAGGTCCTGGCGCAGATGGGGCTACCGAAGTCGACCTACTACGATTGGTGCCGCCGCCACGGTGACAGACCCGAAGGTTTGCGAGACCAGCCGGCAGGTCCGAAAGCGCCCTGGAACAAGCTGAGGCCGGAGGAGGAGCAGGCGATTCTGGCCCTGGCCCGGGCCTCGCCGGAGCTGAGTCCTCGGGAACTGGCTCTGCAGATCACCGATGCCGGCTCCTTCTCGGTCTCCGAGTCCACCTGTTACCGCCTGCTCAAGCGCAACGGCCTGGTGAAGGCGGCGGAGGTGGTGGGGTTCGCCGCTCAGAAGGAGTACCACCGCAAGACCTCCCGCCCCAACGAGATGTGGGCCACCGACGGCGCCTACCTGAAGGTCGTGGGCTGGGGTTACTACTACCTGGTCACCGTCCTCGACGACTACAGCGGCTTCATCCTCGCCTGGCGCCTGCAGCCGGACATGACCGCCGCATCCCTGATCGAGGTAGTGCAAGAGGCGGTGGAGGTTACGGGCCCGGCGGCGTGCAGCTCGTGACCTCAGACGCCCACCGGGGGCTCAAGGAGGCGATCGCCACGGTCTTCGCCGGGGCGTCCTGGCAACGCTGCCGCACCCACTTCATGACCAACCTCCTGAGCCGGGTGCCGAAGCGGGCACAGCCGGCGGTGGCGACAATGGTGCGGACCATCTACCAGCAACCCTCGTCGGTCGAAGTCCACGCCCAGCACCAGCGCGTGGTGGA
>Ga0209342_10007207_pt1 | contig 11200 bp, 19 predicted proteins | sample RifCSP16_2_FD_184023 | JGI IMG/M metagenome (GOLD analysis project Ga0209342, IMG submission 184023) | Soil microbial communities from Rifle, Colorado - Rifle CSP2_sed 16_2 (SPAdes) (version 2) | ecosystem: Environmental > Terrestrial > Deep subsurface > Rock core/Sediment | place: Rifle... | reverse complement strand
GGTTGAAATCGTCTACCTCGTGCAGTGCGATCACTCCCGGTCCGGTATCATGCACGGTAACCATCGCCACCCCCTCAGTGTCATCCAGGGATTGATCGAGAACGAGCAGGTAGTGACCTACTCCGAGCTTGCTAGAAACCGCTCCTCTCCCCGCGTGTAGTAGCCCTGTAACCCCGTCAACCTGCCCAGCCGCAATGAACCAATCCAAGGATCGCAAGCTCATAGGTCACCCAGTGCTTTTGCAAAAGCACTATGCTTTTGCAAAAGCACTAGGCCCCGATCGGCACACCCCGATCGGGACCCCGCCCTTAGTTGAACGTACCGCTTGCGATGCGGAGCACCAGCACGTCGAAAGCCGCATCGGTTGCAGCCTGCCCGGCGGCCAGCGCGAGCGCATTGACGGTCTTGACGGTGTCGCTGGTCTGGACGACCTGGAGCGCGACATTGGTAGCGCCGCGAACCGTTGCGATCACGAGGCACTCCGTTGCATCGATGTCCGGGACCGTGATCGTGTAAACCCCCGCCCCGGTTCGAGCGGTGGTACAATTGCGCGCGACGACTGAGGTACCATCCGTGGCGACGCTTGCGGCAGCGTGAACGAGATCGGCTCGATTGAGAGGCATCAGTCTACCTTCCTTTTCTCTTTCCCGGGACCTTGATGCCAATTGCGCGCGCCCGGGATAACGCTATCGCAACGGCTTGCTGGCGGTTCCTCGGAGCACCCTTCGATTTCATCGACTCCACTTCTTCTCGGATGAATTCCGAGATCAGGAAATTGTCAACCTTCTCCACGGTTCCGCCCCGGCGTCGGTTCATGTGGTGTATCCTCGAAGCGCTCGAAGGGTGCTTATCATCGTAATTAAGTCTCCTTCGATCATCGCCCGAGCGGCCTCGTCCAGGTCGAAGCGCATCATTGCCAGTGCCAAGGCTCCAGCCGGCCCAATCTCCAGATACGCCGGCATTATTTCGTCCCGCACGCGGGCCATTTCGCGAGGGAGTTCATCACCTAGCGTGTTCATCGATCCTCTCGTACATGACCGAAGCGCTTTGAGGCTCGGGAGGTTCGATCCAGGCGTCAACCCACACCTTGACGATCGCTCGCCATACATCGGGATTGCCTGTGTAGGCGTCCGGTCCTACGGTTTTCGCGTGTTCCTCGCACACGTCCAGCATTGCAGTCTCGACCCGTATCGGCTCTGGATCTCCGTCGAGTCCGGGGAAAAGGAGAACGGGGCGCATGGTCGCGAAATGACGGCACCCGTCAATGCGACACTTGCTCGGGTTTAGACCGCAAACTCGCGAATACTCCGGATTCATTGTTCGCTTGCGCTCCTTCCACTTTTCTCTGCGGTCCCGGCCATGCCTTCTCTCCGCTACGAATCGTTCGGCCGCCTTTTCTAACTCCCCCGCCGACTCTTCGTCCCTGAAACGCGCGAAAGTCAAGGCCGCGCTTTGAAACGCGAGCCTTGACTTTGCGACGCTCATATGTGCCCCTCGCTCTTACCCTATGATCTTCACCTCGGATGGATGCGAGGAGGGAGGTGGAGAGGCGGGGCTGGACATGTACACGCCCGGTCCTACCCGGGTAAGCTCTCCATGATTGATGACCGCTCGTCCCGTGATCTCCGGTCCCTTGACGTTCGGAGTGACATCGATCGCGGGCTGGGATGGCACGAATTGTTCGATCATGTCCATCAGCATCAAGAACATGTCGCGGAGCCAGCGGGTTTCATGGCTGGAGAGGGGCGTTCCGGTCAGGTGCTTTCGCATCAACATCCACCGTTCGGTCGGAGTCTCGCCCGCGTTCACTGCCTGGGTTGCTGCCTCTCCCCCGTCACTGGGGGCTGATCGAGTCGCTGTCATTGTGTATCCCTTTCGTCCTTTACCCTTCACCTTCGTTTGGGCACTTGCCGTTCCCCTTCGTTTCACTCTCCGGCCCACGCAGTGAGGTAAACACTTCCATCAACACCGCCATTTGTTCGGGCCGAAGACTGGCTTGCAACGTCTGCAATTGCTCCGGTGTGACAGACTCCAAAAAGCTTTGCACCATGGATTCGACACTTGTCCGCTTCTCGGGGAGTAGCTTCTTTCCCGCGAGCCGGTTGACTACCAGGGGCAGGAGTGTCGAGACCTTGTCAAAACCGTCCTGGACCATCTTGTTCCGGAGATCCTCCCGCTGCATTGCGACCTTCCGCTCCATATCCTCCGAGCGGAGCCCTTCGATCAGGCGGAACGATTCGGCTCTTTCCTCGACCAGCTTTTCGTTATGCTCAGCTAACCGCCCGATCATGTGACGCTGAGTATTGGTGATCTGCGCAAACCCTACCGCTAGGGTCCGAGCGAAAGCCTCGTTGTGCCGCATCAATTGCGACAGTAGCCCGGTTTTCGTCGGGGGCTCCGACTCGACCCCTTCGTTATCCTCGCCCTCCCCCGCCATTTCTCGGATTGTGAACCGAGGCCCGGGCTTGTCTGGGCGATTCTCGTAGAAGGCATGACAGTTGTAGGTCTGGACCCCTCCTAGACCTTCCGCATCGTCATGGATCTGAGTTTGGATCGCTACGACCGTTTCACTGATCCACGATTCGTCACACCCCTTTTTCGGGACCGTTACGCTCAGTACCTCGGACCCTATCTTTCCGTTGGCGACGTGGCGAACGAGGATTTTCTTGCAGCGTCCCCGTTCCTCATCTTCTATGAAAACTTGGTTACGGATCCAGGTGTCTAGTTTCTTAGTTTCCATATCCCACCCTCGCGTTCTCTGACACAGTGCTTTTGCAAAAGCACTCTTGATCTAGATCTAGACGCAGTGCGTCATTTTACGCTTTTGCAAAAGCGCTATTTCTCCCGAACCGCCATGACAATCTTTGTCACGAGAAAGAGCCCGACCAAGGCTCCACCCCCGATGATCCAGGGCTTCCAGGAACCACCGCCGGGCGGGTCGGGAATGATTGCCCCTAGGCCCTTTCCCAGGACCTTTTTCATGGCGGCCGGCATCCCCTCGGCAAACGATTTGGCGCGACTGAGGATTCCCGAATCCGCGAGCTTGGCCCCGATTTCCTCGGCGTTCTTTGCCAGCCGGAGCCCCCAGTCGGCCCAAGCCGCCTCCGTGATTTTCCCTTCGAGTAGCGCGCTCGCGCCATCGGTTTGCCACTTCAGAGCGCCCGCGTGCCAGTTGTCCACATCGTACTGGGCTTGCGCCGGATCGTCGGCCGAATAGAGGATGTAACCGACCAATCCGAGGCCCCACTTGCCAAGCCCCACTTTCACCTTGTAAACCGCGAGCGCGGAATACAGGGCGTCATTGAGCTTGGTTAGCGCAGCCTTTTGACGATCGATCAGCGATTGGGGTACGGGAGAATCGTCCGCTCCAAGCTCATACAGGTCAGTCATGATGTTACCAGTTTGACAAGAGAGGGGATGATCCCGTTGATTGCTCGCGTATAGGTTTCAAGTGGCGCGGTGAAGTATCCAGCCTTGCGGAGTTCGCTCAAATACCCTTCAGTGTCGCCCGCGATTAGTCGAGCATAGGCATTGGAGTACCGCGGAGTTCGCAGGAAACGGATGATATCCAGGACCGCTTCACGGTCCGAGGTATACACTCGGAAGCGTTGCACGATCTTTTTCGGAGCGCTGGAATTGGCATACTCCAAGTCAGCGCTGGAGAGTACCGGACCTTTCCAGGTGGTTCCAGCCGTCACGTTCCAGTAATTTCGAGCCAGCTTGGAGGTTCGAGCCGAGCCCCACCCCGACTCGTGCGCAGCCTGCGCGATCAGAATGATGCGAGGAACGGTAGCCAAGCCGACATCATAGGTGGCCGTCCATAGTCGAGCAAAGAAGGAGGCAGGGCCGACGATTGGAGTCTCCTTCTTACGCCCGAAAAGCAGCCACCCCACGAGAAAGGCGAGCCCTGACAGCCCGGCAATGAATGTCGGATCTGACATGAGCCCACCTTTCTTTCCCGTGGCGTCGGACATGTTTCACCCTGGGGCTACATGACCGCCTGAATCGCCCCGCGCTGGTAGGTCGCGCCGAAGGGGATCCAGATTTTCCGGAGGGTCGGATTCGTCTGGAGAACCACTTCCTTTTCCACCCTGGTCGCGAGAACCTGTGCGGTTCGCAAGGTGCGCAATGCCTCTTGCGCCTTGGGGACGCCAGCCGACGAAAGCTCCTTGATGGTCTTGACCTTGCTCACGGAGGAGGGGTTACCTCCGCGTGCTCCCTGAAGGAGCGCGACCCCGGCCTTGATCTGGGGAGAGACTCCGGGTAACGCCTGCACGATGTTTTGAGCAGGCGCGCTCGTGACGGCTCGCCCGACAGCCTTGACCGCCTTTTTCGCGCCGGTCCCGATCTTCTTGAACAGGTCCATCAAACCGGCAACCTCCCACTCCTCCCCCTCCTCTCCCGCAACCTCCCACTCCTCATCCTCTTCGCCGGCCACCGTGGCACCGCGAGTGTAGAGCCCTGGAAGGGCGTCGAAGATTCCTTCCACCGATTCCTGCTGGTACTCTTCGGGATAGCTCTCCGGAGAATAATCCTCCTCGGGATAGCTCTCCGGCGGGTAACCCTCCTCCGGCGCCGCCATCATGGATTGCGCTTGCTGGACGTTTGTCAGCGCGGTAACAGCCTGATTTTGCATGTATTCGATGCGCTCGATTGGCGCCGGTTCCCCCGTCTGCGGATCCTTGACAATGCCAGATTCCGCAAGCTGGGCGGTCGGAGTCGTGGCGAGAGTCTGAAGGGCGGCCATTTGCTTCCTTGCCTTCTTCTTTTTCTTGAAGGCACCCGACGCGAGACCCGCCGCCAGCATGACCGCGCCAGCCGGGGGGTACACCGCGGCAGTGATCGCCATGAGGGGCTTTCCGATTTTCTTGATCTTCTTTTTCGTCCATTTCTTCAGTTTCTTGAACGAAAATCCGATCTGCTCGCCCTTGGAGGCAGCGATCCGGCGCAGCGCGTACATGATGTCAGTCGCCGTTTCGTCACCCTCGGCGCACCGGGCTTTGAGCAATTCGAGCCTGGCATCCGCGATTGGGTGAGACTGAGGGTTCATCCACTGGTTGTAAAGCTGCTGCGCCATACCGAGCGCATCGGACCCGACCATTTGCTCGGTCGGAAAGAACCCCGCGCAGTATCCGACGCGGGATTCCATTTCGTTCACGGCGTCCCGGTCATTCTCGAATTCACCTGCGGTGATTTCCTCCTCCCACTCGATCGGACCATTGGGGGAATTGGTGCGCAATCTCCCCGTGACGATCTCTCCATCGTTCTCAACGCTGCCTTGACCCTGAAACATGGCGACTCCTTCCCGGGAAAGTGCAGGGTATGCTTTTGCAAAAGCAGCCCTAGCTTCCCGTACCCTTCAAAAATACCGGCTTGTAGATCATCGGTCCTTTCATCCCCAACGCCACGCTGGGATCCTCGATTCGGCCGTCGGGCCAGCGTAGCAACGCATGGTAGATGTATCGCCCGTCTTTTTTCCTCCACCGAATGTGCGGCATGGCGGCGATGCCTTCGACGCGCAATTCAGCGATGCGCCAACACGCGAGATCCTCGCAATCGCCGTTCCCCTTCTCGATGGTTGTCGGGATGTCTTGCCAAGGGTCCGGGAGTTTCGGATCAAAGAAGTAGTGAACGCCCGACTCGAACAGTTTCGGAGTCGGGTGTGTCTCGATCCATGACTGATTGTGGCGAGCGAGAACCTCCATGAGCCAAAGCAGCGTCTTTTGCGATCGTTCCCGATCGCCTGGCTCTCGGAAGAGATATAGCTCGAAGATGACTCCGGACATTGCCATTGCGGCACCCGTCCAGCAAACTACCGGTTAGCCCGGAGCGGAGGCCAAGGGGGAGGGGGGCGACCCCGGGCCCCGCTCCGGGCTACCGGCAGAATCGAATTACTCGACGGCCGGACCGATGAGCGCCGCGGTGAAGCGGAGCGCGCCAGCCGAGGTATTGGTGACGCTGATCGTGATATCCTGGCTGATCTGCGCGGTGTCCAGCTTCAGGCGGACCCCGAACGCTCCCTGAGTGAATGCCTCGGCGGGGACGGCCACGCTCGAGACAAACTGCGAATTCTTCCCGACGCGCAGATCGTTCACCAGGAAGGACGAGGCGATGGAAGCGGGGATCACGAGCCGATCGGGCCGGAAGATGACCTGGGGGCGAGTCGTGACCAGGGCCGTTGCGGCGGCCGCGACGGTCGCCACCGTGTCAAAGCCCATGACGTATTCGCGCCCCTTCGAGGGGGCCCGGGTGCGAAGTTGCTGACCGCCGGGGTATCCGGGGACGGGGGCGAGTCGGGCGATGCGACGCGGCGCGGCCCCCAGGATCTCTTCGTCACCGATGATGTCGTCCCCGAGCAATTCGTCATATCCGATTTCGTAACGCTGAGCCATTTGGTACTCCCACGATTTCAGTTAACTGCACCCGAATTCGTGGCCGCGCATTAGCTCCCAGTGGAGCACGGGCCTATTACGGCCGTTAGGCCGAATTACTGGAGATTGATCACCTATCCCTTCTTTTCGGTGAGGGCCGCGAGATCCGCCTCGGTCAGGGATTCGCCATTCCCTGACACCTTCGTTCCGAGGGCTTTCTGCTTCCAGTTGATCCCGGTCCCGCGACCGAGCGTGAAGAAGAACGAAGCAAGGGCGCCGTCACCGAAAGCGTGAAGGTGCTCGGACGAGCGCCCCGCGAGGCCCATGAAGCCCGCCAGGTGAAGGACGACGCCGGTCCCGAGATCGACCGGAACGCCGAGAATGTCGACGGCGCCATATCGCCCCTGCACGGTGCCGAAGACAAAGGCCCCGGCGGAAACCTCCGCCGCGTTCACCATGTGTCCGACCGTTTCGGCCCCCTTCTTCTTGATCCCCTCCGTTCTCTTTGCCAGGTTGGAGTAGTGATCCCGGAGCTTCATCAGGGACGCCGTCCCAATGTGTTTGCGGATTGCCATGTAATCCTCTCCTTGCGCGCCCGAAGTACAGTGCTTTTGCAAAAGCATCCGTGTACGACAATTGGATACTCCACCATATTATACCCTACATTACCTCACACCGCCTCACCCTTTTGGGTTAGAGCCCTTCCGGGTCTGCTTTTGCAAAAGCACTCCAAATCGGGAATGAAGTGAGTCTAGTGTGACGGCGAGAGCCTCCTCTTTGATACTTCTCGCGACCTTTGCACCAGCGCTAAAGGCGTAGCCCAGCGCAAACACTTCCTCGTCGGAAAGCTCTATATCGAACCGCATACCTTCCCTTTCGCACAGTTGACATCCGGGCCAGATCGCTCCGATTTTCCAGCGCTTCCGATACTCTGGTTTGTCCGGTAATAGCATTTCGTGTCCGCAGTCCAACACTAGCACCAATCCTCCATAATCGACAAAACGGCCCTCGATGGTTCTATCCGGGTGCTCGCCTACCCTTTGACCTTCCTTCTTATTTCCTCGATTGTCCACGGTCGGGACACTCCGCTACGACTAAAGCACCGCTTGGGGATTTGATTGTCTGAAAGCCGCTTGATGATCTGCCCCTCCTTTGGCTTGGTAGTACCGTGACGTAGGTTCTCCCGGATGCGCGCCATGCGGGTAACCTCTATCTCCCCACCATTGACGAGTGTCTCGAATTTCCGGAGCGCGCTTTCTCGCTTGGCCTTCTTTGCCTCATCATACCCGAGGGAAAATCCCTTGGCTCTGACCCGCTCATCCAGGCGGTATAGCTTCGGCTGGACGAAGCGACCGTACTTCACTTCTCGTTCTAGCTTCAACTGACCTAGCTGGTCGCTGGTGGCGAAACGGTCGTTAGTGGAAAAACCATCGGTGTCACAATACTGAAAGTGGCGAGTCATCCCGAGAAAGTCATAGAGGGTTCGACGGGCTACCGCGGTGATATGGACCGCGATAGGGACCCACATGTGAGGCACCGGGACCGTGGTCGTTTCCTCCCACACCCCGGGAAAAAGCATGTTGTCCAAGGTGAGCCGTTTCAAGGTTGCTTCGGACGGGTGAATGTGTACCGCCTGCTTTTCGCTTGACTCGGCGAATTTGCCATACAGGGAATTGAGTAGGAATTTGAGCACGGTCCGTTCCATCGGATCCGTTGAAGCGCGCCGCCGCTCGTAGATGTCTCGCGAGTAGGCGGACAGATCGTGAAACGGCTCGAACGTCAAACACTCGTGCAAGGCGAGAATTCTCCCGCCCTCTTTGATCAATAGTTCAATGTCCACCGACGAGAGCCAGGATCGCCATTTTCCTATCGGAAAGAAGATGCGACCCCCGTGCCGAATCGGAGTAGGAGTCAAGTAACAATCGGGGATCTCTACTTCCACGTCCGCCAGGAACGGATATCCCGAGCCTAGCGGCATGGTCCGACCGTTTCCGATTAGCTCCCCCGGGCACGGGAAGGTCATTGCATAGGGAAAGGACGAATTGATATCGTAATAGAAAGCGTCGTGCGCCTCGTGTTTGAACACTTCGACGCGCGAGGCAAAGTAGGCCTTGCGCGCTTTCTCGTTCACCGATTCATGTGTCGGGATCGCCTGAGTAAGATACTTGCGCCTGAATAGATACATGGCGCTAGAAGCGATGGTAGTTTGTAACTGGCCTCCGAAACTGAGGAGGGTAGTCTCGAATTCATCGATTGCTCGATAGAGCACCCGGCAGTCATTTTCGTTGTACTCTACCAAAGTCTCCATCGGCTGATTTGCGTACCACTCCTTGACTTTTTCCTCATTATCCTCATCGGCGGGCCCGGTCTTCTTCATGCCGATCCAGGTGGCGATGTTGGCGAGCTTGTCACGCAGGAGCCAGTAAGAGTCAATGAATGTCCAGGTGTGCCCGTTCTTGCTCACCTTGACAATGATCGCGCTCGATCCTGAAAACGATGCTTTGACCCTGTGACACTGGTAGGTAGGATCGTTTACTAACACGTCAAGAACAAATTGGATGTCAGCTAGCCCGCCAGCGTGGGCGAAAAACCACTTGCCTCGGTTCTCTTTGGTAAGCTCATTCCGAAGGAATTTCGCCACGGTCTTGTAATGGCGGTAGTGAGGTTTACCCCCTTCCTCGGAGTAAACCCCGACCATGCGCACATCAAGACTTCCAGGTATCCACTCCAGGTCATAGACCAGGAACCGGCGAAATACTCGCGGCTTGGTTATGATTTCAATGGACACAGTAGGGGTGTAGCACCCGAACGAAGGTGAAGGGTGTGCTTTTGCAAAAGCACTAGGTGGGTCGGTGCCCGCAAGGAAAGTCTTGGCAGTCGCCCTCGCAATTCAGCGGGGCGCCGCACGTCTTGCACACACCTGACTTGATCTCGGGCTCTTGGTGCGTATCGGGAAAGTGCTGACACTTGCCCTCGGTATTCACCGGAGCGCCGCACGTCTTGCACGCCGAAGCAAGTACGGAAGGCTCATTCTCCGAGGCTACCTGCAAACATCCGGCAACATGAGCGTTGAACACTTTACCTAACAGATCGTGTATCGCTCGGTTCAACGCGGGATTATTTTTGACCCCTTCGATCCCGTGCGCGATGCAAAAGGCTAGAGCCGTCATTTCATCCAACGTCAAGTCAAGCTCGAGTTTCATGTTGGCCTCCTTACTTCGCCACGAGAACCCCGTCCCTGAAATCGTACTCATCTCCAGCGACAAGCGCGCTAATCAATCCGGTTCCCAGGCGCGACAGATAGATTGAGACTGGGCAGCCAGGTTTCGAGCAGTGCAACGTTACAACCTTGGGAAAAGGGAAAACCTCGAAGTCTTTCCCGTGACACACAGGACATTTCAGCCGCAGCGCGGGGCGTTCTAACGGATCATTCATTTCTCCGGCCTCTCTCCCTCTCTCGACCAGTGGATCAGTACGTACACCTGCTCAGGCCTTCTCCTACGGTTCTCCACCATGTGCTCAAATACCATTTGAGCACCTACGACGTTAGTGAAGATTTTTCTTTCCGTGAAACGCTGGAAGTGAGCGCCTACCTGACACAAGGTCTGGAAGCGCTCGTATTTCTTTTCCTCCTCCTCTTCTTTGAGTAGCTTCACATCGGCTGGGAACCGGAATCCGATCGAGACCCACGTTGACGGAACGGCCTTGACGGCGTTCCCGATGTCTATTAACAGGTCAATGACCGGGTCGAGCTTACTACCGGGGTGAGGGGTTTTCATTCCTCGCGGGATAGAAAACCTTAGCTCATAGGTGACGGTCTTATCCGCATTGACCGCGTGCCTCACCTGATAGTCAGTCCCGAATCGCTGGGATAACTCCATTCCAGCTTCGGTCAACATGGCCTGGATCTGAGGGCGAGGATCCCCGCGTCCGAACCCCTTGGGAAGGGGAGAGAGTTTCTTTTTGACCTTCTCGACCCGCTCCCGAGCGCGCTCCTCCTTTTTCTTGCCCGTGCGGTGAAACGCTTTCAGTGATATCGAAATCCGTTTCCGTCTTAGCTTCTCCTTTTGACGTTTGGTGATCCGAGCCTTTACCCTCCGTTTGATGACCTTCCGTTCTACTCTCCGCTTCGCGCTCGCTTTATGCTTCCTCGGGACTATGGTACGTCGCGGATGTTTGCGACGCGGCTTGCTCGGACGAGACATTGTAGATCCTCGCACTTTTCCCGGTGTTCCTCGAACAGGTTAACGAGGGTGTTCCACTCGTGCTCTGTACACATGCAAGGCGCGCAGAGCGTGATTTTCTCCCCGCACGGGCAGGAAAACACGACCGTTGCCTTGCCGTTCTTGCAGCGAGTACAGACAAATTCCTCGCTCCCGAAAAAGCTGCTCAGTAGCGCGAACAGTCCGGGCTCCTCATTCTGAGACATGGTTAGCACCTATGGTAAGCAGTTTGACCATGATCCGATTGACGTGTGTGATTAGCTCTTTCTTCTCCTTCGGGCTCAGCCTCCTATCTATCTCGATCGCTCGGGTGAGCCGCGACAAATGTGCAATGTCGCGGTGGTAGCTTTCTCGTGACCTTACGTCCCGTGCCATGCATAGACCCCTTTCGAGCAACGCGCGTGAATGCTTTTGCAAAAGCAGTAGGTATGCGCGCCCCACCTGGCCCCGTCCCTACTTGTTAGGGAAAGGCATCAGCCGTCTTCGGCTGGACCCGCGGCTCGTTCTTGCCTGGGATGATCTCCATCTTGCCGATGGAGAACCGCCACACCGTGCGCATGGTCCCTTTGACGGGCACCTTTTCCAGAGGCTTGATGTAGACGCGCC
>Ga0209342_10007206_pt1 | contig 11200 bp, 18 predicted proteins | sample RifCSP16_2_FD_184023 | JGI IMG/M metagenome (GOLD analysis project Ga0209342, IMG submission 184023) | Soil microbial communities from Rifle, Colorado - Rifle CSP2_sed 16_2 (SPAdes) (version 2) | ecosystem: Environmental > Terrestrial > Deep subsurface > Rock core/Sediment | place: Rifle... | reverse complement strand
CTAGGCGATCCAGACGGACTTGATGTTGACGAACTCGCGAATGCCGTACTCCGAGAGCTCTCGGCCGTAGCCGGAGCGCTTGATGCCCCCGAAGGGCAGCCGCGGGTCGGACTTGACGACACCATTCACGAAGATGGCGCCGGCCTCGATCCGCGCGGCCATCCGCTCCGCGCGGGCGCGGTCCTGCGTCCAGACGGATGCGCCCAGCCCGAACGACGAGTCGTTGGCCAGGCGCACGGCATCGCCCTCGTCCTTCGCGCGGATGACGGCCGCCACCGGTCCGAACGTCTCCTGGTCGAAGGCCGGCATGCCCCTGTCCACCCCTGCCAACAGGGTGGGCGGATAGAAGGCGCCTCTGCCGGGCGGAATCTCGCCACCCAGGAGACGCTTGGCCCCGAGTCTGATGGACTCCTCCACCTGCTGGTGGAGGGAGTCCCTGAGATCGATCCGCGCCTGCGGACCGACCTGGGTCTCGCGCGACAACGGATCCCCCATCCGGCGCGACCGGAGCTCGTCGCCGAATCGCTCCACGAACCGGTCCGCCACCGCCTCGACGACGATGAAGCGCTTGGCGGCGATGCAGCTCTGGCCGCTGTTGACGAGGCGCGCGTCCGCCGCCGCCTTCGCCGCAATGGCGAGATCGGCGTCCGCCATGACCACGAAGGGGTCGCTCCCGCCGAGCTCGAGCACCGTCTTCTTGATCTCACGACCGGCCTGCCCCGCCACGGCGCTGCCGGCCCGGTCGCTGCCGGTGAGCGTCACGGCCACGACGCGCGGGTCCGCGATGAGGGGAGCGACCGCCGCCGACTCGAGCAGCACGGCGGAAAAGAGCCCCTGCGGGAAGCCCGCGTCCCGGAAGATCGCCTCGATGGCCAGCGCGCATCGCGACACGTTCGACGCGTGCTTCAGGATCCCGGCATTGCCGGCCATGAGGGCGGGTGCCGCGAACCGGAACACCTGCCAGAAGGGAAAGTTCCATGGCATCACCGCCAGCACGGGCCCCAGCGGATCGAAGCGGACGTAGCTCCTCGACGCGTCGGTCTCGCGCGGCTGCTCGGCGAGGAGGTGCTCGGCGTGATCCGCGTAGTAGTCACAGGCCCACGCGCACTTGTCCACCTCCGCCTCGGCCTGGACGATCGGCTTGCCCATCTCGAGGGTCATGGTGCGGGCGTGCTCGGCCTTGTCTTTGCGGAGTAGCCGCGCCGCGTCGCGCATCCGCTCGGCCCGCGCCGCGAACGGCACGCCGCGCCACTCGACGAATGCCGCGTGCACCCGCGTCATGATCCGCTCCAGCTCCGCCGGCGATGTGGCGCTGAACGTCTGGAGCACCTCCCCGGTCGCGGGATTGACGGACTGAATGCTCATCGTTCTCTCTTCATGCGTGAATGGGAGAGTTGCCAGTCGTCTCCGCGCAATGGGCGCAGCAGAAGATTTTCCCTCCTGCGGCTACCCCATGGCCGATGACCCGGCAGCGGCAGTGCTCACAGGCCGGAGCCATCGCGTGAATCGCGCACTCGAAGCAATCGTACGTGCCGGTGATACCAGCGATGCGAATCTCCATCGCCTTGTCGTAATCGTTGCCGCATACGTCACAGCGGGCCATGGCTAGACCTCCCAGTCCGTCGGCTTGCCCTCGACGGTAGCCCGGTTCGGTTCGCTTATGCGTTCGGTGGCGCCGCGCTGATGGCCGCGAGGGCAGTGTGACGATCCCGCTTTACCGCCAGATCGCCGATCGATACGATCCCCAGCACGAAGCCGTTCTCATCGACGATCGGAAGTCGGCGGATGGCCTTCTCACGCATGAGTCGTACCGCCTGCCCGACGCCGGCCGTGGCCTCGATCGTCGTGAGGTCCCGGCTGCAGATCTCAGCCACGGACGTGGTGTGCAGGTCCGCGCCCTCGGCCAAAGCGCGCACGACGATGTCGCGGTCCGTCAGGATCCCGCAGAGCCGGTCGTCCTCCAGCACGATCACGTTGCCGATATTGTTCCCCCGCATGATCTGAGCGGCATCCATGAGCGACGCGCTGGGAGAGATGGTGCAGGGGTGTGGAGTCATGACGTCTCGAATGCTTTGGTCCATGGTTATGTCTCCTCTGGCTACTCGCCAGGACGTGACACGCTCGGAGGCCCCCCGGCCGTGGCTCAGGCAGCGCGCCGCGACATCAGCGTGTCCACGAAGAGCCGGTCTTCGATCCGATAGTTGCCTCGCGGGAACGTCGCCTCCCGTATCACGAGCCCCAGAACCGCGTCGTGTAGCGCCGGCGTCGGCACTGTGCCCGTGAGGGCGATCACCGCTTGTGCGCGCGGCCCAAGCGGTACGTGAACCGTGGGCGTGATCGGGAGGCGCGCGAGCGACGGCTCAGTGAGCAGGGCGTCGGAGAGCCGCGCTTTCAGCGCGACGCCCTCGTCTTCGCGCTTCCGTCTCATGTCGTACAGCTTCACGGCGATTCCGATAATGGCCAGCAGGCCGATCACGAACACAAGTGCGAAGAGCCCGGAACCGGCGCCGTTCTCGGAGGCGGCTGCGGGAGACGTTGCCTGGGTCCAGGCAACCTCGACCACGGCCAACAGCACGAACAATCCGGCCAAGGTGAAACGAATGGAGATCTGGAATGCTCTCATGGCCGTCACCTCCTGCCCTTCAGGGGTGCATGGCATATGCCAGCCTCCCCCTGGTGCGAATGGAGTCGATGTTCTCGCCACTTGGGGGGCAGGACCCCGTCGGCAACAGGGGAAAGCGTCTCAGGCGCTTCCTGAGCAGCGTGTAGAAATTACTATCCGGTAAAGCTGCGATGGTAAAGCAGGGAGTGATTCGCAGAAGGGCCCATCTGCTTCGTTGGCGATGGATCGGAGCCGCGCCTCGACGACGGCGTGCTGCGCGGCGGGCACGTCGGACTTGCCGGTGATCGGGGCGACGCGGGGCATGGGGGGCTCCTTTCTCGGTGCGGAGATATGACACCGTTGTGACACCTCACTGCCGGCAAGCGGCGAGGATCGAGGTTGCGCATCCGGTGCGACAGTCCGCCGCCCCGCGCGCGGGAGGACGCCATGCGACACGCGGCATTGGTCTTTTCGGGGCTCCTGGTCGCGGTCACACCGCTGGCGGCCGCGGTGCAGGCGCCACCGGCCGAGCTCGGCGACATGATGGACCGGCTGATCCACCCTGATCCCTCCACGCGCGACGCCGGCCTCGCGGAGATCACGCGGCTCGGCCACCCCGCGGCGATCCCCGGGCTGATCGACGTCCTCTATCTCGACATCATCCTGGACTCGCGGGTGGCGAATCTGCTCGAGCGTCTGAGCGGTCAGCGGTTCGGGCACGACTGGCGCCAGTGGGTCGAGTGGCTCCAGAAGCAGGAGGCCATCGTCCCCCACCGTGACTACGCCGGTTGGAAGGGCCGCCTCTTCGCCCGGATCGACCCCGCGTTCGGCCGGTTCCTCCCCCCGGGCGTCAAGCACCGGGTACGCCTCGAGGAGATCGTCTGGGGCGGCGTGCGGAAGGACGGGATCCCCGCCCTCACCAACCCGCGCCACGTCCGGCCGGAGCAGGCCACCTACCTGACGGCCGACGAGCTGGTGCTCGGGATCTCGGTCGCCGGGCAGCACCGCGCCTACCCGCTGCGGATCATGGATTGGCACGAGATGGCCAACGACGTCGTGGGCGGGGTGCCCATCACCATCGCGTACTGAACGCTGTGTGGATCGGCGATCCACTACGAGACCACCGTGCGTGGTCAGACCTTCGTGTTCGGCAGCTCCGGGTTCCTGTTTCGCAGCAACAAGCTGATGTACGACCAGCAGTCGCTGAGCCTCTGGAACCATCTGCGTGGCGAGCCCGTCGTGGGGCTGCTTGCCGACAGCGGCATCCGGCTGCCGGTGCGACCGGTGGTGACGACGAGCTGGCAGGCGTGGCGGCAGTCTCATCCCGACACCCTCGTGCTCGACTTGGACACCGGCCACACGCGCGACTACACTCCGGGACGACCCTACGGGCTCTACTACGCGAGCCCCGACACCATGTTCCCGGTGTCGCCACGCAGCCCGCGGCTCGGGACCAAGGACATCGTGTTCGTTCTCCGGCTCGGGGACCGCGCCAAGGTCTACCCGCTCGCCGCGCTCGCCCGCGAGCCGCTGGTGCACGACAGGGTGGGCGGCACCGAGGTCCTCGTGGTGAGCCGGGCCGCCACCCGCACCGTCCGGGCCTACCAGCGCGAGGGGCTGACCTTCCGGGCGGGGTCTCAGGCGGACACGCTTCGCGACGGCCACGGCCAGGTCTGGGCGGTGGAGGAGGAGGCGCTCGTCAATCCCGTGACAGGACGCCGCCTTGGCCGGGTGGCCGGTCACCTCGCGTACTGGTTCGGGTGGTTCGCCTTCCATCCCGAGACGTCCGTCTACGGGGCCCCGAAGAATTGACTTCCTGTTCACACACGCCATGCCGGCCCTCCGGTATATGGGGTAGGTGAGGAACCCGGCGAAACCATTCGGGCCGCTGCGGGCGCAGTGCACACCAAGACAGGGAGGATCGAGGATGCATCCACTCGGCAAGGGCATCATGATCGCGACCGCCGTGGCCACGCTGGCGGTCAGTGGCAGCCTCACCGCCATGGCGCAGGACAAGGGCAAGATGGAGCCCGTGAAGTGCGTTGGGGTCAACGAGTGCAAGGGGAAGAGCGCCTGCAAGAGCGCCATGAACGACTGCAAGGGAAAGAACGAGTGCAAGGGGAAGGGCTTCGTGGAGACGAAGGATGTCAAGGAGTGCGCCATGAAGGGCGGAAAGGCCCAGAGCTAGGGCCGATGGCGATCGCGGTGCCGTTCCTGGGCCACGGAGTCGGCTTGCGGCCGAAGCATTTCCCGCAGCTCTGGGACGGCACCGCGCGCGTGGATTGGTTCGAGGCGATCTCCGAGAACTACATGGTCGCGGGGGGTCGCCCGCGGGCGGCGCTGGAGCGGGCGCGGTCGATGGCGCCCCTGGTGCTCCACGGCGTCTCGCTCTCCATTGGATCCACCGACCCGCTCGACGAGGCCTACCTCCGCGCGCTGGGGGACCTGGTCGCGCGCATGGAGCCGGCCTGGGTCTCCGACCACCTGTGCTGGAGCGGGGTCGGCGGGCACTACGCCCACGATCTCCTCCCGCTCCCCTACACGGAGGAGGCGCTCGCGCACGTCGTCCGCCGCGTCGTCGCCGTGCAGGAGCGGCTGGGGCGCCAGATCATCATCGAGAACGTGTCGAGCTATCTCACCTACACCCACTCCACCCTGGCCGAGTGGGAGTTCCTCGGCGCGGTCGCCGAGCGCGCCGACTGCGGGCTCCTGCTCGACGTGAACAACGTCTACGTGAGCGCCACGAACCACGGCTTCTCGGCGGACGCCTATCTGGCCGGCCTGCCCCCCGATCGCGTCGGCCAGATCCATCTCGCCGGGCACACCGACATGGGCACCTATCTCTTCGACACGCACGACGGGCCGGTGATCGAGCCGGTGTGGGATCTCTACCGGCAGGCCCTCCGGCGCTTCGGGCGGGTGTCGACCCTCGTCGAGTGGGACGACCACATCCCGGAGCTCGACGTGGTGTGCGCGGAGGCGGAGCGGGCGCGCGCCGTCGAGGCCGAGGTGCTCGAGGGAGCCAATGCTGCCCCTGCGTGAGCTCCAGCTCCGGCTGTCCACCGCTCTCTCCGGGGGCCCCACGGGAACGGGCGCGGTGGCGGACGCCGTCGACCCCGCGCTGCTCGCCCTGGTGAACGATCGCGGCGGCCTCGGCCCGGCGCGGCGACTCGACATCTACGCGGACATGTACCGAGCGCGCCTCGTCGACGTGCTCCGCGAGGACTTCCCACGGGTGCTCGCCATCCTCGGCGACAAGGAGTTCCGGGCGCTGGCGTGCCGGTACCTCGCCCGCCATCCATCCACGCATCCGTCGGTCCGGTACGTGGGCCGCCGGCTCGCCGAGTTCGTCGCCGGCGAGGCGACGCTCCCGCCGTTCCTGGCGGACCTCGCCCGCCTCGAGTGGGCGCGGGTCGAGGTCTTCGACGCCCCTGACGCGGAGCCCCTCCGCCTGTCGGATATCGAGTCCCTCCCCGCCACGGACTGGCCCGCTCTCCGGCTCCGACCCATCCCCGCCTGCTTGGTGGTCGAGTGCGCCTGGCCCGTCCACGAGATCTGGGCCGCCGCCGAAGATCCGGCTCCCGGCCGGGCAGGCACGGGCCGGCCGGAGGCGAGCACGATCCGGGTGTGGCGCGAAGGCTGGAGCGTGAGCCACGCCGCCATGGGCGACCTCGAGCGACGGGTGTTCCCGCTGCTCGAGCAGGGCGAGCCGTTCGCGCGGCTCTGCGCCGCCGGGGAGGCAGGCCTCGAGCCCGCGGCCGCCGCGCGCGAGGTGGGCAGCCTCCTGATGCGCTGGCTCGAGGACGGGCTCCTCGCGCGCCTCCCCGCGTAGTGCGTGCCCTCTTGAGCCTGCTGGCCCCCTCGTCGCGCCCTCGACCCGTCAAGCCCAGGAGGCGCCGGAGGCGTACGTCGCTGATCGCATGCCCTACGCCGCCCTCGACCGGCTCCCGGCGACGCGGCTCGTGGTTCCGGGCGGCGAGATCGTGGTCGGCATCGCGCCGGGCCCGCGTCCTGTGGACGCGCTTCAGCCGGTCAGGAGCGCGCCATTGAGCAGGGTGCGGCCGGTGACCGGCCCCGGATGAAGGAGCGCCTGCATGACGAAGCAGCCCCGCTCGGCGTTGCGCACGACCTTGGCCACGCGCTCCGGCGGATCCGGCGAATCGATCTCCAGCGTGGTCTCGGCGCCGAGCATCCGGCCCTTGATGGTGTCGTCGAGCACCGAGCCGTCTACCCGGCCTCGAACACGATCTCGCGGGCCTGGATCCTGGGATCCAGCCCGTCGGGGACGGCGGCGGTCACGAGGAGGCCTTCGCGGAGGGCGCGCCGCCCAGCCCCTTGAGAACCTCCACCGTCTGAGTCGGCTCCGGGCGCCGGGTGTAATCCGGGTCGGCGTCCACCGCGCAGATGATGCCCTGGCGATCGATCACGAACCGGGCCGGCACGGGGAGCCGCCAGGTGCCGTCGCCGTTGCCCTGCGCGAGGTCGATGCCGAACTTGAGATAGATCGCACGCAGGTCGTCGGGCAGGGTGAAGACCAGGCCGTACGCCTCGGCCACCCGATTGCCGAAGTCACGCAGCATCTCGAACGACAGCGGCTTGGGCTCCTCCGTCTCGCGAGGCGTGCGCGCCACCTGCGGCGAGATGACGGCGAGGGTGGCGCCGGCGGCGGCGATGTCGGGCAGGGCCTGCTGCAGAGCGTCCAGCTCTGCGCTGCAGTACGGTCACCAGCGGCCGCGGTAGAACGACAGGACGACAGGGCCGCGGGCCACCAGCTCGGCGAGGCTGACCTCCCGGCCGCTGGCGTTGGGCAGCGTGAACGCGGGCGCCCTCTGCCCGGCCCGGGCGATCCGGCTCATCATCCCCGAGGCCAGGAGATCGTCGATACTGCGCTCCATGACCGCCTGCGCTTCGGGGGGAATGCGCGTCTTGGACATCGCCCGCAGCGCGTCGAGCCGTTCCTGAAGTGCCATGGTGCCCTCCTCGAATGGAATCGACCGCCCGGACCATACCACACCCGCGCACTCCTCGCCAACGGGCTGCTCGTCGTCACCTCTTACCGCAAGCGATCGTGCCGGCGCTCACGGCGCTGGGCGCTTCCCTCGTTGCGATTTCACCGCAACTGCCCGAGCACAACCGGGAGCTGATCCGCACGCCGGGCTGAGTGGGGTCTCGGAAAGTTGACACCCTGTTGACAACCCACGTGTCAGCCCGCGCGAGAAACAGAGTCACACGATCAGGCAGGTTTGCGGTCGAGAGGAGGAACGTCATGAAGACCATCGTGATGATTGTGGGCTTGGCTGTCTTTACCGGTGCCTCGATCGCCTGCTTTGGTTTCTTCTCGGACCGCGACCGCGCCGCCGAACCGTCGTGCCGGGACTTGTCGGGACAGGAAAAGACCGACTGTGAGCAGGGCAAGAGCACCAAGCCGCGCTAGGGCGATACCATGCCCTCCCTCTACGGTATGTTCGCGGCGGCCGGGTGCATCACGGCCGTGCTGTGGCTCAAGGGGCATCGCAAGAAGATGGGCCTCACCGAGAACGCCTTTTGGGCTGCGGTGTGGAGCATGGTGCTGGGCGCCACGGTCGGGGCCAAGGGACTCTTCGTGGCGCTTGGCTGGGAGCACTACGTCCGCGGTGAGCTCAGGTTCTGGGCCGACTTCGGCGTCGGCTTTGTGTTTTTCGGCGGGCTGCTCGGCGCCGTACTGGCCGGCTGGGCCTTCGCCTGGCTTCGTGGGCTGAGCTTCATGGGGGGCGCCGACTACTTCGCCGTGGCCGTGCCGATCGGTCACGCTATCGGGCGGGTCGGCTGCTTCTTCACGGGCTGCTGCGCAGGCCACCCGCCCCATCCCGTGCAGCTCTACGAATCGGCGGGCCTGGCGCTGATCGCCTGGTCCTGCCGCGTCACGCTCAACCGGGTGGAGGCGGGTGGGGCTCCGCGAGGGTCCGCCTTCTGGCTCTATCTCCTGTTCTACGGCGTGTTGCGTCTGGCCCTCGACCCGCTGCGCGCGGACGGCCGGCCCGAGCGCTTTCTCGGCTTGTCGCCGCAACAGGGACTGGCCCTGGCTGTAGTCGGAGTCGCGGTGACGTGCTCGCTCCTATCGCGGAGGCAGAGCGAGGCGCAGGCGGCCTAGGATGACCATGAGCCGCGGCTCTGGCAGCACGACGCGACGGCTCCGCAGAGGATTCGCATTCGCGGGAACGCTCGCCGCAATGGCCCTCGGCCTGGCCGCCTGCGTGACCCTCACACCGCCGCCGGACCCGACAGGCCCGGCGGCTGGCGATCCCCTGTCCGCGTGGGAGAGGGTTCTCCGCACCCGCGTCCTCGACGACGGGCGCATCGACTTCGTGGGGCTCCGGCGCGACCCGCAGGACCTGGAGGCCTACGTCGCCTGGATCGCCACCCACGGGCCGCGGGCGACACCGGAGGGCTTCCCGACGGAGGCGGCGCGGCTCGCCTACTACATCAACGCGTACAACGCGCTCGCCATGTATCAGGTGGTCAAGACCTCGCGGCGGCCCGAGCAGCAGGTTCGCTTCTTCGCGCTGACCGCCATCGCGATCGACGGGCAACGCACCTCGCTCTACCGTCTTGAGAACGCGGTGATCCGGCCGCTCGGCGAGCCGCGCGCGCATTTCGCGCTGAACTGCATGGGCCGCGGCTGTCCGCGGCTGCCGCGAGAGCCGTTCGACCCGGCGCGGCTCGACGCCCAGCTCGAGCGCGAGGCGCGGCACTTCCTCAACGAGCCTCGCAACGTGCAGGTCGACCCGCCCCTCCGCCTCGTGCGCCTCAACTCGACCCTGAGCTTCTACAGCGACGATTTCCTGGCGCAGGCGCCGTCGCTGGTCGCCTACGTGAACCGGTACCGGGAGGAGCCGATTCCCGAGGCCTACTCCGTTTCGTTCATTCCGTACGACTGGACCTTGCACCAGCGATGAGGCTCCGATCGCTGCTCGAGGCCTTTCGTGCTCCCGTGCCCACGGAGACCCGGCGGGCCCTGTCCGCCGCCTGGGCGCGCGTGCCGGAGCGCCTGCGGACTCCTCGGCAGTTCCTGGGACGTCAATACGCCGGATGCGGCGCCACGATTGGCGCGATGCCCCGCTGCGACTTCGCCTGCCGGGGCTGCTACCTCGGTGCGACCGCGAACAGGGTGCCGGCCGCCTCCCTCGACGAGGTGCGGCAGCAGCTCGGCTTGATCCGCGCATGGCTCGGGGAAGGCGGCAACGTGCAGCTCACGGACGGCGAGCTGACTCTCCGGCCGGAGGGCGAACTGATCGCCCTGATCCGACACGCCCGCGCGCTCGGGCTCGTACCCATGCTCATGACCCACGGCGACGGCTTCCGCCGCCGGGCCGGCCTGCTGGAGCGGCTGATGACCGAGGGGGGGCTCACCGAGGTGAGCATCCATATCGACACGACCCAGCGCGGCCGCCGCGGCTACCCCGAGGCGCGCCGCGAGGACGAGCTCGGCGCGCTGCGCGCCGAGTTCGCCGGGCTCATCCGCCGCGCTCGGCGCCTCACCGGCCGTCGGCTCGAGGTGGCCACCACGGTAACCGTCACCCGCGACAACCTCGAGGGCGTCGCGGCGATCGTGCGCTGGCTCATCGCCAACGCTGATGCTTTCAAGATGGTGAGCTTCCAGCCAGTGGCCCCGGTGGGGCGCACCGACGCGAGGCTCGCGGGTGTCACCACGGAGGAGCTGTGGGCAGCGATCGCCGAGGGGCTCTACGGCGATGAGAGCGCCGTCACCCGCCTCGCCGCTCACGACGGCTGGCTCGGCCATCCAGCCTGTAACCGCTTCGTCCAGGGGCTCGTGGTGCGCCAGCCCGGCGCGCCCGCATCCTTTCACCCGCTCTTCCACCCCGACACAGCCCGCGATCGGGCCGTTCTCGAGGCATGGCTCGCGCGCTTTGGCGGGCTGACGCTGCGGCTGGACACGGCCGCGCGTGCGCTCGCTCGTCTCGGCGGCGTGCTGGCGGCGGCGCCCCACCTCGTGCTCGGGCGGATCGCGCCGTTCCTGCTGCGCTGGCCCGCCCGCCTCGACCCACAGCATCCCTGGCGCCTCGTGGCACGCTGGTTTCGCGGCCGGGCCCGCATCGACTACTTCAACATCGTGAGCCACCATTTCATGAGCCGGGGCGAACTCGCCACGGCCGTGGGTCAGGAGCGGCTCGCTCTCTGTATCTTCAAGGCGCCGGTCGGCGACAAGCTCGTCTCGATGTGCGAGCTGAACGCGCTCGGGTTGCGGGACCGGTACTATGACAAGCTCCGGGACGCCGGGGGGGCTCAGTAGTCCTCGCGGAGGCGGTCGAGGTCGTCGATGCCCAGGACGGGTCCGAACATCACGCTTCGCCGGTCCGTGGTCTCGCGGTAGCCGTAGTGGAGGAAGCCGACCATCCGCGCCGCCGCCTTGCGCAGGCGCTTCCGGAGCAGGTCCGGATTCGCGGGGTCGGCGAACCAGGCCGGGTCCATGCGGGCCGTCGAGAGGACCGCGAAGCGATCGCCCTCGCGATACCCGAACGCGAAGTTCCAGGTGAATGCGCTGATGTACATGTCCTGCGCCGTGACGCCGATCACGACGGCGCCGGGCTCCCACGAGAG
>Ga0209342_10007205_pt1 | contig 11200 bp, 11 predicted proteins | sample RifCSP16_2_FD_184023 | JGI IMG/M metagenome (GOLD analysis project Ga0209342, IMG submission 184023) | Soil microbial communities from Rifle, Colorado - Rifle CSP2_sed 16_2 (SPAdes) (version 2) | ecosystem: Environmental > Terrestrial > Deep subsurface > Rock core/Sediment | place: Rifle... | reverse complement strand
CTCCAGACCGAGCTCACCGAGACCGCGGCCTGGCTGAAGAGCACCTACGGCAAGGGCAAGTACTGCCCGCCCGGAAAGGACTGCCTCGACATCAACGCCCTCTCGCGCATCTTCACCGAGAGCCGCGACCCCGACGAGCTGCTCGACGCCTGGGCGGGCTGGCATCGGATCGCCCCTCCCATGCGCCCGCGCTACCAGCGCTTCGTCGAGCTCGCCAACGCGGGGGCCCGCGAGCTGGGCTTCAACGACCTCGGGGCGCTGTGGCGCTCGAACTACGACATGCCGCCGGAGGAGTTCTCGAGGGAGCTCGACCGGCTGTGGAGCCAGGTCCGCCCTCTCTACGCCGCGCTCCATGCCTACGTGCGTGGGAAGCTCGCCGAGAGGTACGGCGCGACGCTCGTGCCCCCCGACGGGCCGATCCCCGCCCATCTCCTCGGGAACATGTGGGGGCAGACCTGGGGCAACGTCTACCCGCTCGTCGCCCCGCTGCCGGGCGATCCCGGCTTCGACCTCACGGCGCTCCTCAAGGCGAGCAAGGTCGACGAGCGCGAGATGGCCCGCTACGGCGAGCGCTTCTTCGTCTCCCTCGGCCTCGACCCGCTCCCGAAGAGCTTCTGGGAGCGGTCTCTGTTCAAGAAGCCCGCCGACCGCGACGTGGTGTGCCACGCCAGCGCCTGGGACGTCGACAACGACGAGGACCTGCGCATCAAGATGTGCATCGAGATCAACGAGGAAGACTTCGTCACCGTCCATCATGAGCTCGGACACAACATGTATCAGCGCGCCTACCGCCACCAGCCGTTCCTCTTCCGCAACGGGGCCCATGACGGCTTCCACGAAGCGATCGGGGACGCGATCGCCCTCTCGGTGACCCCCGGCTACCTCGCCAGGGCCGGCCTCCTCGAGAAGGAGCCCCCGCCGGGCGGGGGCGACATCGGCCTGCTTCTCCGAGCGGCCCTCGAGAAGGTGGCCTTCCTCCCCTTCGGCCTGCTGATCGACGAGTGGCGATGGAAGGTCTTCTCGGGAGAGATCTCCCCCGCCGACTACAACCGCGCCTGGTGGGATCTCCGGCTCAAGCGCCAGGGCGTCGCCCCCCCGACTTCGCGCACCGAAGCCGACTTCGACCCGGGGGCCAAGTACCACGTGCCGGCGAACGTGCCCTACACGCGTTACTTCCTCGCCCACATCCTCCAGTTCCAGTTCCACCGCGCGCTCTGCCGCGCGGCGGGCTATGAGGGCCCGCTCCACCTCTGCTCGGTCTACGGCAACAGAGACGCCGGCGCGCGCCTGGCGAGGATGCTGGAGATGGGGCAGAGCCGACCCTGGCCGGAGGCGCTGGAGGCGGTCACGGGCGAGAGGACGATGGACGGCGGGGCGCTTCTCGAGTATTTCGCGCCGCTCAAAGCCTGGCTCGACGAACAAAACCGCGGGAGGCCGGTCGGCTGGTGAGACAGCCTCGCGGTGATCGGCGACACAGCGTTGACCACGAGTGATCGGCGGCACGGAAGTGGCCGCAGGATGACGCATATCCTCCGGACCACATGGCCGGGCTCCTTATGGATTCGGCCTTCCCGAACCGGAAGGGTGCCGCCCAGTGGGACGCAAGACCCAAGGATGAAAGAAGATGTTCGGAAGAACGATCCTCGTGACCGGGGCGGGGTCGGTGCTCACAGTCCTGCTGATGGGACTCGCATCGCCGATCCAGGCCCAGACCTCTTGCACTCTGACACAGGGTTACTGGAAGAACCATCCCGAGCTTTGGCCGGTGGACTCGATCGTTCTCGGAGGGTGGAACATCACCAAGGCGCAGGCGCTCGCCGTGCTCTCCACACCGCCGAGGGGTGACGCCACCTACATACTCGCCCATCAGCTCATCGCCGCGATGCTGAACATGCTGAACGGAGCCGACAGCTCAAGCGTCGCCGACCAAATCACCGAGGCCGATCTCTGGCTGGTCGCACATCCCCTTGACAGTAGGCCGACAGGAGCCGATCGAGAAGCGGGCCTCCTGCTGGCCAGCCGACTGGATGACTTCAACAACGGGCTGAATGACCCAGCGGACTGCAACGGAGCACCCCCTCCCCCCCCGCCGGAGGACTGAGGCCCCCAGGCGGCGAACTCAGACGAAGTCGTGAGCGCTGGCCGGGCCCTGTGTCCGCGCCAGCGCTCCCGTCCCCCCGCACGATGCTGCCGACCCCGGTCGCGCGAGCGGCGTAGAAGTAGGTCGAGCCGTTGAAGGTGAGCTGGTTCGTGCGGAACCGTTTGTCGTCGTAGGTGCAGCCTCCTGCAGGTTGTGCCAGAAGCCGCAGGGCCCGATCCGCGGCGGCACCGCCTGTGCCCCCCGTCGACTATATTGGGCCTGCATGACCATCCACGTCCGCGTCCGCGTCTGCCGTGACTGCGGCGAGGAGTATCGACCGGAGGCGGTGCGCTGCGCGGATTGCGGCGGGGATCTGGAGGACCGCTTCGTCGACGACGAGGCGGGGTGGTCGGGGCCCGCGACGCCGGGCGCGGCGACCGCGCCCGCCGCGCCCGATCTCTCCGGTCACCGTGCCGTCTTCGTCTCCGGTTTCGCCGCCGACCTCGTCCCCCTCGCGGAGCGCCTGCGGGAGGCGGCGATCGGCTTCCACTTCGCGGAGCGCCCGGCCGACTCGGAGGGGCACGCGGCGCGCTACAGCCTGCTCGTGCCCGAAGGCGACGTGGCGGCGGCGCGGCGCGCGCTTCGTCCGCTGCTGGGGACGGAGGGCGAAGAGCTCGAGGAAGATACGCACGACGAGACGGGGCGCAGCCACCGCAGATGCCCCGCTTGCAAGACGGACCTCACCCCGGACCTCGCGGAATGTCCCGGGTGTGGTCTCGGCCTCGGGCCCGGCGAGGGCGGGTCCTGCCCGCGCTGCGGCTCGCCGGTTGGGGAAGGCGACTCGGCCTGCCCCACCTGCGGCGCCACCGGGAACGGCTGAGCCCGCCGCTCCGGGGCGCGGATATACTCCCGCCCGATGATCCGCTTCTGGCCCCACCCCGAGGGAGTCCACGTTCTGCCCGACGGCGGCTGGCGCGTCGGGGGCTTCGTCGTGAGGCACGCGCCGTCATTGCGCTACATGAAGGGGCACCTCGTGTTCGAGGAGGATGGGGTCCACCTGCGCGTCGGGGCTCGCCGGATCCCGATCCGGACCTGACCGTCGATGGACGAAGAGGCGCTGGCGGCACGCGTGAAGGTGTTGGCCCGCGAGGCCGGGTTCGACCTCGTCGGGATCGCGGGGGCCGACCCGCCTCGGGAGCTCGGCTTCCTCGCGGAGTGGGTCGCGCGCGGTCACGCGGGCGAGATGGCCTATCTCACCCGCCAGGTCGCGAAGCGCAGCGATGTGCGGGCCGCCTTTCCCTGGGCACGCTCCCTCGTCTGCGTGGGGCTCCAGTACGACACGTCCCATCCGTACTCCATCGAGGCGAGCGGGGAGAGGGGATGGATCTCCCGCTACGCCTGGGGCGACGACTACCACGAGGTGATGGAAGGCATGCTCGAGGGGCTGCTCGGGCGGCTGCGCGAGGAGGCGGGGCCCTTCGAGGCGCGCGCCTACGTCGATACGGGCCCGATCGTCGAGCGGGCGTGGGCGGCGGCGGCGGGGCTCGGCGCGTGGGGCAAGAACACCTGCCTCCTTCATCCCGAGCACGGCTCGTGGTTCTTCCTCGGCGAGATCGTCACCGCCCTCGACCTCCCGGCGGACGCGCCCCTCGCCGACATGTGCGGGAGCTGCACCGCCTGCCTCGAAGCCTGCCCGACCGGGGCCCTGCCCGCCCCCTATGTCCTCGACGCCACGCGCTGCATCAGCTACCTGACAATCGAGATCAAGGGCGCGATTCCGGAGGAGCGGCGCGAGGGCCTCGGGCGACACGTGTTCGGCTGCGACATCTGCCAGGACGTCTGCCCCTGGAACCGTCGGCGCCGGCGCCGCGGCGAGGCGGTCTTTGAGCCGCGGCCCGGAGCCTTCGCACCCGATCTCGCCGAGCTCGCCTCCCTCGACGAGGCCGGCTTCCGCGAGCGCTTCCGACGCAGCCCCGTCAAGCGGGCCAAGCGACGAGGCCTCCTGCGCAGCGTGGCGGTGGCCCTCGGCAACGCCGGCGACCCCGCCGGGCGTCCGGCGCTCGAGCGCCTCCGCGCGGACGAGGATCCGGTCGTGCGCGCGCACGCGGAGTGGGCGCTGCGCCGCCTCGCGCCCGCGTGAGGACGACTCAGCCGCCTACTTGTAGGTGACCTTCGTGACCTCGGCGTCCTCCCAGGCGGCGGGGCCGGTGACCGGGCCGAGGGTGCCGGTCTGTCCGGGGGCGATCTCGCACTTCTCCTTGCACGGGATCGTCTCCCGCGAGATTGGCCCTCCGCCGGCGTCGAGGAAGGCGACGGTCACGGACTTGAGTGTGATCGTCCGCTCGAGGGCGTTGTCGACGTCCACCCAGACCTTCTCCTCCTCCGCCCGCACGGTGCCGCGCACCGCCTCGTCGCCGGCGAGAGCGGGCGCGGCAGAGAGGCCGAGGGCGAGCAGGGTGATGGAAGCGGCTATTCTTAGCATGGAAAGATCGTAACCCGCGGGGAGGGCTGGTTTGGGGCTCGGCGTGCACCCCGTCTGCGGGCGCGCAACTTCGAAGCGCAGCAGCGTCCTCGCCGGGGCCCCACCCGCCGAGCCCCTTGCCGCGTGGCCTTCTGCATTCACACGACCTCGGCTACGGAACACTAGTCGAGCTGCAGGGTACGATTCAGTTTCACCGTCACGCGGGAACCCGCCTTGAGCGCGACCTCCTCGCCCCGAGTCGCGAGCACGGCCGCCCCGCCCGCGGCCCCGCCGATGAGCCCGCCCTTGAGCGCGCCCTCGCCCCCATCCGCGATCGCGCCGATGACGGCACCGGCGGCGGCCCCGCCGCCCACGATCTTGGCGTCCTTTCCCTTCGACGACCCCGCGGTGACGTCGACCCGCGTGGCGTCGATCGCGTGCGCCTTCCCGTCGAGGACGGCTTCCGTGAACTCCACGACCAGACGGGCGCGCCCCTTGACACGCCCCGAGCGCTGCGCCACGACCACGCGCCCACGCACCTCGGTGCCTGCGGGCAGGACGAGGCGGCCGGAGGCCGAGACGTCCTCGGCCAGCGCCGCGACCACGGCGTCGTCGGGCTTGGAGGTGTTCGAGGCGACCGTCGTCCGCAGCGTGAGCGGAAGCGCGGTGCCCGCGGCGAGGATCCGCGGCGGGGGCGTCGGGGTCGGCGCGGGCTCGCGACGGGCCTCGACCGCGGAGGCGGGTTCGGGGTGCGGCTCCGCCGGGGCGGCCGCGGGTGCTCTCCGGCCCGCAGCCTCGGTCGGGGTCGCCGCGGGCGCGGACCCCGCCGCCGTCGAGGCGGCCGCGCCCTCATCGGCGGGACGCGCCGGGGCGGCCTCCCGCCGGCAGCCGGCCACGGAGACGATGGCAAGAACGACGAGCACGAGCCGCTTCATGACTCCTCCCCCACACCGAGCGCCCATCGCGGGTGCCCGTGACTCCAGTCTAGCGCACGGGGGAATCGACGATGGACGGGGGCGTGATGCCCATCACAAGCCGGGAGGCGCGTCTCCCGCGCTCAAGCCGGGGCCTCACCCGAGGCCTCTCGCGACATTCAGCCGGGGCGGAACGCGGGGGCCACGTCATCGGGCCCAAAGAGCGACCCCGCGACGCCAAGCCTCTTCGCGAACGCCTCGAGATCGGACCGCCGGAAGCCCTCCGACACGAGGGCGATCCCGCCGTCGCGTTCGACGAGGAAGAGCGTCGGCACGACGTCGAGCCCAATGGCCTTCGCCAACGGGTAGGGATCGGGCTCGAGGCGCACGGGGACGTCGAGGCCGAGCTCGGAGACGAAGGCGCGGGCGGCCCGAGCATCGTCCTGCAGAATCAGCAGCACGCCGGTGCCGGCCCGCCGGCGCCGGTGGATCCGGTCCACGAAGGCCAACGCCTCGCGGGTCGTCCGGCACTCGTGGTGGCCCACGGCGATGAGGGCCTCGCCCTCCGCCCACGCCGCGGCGAGCGGCCGCGGGGCGCCCTCGAGGTCGGGCAGCGCGAAGGAGGGGAACCGCCGGGAGCGGTGAAGGGGCACGGGTCAGGCTTCCACGAAGTCGATCGCCACGCGCTTCGGGATCACGCCCGCCTCGAAGCCGCGGTCGAGGAAGGCCTGTACCGCCTGGCGGCCCCGCTCGCCGGCGTCGATGGTCATGTCGTTGACCCACATCCCCACGAAGCGATCGGCCACCGCCGGGTCCATTCCCCGGGCGTAGGTCATCGCATACTCGAGGGCCTCGCTCCGGTGCGCGAGCGAGTAGCGCACGGTCTCGCGGACGAGCCGGGTGAGGCGGGCCATGAGCTCGGGACCGAGGTCGCGGCGCACCGCGTTGCCGCCGAGCGGCAGGGGGAGCCCCGTCTCCTCCTTCCACCATGCCCCGAGGTCGAGGACCTTGGCGAGGCCCTGCCCCCCGAAGGTGAGCTGCCCCTCGTGGATGATGAGGCCCACGTCGGCGTGTCCCTCGCGAACCTCGTCGAGGATCCGGTCGAAGGGCACAACCCGCGTCGCCACGCCGGGTGCGAAGAGCTTCAGCGCGAGGAAGGCCGAGGTCAGCGTCCCCGGCACCGCCACCGTGGTGCTTGCGATCCGGGCCGGCAACATCGGCTCCCGGGAGACGAGGAGCGGCCCGTACCCGTCGCCGATGCTCCCGCCGCACGGCATGAGCGCGTAGGTGTCGGCGAGGTGGGGGTAGGCGTGGAACGAGATGGCGGTCACCTCGTGCCGCCCCTCCCGCGCCTGCCGGTTGAGGGTTTCGATGTCGGCGAGCACGTGCGTGACCTCGAGGTCCCCGGTGGGCACCTTGCCGCGGGCGAGGCCGTAGAACATGAACGCGTCGTCGCTGTCGGGGCTGTGGGCGACGGTGATCTTCATTGGGCGGCGGTCCGAAGCCTGATGATAGGCGACGGCACCCGCGGCGTCACCCGCGCGGGCGGGCGAGGCGGCGCAGGGCGCCCACGCTCTGGAGCGCGACCGCACCCAGGATGAGGGCGGCGCCGAGCCACTGCCACCGCCCCAGCCGCTCGCCGAGAAACGCCGCCGCGAGGAGGAGGGTCATCACGACCTCGACCGCGCTCAGGACCGAGGCCCGCGTCGGTCCCAGCAGGGCCATGCCGGCGAGGAAGAGCTGAAGGGCGGCGACGGTCGAGACGACAGCGATGCCGACCACCGGCAGCCAGGCGCGGGGTGTCGGGGGCAGTGCGAGGCCGCCCGTCGCGAGGGCAAGCATGATGCAGGCGGCGGCCGAGGCCTGAGCGAGGTGCTGGGCGAGGACGGGGGCGGGCACACCGGGCGCGAAGCGGCCGACGAGGACGAGGTAGCTCGCGTAGACGAAGGCGGCAAGAAGGGCGAAGGCGACGCCGGGACCGGCGTCGAGCACCGACCCCGTCCCGCTCCCGCCCGCGGCGGTGAGGGCGCAGCCGCCAAAGGCGAGGAGCGCGGCGAGGAGGCTCCGCAGCGTCAGACGCTCGAGCCCGGCGGCCGCGGCGAGGAGGGCCACGATCACGGGATAGCTGTAGAGGAGGAGCGCGACCGTCGAGGCGGACACCGACCGCAACGCCAAGAAGTAGGCGAGCGAGTTCCCGACGAAGACCACGCCGATGGCCCACAGCCGAAGGCGCGTGCCCCATTCGGGCGCGGGGCCGCGCAGCAGCAACCCTAGCAGCAGGGTGGCGATCGTGTAGCGCCACGCGAGAAGGGGCAGCGGGCGCACGCCCGCCGCATAGGCCGCCTTGCCCAGGATGGGAAGGACGGCGAAGGCGATCGTGCTCAGCAGGACGAGGCCAACGCCGCGTGTGTCGTCCCGGGAGGTTGTGGACACGGCCGTCCAGTATAGGTCTGGCGTCGCCGCCCCCCGGGAGCAGGGAACCGCGTTAACATCCGCGTCCGCGGGCGCGCAACGCCAGGGAGGCAGCCGTGACCGACATCGCCCTCGCGCTCCGGGGCGTGAGCAAGTCCTTCGCCGGCCACACCGCGGTGAAGGAGCTGTCGATGGAGGTCCCGCGGGGCAGCGTCTTCGGGCTGCTCGGACCCAACGGCGCCGGAAAGACGACCGCGCTGCGGATGGTCATGGACATCCTGGGCCCCGACTCGGGCTCGATCGAGATCCTGGGCCGGCCCGTCGACCCGGCGGTACGGGACCGCGTGGGCTACATGCCCGAGGAACGGGGCCTCTATCCGCGCATGGTGCTCGAGGAGCAGCTCGTCTTCATGGCCGCGATCAAGGGCGTGCCGAGGAAGGAGGCAGTGCGGCGGCTCGGGCCCTGGCTCGAGCGGCTCGGCCTCGCCGAGTGGCGGAAAAGGAAGACCAACGAGCTCTCGAAGGGCATGCAGCAAAAGGCGCAGTTCATCGCCACCGTGGTCCACGAGCCGGAGCTGCTCATCCTGGACGAGCCCATGAGCGGGCTCGACCCCGTGGGCACGGACGTGATGCGCGAGGTCATGCTCGACCTCCGCCGGCGGGGGGCGACGATCGTCCTCTCCAGCCATGAGAACGACACCGTCGAGAGGCTGTGCGACCGTGTCGTTCTCATCAACCGCGGCGAGAAGGTCCTCGATGGCGCGGTGAGCGAGGTCAAGGCCCGCCACGGCAGCAACACGCTCGCCCTCGCCTTCGAGGGCGACGGCGCCTTCCTCGCCTCGCTGCCGGGGGTGGCGGCGCTCACCGACTTCGGGCAGTACGTGGAGATCGCGATGGGCGACGGGGCCGACCCCCAGGCCATCTTGCGCGAGGCGACGTCGCGGCTGCGCCTGCGGCGCTTCGAGATCGTCGAGCCGAGCCTGCACCGCATCTTCGTCGAGACCGTGACCCGCCACGGGTAGGGTGGGGGGTCGATGAGAAACGGCGGAGCAGTCCCCGCCACAGCGTTTGCCTCCCCCGCGTTCGGGTGGCGAAGCCGGAGTGTCTCCTTCGCCACGCGAAGCGCGATTCACTCGCGCGAGCGTGTTTGGACAATGCAGCACACGAAGGCGAAGCCGCCCGCATTTCGGATTGACGTGGGGAGGGACAGGGTGGGGGGTCGATGACATGAGCAAGCTGTGGGCGGTCGTCCGCCGCGAGTACGTCGAGAGGGTCCGGAGCAAGGCCTTCCTCATCGGGACCATCCTCGGCCCGATCCTGATGGGCGGGCTCCTGATCATCCCCGCCCTCGCTGCGCGCTCGGGCAGCAAGCCCCTCCGCGTGGCCGTGCTGGACGTGAGCGGCGAGGTCCAGGAGGCCGTGGTGGAGGCGCTGCAGAAGGCGCGGCTCGACGACAAGCCGCGCTTCGAGGCCCAGGGCTCGGGGAGGGGACCGGAGGCTTCCCGCGAGGCGGAGCTGAAGAAGGCGGTCCTCGCCCGGACTCTCGATGGCTATCTGCTCCTCCCGCAGGACGCGGTCGCCGCCTGCCGGGCGACGTACTACGGCCGTAACGTGAGCAACCGGATGGACCTCGGCCTCATTGAGCGCACGGTGGGGGACGTGCTCGTCTCACGCCGCTTGGCCGGGGCCGGCATCGATCCCGCGCGCGCGAAGGAGCTAACCCGGGAGCTCAATCTGCGAACGATCCGCTTGAGCGAGGCGGGCGAGCGCGAGGACCGCGGCAGCGCCGCGCTCCTCGCGATCATCCTGATGATGATCCTCTACACGGCAATACTCATGTGGGGCCAGGTGGTCCTCACGGGGGTGATCGAGGAGAAGGGCAGCCGCGTCATCGAGGTCCTCGCCTCCGGCGTCCCCCCCACCCAGCTCCTGGCGGGAAAGCTCATCGGCGCCGGCGCCGCCGGCCTCACCCAGTTCCTGGTCTGGGCCCTGTCGCTCTTCGCGGTCTCCCTCGCCGCGGCGGGGCCGCCTGCGGGGGGCGTCCGACTCCCCGAGGTGAGCCTGCTCACGCTGGCCGCCTTCGTCGTCTTCTTCCTCCTCGGTTTCGCGTTCTACGCGACGCTATACGCGGCGGTGGGGGCGGCCGTCAACAACATCCAGGAGGCCCAGAGTCTCCTGTACCCCATCATCGTCCCCCTCGTGGTGGGGATCATGCTCTTTCCCATGATCCTCGAGTCGCCCGACAGCCCGCAGGCGGTCCTGCTCTCGCTCGTTCCCTTCCTCACGCCGCTGCTCATGTTCTTGCGGATCGTGGTGCTCACACCGCCCCCATGGCAGATCGCCCTCTCGATCGTGCTGAACGCCCTCGCGATCCTCGCCGTGGTGTGGGTCGCGGCGCGGATCTACCGCGTCGGCATCCTCATGTACGGGAAGCGGCCGACGTTTCCGGAGCTCATGCGCTGGGTGCGCCATGACTGAGAAGATACCCTCAGCGCACGCGGTCGCGACGTCCCAACGTCGGCGTCGCGGAGGGTGAGGGCGTGGGAGTGGTCGTCGCCACCGGGGTCGCGGTGGCGGACGCCGCCGAGGCCGCGCCCGTCGTGATCACCACGGCGTTGTTGGCGCCCATCGGCCATGGGAGAGGGTGGCTCCAGGCCTGCTGGAAGTCCGCGTCGGGCATCCAGTAGATCTCGGTCTCGCCCGCCGACCCGTCCGTCCACGAGTTGACGAACCCCCAGGGCGCCGGGTTGCCGCCGCTGTCCACGTGGTTCGGGTCGTAGGCCGCCAGGAGCATGGCGTGGGCATTGAGCTGTAGGGGCGCACCGCCCCCGGCCCCGGTGCCGGCGTCGGAGGTGCGCGCGATCTGGGGAACGTGCGCGTCGTCCCAGCTGATCGTGACGACGACCGCGGTGCCGGGCTGCTGGAGGTAGTTGATGAGGTCGGCGGTGGCGCCGTGGGTGGCGGTCGCGGTGAGGGACAGCCCGCCCTGGCGAGCGATCCCGTTGACGATGTTGGCTTGCTGCCACGGTGCCGTGGGCCCGTTCTCCGACATGCGCGTGCCGGCCCAGGGAGGAGCGAAGGGAAGGAAGTGGTCGCGGATGACCTGGTCGGCGGCCGCGGCGACGTCGCTCCCCCGGACGGCGCCCCCGTAGAGCATGTTCAGCCCCGCCGCGATCGCGTACTCGGCGCAATCGTTTCTGCCGCCCTGGTTCTGTTGGAACGCAGCGAGCTGCGCCTCCGTCATCCCCGCCCAATAGACAGGGCCGGGTGTTGACGGGGCCGGCGGAGTGGGCGTGACCGTGGGTGTCGGGGTCGCCGTGGGCGTCGGCGTCG
>Ga0209342_10007204_pt1 | contig 11200 bp, 7 predicted proteins | sample RifCSP16_2_FD_184023 | JGI IMG/M metagenome (GOLD analysis project Ga0209342, IMG submission 184023) | Soil microbial communities from Rifle, Colorado - Rifle CSP2_sed 16_2 (SPAdes) (version 2) | ecosystem: Environmental > Terrestrial > Deep subsurface > Rock core/Sediment | place: Rifle... | reverse complement strand
GTTTCTCGGGCTCGAGTCCCGGAAGCTCGACGTTCCGATAGCGCTCGCGGTTCGCGTCGTAGTAGAGCTTGATCTCTTCCTCGGTGACGGAAGCCGGATCGGTGAATTTTTCGATGTCGGCCTTCACGTACTCAATGGCCACGGTTTGCGGCGTTCGAAAGCCGGGCTCGGGCGAGTTGGGAAAGTAAAACTGGTTCTTATATATCTCGAAGAGCTTCTTAAGTTCAGGGTCGCCGGGATCGGCCTTCTCGTCCACGAACTTCGCGACGCTGACCGGCACGACCTCGAGATTGACGTTGCGATTAAGCCGTTGGAAATAGTCCCAGCGCTGGGCCGGCGTGGCCGAGCGGAGAAAATCGAGAAAATTCACGCCGAGCATGTCCGTCAAATTCGCGACCAATAACTCTTTCTCAATCGCGTTGAAGATGAATTCCTCCGGCATGCGAAACCGGCGGAAAAGCTCCTGGAAATCCTTGTCGGCGAGGCGGTTGCCCGTCAGATCGCGTAGGAACGCGCTGATCGTGGCGTCGCTGACCACGAGGTTCAATTCCCGGGCCTTTTGAACCATCAGCCAGTGGTTGACGGCATCCTCTTCGCTGACTTTGCCGAGCGTCAGGTTCTGGAGATAGGCCTGGGCATGCATTTGCATGAACGTGGGATCGCCTTGACTCGCCGTTTCAAGGGCCACCTGAAGGAAGTTGCCCAGGACCGCGTGTTCATCCTGCATCATCCCGATGTCGCGCTGGGTCAAGTCGCCGTATTTTTGCGTGGTCGCCACCACCGGGTTTTTCGGCCCGGTGTTCCGGCGTTCCTGGAGGAGGTCGAGTACGATGCCAAGGATGGTGAACGCGATGATGGCCATGATGGCCAGGAAGGCCATGAAAACTTTTTGTTGCTTTCGGAAGAAGCGAAAGGGACTTGCCATCGTGATGATCCTTTGGGAGAGATAGTATCCAAGGGCTCGAACCGAGCCTACGGAAGGTTCGCTCGCGGACTTGATTGCGCGGTACTGCCCGAATCCCGCAATTCTAAAGCGGTTGGTCGGCAGTGCCAATCCCAAATGGGGGACGGTTGACAGCGGGCAGTAGGCAGCAGGCAGAGGGCAGTAGGAAGGGGCGGGGGCAATTGTTAGTGAAAACGTCGTGTTCTGTTGGGATGGAAGCGTGAGATAAGGGCGTTCTCAAAATGGCTTAAGTGCCGTTGTGTATGTTGTGTATTTTATCCAAACACTCTATATATCCAGGTCGTACTGGAATTGGCGATTGTGTCGATCTTTGGGAGTGTTACAATTCCTCACTTACTTGATAGGCCGGGTTGGGGTGAATGGACCGGTGATCAGGGCGGCCGGGCTGCGGCGGGCCGTTGGCGTCCAGATTGCCGATACTTGCCCACGATCAAGCTATGGTGGCCTTGGGGGCCAGGGGAACGTGGCGGCGCGTCCACTATCCCTAGGCGGCATGACTTCCGCGTCGGACAAAACACCTGTTCCTCGATATGGGCTCCTTCTTGCCATGGCGAAAAGAGCATCTTCCCACGACCAGAAACCCCTGGTGATCGTCGAGTCCCCGGCGAAGGCACGGACCATCAGCAAGTTTCTCGGCGAGGGATACACGATCGAGGCCAGCATCGGCCATATCCGCGACCTCCCCCAGGGGGCGAAGGAACTGCCCGAGGAGTATAAGAAAGAGGACTGGGCCTACCTGGGGGTGAACGTCAACGCGGATTTCGAGCCGGTCTACGTGGTGCCCCGCGAGAAGGCCAAGCAGGTCGGCAAGCTCCGCCAGTTGCTCAAGGGAGCCTCGGAACTCTATCTGGCGACGGACGAAGACCGCGAGGGAGAGGCCATTAGCTGGCACTTGTGCGAGGTGCTCAAGCCCCGGGTGCCGGTCCGGCGGCTGGTTTTTCATGAGATCACGAAAGAGGCGATTCACGAGGCGTTGAAGCATCCGCGCGAGGTGGACGAGCGGTTGGTTCGGGCCCAGGAAGCGCGGCGGATCATCGACCGGCTTTACGGCTATGAAGTGTCACCATTGTTGTGGCGCAAGGTCCGGCCGCGGCTGTCGGCCGGCCGGGTACAGAGCGTCGCGGTGCGATTGATCGCCGATCGCGAGCGCCAGCGGATGGCCTTCGTGGCGGCCACGTATTGGGACATTTTGGGCACTTTCGCGCCCTCGGGCGGGCCGTCGTTCGAGGCCGAGCTTGCCTCGGTGGGCGGACGCCGCGCGGCCGTGACCCGGGATTTCGACTCAACGACGGGCAAACTCAAGGATCCGGCGGTCCTGCTGCTCGACGAGAAGCAGGTGAGGGCGTTGGCCGAGCGGTTGCGCGACGAGTCGTGCCGGGTATCGCAGGTCGAGAAGAAACCTTACACGTCGAAGCCGTCGCCCCCGTTCACCACGAGTACATTGCAGCAGGAAGCGAACCGCAAGTACGGCTTCACCGCCAGGCGAACCATGCAGGCGGCCCAAAGCCTGTACGAAAACGGGCACATCACCTACATGCGCACCGACTCGACGACGTTGGCCCAGGTCGCGGTTAAGACGGCTCGCGAGTTGGTCCAGACGCTTTACGGCGCCGAGTATCTGCCGAGCGAGCCACGGACCTATAAAACGAAGGTGAAGAACGCCCAGGAGGCCCACGAAGCCATTCGTCCGGCCGGCGCCCAGTTTGAAAGGCCCGAGGAACTTCGCGACAAACTGACGGCCGACGAATTCAAACTCTACACCCTGATTTGGAAGCGGACGATTGCCTGCCAGATGGCCGACGCCCGGGGTTTTCGCACGACGATTGACGTGCAACTGGGCGACGCCCTGTTCGAGGCCTCCGGCCGAACGATCGAATTTCCCGGCTTTCTGCGGGCCTACGTCGAGGGTTCCGACGATCCCGAGGCGGAACTCGGCGACCGCGAGGCCGTGCTGCCGTCGGTCCAGACGGGCCAACCGCTCACATGCACCGAGTTGGAATCGAAGAGCCACACGACGCAACCGCCCGGCCGATACAGCGAAGCGTCGCTGACCCGAGCGCTGGAAGAAATGGGCATCGGGCGGCCGAGCACCTACGCCTCGATTATCGAGACGATCCTGGCCCGCGAGTACGTCTTTAAGAAGAACAATTCGCTGGTGCCCACCTGGGTGGCGTTTGCCGTGTCGAGCTTGCTGGAGGACCATTTGCCCGAGTTGGTCGACTACCAGTTCACGGCCGAGATGGAAGACGAGCTGGACGCGATCAGCCGTGGTGAGTTGGAGCACGTCGAGTATCTCCGTGCGTTCTATTTCGGCAACGCGCATCCCGGGCTGAAGCAACAATTGGCCAATAAGGTCGACGAGATCGACGCCCGGGACGTCAGCCGCGTGCTGATCGGCAAGCCGGAAGGCCTCGGCGAGTTGGCCGAGCCGGTCTACGTTCGCGTGGGCCGCTATGGGCCGTTCCTCGAGCAGGGTTCGCGCCGCGCGAGCCTGCCCGACCAGATGCCGCCCGACGAAGTTACGTTACGGGCGGCCCTGGAAATGTTGGACAAGGCGGCGGTCGGCGACGAGCCGCTGGGCATGTGTCCGGAAACGGGCAAGCCGATTTTCCTAAAGACGGGCCGGTTTGGACCGTACGTCCAACGCGGCACGGCCGAGGACGACGAGAAACCGCAAAACGCCTCGCTGTTGCCCGGGATGCAGCCCGAGGATATTGACTTGGAGACGGCGTTGAAGCTGCTCTCGCTTCCGCGGCAACTCGGCGCGCATCCCGAAAACGGCGAGCCGGTCGTGGCGCACAACGGACGTTTTGGGCCTTACGTGAAGTGTGGCGAGGAGACGCGGTCGCTGCCGGCGGGACAGTCGCCGCTGGACGTGACGTTCGAGCAGGCGATCGAGATATTGGCGCAGCCCAAGGCGCGCCGCGGCGCCGCGCGGAGCAAGGAGCCGCTGAAGGTGTTCGAGGCCTCGCCCGTCACCGGCCAGCCGGTCCAACTGCTCGAAGGGCGTTATGGACCTTACGTGACCGACGGCGTGACGAACGCTTCGTTGCCCCGGGCCATGACGCCGGAGGAACTGACGCTTCCGCGGGCGCTCGATCTGTTGGTCGAGCGGGCCGCCCGGGGGCCGGGTCGGAAGAAAAAGGCGGCGGTGAAGTCGCCCGCGGCGAAGAAGGCCGTGAAGAAGGCACCGAAAAAGAAAGCGGCGAAGAAGACCGGGAAGAAGGCGAGCGAGTGACGCCCGCGTCACGGATCGCATCGTTCCGCTATCATCGCGTTTTGGCACGGCATGGTGGGGCGACGATCGGCCTCCGCGCGTGAGAAAAAGCCATGTCGTTTCGAGGCCGATCGTCGCTCCACCCTACATTCACTTGCTCATTCCTTGTTTGGTCCCGTGGCCACGGCCAGGGCCACCGCGTGGGTGCGGCAGTGCGAGATGCTCACTTGCAATCGCGTGATGCCGAGCTGCTCGACGATCTTCTTCACCCCGCCGTGCAGATGGACCACGGGCCGGCCGCCCGCCTCGTTGAGAATCTCGACGTCGCGCCACGCGATGCCGCGTCGCCAGCCGGTGCCCAGCGCCTTGAGCACGGACTCCTTGGCGGCCCAGCGGCCCGTGAAATGCTCGGTCGTCTGTTTGCGGGTCTGGCAGTATTGGATCTCGCGCGGAGTGTAGACGCGATTGACGAACAGCTCGGCGTGCCGCTCGATCATCCGCGCGATCCGCAGACACTCGGTAATGTCGGTTCCAATTCCAATGACGTCGGACATTTTGGTAGTCAGTAGTCAGTAGTCGGTAGTCAGTAGGCAGAGAGCAGTTGGTGGTCTTACAACCTCGTCGTTATAGCCGCCGGCGGCAGCCCGCGGACGTGTCGGGAAGTGCCATTTTCAGCAGACAGATTTACCCTGTGTTCCAGTCTGGGAGTGGTCGAGGATTTCAATCACGCGGGTGTGCTGTTGGTCGTCGAGCCAGAGGATCTCCGGAAGTTTCTTTGTATCAAGTTCTTTCCAGGATAGCGAAAAACCGGTCGGAGCACAGCCCTGGTTGCACGAGATCAGCCGATAGCGTCCCCCCTTGGGCGTGTCGGCGGGGGATAGGCCAAGTATTTCGACCAATTGTTGGACGGCTTGGGCGTCCAGCGGCCCGGCACGCCGGGTGGCGTACCAACTGCCGCATCGGCCGCAGAAGGGCCTACGCAGGGCATAAGCGACCATCGCCGCCGCCGGCCCGAGCACCAGCAGCCCGTCGAGTGCCCAACTCAGCCAGGCGAGCCAGCCCTTGGCCATATGGTTGCCCAGCACGGTGTCCAACGGCCGACCCTCGTCTGCCCGACGACGCAGATAGTCAATCGGTCCTGTCGGCGGGGCCGGCAAGCGACCTTGGACCAACGTGCCGAACGTGGTCCGGGCCTTCTGGAGTTGTTCCGACGCCCGGTTGGCCTCGACCACGGCCGCCCGATAGCTGAAATAGTGTTGGCCGGCGATGACCACGACGGCCGCAAGCCCGAGAGCCAGCCACGCCGTCGGCCGATGGCCCATCTGAAAGAGCCGCATCATGGCCACGAGTGAGACGCCCAGCACGAGACCGACGAGCAACGGGAAGACCACCAGCGGCGAGAACCATTGTCCCACCTCGAACGCCGCCCAGGCGAGCAACGCCCCGAAGCCGATGCAACCCGGCAACCAGAGACACAGCCCCCACCAATTCCAATGCCCGGGACCGGCTGGGGTGGCCGTCGAAAGCGTATGGCAGGCGTGAGCTTCCATTGTAGTCACTCGGATCTGGTGGATTCGCCTGTCGGCAGAGAGCGAGCAGCGGTTCGACTTACACGGTCTGTCGCTTTGTTGAATGTCTCGTCGCTTTACTCAACGTCCCGGAGGGACACACGAAAATAGCCCAGCGATTTATCGCTGGGTTTGCTTGGCACCCAATTCATTTTCGTCCCGGGACGAGCGAAGGGCTTCACCCCCATAGATAACGTTCATCGTATGCAATCCCATGCCTCTTGAGGAAAGCGAGAAACTCTTCCTGAAACGTTCGTTTTCGATGATGCTCGGCTTGAGAGGCAATGTAGGAAACCGTGTCCTCCACCTGAGAAACGCCGATGCTGAAGGCTCCATATCCTTCCTGCCATGTAAAGGCGTTGTGTTCGAGAAACGTGTCGTGGACCCATTTCGACGAGCCGCCCTTAATGAATTGAATTGCCTGCGCGAGAGAAACGGTGGTGGGCAGCGAAAGCAATCCTTTCCCAGCGATAAATCGCTGGGCTATTTTCGTGCGTCCCTTCGGGACGAAGGCAATAATACCCCGCGAATGCTCAATAGCACTCCCCGAGTATTCCGTGATATCCTGTATATGTTTCGCCGTCACCCCTTCGCGTTCTTTGCGTCTTGGCGGTGAATGTTTCGTCTTCGCGGTGAGATTATCGCTGGGCCGCGAGCAACCAGGCGAGGATGCCTTTTTGGGCGTGCATGCGGTTGCCGGCCTGTTGAATGACCGCGCTTTGCGGGCCATCGAGCACGTCGTCGGTTACTTCCTCGCCGCGCCGGGCGGGCAGGCAATGAAGGAAAACAGTGCCCTTCTGCGTGTGCGACATCAGTTCGGCGTTGACCTGATAGGCGGCGAAGTCGCGGCGCCGCTGCTCCCGTTCGGCCTCCTGGCCCATGCTGGCCCAAACGTCCGTGTAAACAGCCACGGCGTCGCGGACCGCTTCGACCGGATTGTCCGTGACGGTGAGCCGCAGGTCGGGCACTTCCCGCTTCAATTGGGCGAGAAAGGCGTCGTCGAACCGGTAGCCCTTGGGCGTGGCCATTGTCATGTTCATGCCGACCTTGCCGCAGCACTCGGCGAGGCTCTTGGCCACGTTGTTGCCGTCGCCGACCCAGGCCAGCGTGCGCCCGGTGAGCTTGCCGAACAACTCGCGGAGCGTGAACAGATCGGCGATCGCCTGGCATGGATGGGCTTCGTCGGTAAGGCCGTTGATCACCGAGCACGTGCAATGTTCGGCCAGGTCCACAACCGTTTGATGCTTCTTAGCGCGAACAACGACCACGTCGACCAATTCGCCCAACACACGGCCGAAGTCGGACATCGTCTCGCGGCGGCCGAACCCGACGTCCTCGCCGAGGTACATGGCGCTGCCGCCCAGGTGGGCCATGCCCGCCTCGAAACTGACCCGGGTACGTAGCGATTGTTTTTCGAACAAGAGCGCCACCGTCCGGCCGGGCAGGATCGACTCGCGCAGGCCGCGCTCGAATTTGGATTTCAGATCCTCGGCGATCGAGAAAATACATTCCAGTTCGCCGGAGGTGATGTCGGCCAGGGTGATGAGGTGACGCATGGGAGGGATTAGGGATTGGGGAGTTGAATGTCCAGGGACGGTCAAGAGGTGAGAGTCAAGAGTCCAGTGTCGAGAGTCAAGAGTTCAAAGAAAATCTGAAATTTCAAATTTGAGATCCGTTTCTGCCTACTACCTACTGCCTGCTGCCTACTGCATCCGCTTGATGGCTTCGGTCAGGATGTCGCAGCCTTCGTGGGCCTGTTCGTCGGTGAGCGTCATGGGCGGCAGGAGTCGTATGACCGTGTCGTGCGTGCAGTTGATCAGCAGGCGGCGTTCCATGCATGTTTTGACCAGCGGGGCGCCTTCGACGGCCAATTCCAGGCCGATCATCAGCCCGGCGATGCGCACTTCGCGGACCAACTCGCACTCGCCGGCCAGTTGTTCCAGACGTTCCTTGAAGACGCGGCTGAGCCGCTTGGCGTTTTCCAGCAAGTTCTCGCGATCGATGGTTTCGAGCGTGGCAATGCCGGCCCGGGCCGCGATCGGGTTGCCGCCGAACGTGGCCGCATGCATGCCGGGCCGCAGGCTCTTTGCGATTTCCGCCGTGGTCAACATGGCCGCGCCGGCCACGCCGCCGCAGATGGTTTTGGCCAGCGTCATGACGTCGGGCTGGACGTTGAAATACTGATAGGCGAACCACTCGCCCGTCCGGCCGCAACCTGTTTGCACCTCGTCAAAGATCAACAGGCACTCATGCTCGTCGGCCAGTTTGCGCAGGCCTTGCAGGAAACCGTCGGGCGGAATCACCACGCCGCCTTCGCCCTGGATCGGCTCGATCATGATGGCGGCCGTTTCGTCGTCGATGAGCTTCTCGACCGCCGCCAGGTCGCCGAACGGGGCGTAGACGAACCCGGCCATCAAGGGACCGAGCCCTTCGTGATACTTCGGTTGGGCCGTGGCGGTGGTGCTGCCGAGCGTGCGCCCGTGGAACCCGCCGGAGAACGTGATGATTTTGTACCGCTTGGCCGGCGTGTGAAGCCGCGCGAGCTTGATGGCCGCCTCATTGGCTTCGGTGCCCGAGTTGCAGAAAAACGCCTGGCCGCCGAAGCTGCGTTCCGACAGGGCCTTGGCCCAAAGCCCTTGGGCCTCGGTGTACCACGTGTTGGGCACGTGGATCAGCCGGGCAACCTGATCGCGGACCGCCTCGACCACGGCCGGCGGACAGTGGCCCAGCAGATTGCACCCCCAGCCCGGGAAGAAGTCGAGATAGCGGTTGCCCTCGGCGTCCCAGACAAACGGGCCTTCGCCGCGCACCAGAGCGACGGGAAAGCGGCCGTAGTTGGGAATGACGTATTGCTCGAACAGTTCGATGATTTGCCTGGAGTTTCTTGACTCGACAGTTCCCACGGCATGGCCTCCTTACACCATGTTTGGCATGCAACCTCGTAGGTCAGGCTGTGCCTGACGGAAAATCAAGGTTGCTTTGAATATGCCGTTCGTGTCAGGCAAAGCCTGGCGAACACTTTTTGTCAGGCACAGCCTGACCTACGATTAATGCACGATTTCCGTGCCCACCCCTTTGCTCGTATACACTTCCAACAACAGCGAATGGCGGAGCCGGCCGTCGATGATGTGGACTTTGCGGACGCCTTGGGCGACGGTTTCCAGGCAGGCCTGGATTTTCGGGATCATTCCCGACTCGATGGCTCCGCTACGGATCAATTCCTGCGCTTGTTCGGAGTTCAACGTGTGCAGCAGCGACTCGGGCTCGTCACGGCGGCGGCGCACGCCGTTGACGTCGCTCAGAAAAACGAGCTTTTCGGCGCCGAGCTGCCGGGCCACGGCCATGGCGGCCGTGTCGGCGTTGACGTTGAGCCGCTGGCCGTCGTCGCTTACGCACAACGACGGAATGACCGGCACGACGTTGCCGACGCACAGCGAGCGGATTTTCGCGGCGTCCACTCGCGTGACCTGGCCGACGTGGCCCAGGTCGACGGGCCGGCCCGCCTCGTCGCGCAAGGCGATCCTTTCACCATAGAGCACGTTGGTCGTGCCGAAGTTCAGGGGTTTGGCCGCTCCGCCCAGCATTTCGATCCGCGCGACGAGTCCCTCGTTCACCTCGCGGCCGAGGACGCGTTCGACGATCGCCAGTGCCGCGTCGTCCGTGTAGCGGCGTCCTTGGACGAAGCGGGGTTCCAGTCCGGCTTCGGTCATGGCGCGGCTGATGGCCGCGCCGCCGCCGTGGACCAGCACCGGATGGAGGCCGACCGTCTCCATGAAAACGACGTCCAGCAGCAGATGGTCCAGCGCGCGGGGATCCTCCATCACGCTCCCGCCGAGCTTGATCACCGTGATTTTGTCGCGGAATTCACGAATCCACTGGAGGGCCTCGATGAGGACGTCGGCCTTCTCGATCGCTTGCTGCACGGTTCGGACTTCCCTCAAAAATCGACTTGCCGCGTCGGTCAACTGCCCAAGCGGCTCGCCGGCGCGGCAATGAAAAATACCAATGGGAAACCCATCATTTTAGGCGTTCGCCCCGATGTGTCAACGGTTATCGGGGGGGCGGCAAGTACGCCGGGCCACGCCTGAACCGCCGGGTGGAGAGGTGTGTCTAGTGTTCGCGCCGGGCGCGTTTCCACCGGAGGCGTTGCCTTTTCAATCGTCCCGCGGGGCGGTAAACTCAGGGTGGGGGTGTTAGGATCGTGTTTCCACGCGCGGCGGTGCGTGGGTGGCAAGGCCCGAAAACGCAAGGCATCCTCCGCAAGGGGGTTCTCCACCATCGCTCCGGAAAGGACGAACGTCGGCACATGAACGATCTGAAGATTTTCAGCGGCCGGGCCAATCCCGAGTTGGCGGCTCGGGTGGCGGACTACCTGGGATTGCCGCTCGGCAAGATCAAGCTGGGGAATTTCCCCGACGGCGAAATCTCGTGCAAGATCGAGCAGGACGTTCGTGGGCGCGACGTTTTTTTGATCCAGCCCACCTGCCCGCCGGTCAACGAGAACCTGATGGAACTCTTGATCATGATCGAAAGTTTCCGGCGGGCCAGCGCCGATCGGATCACGGCCGTGATTCCCTATTACGGTTACGCACGACAAGACCGCAAGGACGAAGGCCGCGTGCCGATCACGGCCAAGCTGGTGGCCAACCTGATCACGCACGCCGGAGCGAACCGCGTGCTGGCGATGGATCTGCACGCCCCCCAGATCCAAGGTTTCTTTGATATTCCGGTAGATCATCTTTACAGCGCGCCGGTGCTCGACCAGTATTTTCACGCGATGAATTTCTCGAAGGACGAGATGGTCGTTGTCAGCCCGGACGAAGGGAGCATCAAACGGGCCTTGACCCACGCCGGGGCATTGGACACCCAATTGGCCATTGTCGACAAGCGGCGCAAGGGCGCCGAGGAGACGAAGCAGGCCAATCTGATCGGCGGGCCGATCGACGACAAGGTGGCGCTGATTTTCGACGACATGATCACCACGGCCGGATCGATTTGCGGCGCGGCGGAGATGGTCCATCGGGCCGGCGCGAGGAAAATATTCCTGGCCGCGACGCACGGCGTCCTTTGCGGCGGCGCGATCGAACGAATCGACCAGTCGCCGATCGAGCAGTTGGTCATCACGGACACGATTCCCCTGGCGCCCGGCCGCGGCATCGCGAAGATCCACGTTCTGTCGGTAGCGCCGTTGTTGGGCGAGGCGATCAAGCGAATCCACCGCAACGAATCGGTCAGCCGGCTGTTTGACTGAGAGCCGGACGATGCCCACCTCGCGATCGGACAAGCTCGAAAACCAGGGCATCGGCAGACTTCTCCTGGACTTCTCCGTGCCGGCCATCATCGGCATGATGGTCCACGCGACCTACAACATCGTCGATCGCATCTTCATCGGTCAGGCAGTCGGTTCGCTCGGAATCTCGGCCATTACCGTCACGTTCCCGATCAAGATGC
>Ga0209342_10007203_pt1 | contig 11201 bp, 8 predicted proteins | sample RifCSP16_2_FD_184023 | JGI IMG/M metagenome (GOLD analysis project Ga0209342, IMG submission 184023) | Soil microbial communities from Rifle, Colorado - Rifle CSP2_sed 16_2 (SPAdes) (version 2) | ecosystem: Environmental > Terrestrial > Deep subsurface > Rock core/Sediment | place: Rifle... | reverse complement strand
TAGCGCTTGTCGCCCAGCCATTTGTCCTCGGAACCCCAGTAGATGTCTTCCTCGGGCTGCCAGATGTCCACGCGGCCGCCGCCGAAGCCGAAGGTCTTGAAGCCCATGGACTCCATCGCCACGTTGCCGGCCAGGATCATCAGGTCGGCCCAGGAGATCTTGTTGCCGTACTTCCTTTTGACGGGCCAGAGCAGGCGGCGCGCCTTGTCCAGGTTACCGTTGTCGGGCCAGCTGTTGACCGGCGCAAAACGCTGGTTGCCCGTGCCGCCGCCGCCGCGTCCGTCACCGGTGCGGTAGGTGCCGGCGCTGTGCCAGGCCATGCGGATAAACAGGCCGCCGTAGTGGCCCCAGTCGGCCGGCCACCAGTCCTGCGAGTCGGTCATCAGCGCGGTCAGGTCCTTCTTCAGGGCGGCCAGATCGAGCTTCTTGAATTCTTTGGCGTAGTTGAAATCGGGTCCCATCGGGTTGGACTTGGAGGAATGCTGGTGCAGGATATCGAGCTTCAACTGGTTCGGCCACCAGTCGCGGTTCGATGTGCCTCTGCCAACAGTGGTTCTGCCTGTTTTGCCCGTTACCGGGCACCTGCTGTCTTCGTTCATACTAGGTACTCCTTTCGTCGAAATGGTTTCGATCGATCTTACTGATCCGACCGGCTCGTGAACCTATCGTGGTGCCGCTCCTCATCAGTGAGAATGTTCTCAAAGAGAAGCAGCGCCGCCGCGGTTATGAATAGTCTCATAATTGGCTGTACATGCCGCTAGCCGTCATCCCCGAATGCTTCTATCGGGGATCCAGCGCACCTCGCAGGTCTATACTGTTTACCTTTTATAATGTCCATACAGAATTCTGCTCACGTATGTAAAATGCAAACCGAGATGATTCGCGATCGACCGTTGCGTGTACCCGTACTTTTCAATAGCTTCGGAAATTTTCGCATCTCGCTTACGTTTGTTACCAAGTATACTCTCATGAAATATTTTATCAAGCGTCGGTCTGTTGGCGTAACGCTGGCTCTTGGGTATCTCAGGAATATCTTTGTGCTTCCTGAGATGATCGGCGAGACTGTCAACAAAGTCATCCTCGCCGAGAAGTGCCTGGCCCTTAACGTCATTCCAGATGGTTTCCTTGCCGATCCCCCATTCCACGAATTGGCGATATTCTTTCTCTGCCTTTGCCCTCGTTCTGCTGAATTGCCCGAGTATCCAGTCCCTGGTGAGACAGGGATTGGGCGTCTCCTTTCCCGCAGTGGCCCGGTAGCTGGACCATTTCCAGTCCTCGGGCTTTTCGACCATTCCGGCGCGAACGGGATTAAGAACTACGTATCGGCAGACTTCCAGGAGGTGAGAGTCCTTTTGGATGACAATAGCCTTGTACCTGCCTTGGAAGAGGTGACCGGTCCTGGTGCGTCGTTTATTGAATGCCTGGGTGTAGACGCCGTTTAATTGCCTCATGCCGAGAGAAAGGTTGCCGTCCGGCGTTTCGACGAGAAGGTGATAGTGGTTGTCCATGAGGCAGTAAGCGTGGCAGAGCCAGTGATAGCGTTTATTGACGTGAGTAAGGATCCTCAGAAAGGTCTCCCGGTCCTCGTCGTCTTTAAAGACGGGTTTCTTTTCATTCCCGCGGGAAGTGATGTGATAGACGGCGCCCGGATATTCTATGCGGAGCGGACGAGACATAACGTCAGTTTATCAGAAGATTATTGAAAAGTCCAACAGTATAGACCTGACCCCAAGAAGTTCCTTAATGCGCCACAAATCGCCTATCATGACCCAGCGGTACGCCCACCACTATCCTGAAAGCTTGAGGGATGGAGTTGAGACTTTGGACAGGATTAGCACATTTTTAGCACAGTCCAAAAAAATAGGGGCTACAGCTGAGCTGTAACCCCTTAATAAGTTTGGTAGCGGGGGCCGGATTTGAACCGACGACCTTCGGGTTATGAGCCCGACGAGCTACCGGACTGCTCCACCCCGCGATAAGGTGTGTATAATAAACATCGTGGGGACGATTGTCAAGTTAATTATGGGGTGATCTTCATTACAGCGCAAACAAAATCAACCACCGGGCCAAAGGACGGGAAAACCGGCAGCTCGCCGCCAGGACCCGGGCATCCTGTTGCCGCAATCCCCGGTTGACAAAAGCGGGTTGTTTGTTCTATACTTTAAAATAAAAGTGGTAGATACAATAATTTACAGGAAGCCTCGGGGTGCGTACGGTGAACACGCGGCCGGTCATTTTCTTCATACTATCGCTGTTTTTCTGGCTCCCGCTCCAGCCTGCCCGCGCGGATATTTATCAGTATACTGATGAAAAAGGCATTGTCCATTTTACGAATGTCAGCGGCGGCGGCAAAAATCATAAAAAAGTAAGATCAGAACCGGAAAGCGTCCCTGTTTCCAGACCGTCCGCCCCGGCCCCCTCCTCGCCGGCCGGCGCCGCTCCGTCGGTCGCAAGCATACCGGCCGCTTACATCGATATCATTAATGTCGCATGCGACCGGTACGGCGTTGACCCGTTGCTCGTTCACGCGATCGTGAAGGTGGAATCGGATTTTAACCCCTACGCACTCTCTCGGAAAGGCGCGATGGGTCTCATGCAGCTCATGCCGCAGACCGCGGTGGAGATGAACGTCAAGAACTCATTCAGCCCGCATGAAAATATCGAGGGCGGCGTCAAATACTTGAGATACCTGATGGACCGCTACGAAGGGAACCTGTCACTCGCGCTGGCGGCGTACAACGCCGGAGAAAACTCCGTGAAGAGATGGGGGACCATCCCCCCTTTCAAGGAAACCAAGCGCTATGTGGAAAGAATATTAAAGATCTATAATGGACAGGGAAAAACGTTCACTCCCCGGTACACGATCTACATCGGCTACAGCGAGGACGGCTCCCTGCTGCTCACCGATAATCCCCATAACCACCAGAACAAGGCCCTGAAAAGAAAGACCGTGAAAGGGCTGTGATCTCCGAATAACAGAGCGTGCCCAGGCGGCCCTCGCACACAGGCAGATCCTGAGCGCTCGACACGCTCAAGCGCGCTTCACCCGTCGTGTGGATTGCCTTCCCATCCCAAAGCGGCGCGAGCAAAGCGATTACGCCGCAGAGAGACAGAAATTCTTCGCGAAGAGGGCTTCCCTCGTATGTTGGCGCGCCGCGTGACGGAGCGATGGAACTGCCTGTGAGCATCAATGTCTATTTTCCAAAGTCAAACCCATACCACCTTTTCAAAATCCTGCATGCCTTCCACAACAATATTCATCGTGCCCCGGTGTCCGACCTTGAGCTCGGATTCAAGGTTATACTGCTTGAGACAGGTGCCGCAGGAATAGATCTCCACGCCCATTGTTTCCATGTCCTTCAACAGCCCCACGATGTCCGGATCGACCGTGGTCAGGTTCACTCCCGTGTTCAGAAAGAACAGCGTGTGCGGAAGCTGCTTGTACACCTTCATGGTCTCGAAAAAGGCCTTCATCAGGATCTTTCCCAGCGCTTCCTCCCTGCCCATGACGTCGCTGCCGACAACAAGCAGCAGTTTCTTTTTTAATTCTTTTGACTCCGAACTCCTAACTCCGAGCTCCGAACTTGTTTGACACGCGTAGCCCTTAACGATCTTGACCTTCCAGTCCCTGCCTGCTCTCGCCGTTTCCGCGAACATTCCGTTCTGCGCGGCAAAACCGGCGACATTGAGGGCCGAGTCCTCGTTGTCCACGAGGACCTCGACAATGCCTTCTCCTATTTTTGAGAGCGCCTCCTCGGCCATCATCACCGGCTTGGGACAGCCCTGGCCGCGCGCATCGACTGACATAAAGACCTCCTTGAGACTGCATAGCGCATGGTGCATGGAGCATAGGGTATGAGATCCTGCTCTCTGCCCTCTTACATTCACCTCTCCACAACGATCTTCCCTGCTTCGCCTTCCATGACCTCACCTATCACCGACCTGGTCTCCACGCCCCGCGCTGCGAGACCCGCCAGAAGTCCGTCAAGTTTATCCGGCGGGACCGCGATGAGCAGCCCACCCGAGGTCTGCGCATCAGCAAGCATCAGCTTCTCGTCCTCGGTTATCCCCGCGGCCCAGACGACCTTGTCGCCTACATACCGGAGATTCGCCCGCGTGCCGCCGGGTATGCTGGTCTTTACCAGTTCCCTGACGCCCGGAATGAACGGTACCGTTGAGAACGTCAGGCGCGCGCGCGCTCCGCTGGTGTGAAGCATCTCGTGCAGATGGCCGAGCAATCCGAAGCCGGTTATATCGGTCGCGCCCTTCACCCCGGCCTCTACCATGGCATCGGACGCATGCTTGTTGAGCGTCTTCATGTTCCGCACGGCAACGGCGATAAGCTCCCCGGAGGCCTTCCCGGCCTTGATGGCCGTCGAGATGATCCCGATCCCGAGCGGTTTTGTCAGCACAAGCCGATCACCCGGTTTCGCGCCGCTTTTGAGCGCCATCTTCCCGGGATGAACGATTCCGGTCACGGCCATGCCGTACTTGGGCTCGCGGTCGTCGATGGAGTGGCCGCCGATGATGCTCACTCCGGCTTCCATGGCCTTCTCGGCCCCGCCCCGCATGATCTCGGCAAGCACGTCCATGGGCCCCTCCTTCGGAAAAGCCACGAGGTTCAGCGCCGTGAGCGGCTTTGCCGCCATCGCATAGATGTCGCTCAGGGCATTCGCCGCGGCGATGGCCCCGAAATCGTAGGGGTCGTCGACAATGGGCGTGAAAAAATCCACGGTCTGCACGATGGCCGTGTCATCCGTGATCTTATAGACCCCTGCGTCGTCCTCCGTACCCACGAGAACACGCGGATCGGTGATCCTGGGCAGTGTCTTGAGTATCTGGTCCAACACCTTTGGACCAAGCTTGCACGCTCAACCCGCGCCGTGGCTCAATGACGTAAGTTTGATCTTTTCGTGTGTCTCTTTGAGGTCGGCCATAATGTCTCCCTCCGCGGAGCGTAGCGGTATAAAATAACATCATGTTTCTCGTTGAGTCAAATTGCAAATGCCGATTGAACTCAGCAGGATGTATAGGAATATTCTATGGCAGGGCGCGTCCGGCAATTACCCGGGCCCGATGCTGCGGTTTATTCAGAACATGCTGAACTTAAAATATTTTTTCGGCTGTTCCCTCATATCCTTCACGAGAGCGTTGATCTCTTTTAGTGTTGATTGCAATTCCTCCGTGAGCTCCTTGCTGCTGACGAGCCTCCCGACCGATCCTTCTTCTTTGTTGATCTTGTCGAAAATCATATTCAGTTTGGACGCGGCCGCATTCACATTCTCATACAGGCTCTCGTCGTCGATCAGCCTGTTCACCGTGCCCTTTGACGAGGCAAGCCTTTGGGAAAAGGCATCGAGGGACTGTGATGCCTTTACAAACCTTTCGTAGAGCGCCGGATCTTTGAAGATCTTGTTCACCGTCCCTTCGGAGGCCTTGAGGGTCTCGGCGAACAGCCTGATGTCCCTCGCAGACGAGGACAGATCATGATACAGGGTATCATCTTCCAGCAGCCTGCGGAGGGAGCCTTTTTTCCCCCCGACCCCTCCGACCAGTTGTGATAATTGTTCGTCTATCTCAAGCCGCGTTGACCCCTTGATGGTATCTCTTGGTCTGAGGCCCTCTGATTCTTTCGAGCCGGAACTCACCTCAATGTATTTGTCGCCAAGGAGACCGAGGGTCAGGATGCTCGCCTCGGAGTCTTTCTTAAGATGGGCAAGCGCTTCGCTATCGATCTTCATGGTGGCCGTGATCATATCTCCGGTAAAGCTGATGGACTTGACCGCCCCTATCTGGACCCCGGTAAACCACACCGGCGCCCCGGACCGCAGTCCCTTCACATCACGGAATGTGGCATAGATCGCCGCCTGCGGCGCGAACAAGCCCTGGATATTTCCGGCAAACAGTATCGCGAACAGGAGAATGAGAAGGGCGCCGGTGACCACAATGCCGACCTTCAGTTTTGACCACGCAAGCTGTTTTCGATAATCGTACATTCGACCTCCCCACAGTGGTATACGCTTTAGTCTTTTACCGGTAAATTTCCCGCAAGAACAACGAAAGATATTGCTTTGCCTACGCAGGGGTCGCAGCCTCTGCACGATAGACACGCTGGAGCGTGCTTCACATAGTAATGTTTAACGTTCAACAGCCGACCGTTAACAGTTGTCGGTCATAAATCTGTTTCTTTGGGCACGCTGCGCGTCAGAGTGAAGGGGCTGCGACCCTTATTCCCCCCGTTTGCCCGGATCACGGTAAAAGCTCCTTGATGAACTTCCGGAGACCGGGATCGCCGGTACGCGTGAGCGCGTCGAGACCGCCGTCGAACACGATCTTGCCGTCCTTGAGATACAGGAACCGCTCGGCCACCCGCGCAGCCGCCTCCACGTCATGCGTAACGATGATGAGCCCTCTCCTTTCGGGCGGGGTCCCGGAGGAGAGCTCGTTTATCAAATTGCTGATATTGTCCGCGGTAATGGGATCGAGCCCTGAGGTCGGTTCATCATAGAGCATCATTTCCGGTTCGCACGCGGCGAGAGACCGGGCGATCGCCGCCCTCCTCTGCATCCCGCCGCTCAGTTCATCGGGCATGAGGTCGATCGCCTCCTCAATGCCCACCCTCCTCAGAATATCCCGCACCCTTCTCTCTATCTCTTCCTCGGGATGCTTTGAGAATTCCCGCAGACAGAAGGCGACATTTTCCCGAACATTAAGGGAATCAAAGAGCGCGCCCTCCTGGAACACGATGCTGAATTTCATCCGGCTTTGCCGGAGTTCGGACTCGGGAAGGAAGGTGATGTCCCGGCCGTCTATCACGATCCTGCCGCTGTCGGGACGTACGAGACAGAGCAGGAGCTTGAGGATCGTCGTCTTTCCCTCTCCGCTTTCGCCGAGCACGGCGATCTTTTCGGAAAAGTTCGCCTTGAAATTGATCCCGTCGAGCACCCGGCGGCGGTTATAGGAAAGCCTGAGATCCTGCAGCTCGATCATGCCTGCATCCCCAGAACGATGAACAGTATCCGTGTCAACAAAAAGTCCGTTATGATGATCATGATGGTGGAGAGCACGACCGCCGTGGTCGTCGCCTGCCGGAGGCCCCGCGCCCCTCCCCGGGTCGCGAGCCCCATATAGCAACTGATGCAGGCGATCACAAACCCGAAGATGAACGGTTTCACGATCCCTGAAAAAATATTCTGAAAGTTCATGATCGCCCTGATCTGGCTCCAGTAGAAAGAACCGCTCTGGTGGCTCACAAAGACCGAAATATAATATCCGCCGAACAGGGAGACGGCATCACCGATGACCGTGAGGAGCGGAAGCATGATCGTGGAGCTGAGCACCCTCGGCGTGACCAGTTTCTTGAACGGGTCGATCCCGAACACCCTCAGCATATCCACCTGGTGGCCGAGGACCATGGAGCCGATCTCGGAGGCCATTCCGGACCCGACCCGTCCCGCGTAGCTGAGCGCGATGGCAACCGGGCCGATCTCCCTGATGATCGATATTCCGACGATCTTCCCGGTGTACATCTTGAGCCCCAGCGAAGAAAGCTCCGTGGATATCTGGAGAGAGAGGGCCATGCCGATAAAGAGCGAAACGAGGACCACGATAAAAAAAGAGCCGGCGCCCGCGTAATCCATCTGTTCTATCGTATCCCGGAAGTAAAAGGGCTTGCGAAAAACCCCGAGAAGGGCTTTCCGGGACAACTCATAAAAATTTTGCAGCTCTACAAAAAGTCGTTGTGGTTTCATATAATAATGACGACGAAGCGAACGCAGCAGAAATTTTATGTTTATATATTAGCATCTATCGCCCGGTCTTTCAACCGGACGCTGACAATAATCTTTGAATCCCGGAATAGACACTGCAGACATCGAATAGCGCGATCCGGCAGCCCCTGAGCGCCCGGCGCGTTCAAGCATGCTGCGCAGATCAGGTGATGAGCATGAGGGCGTTTCCAGATAGCCGAAGCATAACGTTCGAAGAATTACCGTAATTTGGCGCGCCACGCGACAAAGCAAAGGGGCTGCGGATCGCGCTATCCCGTAATCTGCAAGGTCTATTTTGAGGTTGAAAGAACCCGTTGACCTGACTCATCTGAGCGTATAGACTATAATCATGGCTCTGAATAAAATTCCACGCTTTTAATACTAAAGACTGAAAGGAGTTTTTATGCCTCAAGGCTGTTTCATCGGCATAGACCAGGGGAGCAGTTCCACCAAAGCGCTCGTTGTCAGTACGGAGGGCCAAATTGTCTTTCAGGCCAGAAAGAACTTGCAGCCTCCTTTCAGAGAAGGTCTCCGCATAGAACAAGATCCCCTTGAGATCCTGAGGTCGGTTCAGGAGGCGTTGAACGAATCCGCCCTGTCCGTATCATCTTCGGGATTTGCCGTCCTCGGGATCGGCCTCGCCTGTCAGCGGTCGTCCTGCCTGATCTGGAACGGATCAACAGGAGAACCGCTCTCACCGATCATAAGCTGGCGGGATACGAGGGGGACTGATCTTGTGAACAGCCTCTCGGAAAAAGCTTCCCACATCTTCGAGACCACGGGCCTGCCACTCACGCCGTACTATTCCGCATCCAAGTTCCGCTGGCTCAAGGACAACATACCTGCGGCCAAGCAGAGCCAGGCCGTCTTCGGAACGCTCAGCAGTTTTCTGGTCCAGCGGCTCACCGGGGGCTCCCAGGCAGTGATAGACCAGACCAATGCCGCCCGGACACAGCTCATGAACATACATTCTCTCGAATGGGACCCGGAGCTCATGAAGCTCTTCGGCCTTTCCGGCATCACGCTCCCCGAGATCACGCCTACCGCCCATGCCTTCGGAACAGTACGATTGTCCGGCGGCACGACCCCTCTCCTCGCCTGCATCGGCGATCAACAGTCTGCAATGCTCGGCCTCGGCGTCACGGAAAAAGGAAACGGGGGGATTAATTACGGAACAGGCGGTTTCCTTATGGTGAATACCGGTAATGCCCTGACACCGGCAAAGGGTTTGATGGCATCGATCCAGTATTCCACGGAGAAGGAACGATTCTACCTGCTCGAGGGAAGCGTCAACGCTGTGGGTGAAGCGCTCGAGTGGCTCCGCGCCCGCCTCGGCCTGTTCAAGGAATATTCGGAAGTGGACGACCTCTGCTGGAAGGCATTGACCGATGTGGTCGTCTTTATCGGGTTGAACGGGACCGGCGCCCCGCACTGGGAGGCCGGCATCTCCAGCTCCATACACGGCCTCACCATCGAGAGCGCCGCGGCGGACATCGTCCGCGGGACCATAGAAGGCATCGCGTTTTTCATGAAGGACATTGCGGAAATAATACGGTCAGCCGGCATCGAGCCGTCTTCATTCGCGTTCTCCGGAGGTCTCGCGTCAATAAGTTATCTGGCGCAGGTCCAATGCGACCTGCTCCGGAAGAACGCCGTGATGAGCTCGGAGCAGGAGGTCTCTGCCCTGGGCGCCGCGCTTCTCGCAGGCCTTCAACACGGCACGTGGACCTCAACAGACATCAAGAAGCTTACCTCACAGGGAGAGACCGTGAACGGCGAGGCAAACCCGGGCGCGGAGCGGCGGTACAAGCGCTGGAAAGAGCTCCACCGGATGACGAAGGAATTGGACCGGATTTAAAATCAGCATAGTGCATGGAGCATGGAGCAGCATAGAGGAACATCTTTCGTGCTCATGCTCTGCGCCATGCCCTCTGCCCTTTGCTCATAGCCGAAGCAAGCTTCGTAACCGTAACCGCTTGATGCCTTTCCCCTTATTTCTTCCCTTTTTTCTTCTTCCCCTTAACCTTCAGGTCAATGACGTCACGCATCTCCGCAAGGTTGTTCGTCAGCTCCCACCATCCGAGTTTGAAGGAGGTATAATCAGGCGCTCCGGTCATGGCGGACGCATAGCGTATGGTGCTGGAATAGAAGAGCCACTGTTTGACCCAACGCTGTTCTATGGGCTCATCAAAGGGATTTTTTTTGTCCTCGATACCCAGCGCCCATGCCTCGGACACCAGTTGCGTGGCGGCGGCGGTCATCGCGTCCGTCTCTTTCACCGTGCTCGCAAGCTTCGCAAAATGACCGTTGATCCAGTCCGTGCTGTGGCAGCCGTTGCAGATGACCTTCATGCTGTGCAAACGTTTCTCCTGCTCGGCCTTATCGATCAGGAATTCCGATGCAAGAACGCCGGAAAACGTCGTCGGGAGCGGGAGGCCGTCTTTATTTTTAATGATCGTTGTATCGCCGGACAGCGGCTGCGGATGGCTGTATATCAGGCCGAACAATCTTACCCAGAGCCGCGCGCCGAAGTCGTGCGTCCGCTCGGCAAGAACAGCGCCGGAAGGTGACACAACAAGACTGTTGTGGCAGACCGCGCAGGTAGGGGCCTTAAAGTCCCTGCCGACGGTCCATGGCACTGCCGTGAGATCCCATTCACGGTTTTTTGAAAAAAAGATGTTCCCATGCTTGCTCTCTTTATAAACATCCCAGGCAGGCACATCGGGTTCAAGGTGACATTGTGCGCAGGTATATGGTTCCCTCGCCACTTCGATCGAAAAACCGTGCCGCGGGTGGCATGCGGTGCATGCGCCGAAGCTGCCGTCGGGGTTTTCCCGCCCCACGCCCTGATTGGGCCAGTTCGTAAGATTCGGTACGGATATCTCCCCCATGGCCGCTGTGACGGTCTTCAACCCTTTTACTTCCACCTTTGTTCCGTGGCACCCGAGGCAGCTGTCATGCAGGGTCTTTTCCGAAGGCTTCTCTGTTGTTATCCTGCCGTTCACAACCTTTTTGACACCCGTGATCGTGTCCACGAGGGCATGGTAAACGGGATTCCCCATAAGATTTTTGATGGCATTCGCCTTCTTGCTCCCTGCGTACTGCATGACTTCAGCGGGATGGCAGGTCTTGCAGTCATTCGGGGTCACGACGACGTTGATCTTAAATCCCATGTGCTCGAAGCTGTCCTTGTGCTTTTCGGGATTTCTGCTGTGGCATTCGTAGCACCCCACGGCATATGCGGAGAGGTCGTCAGGCAGTTTGTCGACCGAGATCCGCCGCTCGATCACGGGTTTTTTCAGGGCATCGGCAGGCGTCGTCTGTGAATGCCTGCCTGAGAACCAGTCGTGAACGATCCCCGGCGTGTACATGCTGTGGCACCCCAGACAGCCCTGTGTCTGGGGGCTCACGCGGGCACTGGTCAGTTCATCT
>Ga0209342_10007201_pt1 | contig 11202 bp, 6 predicted proteins | sample RifCSP16_2_FD_184023 | JGI IMG/M metagenome (GOLD analysis project Ga0209342, IMG submission 184023) | Soil microbial communities from Rifle, Colorado - Rifle CSP2_sed 16_2 (SPAdes) (version 2) | ecosystem: Environmental > Terrestrial > Deep subsurface > Rock core/Sediment | place: Rifle... | reverse complement strand
GGGGTTGGGCGGGAGGGGAGATGCCGTATTCGAAATGTCTCGCTGACCACGGCGTCACGTGGGAGCTGACGGGAGACCGTCAAGCGCTAGGAGGTAGGTAACCGTGGCACCACCCAAGAAGAGGCAGCTCGCCTTCGTCAAGCTCCAGGTGACGGCGGGTCAGGCGACGCCGGCCCCGCCGGTCGGCACGGCGCTGGGGCCCCACGGCATCAACATCATGGACTTCTGCAAGCAGTTCAACGCGCGGACGCAGGCCCAGGCGGGCATGATCGTCCCGGCGGAAGTCACCATCTACGCTGACCGGAGCTTCACGTTCATCGTCAAGACGTCGCCGGCGGCGGTGTTGCTGCGGAAGGAGCTGGGCATCGAGAAGGGCTCGCCCACGCCCAACCGGCAGAAGGTGGGGAAGGTCACGCGGGCGCAGCTCAGGAAGATCGCCGAGCTCAAGATGCCGGACATCAACGCGAACGACATCGAGGCGGCCATGGCGATCATCGCCGGCACGGCGCGCTCGATGGGCGTCGAGGTGGCGGACGAATGACCGTCGCGGGCAAGAAGTTCCGGGCGGCGGCCGCCACCATTCATCGCGAGCGGCCGTACCAGCCCCGGGAGGCGGTGGAGGCGGTGAAGCAGACGGCCTTCGGCAAGTTCGACGAAACGGTGGACGTGGCGGTGAACCTGTCGGTGGACCCGCGCCACGCGGACCAGATCGTCCGCGGCACCGTGGTGCTCCCGCACGGGACCGGCAAGAAGCTGCGGGTCCTGGTGCTGGCCCAGGGCGAGAAGGCGAAAGACGCGGAGGCCGCCGGCGCCGATTTCGTGGGACCCGAGTTCATCCAGAAGATCAAGGACGGCTGGTTGGACTGCGACGTGATCATCGCCACGCCGGACATGATGGGCCAGCTGGGGCCGCTGGGACGCATCTTGGGGCCGCGCGGCCTGATGCCCAACCCCAAGTCCGGTACGGTCACCATGGACGTGACCAAGGCGGTGCGGGAGGCCAAGGCCGGCAAAATCGAATTCCGCGTGGACAAGACCGGAAACCTGCACGTGCCTATTGGGAAGGTCTCCTTCACCGTGGATCAGCTGGCGGCGAACCTGCAGAGCTTCATGGAGGCTGTGGTGCGGGCCAGGCCGTCGGCCGCCAAAGGCGGCTACATCCGGTCGGTCACGGTGTCCAGCACCATGGGCCCGGGGGTCCCGGTTGACGTGGCGGTGTACCGATGAACCGAACCGCGAAGGGCGACATCGTCGCGGGGCTGACCGACCGGTTTTCCCGGGCGGCCACGATCTACGTGACGGATTTCACCGGGCTTCGCGTGAAGAACATGACGGAGCTGCGCCGGCGGCTGCGCACGGTGGGCGGCGAGTACGTGGTGGTGAAGAACACGCTCGCCCTGCGGGCCTTGAAGGCCGCCTCGCCGGGCGGGCTGGACGACGTCCTGCGCGGGCCCACCGGGTTGGTGTTCGTCGAGGCCGACCCGGTGGCCACCGCCAAGATCCTGGCGGATTTCCAGAAGGAGTTCGAGCGGCCGGCCGTAAAGGCCGGTCTGGTGGACGGTCGCCGGGTGACGCCGGACGAGGTCAAGCGGCTCGCCAGCCTGCCGTCCCGCGAACAGCTCCTGGCCCAGCTGGGCGGCGCGTTCCAGGCGCCGCTCGCGGGGCTGGTGGGCGCCATGAACGGTCTCTTGTATCAAATGGTCGGCGCCCTCGAGGCGCTCCGCGAGCAACGGACGGCAACGACGGCATGACGGCGTAACGGCATAACGGCATAACGGCGTAACGGCATAACGGCATAACGGCATAACGGCATGCCGTCATGCCGTGGGGTGGGGAGGCGTGGTCGGGGGACGCCGTTGACTATTTAACCATATGGAGAGCACCAGCATGGCGACGCAAACCCTGAGTAAGGATGAAATCCTCGAAGCGATCGGCCACATGTCGGTCTTCGAGCTGGCGGAGCTGATCGAGGCGTTCAAGGAGCGCTTCAAGGTCACGATTGCCGCCCCAGTCGCCGCCGCCGCCCCGGCAGGAGGGGCAGGAGAGGCGGCAGCGGCGGTAGAGGAGCAGACCGAGTTCACGATCGTGCTCAAGGACGCCGGCGCCAAGAAAATCCAGGTGATCAAGGCGGTCCGCGAGGTGACATCGCTGGGTCTCAAGGAGGCGAAGGACCTGGTGGACAACGTGCCCGGCACGGTCAAGGAAGGCGCGTCCAAGCAGGAAGCCGAGGCGATCAAGAAGAAGCTGGAAGATCAGGGCGCGACGGTCGAGTTGAAGTAGGCCGGACGATTGGCTTCTGGTTCGCGACAAACTGGTTCGCAGTCGAGCTCCGAACCGACCCCGTGCGACTTTCCGGACGGGTCGGGACCGGAGCCCTTTGTGCTGCGTGAGGTCGGGGAATGACTAAGACATTGCCGGTGATCACGTTCGGGACGCTGGCCTCGGTCATGCCGATGCCGCACCTGCTCGACGTGCAGACCCGCTCGTTCAGCGCCCTGCTGTCGCCCGACGGCGACAGCGCGCGGACGGACATCAGCCTGGAGCGGGTCTTCCGCGAGGTATTTCCCATCGCGGACGTGAATGGGAACTACTCGCTGGAGTTCGTGAAATTCGCCATCGGCGACCCCAAGTACGCCGTGGAGGAGTGCATCGAGCGGGACATGACCTACTCCGCCCCGCTCAAGGCCACGCTGCGGCTGGTGGTGATGGAAACCCTGGAGACCGGCGTCAAGCGGCCCAAGAACATCATCGAGAAAGAAGTATACCTGGGCGAGCTGCCGATTCTCACGCCCCTGGGCACCTTCGTGATCAACGGTGCCGAGCGCGTGGTGGTCTCCCAGCTGCACCGCTCGCCCGGCGTGGTGTTCGAAGAAACGGTGCACCCCAACGGGCAGCGGCTGTACAGCGCCAGGATCATCCCGTTCCGGGGGTCGTGGGTGGAGTTCACCGTGGACATCCACGACGTGATCTACGTCCACATCGACAAAAAGAAGAAGTTCCCGGCGACGGCGCTGTTGCGGGCGTTCGGGTACGGCACCAACAACGACATCCTGCGGCTGTTCTACGCCACCAAGTCGCTGGACCTCACCCAGAAGTTCGAGGAGCGGGTCCTGCGCCGTGAGGTGATCGGGGCGCTGATTGCGGAGCAGGTGGCCAACCTCGAGACGGCCGACGGCGAGCCGTTGGCCCGGGAGGGTGACGAGCTCACGCCGGAGCGCTACAACGCGTTGCGCCGGGCGGGTGTCAAGACCGTCAGGGTGTACACCCGCTACGCCACCATCGATCTGCGGGACGACGACCGGCCGGTGACGGTGCGCGAGCGGGAGGAGCTGCCGATCCTGGCCTTCGACGTGCCGGAGCCGGAAACCGGTGAGATCCTGCTCGAGGCGGGGAAGGAGCTGACCGAGAACACCAAGAAGAAGCTGGTCAAGGCCGGCGTCTTCAAGGTGGACGTGCTGGTGACGTCGGCCCGCGCCGAGTCGCAGTTGATCAAGAACACGCTGACCAAGGACCCCACGTCCACCGAGGCGGAGGCCCTGGAGCAGATCTACGCCCTGCTGCGGCCCGGCGAGGCGCCCAACCTGGAGACCGCGCGGGCCGCGCTGGAGCGGCTGTTCTTCAATCCCAAGCGCTACGACCTGGGACGGGTAGGCCGCTACAAGATCAACCAGCGGCTCAAGGTGAACGTGCCGCTGACGCACACGGTGCTCACGGAAGAGGACTTTGTCGCGATCATCCGCTACTTGATCGAGCTGTCCGAGGGGCGAGGGTACACGGACGACATTGACCACCTGGGGAACCGCCGGGTGCGCACGGTGGGCGAACTGATCGCCAACCAGTTTTCCGTGGGCCTCTCGCGCATGGCGCGGCTCATCAAGGAGCGGATGAGCATCAACAACGACCCGGAGAAGATCACGCTGGACGACCTGGTCAACGCGCGCACCGTGAGCGCCGTGATTCAGGCGTTCTTCGGGAGCTCGCAGCTGTCGCAGTTCATGGACCAGACCAATCCCCTGGCCGAGCTGACGCACAAGCGCCGTTTGAGCGCTCTGGGCCCCGGCGGCCTCACGCGGGAGCGCGCCGGGTTCGAGGTCCGGGACGTCCACTACTCGCAGTACGGGCGCATGTGCCCCATCGAGACGCCGGAAGGGCCCAACATCGGGCTGATCACCAGCCTCTCCTGCTACGGTCGGGTCAACGACCTGGGGTTCATCGAGACGCCGTACCGGGTGGTGCGGGGCGGGCGGGTGACGGACGAGATCAAATGGCTCTCGGCCTCGGAGGAAGAGGAATACGCGGTGGCGCAGGCCAACGCGGCGGTGGACGAACTGGGGAACTTCACCACGGACCTGGTGCTCTGCCGCAAGCGGGACGACTACCCGTTGCTGCCGCCGTCGCGCATCGACTTCATGGACGTGGCGCCGGAGCAGCTGGTCTCCATCGCGGCGGCCCTGATTCCGTTCCTGGAGCACGACGACGCCAACCGCGCGCTGATGGGGAGCAACATGCAGCGGCAGTCGGTGCCGCTGCTCTTCCCGCGGGCGCCGTTGGTGGGCACCGGCCTGGAGGACGTGGTGGCCCGGGACTCGGGCGCCGTGGTGGTGGCGCGGCGCGCCGGCCGGGTGAGCAAGGTAACGGCCGACGAGATCATCGTGGACACCGGCGTCGACGTCGGCGGAAGCGGGGAAACGCCGCTCGCCCGGCTCATGCAGCACGATCGCTACCGGCTCAAGAAGTTCTGGCGCACCAACCAGGACACGGCCATCAACCAGCGTCCCTTGATCCGGGTGGGCGACAAGGTAAAAGCCGAGCAGGTCATCGCGGACGGGCCCGGCACCGAAGGGGGCCAGATCGCGCTGGGTGCCAACGTCACGGTGGCCTTCATGCCGTGGTACGGACACAACTTCGAGGACGCCATCGTGCTCTCGGAGCGCCTGGTGAAGGACGACACCTACAGCTCGATTCACATCCAGGAGCTCGAGCTGCACGTGCGCGACACCAAGCGGGGCCAGGAAGAGATCACGCGGGAAATCCCCAACGTCTCGGAGGAGTCCCTGGTGGACCTGGACGAACGGGGGATCGTGCGGATCGGCGCCCACGTGAAGCCGGGCGACATCCTGGTGGGCAAGATCACGCCCAAAGGTGAGACCGAGCTGTCGCCGGAAGAAAAGCTGCTCACGGCCATCTTCGGCGAAAAGGCGAAGGACGTCAAAGATTCCTCGCTCCGCGTGCCGCCGGGGATGGAAGGCGTGGTGATCGACGTGAAGATCTTCTCCCGGGTCGAGGACCAGGTGGTGGAGAAGGACCGCGGGGAGCGCATCGGTGAGGTGCGCCGCCTGGAGAACGAGGAGAAGGCCCGCATCAGCGCGGTGCTGTTCGAGGAAGTGACGGAACTGCTGCAGGGGCAGGAAGTCGCCCTGATGCTCAAGAACGGTACCGTGGAGGAGTACCTCCCCGCCGGCACCAAGCTCACCAAGAGCACGCTGGAGGAGGTCGACCTCGCGGACGTGGACCTGAAGACCCTGCGGGTGGTGAACAAGGCGGCCAACGAGCGGATTCGCCTGGGCATCGAGGTCGCCAACCGCGAGCGGGCCAAGATCGAAGAGAAGGCCGAGGATCAGATCGACAAGATCCTCCAGCCGGACGAGCTGCCCCCCGGGGTGATCCAGCTGGTGAAGGTATACCTCGCCGAGAAGCGGAAGATCTCGGTGGGCGACAAGATGGCCGGCCGTCACGGCAACAAGGGCATCGTGGCGCGCATCGTGCCGGAAGAAGACATGCCGTTCCTGCCGGACGGGACGCCGGTGGACATCGTGCTGAACCCGTTGGGCGTGCCGAGCCGCATGAACGTGGGGCAAATCCTGGAGACCCACCTGGGCTGGGCCGCGGGCATCCTGGGCTTCTACGCCCAGACGCCGGTGTTTCAGGGCGCCGACGAGGCCGAGGTGGGGTTGGTGCTGCGGATCGCCGGGTTGGCGAGTACCGGGCCCACGCTGGCGCTCAGGGCCGTGCCGCCCCGTCCGGACGCCGAGGTCATCCGGCAGCTGGTGGCGGACGCGAAGCGGCTTCCCTCGGAGGACGGGCACGGGGCCAATCTCCAGAGCCGCAGGCTGGACGAGCTGTCCAGCCGCGCGCTGTCCCAGACCACGCGGGACCTGTTCCACGCGGTCCGGGATTTCCTGGAGGCCGCGGCCAAGGAATGGGCCGGGCGGCTGCGTGAGGCGGCGGAGCGGCAACAGGAATACCACGAGTCGCAGCTTGAGGCCGGCGGCGACGAGCTGTCCAAGGCCGAGAAGGCCGCGCTGAAGGCGGGCCTCAAGGATGCCGAGAAGCAGCTGGACCTCGGTGCCGAGGTGCTCCTGAAGACGGCGGGCCTGCCGGGACTCGCGGGGATGCTGGGGCCCAAGGGCGACGCCAACGTCGAGGCGGCCGCGGTCGAGTTGTTGCGGCTGGCCGGTCTCACGCCGGCCGGGAAGTGCCGCCTGCGGGACGGGCGGAGCGGTGAGTGGTTCACCTCGGACATCACCGTGGGCAGCATCTACATGATGAAGCTGTCGCACCTGGTGGACGACAAGATTCACGCCCGTTCCATCGGGCCGTACAGCCTGGTGACGCAGCAGCCGCTCGCCGGGAAGGCGCAGTTTGGCGGCCAGCGTTTCGGCGAGATGGAGGTGTGGGCGCTGGAGGCCTACGGCGCGGCGCACGTCCTCCAGGAAATGCTGACGGTCAAGTCGGACGATGTGAACGGACGCAGCCGGGTGTACGAGGCGATCGTGAAGGGGCAGAACCTCCCCGAGCCGGGGATTCCCGAGTCGTTCAACGTCCTCGTCAAGGAACTGCAGGCCCTGGGCCTCAAGGTGACGCTGGGCGCCACTGAAGAGGGCGAGGAATAAGGGGAACGCGACGATGATCGATTTCCGCAGCGCACGCGAGCCGCGCGGCTCGAGCTTCGATTTCATCCAGATCCGCATCGCCAGCCCGGAGGAGATCCGGGGCCCCAAGGACGCCAAGGAGCGCGAGCGGCTGGAGCTGCAGGGCCAGCGGTACTGGTGGTCCTGGGGCGAGGTGACCAAGCCCGAGACCATCAACTACCGCTCGTTCAAGCCGGAGCGGGATGGGCTGTTCTGCGAGCGCATCTTCGGCCCGGTAAAGGACTGGGAATGTCATTGCGGCAAGTACAAGCGCATCCGCTACCGTGGCGTGGTGTGCGATCGCTGCGGCGTCGAGGTGACCCTGTCCAAGGTGCGGCGCGAGCGGATGGGGCACATCGAGCTGGCCGTGCCGGTAGCCCATATCTGGTTCTTCAAGACGCTGCCCAGCCCCATGGGGAACCTGCTGGACCTGACCCTGCGGGACCTGGAGCGGGTGATTTACTACACCAGCTACGTCGTCATCGAGCCGGGCGAGCAGGAGGTGGAGTACCGGGAGCTGCTGGATGAGGAGCGGTACCTGGAACTGCGCCAGAAGGCCAAGGCCGAAGGCGATTCCGCGTTCCGGGCGGATATCGGGGCGCCGGCGGTGCGGGAGCTGTTGAACCGGCTGGACGTGGACAAGGTGGCGGACGAGCTCCGGAAGGCGGTCGCTACGGAGACCAGCCAGCATCGCAAGAAGCAGATGCTGAAGCGCCTGAAGATCGTGGACGCCTTCCGGAATTCCGGCGACCACGGGGATCAGCGGAACAATCCGGCCTGGATGATCCTGGACGTGATTCCGGTGATCCCGCCGGACCTGCGGCCGCTGGTGCCGCTGGACGGCGGGCGGTTCGCCACGAGCGACCTCAACGATCTCTACCGCCGGGTGATCAACCGGAACAACCGGTTGCAGAAACTGATCCTGCACCGGGCGCCGGAAGTCATCCTGCGCAACGAGAAGCGCATGCTGCAGGAAGCCGTGGACGCGCTGTTCGACAACGGGCGGCGCTCCAAGGCGATCCGCGGCCGGGGCAAGCGGCCGCTCAAGTCGTTGTCGGACATGCTGAAGGGCAAACAGGGACGCTTCCGGCAGAACCTGCTGGGCAAGCGGGTGGACTACTCAGGCCGCTCGGTGATCGTGGTGGGTCCCGAGCTGCGCCTGCACCAGTGCGGGCTGCCCAAGACCATGGCGGTGGAGCTGTTCAAGCCGTTCATCATCCACAAGCTGGTGGACAAGGGGATCGCCGAGACGGTCAAGCGCGCGAAGAAGATCGTGGAGCGGGAGAGCCCCGAAGTGTACGAGATCCTGGAGGAGATCATCCAGGACCACCCGGTGCTGTTGAACCGCGCCCCTACGCTGCACCGCCTGGGCATTCAGGCCTTCGAGCCGGTGCTGGTGGAAGGGAAGGCCATCCGGATCCATCCGCTGGTGTGCGCCGCCTTCAACGCGGACTTCGACGGCGACCAGATGGCGGTCCACGTGCCGCTCTCGTTCGAGGCCCAGACCGAGGCGCGGGTCCTGATGGTCTCCAGCAACAACGTGCTGAAGCCGTCGGACGGGCGTCCCGTGGCCGAGCCCAGCCAGGACATGGTGCTGGGCTGCTACTTCCTCACCAAGGCCCCGGCGGATTTCGCGGACGCGGTGAAGACGTCGGCGCACCTGGCCTCGCTGGCGGAAGTCGAGATGGCCGCCGCGACCGGGCGGTTGCAGCATCACTCGCCTATCCGGTTCTGGTATCAGCCGCCTGCCGAGGCCGGGGAGCAACGGTCCGGTTGGATCGAGACCACCGTGGGCCGGGTGCTGTTCAACAGCATCCTCCCGCGCGTGCTCATCGCGCAGCTGGGGTTCCGCAACGAGGTCATGAAGAAGCGGGCCCTCTCCGAGCTGGTGTTCGAGTCGTACCGGCGCGCCGGCCTGTCGGAGACGGTGCTGTTCCTGGACCGGCTCAAGGAGTTCGGGTTCCGCTACGCCACGATGGGCGGCGTGTCCATCGGGGTGGAGGACCTGCAGATCCCGGCCGAGAAGGCGGAGCTCATCAGCGACGCGACGGCGCGGGTGGAGCGGTTCCAGAAGGCATACTCCACGGGCCAGATCACCTTCGGTGAGCGGTACAACAAGGTGATCGACGCCTGGACCCACGCGAATAACGACATCGCGGAGGCCATGGTGCGGGGCCTGAGCCGCGCCGACGGCGGGTTCAATCCGGTGTTCATGATGTTCGACTCCGGTAGCCGCGGCTCCCGTGACCAGATCCGCCAATTGGCTGGCATGCGGGGCCTCATGGCCAAGCCGCAGAAGAAGCTCACCGGCGGCATCGGCGAAGTGATCGAGAGCCCCATCAAGTCCAATTTCCGCGAGGGGCTCACGGTGCTGGAGTATTTCATCTCCACGCACGGCGCCCGGAAGGGGTTGGCGGACACGGCGCTCAAGACCGCCGACGCCGGCTACCTCACCCGGCGTCTGGTGGACGTGGCGCAGGACGTGACGGTGACGGAAGAGGACTGCGGCACCATCCTGGGGTTGGAGATGTCCGCGTTGAAGGAGGGCGAGGACATCATCGAGCCCCTGCGCGAGCGCATCGTGGGGCACGTGGCGGCGGATGACGTGTACGATCCGCACGAGCTGGACGAACACGGGGATCCCAAGCTGCTGGTGGCCGCGGGCGGACTGATTGACGAAGAATCCGCCGCCGCCATCGAGGACTCCGGCATCGAGGCCGTGCGCATTCGCTCGGTGCTCACCTGCGAGGCGCGGCGGGGTATCTGCCGCATGTGCTACGGCCGGAACCTGGCCACCATGGAAATGGTGGACGCGGGCGAAGCGGTGGGGATCCTGGCCGCCCAGTCCATCGGCGAGCCGGGCACGCAGCTCACCCTGCGGACCTTCCACATCGGGGGCACGGCGGCGCGCATCGCGGAGCAGACGTCCCGGAAGACCAAGCTCGAGGGCGCCATCAAGTTCGGCGAGCGGTTGCAGTTTGTAGAGCTGCCGGACGGCTCCAACATCGTGACGGGGTATGACGGCGAGCTGGTGCTGCGCGATCCGGACGGCAACGTCCGCTCCCGCTTCCAGGTACCGCTCGGGGCCACCCTGGCGGTGAAGAACGGCCAACCGGTGAAGCGCGACGACCTGCTCTTCACCTGGGATCCCTACACCACGCCCATCATCAGCGACGTGCAGGGCAAGATCCGGTTCGTGGACATCGTGGACGACGAGACCATCCGCGAAGAGCTGGACGAGCTGACCGGCCTCCGCCAGCGGGTGATCGTGGAGGACCGCGAGAAGCGGCTTCACCCCCACATCGAAATCGTCCAGAAGAAGGGCGACCGCGAGCGGAAGGTGCGCGACTACGTGATCCCGGAGGGCGCGCAGCTCACGGTGGAGGACGACGACGACGTGCACGCCGGGCAGATCCTGGCCAAGATTTCGCGCGAGGCGTACAAGACGCGCGACATCACGGGCGGCCTCCCGCGCGTGGCCGAGCTGTTCGAGGCCCGACGGCCCAAGGATCCGGCGACCATCTCGGAAATCGACGGGGTGGTGAAGTTCGGGGAGATCAAGCGCGGCAAGCGCGAGATCTTCGTCCAGCCGGAGCAGGGCGAGCCGCAGTTGTACGAAGTCCAGGCGTCCAAGCACCTGCGGGTGCACGAGGGCGACCGGGTCCGCGCGGGCGACCGGCTCACCGAAGGTCCGGTGAACCCGCATGATATCCTGCGCATCAAAGGCCCGCGGGCGGTGCAGGAGTACCTGGTCAACGAGATCCAGGAGGTGTACCGCCTGCAGGGTGTCAAGATCAACGACAAGCACATCGGTGTGATCGTACGCCAGATGCTCCAGAAGGTCCGGGTGGTGGATCCCGGCGACACCGACTTCCTGGAGGGCGAGGCGGTGGACCGGCTGACCTTCCGGGAGAAGAACGACCGGGTGGTCAAGAAGGGCGGCAAGCCCGCCACCAGTGAGCCGCTGCTCCTGGGGATCACCAAGGCCTCGCTTACGACGCAGTCGTTCATTTCGGCGGCGTCGTTCCAGGAGACCACGCGGGTGCTGACGGATGCCGCTATCAAGGGGTCCAAGGACGACTTGCTGGGTCTCAAGGAGAACATCATCATCGGCCACCTGATCCCGGCGGGGACCGGCATCTACCGGTACTCGGAGATCGAGGTGACGCCCCCTGAAGGATTCGTGCCCCCGCCGCCGCCTCCGGAAGAGACCCCCGGCGCGCCGACGCCGTTCATCGCGCAGGGCGCCGTGGCGGAGGCCGAGGAGGTCGAGGCCGAGTAGCGGCGGCTC
>Ga0209342_10007200_pt1 | contig 11202 bp, 16 predicted proteins | sample RifCSP16_2_FD_184023 | JGI IMG/M metagenome (GOLD analysis project Ga0209342, IMG submission 184023) | Soil microbial communities from Rifle, Colorado - Rifle CSP2_sed 16_2 (SPAdes) (version 2) | ecosystem: Environmental > Terrestrial > Deep subsurface > Rock core/Sediment | place: Rifle... | reverse complement strand
GCAGATCCTGACGCCCCAAGGCGCGACGTATATGTACTCCCGGGGTCGCACAGACTACTGGCGTCGGCCGGGCAAGGACTCGGGCGGGCACTCGGGCACCACCGGCCGGGCAGCTGACGAGGACCGACTGTATGTCTTCTCCGGCGAGTGGAGCCCGTTCCAGCCCAACCAGGCATACAACAAGTTCGCGGCGTTCGCCCTGATCCACCATGGCGGGGACTTCAGCGCAGCAGCTTCTGATCTTCGCAAGCTTGGCTACGGTGGGACGCGGGAGCCTTCCGTGCCACGGGTCGACCTGACTTCCATGATCGAGCCGAAGACGATCGAGCAGACGCCAGCCGCCATGGCAGCTGAGGCACCGCGGGCCCCCGATGAGCCGAAGACCGAGCCGAATGCCCCGGTGGCGGAACGCCCGGAGATCGACCTGGGCTCAGAGCAGCAGTCCATCCGGGCTATCACCCATGCCATCAACTCCGGATATCTGTCCGACGTGTATGTGCGCGATGGCCAACTGGTGCATGTGCGCAGCAAGACCAGCGTCACCGGCAACGACGTCGGGGTTGCCGTGGTCACCGCCGACCTGCTCAACAACCTGCTGGCCCATGGTGTCACCACCTACCGGTGGGTTGCCAGGCGCAGCGCCAAGGGGGATGGGGATCTTGAGCGCAAGGAAGCCTCGCCTACGGTGACAGCCCTGCGTGCCGTGGTCAGCTCCAGCTTCTGGCCGGGAGTCCCCATTCTGGCTGGCGTCATCGGTTCGCCGACTCTTCGTCCTGATGGGACGCTCGTCCAGGAACCGGGCTATGACAAGGAAACCGGGCTGTACTTGCAGCCGACCGTCAAAGTCGACCGCGTGCCTGACGAGATCAGCGATGAGCAACTTCAGGCCTCTCGGCAGTTCGTCATGAAAATCTTCAAAGACTTCTGCTGGTCCAGCCAGGGCGACTTTGCCAACTTCATGGCACTCGGCGTGTCGCCGATGCTGCGTCCCTACATCAAGACGACGACGCCGTTCGGCATGATCAGCGCAACCACCCGAGGCTCAGGCAAGACCAACCTGGCCGACGCCATCGGCATGCTCTATGGCCAGTCATCTCAGGTGTGGCCACATCGGAGCGAAGAGCTTCAGAAGAAGATCACCTCAGTTCTGATCGCCAACTCCAAGCCCGTCGTCGTGTTCGACAACCTGATGGAAGGCACCTCGATCAGGTCGGAGGTGTTGGCCGGGCTGGTCACCAAGGACGACTGGGATGACAGGCTTCTGGGCGCGTCGAAGAACATCGAGGCTCGTAATGATCGGCTGTGGCTGGCCACCGGCAACGGGTTGACCGTCGGTGGGGACATGGCCTCGCGGACCGTGTTGGTCCGACTGGACCCACGTATGGAGCATCCAGAACTGCGCACCTTCGAAATGGGCCAGTTCTCCGACTGGATCCGCGACAGAGATAACCGCGCCCAGCTCATGTATCACTTGATCGTCCTCGTGCGGGCCTGGATGCAGAGCGGGGCCCCGACGGACACCAGCCAGATCATGCGCGGGTTCACCAGGTGGGCTCAGATCGTGGGTGGCTTCGTGGCCTTCCACGGTTGGACCGGGTTCCTATCCAATGTGGATGAGCTAGCCAGCCGCGACACCGACGAGGAGGAGTGGACCGCTTTCTTGTCCAAGTGGTTCGAGATCTACGGCGATCGCAGGCGCATCACCTCCAGAGAGCTGCACGCCTCGTCGCATGTGGACTTCATCGGCGGGGCTGTCCTTGATCGCTGGGCGCATGCCTTCATCTCTGATCGCGATGGCAAGCTGCCCCCCGTGCAGAAGCTGGGGATGATGCTGTTCGGCAAGCGAGATCGGCTGTTCAACGGGTATGTGCTACGTTCCAAACTGAACAACGCGAAGACGAATGAGTGGTGGGTGGAGCATGCCCCGCCAGAAAGCGATGTCCAAGAATATCTCGATCTTGACGTAGGAGTCACGCCATGAACAAACCCGTTCTCGAACCTGAAGACATAATTGCGCTGATTCCCGCAGGGGGCTGGCGAGGCCGTTGGGTCGACAACGATGGCATCGAGTACAGCGAGCCGTTGGTGGCCTGGGGACTTCAAGCTGACGGGGACATTGTCCCGCTGGAAACGGACTCGGCGGGAATGGTGCTGAAGGCCGCCAGCAACGTGGAGACCTACCACCCTGACGCCAGCCAGCGCGTATTGCCGGTCGCTACGCCCGATGCAAAACGGACTCAGGACAGGGCGACCCAGCCCGGTGCGCCGGACGCGGTCTGAGCGCCCATGTTGGCCGGGCCAGCTGTCGTCAGCCCGGTGTCGGCGACAGCCGCGCGCAGATTGGGCGCAGTCAAACCCGCGTTGGCCGGAGCCCCGCCCGTAGTCATCGCGCAGCGGCCGAACGCGGGCAGCGACACCGACGCGTTGGCGAAATAGGCGACGTAGTAATCGCCAGCTGCCGCAGCGTATGGCGCGGTCAGCACGCAGACCTTGACGCCCGTGCTCGCCCATGCCGCCGACTGGTCCACGCTGGTCGCCAGCCGGGCCCCGGCCGCGCTGTAGAGCAAAGCCAGATTCCGGTTCGCGGTCAGCGTCACGCCAGCCGTGGCGATGTGCAGGACGACGTTGGTGATCGTGGCCGCGACGGGCAGGTGGATCCGCTGCACATACAGCGTCCCGGCCACGGCCGCGTTTGACGTGCTGACCACGATGGGGTCGTAGGACCAGGTCAGGTAGCCGTTGTCGGCGGGCTGCCATTCCTCCATCCGCGCCCATCGCAGACCGGAGGCCTCGGCAGCCGCTGGTCTGAGATATTGCCCCGCTGTCCCGATCGGTAGCCGGGCTAGAGTGTCTGCTGCGGTAGCGGCGATCAGATCACCCTTGATGTCCACAATGGACTTCGGGACGGCCAGGGCGTCAGCCGCCGCCTGGGCTGTGCTGACCGGCTTGTCCACATCCGAGGTGTTGTCCACATTGCCCAGGCCGACATCAGCTTTGGTCAATCCCAGGTCTGCTTTGATCTGAGAAGGGGTTCGGTTGATCCACGCTCCGGCCTTGCGCTGAAGAACATCATCGTCAGCCGGAGTCAAGGCACTGCTGACGAGGATGTTCTCGTAGACAGACGGCCCGGTCAGCCTGACACGGATGGGACCCACGGGCGTCTGGGCATCGGCGCGTGCTTGCATCGGCGGTGATGTGTCAGGAATCGCCTCCCAGCCGTTGGTGGGGATGGCGAGACCAGTGAGAACAGATCCGTTGGCCCGCAGGCGGATTGTGCCGATCGGGTCGGTGTGGATGATGACGGCGTTGCTGACTTCGGCTGTGAGCTGCAACTCCTGGCCCAGGTAGTTCGCCGTGGAATTGGCACTACCGTCCCAATAGATCAGTCCTTCGTTACCTGATGCCATGACATTCCTTATGGGCTAGCAAATTTTGCGGCTCTGGTGAAGTTGGCCTCGGTGACGTTGGACAGATTCGCGGCTGTTCGGGTGGCGGCGATGTAGGCGATGATGGTGCCGTCAACGAAAAGTGGATTGGGTATGAACGGGCTGCTGCCTACAGCTGCTACCGCGTTGGCGAGGCTGGAGTATGTGATCTGGCCGTATTGGATGGCCATTTGATCGTTGACAGTAGGGGAGCCGAAGGCGTACACGCGGTGGATGGTAGTGGTGTTGACGCCACCGCCGATAGGTGTGATGACCCCCAAGCCGCCCGGATCGTAGTTCCCTACGTCCAATGTGGTTACCACGGGGGCGAGGACAGCGGTGGCAGTGGCCCGGCGGAAATTGCATGGAGCCTGAGCCGACAGGTTGGCTGTGTGCGGATCTTGATATGCGGGCAGCGCAAAAGCCCTGGAGAACAATCTCCCACCGACGGTGTTGATGCTCAGATTGGCGCCGTTCGCGGTCACGGTGGCGCTGGCGGCGATGACGAACGGCCCCAGACTGTCCGCCAGATCAGCGAACTGGTTCGCGGGCTGGGACAGGATGACGGGCAGATCCTGGGTGAGGAAGTTGACCCCGCCGAACTGGGCTGTGGCACCCAGGACGATGTGTGTGCGTCGCTGTGTCGGTGTCGGGTTCGTCGCCTGCTGAATGATCACGCCTGCCGAACTGACCAGCCATGAGGTGCTTATCTGCGTTGGCGGCCCGGTCAGCGCGATCCCCGTGGTGGTGGGGATGGAAACGTATGTCAGCTTCGGGTTGGTCGGGCCGATAACACCAGAGGCGTTGTAGTCGACAATGTAGCCTGTCATCGCAGCGATGTCGATCAACGCCGGGTTGACGTTGATGGTGATGGCCCCGCCGGACAGCACGCCTGTGGACAGTGCTGTCGACACGGCTTGAGTGATGTCGACAGTGACACCCTGGTAGCTGGTGGTCGTGGTGCCGGGGATGGTCAGATCTTCGATGAGGAAGTCTTCGTGCGTGTGGCTGATGGGCGCGCAGGCTGTGCCGTCGGGTGTGCAACCATTGCCCCCGCCGACGACCGGGGGAAGCATGTCGGCGAATTCGACTGTCGGACCAGGGCCGGGTAGCGGCATCCGGAACGTTTCCGTCCACACATCCGTGGCCACGACCACGCGATACGTCCAGTCCAGGGGGGTTATCTGGGCGTTGTCGGTGGTGGGTAGGATGATGGTGAACTCGCCGGTTCCGTTCAGGGTGGCCATGAATTCGGCGGGCGCGTAGATAACATTGGAGACGGTGTCGCGCAGCTCCTGAACGATCTGAAACCTGACAGTGCCGACGGCTGCGGTCAGCCCGTCAGGGTCGAGGATCTCCCCGTGCAGGGTCACTGTCGTCAAGGCCACAAGCGAATGATAACGGCAAAGCAGACTTAAGGAGTCATATGGACCTGGTCGACGACCATCTCGCCAAGGGCAAGGCGGATGGGGGCGACGTTGGCTGGCTCATGGCCGCCAGCATGGCGGCGGCCGGGGTCACGGGACTTCTCGCCGCCTCGGTGATCCTGGCCTGGCTGGCGGTCCTGTCATGAGCCAGCCGATGACAGTCGCGCGTCTTCAGCAGCTTCTCGCTGTCATATCGCCGTCGACGCTGGTCGTCATGGCCAGCGACCCCGAAGGCAACGATTTCGGGCAATGGTCGGGGCGCTTCACCCACAACCATCGGGACGCCCGGAACCGCGAACTGACCGACAGGCATCCGGACGACCTGTGCAAGCATTGTGGCCACCAGTGCGAGGACTCGGGCGAATGCGTCGAGCTGGAGAAATGCGACGGCTCATGCTCCATCTGCCAGCCGAAGAACCCGGTTTGCCTGGTGTTGTGGCCATGAAGTTGTTCATCCTGGTGCCGGTGATCCTGTCGTACCTGGCTGGGCTGTTCACCATGCTGGCCATCGTGCTCTGGGCGACGTGGTCATGAGCCCCGACGAGATCGCCCAGACCGATCAGGAGATAGCTGAGATCAGCGAGGCCCTGGCCATCTTGCTGTTCACGATCGACGGCGCTCTGGGCAAAGGCGTCGACGTGACAGAAGTCGCCTCGACCACGAGGCGGACGGCTCTCGCGAACCTGGACCCCGAGGACATGGCCAGCGTGCTGGCCGTGGCTCTGGTCCGCCTGGCCCAGGCCCGGCGAGGATGATGAATCTCGGAGAATTCAGGCAACTCACTGATGAGCTGCCCGACAGCACTGAGCTGTTCGCCGACCAAGGTGATCTACAAATGTGGGACCTGAGGGTGGGCATGGTGTTGCCGCCCGTCCTGGAGCATCCCCATGCCATCACCCTGGAACTGGGTCAGGTCTGGAACTTTGAACGCGACATGGACGCACGAATCGACGCGCGCCAGCTCTAGCGACAACGAAGCCCCCAAGGTCCACCGAACGATCCTGGGGGCCTCAAACACGTACGTCTCAGACCAGCGAAGACTGACCGACTCCCCGGCACTGGGGGCGCAGATACGTCAGCGCCCCTGAGTCGCCCCGCTTTTTCGCGGTGGTGTCAACCCCGCCCATCTTGTGACGGCCGATCTTCCCGTCGGCTCGCACGGCCCGAGGCCGCTTGCACACCTGGCATATGCCCTTGGCCATGGTCTGCTTAGGCGGCGGCATCGCGCAGGTCCTCCCACAGGCCCAGCTGCGGATCCCCGCCGGGCTGGAAGATCCGTGGCCGCTGGGCTCCCGGAGCCCAGACGAGCAGCCGCTCACCCGGCTCGACCTCATATTCGGTGAGGACGGCGGTCACGGCGGCGAAGTGGTCATAGGCTCCCACTGTCACCGGCCCCCGGTTGATCCAGCCCGCCTGACCCACCTGGCGGTACTGGACCTGGACGATGAACTTGGGCAGGCTTGGCCACTTGATCTTGAACCTGCTCAGCTGCTTCAGCATCTGCGCTCTCCTCTCGCTCGGTACGCCAGACATACAACGGGATAGTCGGATAGGCGGCGGCCGAGGTCAGGCAGGCGACAGCCGACAGCCAGACCTTCTTCGCCGACTCGGGCTCATTCAGCATGACGCCACCTGGGCCGAGTTCATCTATCAGCAGCCGGGCGGCGAATCTGATCGCACGAATCATGGCATCCAGGTCGCCTGACCGATACGGCCTTGGCGGGACTGCCTCAACAACGAAGCAGGAATGTGGGCCGACGGCATCCTCGACGGCCATGACGGAGGCAGAACACAGGCCGTTGCCGTTCTCCAGCACGTGAGCACAGACGAACCCAGGCTCTGTGTCCCCTGCCGCGTTGACGATCAGGTCGGCGGGAACCCACTCGGCCTCATGCTTGACCAAGACATTCTCTTGCGGTCCGGACGTGGGCGTAGGTGTCTTCACCTCACCCACCCTACCTCACTCCCTGATATCTGGGCAAGGGGTCTCTCAAGATCTTAGGCGTCTCCAGCTTGCCCGCCTTCATGATCAACAGGAGCCTTCCGGGGCCTGATCAAGATCGACAGGAACCTCATTTCAAGGCTCCTGTTGATCATGGGAGCTAAGTATTGGCAGGTCAAAGCCTTGATCAAAATACCCTCTTTAAGATCAACAGGAACCTCCGGAACCTTGGGGGGGGTTAGAGGATAAGAAGTTGAGAAGTTGAGCCTGAACATCCGCACACGTTAAAGGGGAGCTACCGGGCCCCAAGTCCCCCAGGCTCCTGTCGATCTTGAGATGGGCCTCTCGTCCGAACCTGTGACCTGGGACAATGATGCCTTGAAGATCAACAGGAGCCTGCTTTTAAGGCCCCTGTCGATCTTGCTCCAGGCCCCTGATCAGCATGAGCCCCCTGACGATCTTGAGCTCAGCTCCCCAGCCGCCGCCGAGCAGCCTTAGCCTCCAGAACCTCCAACTGATCCAAAACCCGCGCCTGAGCCGCCTGCAACCTGAGCACCTCGGCAGCCGGGTCGACGCTCTCCTGCGCCCTGGGCGGCTCCCCAACCCGGTACATCTGACCCAGATCCTTCAAAGCCAGCAGATACAACCTGACGTGGGCAGGGCTCACCATCCCCACCGAACCGTCGACGTAGGGCTGTAGGACGGCGAGCACCTCGCGCAGCTTCGCGGTGTTGTGCATCCGGACCTGGTCAGCCAGGGCGTCCCATTCGTCCGGAGTCAGGGTGCTTAGCTCACTCATGTCCTGATCCTAACCGTTTTGTCCTTGAGTCTGTCGGCAAGCTAAGTCCTGGGCGCTCAACTCTGGAAGGTCTCATCGATAGAGTTGATTCCCTCCAGCCGACTCTATCGAGGAACCTAACTGTCCCAGGAAGCCGGGTACTACGTAGTGCACAACGTTTAAGCCGGTCAGATATATGACAGCATCGAAGTTCTTAAGTATCCGAAGAATGCTCACAAATTATATCCTACCAAAAAGGTAGACATAGATATATTTGGTTATATACTTAGGGTGGCTGAGTCCTGACTCAGAACTAGGCTTTGCAGCCCTTGTTTGGATGCTTATGTCCGTTTTGTCTTTGCCTGAGGCTTTTGGCTTGTTTGGGTATGAGATGAGATGAGATGAATAGATGAGCAAGATCATTCATGTTCGATCATGATGATTGATGATCATGCATGCCCATGTGGATCATGGTCTAGTGATCATGGTGACAGGTGGTCATGAATACTCATGATCTTGTGGATGGAAGATCTTAGGGATTGAAGATCATGGTTGGGACAAGGGGCATGATCATCCCTTGTCCTTAATGCTGGCCCCCCGTCCCTACCCGTCGGCCTGTCCTGGGTGAGGAGCCTGCCCCGGCTGGGCTGAGCAGCTGTCCCAGGGACCCCCGTCCCTACCTGCGTGAACCCTCTCAGAGCCACGCTGAGCCAAGATCCTGGGCGGTTGGGTGTCCCAGCATGGGCAGGGCCCTGGGTGGCGGGGTCTGTCGTCCTGACCGACCAGGGCCCCCTTGACCAGGGGGTGTGCCAGATCAGGTTTCTCCACTCGAGCGTACTTGATAACGATCCGGTAACGATGAGCCTGACCGGGCTTGACGGGGTGGCATATAAGGCCTGGTCAAGGTACGTTGTCCCTTGTCATGCACATGCGAGGGATAGGGGTTCGGGTCATGGGAGTTTCGGCAGGTCAGAGAGTTAGGGCAGTTGCGGCGGCTGGTAGTAGCCGGGTGCATGGGTCGGTTCGGACCGCGAACGACGCGCCGATGGGCCATTTCATCCCGCTGTGCGGCAAGATCAAGCCAAGTTCGCTGTATGAGCGCGAGAGTGAGCAGATCAACTGCTCAGCATGCCTGGTCGCCATGAGCGACGTCGAGGCATACGACCGGTTCAACGCCACCCAGGATGGCGAGATCCTGCCGCAGACCGACATGGATCGGCTGGTGGAGGCGAACCGGAATCTGCCTGTGTCGGATGCTGCGCCGACTGTGCTTGACGGATCGGAATGGGAGTCGGAGCTATCGGGCGACCGTGAGCTGACTCCATTGACGCCGGAGTTGATCAAAGCGGCGCAACAGGTGGCCAAAGGTTGGAAGCACTACCGCGAGGTGTGCGAGCAGGATGGGTTCGCTCGCGCCAGTCTGAACATGGCGGCCAAAGTGCTGGCTGACCTGATTGGATACACGGGCACGGATTTTACCGTGCGTCGGGAGGTCATGGGCATTGCCGCGCAGCATATCCTGGCGCGTGCGGCGCAGAATCAGGCTGATGTCGACGCCAACACCGCGCCGGTAGAACACTGTGCCGGATGCGGCGCGAAGCTGGGGTTAGATGGCGTCCATTACACCGACTGTAGGACGGTGCCCTACACCCGTCAGCCTAAGGCTGCTCACGCTCGCCATGCTGCGTACGTCGCCTCCATTGTGGTAGCGAGCAACTGTGCTATCTGTGGTCCGCGCGATGAAGCGGCGTGCGGATCGTGCTACCCCGCTGACCCGGATGGGTCGGCAAAGGTCGTCGCACGCCGGGCCGATGCCCATTCGGGCGCGACGGACGGCCAGTGCGACATCTGCGCCGAGACTCCATGCGACGGCCACACAGTCGAAGGGCTCGGTTCATATGAGCCTGACTTCAGGGGACTTTTCCGGGACATGAGCGAGGCTCATGCCGCATTGGAGGCTCACAAGTCGGAGGTTTGCCAGGCCACGGAATATCAGTACGCAGGGTTTCCCGATGAGCCCGGCATCGCGTCAGCTCACGGGGCTATCCACCCGTTCGCAGAGCAATGGGACGGCGGCAAGGGATTTTACGACTCCATGGCGTCGCTGAAGCCGGTTGTCGACTCGACTCCCCAGGCGACGCCTATGCGCGGCGCCCGCAAGACCAAAGGCTCGAAGGGCAAGCGCCGTAACGCTCGCTGGTAATCGAAAATCGTTGGGGGGCATGGGTTGTGCCCGTGCTCCCCGCCTATCAGGGAAGAGAGGAAGGAAAGTGATCATGGCTGTTGACTCGACTAAGCCGGATATCCCGGCGTTGAGGATCATCCCTGCCGACAGGCTGTTGCCCGATGACGAGCTATGGGGATGGCGCATGTCGAGCGGCAAGGCAGGTTGGCACCTGTGGCGTGCGCCCGTGATCGTCCTGGCCGTGACCGACGTCCAGGGTGCCGCGTGGGACTACATACGAGTGATAGGCCGCGAAGTGAGCACAGGCAAGCACATCGTCAGGGAGATAGCTAACCCTGGTGAAACGCTGGTCCTGTTCCGCACCAACACTTACGCGGTAGGAGGAGACGAATTGGAGCCCATGCCTGAGGATGTCATCGCCTACTGGGAGGAGAGGGAGACGTGGACGCCATGACCTACATACCGCAGGACCTGATGTTGCCGTTGGCCATATGGCTGGCGTTGGTGCTGGTCTGCGCCGTGCTGCTAACCGCAGTCGGGTGGCAGGCGGTCAAGCCGCCACGCTTTCACAGCCCGCGTGGCGAGATCGACCTGAACGTGGTCACCAGGCATAGGGGCAACCCCTACGCAGCCCGCAGCGTCCGTCTGACGGGGCTGGTGACAGCATGAGGCGCTGGAAGGAAGTTGTCGACACCTTAGCCCTGTGCGGTTTCGCCGTCTGCCTGGTCTTGGTGGGCTACCTGGCGCTTAAGGGGTGCCCATGACATGGGCCGATGGCAGGCCGACTGTCTACCGCGCGCCTGTGACGGTGGACAGGACGACGACGCCGGGGGAGGTGCGCCTACTCACCACGCCTCCCATGCACGCTGCCAGGATCACCAGGGCTGGCGCTTTATGGAGAGTCAGCTTTGTGTCCCAACCGCTACGCGGGCTACGGGTTTACACCGCCGAGTTGATCGCCATCCGGGAAGCGGCGCAAGTGATCAGCAGGCAAGCGGGTGTCGACTGGCGAGAGAAATTCGTTGGGGCGCAACGGATCGCCATCGGCATGCGTAGGTGCCCCAAGTTGATCAGGGAGCTTTCCGGCAAATTGGACATCTGCGACGAAACGCCAGATATTGGGACAATCTGGTGCGAACAGCACATGTCCGAATTCACCGAAATGAGATGATAAATCGTGACAAGAAAAAAGTGCTCAACTCGGACATGTCCGGCCAATTCGATCTTCAGGTTGAGTTTGGCCGGACATGCTGACCGGTTCGCCTGCCGGACTCATCTGGCAGCGCAGACGGAGGAGATGATCGGGACAAGCGGCAACGCCTCCAAAGTGGAATGTCAGCAATGGCCATGGTAGCAACGCTTTTCGGGCCCGTTGATGCCGGTTCATACGCCCAGGGTCCAGAACGTCGTTTGACCCTGGTGAATCAACGGGCCCGAAAAGCGTT
>Ga0209342_10007199_pt1 | contig 11203 bp, 8 predicted proteins | sample RifCSP16_2_FD_184023 | JGI IMG/M metagenome (GOLD analysis project Ga0209342, IMG submission 184023) | Soil microbial communities from Rifle, Colorado - Rifle CSP2_sed 16_2 (SPAdes) (version 2) | ecosystem: Environmental > Terrestrial > Deep subsurface > Rock core/Sediment | place: Rifle... | reverse complement strand
GTCGCAGTCGTGGCCGGCGGCCTTGGCTCCTTGCCAGGCCGACTTCTCCCAAGGCTGTCCCTCATAGAGCGTGACGAACGCTCGCGGACGCCATGTGGCGACAGCGGCCCGCCCGATGTAGAAGTAGAGGCTGGAGGCCGTGACGTACGCGCGCACGACCTCGGCCGCCAGGTAACCAGCCACGGACGCGAAGGTAGGATCGTCACTCCGCATGGCAAGGCGCCGCAGCGCCATGCTTGTCAGGAATTGGCGCGCGCAGGTGAGGAGTGGTCCCCACAAGGGAATCAGGGCCTTCTCCGGGCAGTACCGGAAACTGCTCTTGGACAGCGCGGTGCGGGCGAAGTGGCTGCCGTGGTCCTGGTTGCGCGCGTCGCTGTAGAGCAACACACAGCTTACTCCCCTCTGTCTCAACTGCGCGGGGAGCGCGCCGAAGTAGAAGTCGCCGTGACCGTTGAGGCTTTCCGAGCCGAAGGCCCACGTCTTCATCACCACGTCGGCCGGGGCCGTCTTGGCCCGCGTGATGGCGGAGCGGAGACGCCAGCGTAGCGAAGCGATGCGAAGCGTTTCCCTGAGGGCGTAGAGCGCGGCGCCAGCCAGCCTGCGGACAATTGTGACCATTGATGGGACAGGGACCGTAGCTTCCCCATTGGACGCCGTCTCGTTACCGTCGAGTGTCGCCATCAGCTCCAGGTCCTGAGGCGCGGGCACGTGCCGCGGGTTGACGAGGGAGACCGCAAGGAGCGGGAGCCGCGGGCACTGCTGCAGCACAGCGTTGGCGACCTCGGCCAGCCGACGGTACTGATCGAGCTGGCTCCTCCGAAACGCTTCGGCATTGACCGCTCTATCGCTGCGTCTCCACATTGCTGTCAACCGATTCGGCGCTCAGTCAAAAATGCGAACCCCGAATCCCCGACTTCCGTCACCATCCCCGCGCCCCACATCGCGCAATAGCGCTCCGCGGCGTCAGCCATCACCGACTCCCGGTCGAGCCCGCGCTTGAAGCCGTCGAGCAGCCACTGGAGGTACATTCCCATTCGCTCCGCGGCCCGCCCGTCCCGAAAGGGATCCAGCTCGTCCAGCAGTGGCGACCAGTCGCCGAACCCCGGCGTGCCTCCTGGTCTGCCCCAATGCTCCGTCAATGCGTTCCAGAGGTCCTGCCAGTCAGTGAACACCACGCGCCCGGCGCCAAGCCGGTTGAGCGGGCTTACCGGCCACCCTTCCAGGTCCATGAGTAGCGTGGGGACGCCGGCTAGTGCTGCTTCCATACCCGCGGTCGCGGCGCAGAGGTGTCCGTGAACGGCGACATCAGCCGCGAGGGCCGCTGCGGCAGGCGGGTAGGAGCGCTCGGACTCCCCTTCGCCGAGAATCAGGCAGCGGCCCGTCGCTTGCGCGCGCTGGAGCAGCTCGCCGACCTGACCGAGTCGCTGCGGCAGTGAGGCCGGCGCCTTCGGCTTCAACACGAGCCCGAGCCACGGCTCTCTAAGAAGTTGCTCCAACAGGAAGCCGTGGTTCGCTCTCGTGACCGCGTGACCGAGGAGCCAGCGCTCGTCGTCATGCGAGTTCTCGTCGCAAAACGCGATCACCCTCCGCGCCCCCTTCGCGAGGAGCGCTTCGCGCACACGCGCGGCTTGAGGGCGGAGCAGAGGAACACGATGGTCGCCGAGGTAGCCGGTCGTCACGCAATAGCGGACCCTGGATCCCGATTCGCTCTCGGTCCGCGCTCCGTGTCTCGAGAACCGGAACGCGACGTCCGCATCGATCGCGACGCCACGGGACGGAAGCCCCTCGTATGCTCGTTGATGGATCGCGGCGACGCCGCCCGCGCGCCGCATGGCCCCTGCAAGTGCCACCTGCGCCTCGTCATACTTGTACCAGGAGACGTGCACCTTCACGCGCTCTCGTTCGAAGAGTGTTGTCCAGTAGTCCGTGAGACCCCGGTAACGTGACAACTGGTCGGTGAGCCATCCGTCCGCAGTGCCCCGGCGGACTTCACCTACTGGAGGCCGCAGAGAAATTCCCGACATGCCATGGGCGCGCAGCTCGCGGCACTTGGGTTCATCGAGAGGATTGCTCGTTGCCGGGAAGAAAGCGACGACGTCCTCCCCCGCGAGCCCGGACCGCTGCCAGAAGAAGAGCTCCGAGTAGAGCTCTGGCCGGTCCAGATTCAGCGGGCCGAGGCACGATACCCCGATCCGCGGCGCTGACGAGGCCGGTGTCTCACAACGTTCAATACGTGGCGGACCAGCGTACCCCGCTCGGCCTCGATCCCGGAGCGCTCGCATCCACGCCAGCCCGGATGGCCCGAGCAGCCGACGGACCGGCTCCCGCCACTCCCAGCTCCCTCCAGTCTCAACGATTGTCACGCCGTGGCGTGCGGCGTACTCCTCGAGCGGTCTTGACCAGAAGCCACGCGCCGCAAACAGCAGCGCACCCGAGGCAGCCTGCCGGCGCGCGGTCCACGCGGAGATCTGCGCCAGCAGCAGTGTTCTCCTGAGCGACGGGAGGGCTGCCTTGCCGACGAAGATCCTGAGCCCGGCATCGGGGTCGCCGGCGATTCCCAGTTGCTCGAGCAGTCTGCGCTGGACCTCTGTCACGTCGAAACAGCGGACCCGCTCGTCGACGAGCTGCCCTTCCTCGTCTCTCACGTCCAGGAGCCGGAACGACATCCGCTCGATCCTGATCCCGGTCACCCTACCCAACGCCCGGGCAATCACCAACGCCAGCCGCGACCCCTCGAACACCTGACAAGACAGTCGCGTCCCTGTCACCACTCGCATTCGGAGCAGATGCGGCAGAACGGTCCAGAGCCAGTTTCGCAGTGTCAGGAGTTCCACAACGCAGAGCTTGCCACTCGCAGCGCGCGCTCCGCACCGATCCTTCCTCCGCTCGTTCGCCGCGTATCTCACCATCTTGCCGACTCAGGACGCTGAGGCACACCCTGCCAGGGTAGGCTGTTCAAAAAGGTCCAGATGCAAGGCAGCGCCGTGCCTGCCGGCAGGCAGGAGGAAGTGAGGCCAGAGGCCGCGCCAGACTGAGCGCGGCCGAGATGAAAGACAGCGTACTGGGTCGTAACGTTGCAAGCGAACGCCGCAGATGGGCCTTTTTCAACAGCCTGCCAGCGCCTTCCGCAGCGCGGCCGCGCACCACTCGACATCGTCCGGTCGCAGCAGCGCGCTGCTCGGGAGGCTCAACGCTCGCTCGTAGATGCCGGGCGCGCGCGTGATGTCGTACGCTTGGCTATCGAGATACGGCGGCAGCGTGTGGACCGGGCGCCACAGCCCTCTGGCCTCGATCCCACTTTCCCGCAAACGGACAAGGAGTGCCTTGCGATCGTCCAGGGTCGTCCCGGGCAGGAGGAGGACCGTGTAGAGCCAGTACGTCGGCTCGGTGTGCGGTGGGCAAGGCATGAGCGCCAATCCCGGAAGATCGGCCAGGGCTGTCCTGTACACCTGAGCGATTGAGCGCTTGCTCGCGATGAATCCGTCGAGCTGCTCGAGCTGGGCCACCCCGACCGCGGCCTGCAGGTTGGTGAGCCGATAGTTGTAGCCAACCTCGGAGTGGAAATACTCGACCGGGTCGTCCTTCGCCTGCGTGGTCAGGTATCGGGCGTAGTTGGCAAGCCGAGGATCGGCCGTCACAATCATGCCGCCGCCGCCACTGGTGATGATCTTGTTTCCGTTAAAGCTGAAGACTCCCACGTCCCCGAACGTGCCGGCGTGCCGGCCTCGATAGCGCACGCCCATCGCCTCGGTGGCGTCCTCGACGACCCGAAGCTGGTAGCGTCTGGCGAGCTCTGAGAGACGATCGATCTCGCAGGCCAGCCCGAGGATGTGGACGGGAAGGATGGCGCGCACGCGGCGTCCCGTGCGGCGGTTGTAGCAGGCGTCGCCGCGGAGCTCGCATTCGCGCTCCAGGTAGCGCTCGACCTTGTCGGTGTCCATCTGCCAACTGGTCGGCGACGCGTCCATGAAGACCGGGTGCGCCTGGCAGTAGCGGATCGGGTTCACGGAAGCCACGAACGTCAAGGTTGGGACAATGACCTCATCCCCCGGCTCCACGCCGATGATCCGGAGCGCCACGTGCAGGCCCGCGGTGCCGTTCATCACCGCCACGGCGTAGGGCGCCCCCACGTAGGCGGCAAGCTCCCGCTCGAACCGCCCCACGAACGACCCCGAAGAGGAAACCCACCCGGTATCGAGGCACTCCTTCACGTACTTCCACTCGTTACCCTGGAAGAGCGGGGCCGAGAGCGAGATCGGATCCAGCGCCGCGGTCCGCCTGTCAGACAACGTAGGCTCCATCGCGGCACGCCTCGAGATGCTCTTGGATCCAGTTGATGGTTCGCTGCAGGCCCTCCTCCAGCTTCACGTTCGGCTCCCACCCCAGCAGCTCGCGGGCCGTCCGCGTGTCGGCGACCAGACGCCCGACTTCACTGGTCTCCGGCCTCACACGCTCCTTGTCGCGCTCGATGACCACGTCCCGCTCAGCGATGGCGGCGATCATCTCGGCCAGATGGCCGATGCTCGTTTCGCGTCCCGATCCGATGTTGATCGTCCGTCCCACGACGTTGGGCGCCGCCGCCGCCCGCAAGAACCCGTCCACTGTGTCCGCCACGTAGCTCAGATCACGGGTCGGCTCGAGGTTGCCAAGCCTCACGACCGAGCCCGTGAGGCACTGCGCCGCGATCGCCGGAATCACGGCCCTGGTGGACTGGCGAGGACCGAACGTGTTGAAGGGCCGCAGCGTGACGACCGGCAACCCGAAGGAGTGGAAGAAGGCCTCCGCCAGCTTGTCCGCAGCGATCTTGCTCGCCGCGTAGGGGGATTGGGCCTGCAGGGGATGCGCTTCGTCGATGGGCACATACCGGGCGGTCCCGTACACCTCGCTCGTCGAGGTATGGACCAGGCGGGCGACTCCCGCGTCGCGCGCCGCCTGCAGCACGTGGAGCGTCCCTTCACAGTTCGTCAGGAGATACGACTTCGGAGCAGAGTACGAGTAAGGGATCGTGATGAGCGCGGCCAGATGGAAGACGATCTCCGAGCCCCGAACTGCCCGGCCCACGTCCTCCGGGTCCCGAATGTCCCCGGCGATGACCTCGACGTCGTGACGGCAGGGCGAGGAGTCCAGCCATCCCCACGAGCCGTCGGCCCGGTAATGAACGAAGGCGCGCGCGCGCGCGCCCAGCGCCACCAGCGCCTCGGTCAGATGACTTCCGATGAACCCTCCCGCGCCGGTGACGAGCACGCGGCATCGCTGCCAGCTCACGATCCTTGTCCCCAGCCCGCCGCGTCCTGCTGCGCCCGCTGATAGTCGTCCGGATGGCCGATATCCCGCCAGTACTCGTGGATCGGGAACCCCACGACCGCCCGCCCGGATTCGAGCAGCCGCCCGATGAGCTCGGTCATGTCGAACGGCTCACCGTTGGGGATGAAGGAATACACCGACGGCTCGAGGAGGTAGATCCCCGCGTTGACCAAGAAAGTCAGCGCTGGCTTCTCGGTCAGCCGGCGCACCACCGGGCCCTCGCACTGCACAACGCCGTATGGCACGTCGATGGTGTGCTCGCGGACCGCCAGGGTGAAGTCAGCCTTCTGCTCGCGGTGGAACGCGACCATCGCCCGAAAGTCCACATCCGTCAGGATGTCGGCGTTCATCACCAGCAGCGTGTCGGACGGCGGGCTGAGAAGCCCCAGTCCGCCGGCTGTCCCAAGCGGCCGGTCCTCCGTCACGTAGGACAGGCTCACACCGAAATCGCTCCCGTCTCCGAAGTGGTCCATGATCTTCCATGACTGGTAATGGGTGGTGACATTCACGCGCTTGATTCCCGCCTCTCGCAACTGCTCGACGATGATCTCCATGAGGGGCCGCTCGCCGATCGGCAGCATCGGCTTGGGCACCACGTCGCTCAATGGCTGGAGCCGCCGCCCGTAGCCGCCGGCCATGATGACCGCTTCCACCGTTGGCGTCGCTTCCGGGAGAAACTCACCGCGGGTCACGAGGTCCACGACCCGGTCGGCCGCGTCCACAACCGGGACGTGACTGATGGAATGCTTGCGCAAGAGCGCCAGAACCTGCGCCTTCGAGGCGCCTTGCTTTACGGCGATCGGCTTGCTGTACTTTGAACCGGCTTTTCTGGCCAGGAGCACGCTCGCGGGGTCACTCAGGTCGATACCGGCCAGCACGGCCCGTCGCAGGTCCCCATCGGTGATCGTCCCGACCAAGCGCCCGTCCGGATGGGTCACCAGGGCGATGCCTCGTCGCGTCGTGTCGATCTGCTTTATCACGTCGCGGATGATGGTTGACGGCGACACACACAGGTCAGCGATATCCACAGCTATCTTCCCTCGCGAATTGGTAGCCACCTACCCCGCGTCCAGCACTCGGCGGGTCCGCTCGAGGCCGGTTTCCACGTCGTCTGCGCTGACGGCAAGGTGCGGCCGCCATCGCACCGTCAGCGCCTGAGTGCTCAGGACCAGTGTCCTCTCCTGGCGCATGCCGCGCACATACGCATCTCGCGCCTCCGTGGTGTCGAAATCGAAGGCGATCAGCAGGCCCCGCTGTCGGACGTTGCGGAGTCCGGGAATTCCTGAGAGCCCTTTGGCGATCTCAGCCCCGCGGGCCCGAACATTCTCCAAGATGTCGAAGCGCTGGTAGGCCTCAAGGACGTAGCGGCAGCGGATCATATCCAGGAGATCGCCGTCCCACGTCACCTCCAGGCGCAGCGGCCGCTGGAAGATCGCGCCGTATTGCTCGCGGACCATAATCCCCGATGTCTGGGTCTTCTTGCCGAACGCAACGATATCGGGGACGAAGTCGCACTGCTCGAAGTACCACATGGTACCGGTCCCCCCGAACCCCGTCTGGATCTCGTCGAAGATCAGCGGGACGTCGAACTCGGTGCAGAGGGTCCGCAGGCCCTTCAGGAATGACTGGTCGAAATAGAGGTCTCCGGCCGTACACTGGATCGGCTCGACCAGGACCGCGGCCACATTGTCGCGCCCGGCCCCTCCCAGGATCGTCCGCACCTGCTCCAGCACGCGGGCTGTCAGCCTGCTCTCCATGACCGGCACGCCGTCTTCGAAGCGGATCACCGGATTCTCCAACGGCTCCCAGTACGCGCCCGGCAGCCCTTCCAGTCGCTGCCGCACACTGCCGAACCGATCGGTGACGATGCCGCCGTAGCTATTAATGCCGTGGAAGCTCTCGCGAAAGTTCACCACCCGGGACTGCGCTGCCCGCCGGTAGTCGATGGCTGCCTTGATCGCCGCCTCGATGGCCAGCGCCCCTGTGCACGCGAAATGGAAATACTTGAACGGCGCCATCGAGGGATGACCGCTGAAGGCGGCAAGGAATTTCTCCGCCGCCGGCGTGGCCATCTCACAGTTCGCGACCTTGACCGCGGCCGCTTCGAGCATCTCTTCTCGGAACCGCTCCTCGGCGAAGATCGGATGGTTGTAGCCCAGCGGCAGCGACGAGTACATGCCGAAGAGATCGAGCAGCCACTCGTCCCGCCGAAGATCGTACAGATACGATCCCTTGCTGCGGCCGGGATCCATCAGGATGCCGAACATGCTCGTTCGATGCATCAGCGGGCCCTGATCGCCCCTGACTTTTGGCCGAGCAAGAGTACCCCGTGATGCAACGTTGTGCTGTCCATGACGTAATCATGGAAGCCCGCGCGCCGCACCGCGCGATCGATCCATTGTCTGGAAAGCGAGGTGAAATACATTCCACGGCAGAACCCCATCTCCCGACACGGGAGGTGGACGATGAAACTCCCGCCGGGCGCCAGGACGCGGAAGATCTCTGTCAGGTAGCGCCTGATGGCGCGACGAGGAATTCGCATGAGCGTATCCATCGTGAAGACCAGATCAATGCTGTGGCCGGCGATGCCCCTCAGCTCGTCGCCACGGGTCTTGTAGAACTCCAGGTTCACCCGGTCACCGACCCTCTTCTTCAGAAAGTCGAATGACGCCTCGAAGAGGTCAACGCAGATCACCAGACGGGCCTGACTCATGTGCTGGGTCCACTTTCCGCTGTAACTGCCGATCTCGAGCACGCGGCTGCTCGGAGTGATCTCCTCCTGCAGGAGCTTCAGCACCCGCGCGTAGTCGCCCAGCCGGTCGCTCGCGCAGCCGGGCGTGCCCCAGCGGAGCTCCTGCGCGGAGACCGCATATGGGTCATCCAGTGCGAGCTGCCTCTCCCAGTGCCGCCGCTGCCAGCCGATCTGATTCCGAACCAGCCGTTTCCGCAGGAGTCGAACAGCCCGGATCTGGGCCACGGTCCACCGGGCCAGCGACGACAGCAACGGAGTGCGCAGGATGAAGCCCCTAACTGCCAGCGCGTGCCTCATGCCGCGGCCTCGGCCCCGCCGGGTCTCCGAATGGATCGCCGCGCCATTCTCATGCGTCCGGCCTCATGTGTCGGGATAGATGTGGGCGACGTCGTCGCGGCTGACCGCCATTCGGATCGCCCGTGAACCGCCCATTGCAGTGACCTTGTGGAGCCTGCCGCGCTGGATAAACACCACATCCCCCTCGCGCACCAGAGACTCCTTGCCATCGACCTCGTACTCCCACTCCCCCTCAAGAATCAGCCACCACTCGTCCCAGTCGCTGTGATAGTGGCGGCGGTTCCCCTCGCCCGGCATCTGGCTGATCAGGGTGACGCAGTTGCTTGGGGAGTTGATGATCCGCCTGCTCCAGGACCGGGTCATGGGGGCGCCTGCCAGGAGGTCCGGCAGGTGGAGAAGCTCGTGGTTCACGTCCTCCAGGTCGATGTCGTCAACTCCGTCGCGCCTGAGGATGCCGGCCACCTCGACCTCGGCATGCTCCGCCCTCGACGCCTCGTCGTCCCAGTACCGCGGCGGGCCCGGCACCCGTTTGTTCCGTTCCAGCAGAAGCTCGGCAATCGCGAAGTCCTCGTCGTTGTCGATGTCGAGCGTGGCGTCGTCCTTGAGCACGCAGAATCCGGTGCGGCCGTCGCCGCCGTAGACCGCGCACCCGCGCTCCTTCATGTTTCTGCGGAAGGGCTCGGTCCGCCACGCCAGGATCCCGTTGCAGAAGGCGTAGATCGGCTCAAGGAGCTGCGACGGCGGCATCTGGCCGAGCGGCTCCCAGTTCACCGGCTGCCCGCGGAACACTCCCTCGATCCGGATCTCCTTCACGGCCAGCACTGTGTCATGCCCTTCATCCTCGAACATTCCCTTGGTCCGGCGCAGATCTGCGACCGTGACGAACGGCGACGTGGGGTTGATCTGGACAAGCACGTCGCACGGCACGGACTCCATGAAGTCGAGCGCGAACTGGTCGTTGGTGGTCTCGTCACTCGCCAGATGGGCCGGGCGCTTGTAGAACTTCGCGCCATAGCGCTCGGCGACCATCCTGAACACGTCGGCTTCGGAGTTCACGTAGACCTCGTCGAACTGCCCCGAGCCGATCGCTGTTTCGATGGCGTGGGCGATCAGCGGCTTGTCGCCCAGCATCCGGAGGTTCTTTTTCTTCACCCGCTTGCTGCCGAGCCGCGCCGGGATCATCGCGACGTACCGATTCATTCCCGCTCTCCTCTGCCGGCGTCCGGCGTCCCAGCCAGCCACGCATCGTCGATGACGCGTCCGAGCAAGAAATGTTTCCGGTCCGGGTACCACAGAATTCGTCGCCCCCCCACTTCCGTGAGGCTGGCGTACATCGACAGCCAGATCCTCCACTCGGAGCCGACGGCCACCCCCTGACTGTCGAAGAGCAGCCGCGGCGGCCCAAACCAGATCGGCTGATCGGCGCCGGCCTGAAATGCGCCCACCGTGACGAACAGAGGACGGCGCGCGTTCGCCGTGTCCCAGGGGCCACGCGCGCCATAGGCGAAGCCATCGTGATTGTGGAACAACAGCAGGAAGCGGCCGTCCGCCAGCGCATAGAGCGGGCACGGCGACTTCGGGTGCAACACCTCCTCCCCGCCGTCCCGATACCGCAGCAGTTGCGGCGTCCGCCACGTGAGACCATGGTCTTGCGATATCGTCAACCAGACCCGTCCCGTCAGTGTCCGCATAACGGAGAAGAGAGTGCCGTCAGGCAGGAGCGCGAGGCTGGGCTCCTCACAGAGGCTGTAGCCTCGCGAGCGCTCGGGCTCGAGTGGGCACGGCACCCGGATCGCTCCCTCCTGCTCGGGCAGCCACGTAATCTCGATGTCGTGAGGATCGGGTCCCTCGTCAATGTTGTCGAACCGCATCAGCTCGCACGAGGAGTCGAAGTGATAACCATCTTTCGGCCTGGGGAAGACCTGGAAGCTGCTCCAGCGGGTGAAGCCCACGATTTGGCGTCCGCGGCCATCCCGGATGGGTTTCTGCCAGACGATGCAGCGTGGCGACACCGCTGGGTCGGGATGATCGAAGCGGGTCCGCCGGTATGGGATCTCCAGGCCGCCCTGGCACCACTTGATTCCGTCGTCATCCGAGTAGGCGCAGCGGAGCGGTCCGGAGTAGTAGGCCCCGCCATCAGCGATCCCAAGGTTCTTGTTGTAGAAGCAGTAGATCCGGCCCGAGCGGCTGACGACCGGGAAGCCAAAGCAGGAGAGGAGCCCGGGCGGATCGTCGGCGCCTGGCAGATGCTGAGGCTCGGACCAGGACTCGCCACCATCCTCGCTCCGCGAGAAGACGACGCGCAGATCACGGGCCCCCTCGAACGATCCTTGCGTCCAGACCGCCAGGAGCGCTTCACCTGGCGTCCTCGTCACCAGGAAGTGGTCGTTGTAGCTGTCGTTGTCGCAAGGCCGCTGCGGAAGATGGACGGCAAGGTCCGGACACGTGCGTCTCCAATCAGCGGTGTAACACTGCTGCCGAATGTCTGGCGCCATGACTCCTGTCCGGTCAGGCCAGAACGGCCGTGCGGGCCTCCAGCATACGGGCGGGATTGCCAACCACGGTCGCGTCGGCCCGAACGTCGCGCACCACAACAGCTCCTGCGCCGACCACCGCGCGCTCGCCGATAGAGAGTGATTGAAGAATCGCGGCGCCGGCGCCGACGTGGGCGGAGGCCCCGACTCGGACCCCACCTGCCAGCCGGGCGCCCGTCGCGATGTGGGCATGGTCCCCGACGACGCAGTCGTGCTCGAGGATCGCTCCGGTATTGACGATGACGTTGACGCCCAGTCTGGCGCCGGCATTGACGACTGCGAGCGGCAGCAACACACTGCCGGGCCCGATGAGCGC
>Ga0209342_10007198_pt1 | contig 11204 bp, 8 predicted proteins | sample RifCSP16_2_FD_184023 | JGI IMG/M metagenome (GOLD analysis project Ga0209342, IMG submission 184023) | Soil microbial communities from Rifle, Colorado - Rifle CSP2_sed 16_2 (SPAdes) (version 2) | ecosystem: Environmental > Terrestrial > Deep subsurface > Rock core/Sediment | place: Rifle... | reverse complement strand
CGTCCGGCTGCCCGAGCGTGGTCGCTCCGCATAAAACGGTCGGATCGCGTCCGGACTCAACCAGAATCCACGCGGCCATCGCCGTGGTGGTCGATTTGCCGTGGGTGCCCGCGACGGCCAGACCGTGCGCGCCCTCCATCAATTGGCCGACCACGTCGAAATAGCTCAACGTGGGAATGCCCAACGCCCGCGCGGCGAGCAACTCGGGATTGTCGCGGTTGATGGCGTCGCTGTGGACCACCACATCAACGTCCGCCGGCACGTGGTCCGCGCGATGAGGACCGATCCAGAGTCGCGTATCTCCGGGCAGCGCGCCGGCCAGCCCATCCGCCGCCGCGTCCGAGCCGCTGACTCGCCACCCGCGCTCGACGAGCACCCGAGCCAGCGCCCGCATCCCCGACCCGCCGATGCCGACCAGATGGGCGTGCCCGGGCCGGGCCCAAACCGTACTCGTCGCGCTTTGCGTGACGATTGCCTCGACGGCCGATCTCGTTGCCTGCCAACCGACCGCCATGTCGGGGCTCCAGTGGGGGGTTTTGTCCAGTGACCTCGGGGTTGGAGGGATCATACGCCCGGCTCCGCGGCCGGTCAAGGCGGAGGTGAATGGTGGACGGCAATCATCGTGTGGAATGTGGGTATCCGCGACGAGTCGAGACGCCATGTCCAGCGTTTTCCGGCGGATTGGCGCGAAATTCATAAACCGATAGAATTCATGTGGTTGTGTCAAACGAAGTCAGCCACGAGGAAAGGATGTCATGGCGGTCAACCTCGACAAACCTCAGCGATGGAAGCAAGACACGCAGGCGTCGGTTGATCACTACAACAAGTGGTTCATGCGTTTCGCGCCGAGGGCGTTTCGCGAGACCCGACTTGACGTCACCAAAAGGGTAGAAGAGGCGATCATTGCGAGCAACGATCTCCGTGCGCTTTCGCCCGCCCTGCTGTCCGCGCATCCTGATGTCTTATCCACGTTTCGGATGTCCTGTTGTCCGCCTCTTGCGGTGGACCGGCTCGTTGGCCTGGCGGACACCAAGAAGAGCTTGATCCAAAGCATGGAAGCGGGAAGGCTGTCCGGGAAAATGTCGAGCGAGGCCTTGGGTGGCCACCTGAAGAGGGTGGTCAAGGTGCTTCATAGGCTACTCGATGTGGATATTTTCGTCTGGATTCCCGAACATCGAGCGCCTACCGCGGAGGAGAGACGCAGGGCGTCAACGATTGTCGCGGACAGGCTGACCGGAGCGGTTGCCGATCCAATTATCCGAAACGCACAAGAGAGACGTCAACTCAGCGCCATAGCGGCCTACTTGAAGAAGAAAGGCTACGTGAGGAAGGCACACCCACCTGGCGCGCCGCTCGAAACCATGTCGCCCGGAACGTTCGCGTTTCACTATTCGGTGGCCACGGGGAGCGAGGGCCATAAAGTGAGCGTGTCGGTTGACGTGCTGATTCAGCCCCGGCGGTTGCGGCCGAACCGGCTTCCAATCATGGTGGAAGCCAAATCAGCGGGCGACTTCACCAATACGAACAAAAGGAGAAAAGAGGAAGCGAAGAAGATGCAGCAACTGAAGGCCACCTTCGGAATGGATGTCTGCTACCTCGTTTTTCTTTGCGGATATTTCGATGGTGGATACTTGGGCTACGAGGCCGCGGACGGCATTGACTGGGTTTGGGAGCATCGGATCGCGGATTTTGCACTTCTGGGAATTTAACGCATGACCGCCGTACTCCGAGCCGAGGCATCACGGTTGGTTGAGCAGAAGCGACTTGACCTGCTGAAGGATGCGAAAGAACGCAATAAGTGGGGACAATTTGCCACTCCGCCCGCCTTGTCGCTGGACATAGCGCGATACGTCTGGAACACGGTTCGACGGCGCAAGGGCGGTTTCCGTTTTCTGGATCCAGCCCTCGGCACGGGGTCGTTCTTCAGCGCCTTTCTCCAGACCTTTCCGAAAGACCGGATAGAAGCCGCCACGGGGATCGAGCTGGACGAGCCGTTTGCCGAAGCGGCAATGGCACTTTGGCGGTCGCAAGGCCTCCGGGTCATTACGGGGGACTTTGCTCGACAGAAGCCGGAGTCCACCTACAACGTGATACTGACGAACCCGCCCTATGTTCGCCATCATCATCTAACGGTCGACGACAAACAGCGCCTGGGTAATTTGGCCGAGCAAGCCACGGGGATACGACTGAACGGTCTCGCGGGGCTCTATTGCTACTTCCTGCTTATCGCTCACGCTTGGCTCGCCGAAAACGGTTTGTCAGTCTGGCTCGTGCCCTCCGAATTCATGGAGGTAAACTACGGCGAAGGGGTCAAGAGGTATCTCACGGAACGGGTTTCTCTGCGTCACATCCACCGGTTCTGCCCCTCTGATGTCCAGTTTGATGATGCCCTGGTGTCTTCCGTCGTTGTGGTCTTCGAGAAGAGCGAGCCGAAGGCTAACCATGAAGTCGTGTTCTCGTTTGGCGGAACACTTACGAAGCCGGCATCCAGTGAGTCGTTTGCCCTGGATGACGTGCGAACCATGAAGAAATGGACGTCCTTCACGGGAGGACACGGTCGCGGACCTGGCGGCCTGAGGAAAAGTGTAGCGCACACCGTGACGTTGGGTGATCTCTTTGCCATTAAGCGGGGACTTGCGACGGGAAACAATGATTTCTTCATTGTGCCTAGAGGCAAGGTGGAGGAATTCGGGATTCCCGGCGAGTATGTTCGTCCCATACTCCCCAGTCCGAGATTCCTTCAGCAAGAGATTATTGAGGCGGAGGCCGATGGTTGGCCGGCGATTGATCGTCAGTTGGCTCTTATTGACTGCGCATTGAGCGAAGAGGAGATTTCTCGGAAGTGGCCACGCTTTGCCCAATATCTGAGAGCGGGAAAGGAGCAAGGCGTTCACCGAGGGTACTTGGCAAGTCGACGCTTCCCGTGGTACTCTCAAGAGAAACGGGAACCATCGCCTTTTGTCTGCACCTACATGGGGCGCTCGCTGGAAAGACCGTTTCGGTTCATGCTGAATCGCTCAAAAGCGACTGCCGCCAATGTTTACCATCTTCTCTATCCGAAGCGTCACGTCGTTCACGCCGTGACGGAGCGGATGGAGGAGGTGTTCGACGCTTTGCGGACGATTCAACCGGAAGACTTCTTTAGCCAAGGACGGGTCTACGGCGGTGGGTTGTATAAGATGGAACCCGCCGAAATGATGCGGCTGCCGGCCGACAATCTGATCGAGGTTCTCGGCACGAAGCTGGAGAGGCAAATGAGCCTCCTCTAGCAGGGCCGGCACGACTAATCCGAGAGCGCCAACGCGTCTCTCGGTTGACTCAACTCACCCTGTCTGTCGTGCCGAATGCGTTGGTCACTGAGCCGTCCCTTGGCATGCCTTGGTCCTTTTCTCTTTCCGCGATTCCAAACGCCATGATCGGCATCCCCGGGAAGGCCGCCGACGAGTCGGTGTGGCCCAGCACCAGCGCGTCGTCCAGCGCCGTGACGGTTTCCATGTGCCGGCCGAAGGCGTTGACGATCTTGGCCAGCGGCTGGCCCTTGCGGACCACGTCGCCCGGCCGGGCCAAAAAGCGAATCATGCCCGTCCGCGGGAGCCGTAGGGCTTGTCGGAATAGCGGAGCAAACGTCCGTTGCCGTACGCCTCGGGCAACACGTAGCGGAACGGCGCGGCCAAGGGCTCGATCATTTCCAACCGGGCCAGAATGTTCCAGATCGCCGCCACGCCGTAGGCGACGCTCGTTTCGCTCACGACACGGGCCTTGCCCAATTCAAGCGTCAACGCCGGAATGTCGTGCATCAGCAGACTGAACGACAGCGACCGGTTCAGTTCTTCGGTGTCGACGATCATGCAGAATCCGGCTTCGCGGCCCGCCCAAACCGCGCGGTCATAGGCCGTGGCGTGGGCAGGGCCGGGGACGCGGTCCAAGAGCACGTTGGGGATCGACTCGATCCAGTCGTTGTGCAGGTCGACGACGATCGTCGGCCGCGTCTCGACGATCGCCGTGAAGATGCGATCCGCGATCCGCTCGCCGAGCGATCCGACCGGATTGCCGGGAAACGAACGGTTGAGATCCTCGCGGCTGATGCTGATGTTGCGCGTGCCCATCTCGAATCCCATCGGATTCATCAGCGGGAAGGCGTGGACCGCGCCGCGCAACAGCCGCCGGCGGATGCCGCGAAACACCTCCTGCACGATGGCCATCCCGCTCACTTCGTCGCCGTGCCCACAGGCGGTGAGCCAGACGACGGGACCGTCCTCGGCGGCCACCGCCGACATCAACGGCAAGCGGCGCCGCGACAGATCGGATCCGGTGAGGATTTTCAGAAGCGAGTAGTGGAGCTTGACCCGCGGCCGACCGGTTTTTCCGTCCTGCTTTGCCATGACGATGCCTGGGCTTCCACGGGGGTGGCGAGAGACACGGAAAAACCGACGGGGCAAAGTTTTCGGCGCGAGAAGCGTGTGCCGAAAGCGTTCATTTTACCGAGAACATAAGCTCGATACGGATGGATTCCGCCGGTGGACGCCGCAATTCTTCACTAGTTTGATGTTACTTCCCGACCACGGCGGGGTCAAGGCGAACGTCCGGTGGCCGAGCGGTCGTCCGCGTGGTATATACTGACGGGCATTGGAGTTCCTGCAATCCGCGGTTTTGAGGTTTTTCTTGCGTCGGCGCGGCGACCGTGGTCCTTTCCATAAGGAGAACACGTTATGAAACGTTGTCTGGTCTGGTTGGCTATATTGTTCTGTTTGTGCGTGGTGGTCGCGGTTCCTTCGACGGCGCGGGCCGACACGGGACGAATCGTCATCGTGGACGTCATCGACACCTATCCGTGGCCGCCGCTGCCGCCTCCGCCGCCGCCGTACTACAACTGGCAGAATTCGCAGATCAACTCGGGCAACACCAATATCAACTCGCCGAACACCAACGTCAACTCGGGCAACACGACCAACAATAATTTGTTGAGCCAGAACACGGGCACCCAGATCACGATCAACGGCAACTCGATGCCGACGCCAACCCAATTCGTCGCGGCGGGCAAGGGATTCAACTTCAACGAGCCGCGCCAGAACGGCGTGATCGCCTGGAACGGAAAAGAGGAGATTCTGATTCTTTCGACCGACGAGAACAGCACCGTGGCCGGCGGGGGCGCAGCGCTGAGCGTGTTGCCGCTGCCGGGCAAACCGGTTTCGATTATGCCCGCCTCGACCAAAGCGTTCGAGGACGCGGTGGCCATGATCCAACGGAAGCTCAGCACGGTGGCCAAGGGCCAGGTGATGCTCGAAGCCAAGATCGGCACGCACAATATCTTTGTCTGGAAACTCGATAGCCCGGATGATTTCGCCAAGCAGGTGCGGGCTTACATCAAAGAGAAGTACGCGGGCAAGGCCGACGCGATGGTGACCGAGGACGCGGAGAAAGTGATCAAGCAATACTTCGCCGAAGGGTTCCGCTACTTTGCCTTCGACTTGTCGTTCATGACCGAGAAGCCCGAGACGAAAGTGGCCATTGCCTATCGTTTCGAGTCGCCCTACGTCTACTATCCGCTGGTCGTCAGCCGGATCGGCGGGACAGGCACGACCCGCGTGACGCTGGCCGTCTTCACGCCGGGGCTGTTGCACAACTTCAAGGGCCTGCGCCACGAGGAGGTCAAGGTTTTCGGCGACAAATCGGTCGAAGTAACCGCGGCCGACCTCGAGCCGATCGACGCGGAACTCGCCAAGCTGATGGGGTCGAGCCCGTTCGTGGGTCGGATTTTCACGATCACGGGCGAATTGAACAAATTCGACGGCGACCTGATGGCCTGGTAGTCGTTTGTATTCGTCACGCTCCGAGATTGTGATTTTTTGATTCAACACAGTCGGAACCACAAAATGTAGGGTGGGCACCGCCCACCAAAACACAGCATCTTGTGGTGGGCGGTGCCCACCCTACAAAAATTCACAGCCTCTCCGCGTGACGCCGCGAAACATAATCAATCAAATCCGAGCCGCGACCGTGAGGGAACGGTTGCGGCTCGGATAATTTGCGAAGGATAGTGACACTCTCATTCACATTCGGGAGTATTGCCATGAGACGCATCGTGTTGCATTGGACAGCCGCCGTTCTAGTCTGCTTGACTTGCGCGGCGGCCCATGCCCAGCAGATCTACGTTCTGGCGGTCGGCGACACGTCGGAGAAAGGCAGCATTTCGTTTTCGACCGGGCCCGACTTGCAGTACGTGTTCGACGCCTTCTATGCAAACGTGCCGGCCGGGCGGTGGGTGATGTACAACTTTCCCTTGGACGACGCGCCCGGCGGCGAGATGCACGCGCCCTGGGAAGGGCCCGACGTGCGCGGGGATCTCGTGGACATGAAGGACAAGATTCTCACGGCCATCGACCGGTGCCCCGCCGGGCCGAATGACACGATCGTGGTTTTTTACACGGGCCACGGCGCGGCCGACGAGGTGGGGCATTTCCTGGTGATGCCCGACGGCGAAACGCGGCTGCACCGCAAGACGATTCTCGAGCGGATGGCGAAGAAACAGCCGCGTCTGGCCGTGCTGATCACCGATGCGTGCAATCTGAGCGTGCCGTCGGGCTTGGGGCCGGCGCCGGCGGCGCACATGATTCCGCCCGAGCGGATCTCGCCGCTGTTCGAGTCGTTGTTCATTCGCTCGCGCGGCGTGGTCGATATCAACTCGGCGAGCGAGGGCGAAGTGTCCATCGGGGCGATCGGCGGCGGACTGTTGACGCTGTCGCTGGCCTACATGGGCAATCAGCCGGATTTCAAGGCCTACGAAGGTTTCGTCCGGCCGCAACTCCCCGACGACGAGCCGCCCAGCCAGGCGAAAATTCCGTCGATCGATCACATGCGGGCGATGGCCGAGTTCTACGGCGGCTACACCGAGCACGGGATGCACGGCAACTTCAGCCCGGACAAACCTCCGTTTGGAATTTTGTTCGAATATCACGAGCAAAGCCTGAGTTGGGAGGCGGTGGCCAAGCTCTTGAAGACGAAGATCGGCGTTCTTTTCGACGCCGTCGCGCCGCAGGGCTGGGACACGGGCGCCGGCAAGCAAACGACCCAAACGCCGCGTTTTTATAGTCTCGCGCAAACGCCCGGCGGACTAGCGGACCCGGCACCGATCAATCGTCCCTCCACGTCGTCGGCTCCGTCCGGCCCGGCGCAGCCGGTTCCGGTCGAGCAAGCCGAGCGTCGCTGGAGCCGGCCCGCGTATCGTCCGGAGGTGGGCGACCGGATTCTGGAGATCAACGGCCGCGCGGTCCGCAACTTCAACGACTACCATCAGGCCGTCAAGAGTTCGCCGCCGGTGATGACGTTCGTGCTCTGGGAAGCGCGGACCGGCAAGAAGTTCCTGTTTCGCACGCAACTCAACCCGCCGGGGGCCGACAGTCGTTTCGGCGTGGGCGGCGAGAACGCGCCCGGCGGCGGCGTCCGCGTGTCGTTCGTCATGCAAGGCTACCCCGGCACGCGATGCCAACTCGCCGAGTAACGGGCGGTTTTCACCACGGAGAAAAAAGGAACCACGGATGAACACAGATAAGAAGTAGGTCAAGCTGTGCCTGACATCATTTCTAAATTTCTTTCTTATCTGTGTTTATCTGTGTTCATCCGTGGTTTCAAAAAGAGTCTCCGTGTCCTCCGTGGTGAAACTTCGGCGAGCTAACGGCTGGTGGGAAGCAGGGGTTGACGGGGGCGGCGGGGGCGAACGGCGCGGAGGCCGGCAAGCGGCTCGGGGCCTTCGGGCCGCGCGGGACGGAAGGCGTCGAGCGTGGGAAGAGTCGCCAAGCTTGGCGCTCGGCCGGCGAGGCGTTCGATGATCCGGGCCACCTCGGTTGTCGCGTTGGGGCGAGCGAGGGTCTGCATCATGCGAGAAATCTGCTCGCGCCGCGGACGATCCTTTAACAAGCCGACCATCGCCTCGGCCAGGGCCTCGTCGAGCCGGCCGGTCAACTCACGCTGGTCGATCAGCACGCAGCCGCCGGCCGAGCGGAACAACTCCGCGTTGCGGCGCTGGTGGTCGTTGGCGGCGTGGGGATAGGGGAGCAAGATGGTCGGCACGCCCGCCGCGGCCAGTTCGGCCAGCGCGGACCCGCCGGCGCGGCTCACCGCAAGGCCGGTCCAGCCGAGCATTCGCGGCATGTCGACGATGAAGGGGACGACCTCGGCTTCGAGGCCAAGCTTTTTGTAGAGCCGCTCGGTCGCCTCGACGCCGTGGGGGCCGGCCTGGTGGACGATCTCGCCGCCGTCGAGGTGTTGACGCACCTTGTACAGCGCGCGGGGCACGCTTTCGTTGAGCGACACGGCCCCGCCGCTTCCCCCGAGCACGAGCAACCGGCGGCGCTGCGTGGGCGGCGAGGCGTCGGCGAAGCCGGGGCGGATCGGCGTGCCGGTCACGCGGACTTCGCCCTGGCATCGCAGCCGCTGGGCCGTTTCAGCGAAGGCGACGCACGCGACGTCGGCCGATCGGGCCAGCCAGCGGTTGACCCGGCCGGGAATGGTGTTTTGTTCCAAGAGGACGAGCTTCGCGCTGGCCGCGCGCGCGGCGCGGCCCATCGGCGCGCTGGCGTAGCCGCCGAGTCCCACGACGACCGCGGCGGGATGATGCGCGAGAAAACGCCGCGCGGCGCGATAGCCGGCCAGGTTGTCCAATAAAAAGCCGGGAAAATGCCAAAGGCGTTTCGGCGCCGGGCGGCACGGAAGGATGACGTAGTCGTAGCCGGCCGCCGTGACCCATTCACGTTCGATCGGACTGCCGCAGCCGATGAACGTCACCGCGACGTCGTTCCAACGGCGGCGCAGCTCGGCGGCCACCGCCAGGCCGGGAAACAAATGTCCGCCGGTTCCCCCCCCGGCAAAAATCACGTGGGGCGGTTTGTCGTTGCGCGGAATCGAGTTTTCGTGAAGGGTGGTAATCATGGTTTTCCGTTAGACACGGTTGAGTGCGAGAAAGTTCTCTACGCCCGACCGCGTGATGGAGTTCGACGGTAGGGTGGGCATCGCCCACCGAAAGGTGATAAAATGACGAACAGGGATAATTGGTGGTGGGCGATGCCCACCCTACAGAATTCCCGAAACCTCTATTTTCTCGTGGCGGGTGACGCCGTGGCGGCGTCCGTCACGTATTCGCACGGTTTGACGGGATATTGACCGGTGAAGGGGCGGGATTCCGTTTTTGCCCCATCCCCCCCCACGGATCGTTCGACCGCAACGGCTACCCCGCCGGCGGTTTGTTCGCGGATGTTGACCTTCAGACAAGCGAGTCCCAGGATAGCACAAACGGCCGACGCAATCCAGAACCGCACGACGATTTTTCCTTCGGCCTGGCCCTGGAATTGGAAGTGGTGGTGCAGCGGAGCGCAGAGAAACACACGACGGCGACGCCATTTATACGCGGCAACTTGGACGAGAACGCTGGCCGCTTCGACCACGAATACGCCGCCGACCAAAAGCAGCAGGATTTCTTGCCGCGCCGCCAGCGCGATCAGCCCGAGCAATCCGCCCAAGGGCAACGAGCCCGTGTCGCCCATGAAAACGGCCGCCGGGTGGCAGTTGAACCAGAGAAACCCCAGCACGCCGCCGGCGATCGCCGCGCCGAGCACGGCCATTTCGCCGGCGCCGGGCACGCGGGGGACGTTGAGATATTGGGCCAACTCGGCGTGTCCGGCCGCATAGGCCGCGGCGGCCATTGCGCCGACGGCCATCACGAGACAACCGCCGGCCAGTCCGTCGAGCCCGTCGGCCAGATTCACGGCGTTCGACGCACCGACGATCACCACGACGGCCAGCGGCACGAATGCCCAGCCGAGCGGCACGCTCGCGTCGGCCAGCGGAATCCACAGGGTCAACTCGCCGGAGCGGTGCAACTCGCGAGCGACGTCGACGTGGAAGTGATAAAGCCACGCGGCGGCGACCGCGGCCACGGCGAGCTGGCCGAGCAGTTTTGCCCGGGCCGAGATGCCGTTGGAGTTGCCCCGCAGTTTGATGAAATCATCGACCGCGCCGACCAGGCCGAGACCCACCGTAACGAACAGGGCCGTTTGGACCAGCGGATTGCTCAGGTCGGCTAGCAGGGCCAGGGCTGCGAGCACTCCGGCGACGAGGAACAGGCCGCCCATGGTGGGCGTGGCGTGTTTGGCCTGGTGCAACTGCTCCAACTGGGGCGAGGCGCTTCGATTGGGTTCACGGAAGCGGCGGCGCAACCAGGCGATCATCCGCGGGCCCAGCGCCAACGCGAGCGCAAAGGCCACGCCGGCCGCCACGGCGGCGCGAAACGTGATCTTTTCGACGGCGGCCAAGTGGGCCGAGTCGAGGGTATCCGACAGACAACGCAATAACCAGAGGAGCATGAGCAAGGCCCGAGAGGAGAATATCCCTGAGCTGCCGGAGCGGCGCGTGCGCGCCGCCCCGGCGCTCAGTCAAAGATCCCGTCGTGAAGCACTCGCCGGCGCGGTTGACCCAGTAACCGCGAGGTCCGACAAGGTAATGCTCCGACCCAGGAGGGAGGGCCGCGCCGAAGTTCCCGCAAACCCGGCACGAACGACGGAACCTAACCATTGGTTTTTGAAGTGGGTTCTTTGGTTTCCTTTGAGTATTCGTGTTACGCGCTTCGCCGCCGCGGATAGCTGCGAAACGCCTCGATCACACGCTCCATGTTCATGCTTCGCGAGCCTTTCACGAGCACGACGTCGCCGGGCAGAATCGCCTGGCCCAGGTAAGGCAATGCCTCGTCCAGCGTCGCGCAAGGGACGGCTCGGTTGGGCGACATGCCGGCCGCCCGCGCGCCGTCGGCCACGGCCCGGGCGTGTTCGCCGCAGGCGATCAACAGGTCGGCGCCGCAGACGTTGACCACTTCGCCGCCGAAGCGGAAGTGGTGCATGCCGGCCGCTTCGCCCAGTTCGGCCATATCGCCGCAGACGATAATTCGCCTGCCGGGCGTGTCAAAATCGCGCAGCAGTTCCAGCGCGGCCCGCATCGACGCGGGATTGGCATTGTAGGCGTCGTTGATCACGGTAGCTCCGCGCAGCTCGGTCACTTCGCACCGCATGGGCAGGGGGTGGAAATCGGCCAGGGCCTCGGCCATTTCGGCCAGTTCCATTCCCATCAGCCGCCCGACGGCCACCGCCGCCAGAGCCGCGCTCAGGTGGTGGCGGCCCCAGACGGGCACGCGGAATTGACAGCCTTCCACGCGGAATTCG
>Ga0209342_10007196_pt1 | contig 11205 bp, 7 predicted proteins | sample RifCSP16_2_FD_184023 | JGI IMG/M metagenome (GOLD analysis project Ga0209342, IMG submission 184023) | Soil microbial communities from Rifle, Colorado - Rifle CSP2_sed 16_2 (SPAdes) (version 2) | ecosystem: Environmental > Terrestrial > Deep subsurface > Rock core/Sediment | place: Rifle... | reverse complement strand
GAGGCGGAGACCGCGCGCGGAGAGATGGAGAAGGCGCGCGGCGAGGCAGGTGCAGCGCGTGCGGAGGCAGAGACAGCGCGCGGGGAGATGGAGCAGGCGCGCGGCGAGGCAGGCGCGGCGCGAGCGGAGGCAGAGACCGCGCGCGGGGAGATGGAGAAGGCGCGCGGCGAGGCAACGGCAGCGCGTGCGAAAGCAGAATCGGCCCGGGCTCGCGTCGACGAGGTGGAGTCGGAGAACGCCGCGGCGCGCTCCGCCGCGGACCTGGCGCTCGAGCGCGCCCGCGAAATGGAGGCCAGCAGATCCGAGCTGGAGCGCGATGTCGCCGCGGCGCGCTCCGCCCTGGACGAGGCGCGGGAGGCCCTCATCGCGGGCCGGGCACGCGCCGAAGAGGACGAGCGCGAGATCATGTACACGCGTCGTGAGATTCAGGCGCGCGCTGCCGAGGTGCTCGGCGCACGAGAGGCGCTGGCGCATGGTCTCGACGCCGCCGAGCGCGAGCGGTCGCGGCTCGAGGAGCGCCTGTGCGAGGCGGCGCGCGAGGTTCACGATCTCAGGGTGGAGCGCGAGGCGGCGCGCGGCGAGGCAGAGCGCACGCGCGCTCGCGCTGACGAGACGGAGCGCCGGGCTGCAGCGGAGACGGCCCGGGCAAGCGGCCTGTCTTCCGATCTCGAGCTGCTGCGATCCCGGGCCGACGGGATCGCCGCCGAGGCGGCTCAACTCGACGCGCGTGCCCTGGCTGCCGAGGCGAGCAACGCGACGCTCGAGCGTGAGCTCGCAGCGGCGGAGAGCCGAGCTGGCGCCGAGCTCCAGCGCGTGAGCACGCTCCGCGAGGAGAACGAGGATCTCCGCGGTCGTCTCCACGGCGCGGAAGCCGTGGTCCTGGAGGAGCGGCACCGGGCAGACGACGCGCAGGCGGTCCTCGCGGCGGAGCGGGTGCGAGGCGACGAGGCCGTGGCAGAGGCTCAGCGCCAGGGTGATCGCGCCGCGGGCCTCGAGCCGCGCCTGGGCGAGGTGACGGGCCAGCTCGCAGACGCGACGGCGCGTCGCGCGTCGGCCGAGGCCCGGATCCGAGAGGCCGAGGAGCGCGCGAGAGGGTTCGAGGAGCGCGCCACGGAGGCCGCCTCCACCGTGAAGCGGGCCCACGCCGAGGCGGACATGCTGGCGGACCGGCTGAAGGAGGTGAGCGCACGCGTCGAGCGAGAGACGCAGCGAGCGGACGACGCCGAGCGCAAGACGACCGCGGCCGGAGCGGCCCGGGCAGAGGAGAGCGCGGCCGCGGCCAGGCTGCGGAACGAGCTGGCGGCTGCGCGCGTGGGGCTCGCGACACGCATCGGGGACGTGGAGCAGGACCGCGAGCGGCTCCGCGACGAGGTGGCGCGTTGGAAGCGCGAGGCAGACACCATCCGCGCGGAGGTGCACGCCGCGCGCGCGGAGGCGGAGGCCGCGCGTGCGGAGGCGGCCGGCCAGCGCGAGGGCGTCGGCGAGGAGCGCGGTCGGCTCGAGGCGGCGCGGCGCGAGCTCGAGGCCGCGCAGAGGGAGGCCGCCGACGCCCGGGCCGCTGCGGCAGCGGCTCGCGAGGAGGCGGAGCGTCGACGGAGCAGCGCGGAGAACGCGGAGGCGCAGGCGGCGGCGCTCGAGGCGGAGCTGCAGGCCGTGCGCTGGGAGAAGGAGGAGCTCGAGGCCCGCCTGAGCTCGGCCCAGGCTTCGGGTCAGGCGCCCTCGGCGGGCGAGGTGGGGCGCCTGCGCGAGGATCTCGCGGCGCGCGCCGGGGAGGCGGCGGAGCTGAGGCGCGAGGTGGAGGGGCGCGCCGAAGAGGTGCGCAGGCTCCAGCTCCAGATGGCCGAGCTCGAGGCGAGGGAGGCGCCTGCGGGGAGCGCAGAGGCTAGGACCAAGGAGGCCGAGGCCAGGCTCGCGGAAGCGATCAGGCGGCTGGCCGACGCCGAGGTGGTCGCTATCGCCTCGCGAGCTGAACCGGGGGCGCCTGGCGTCGAGCTGGCCGCTCGCCTGCAGGCGCTCGCGCAGGAGCGCGACGAGCTGCAGTCGACCGTGCGCGAGCGCGACCAGCGGATCGCGCGGCTCCAGCGCGAGGTCGCAGACAAGGCCGACCGGCTAGGCAGGCTGGCGAAGGAGATGGGAGAGCTGAAGTCGAAGGGCCTGGGGAAGCCGTTGCGCTGACAGTAAAACAACGTTGGCGAGCCATGTCCAGGTCTACGTCCAGGTCAAGGTCCAAGTTCCCGGCGGCCGGTCCGTGCAACCCCGCTCGCGGTGGGTTAGACCTCGCGACGTGACCTCCGCCGGTCCACCACCCGCGCTCGGCCTCCGCCACGTGGCGCTGCGCGTGGGAGATCTCGCCGCGGCGGAACGCTTCTTCGTCGACTTGCTGGGCTACCGGGTGGAGTGGCGGCCCGATCCCGAGAACGTGTACCTCGCCCGCGCTCACGACAACGTCGCGCTCCACCGCGCCGAGGCCTCCACTGCCCCCGGGCTCCTCGATCACGTCGGGATCCTGGTCGCGCGCGCCGAGGACGTCGACGCCTGGGCGGCGTACCTCGAGGCGCGAGGAGCCGCCCTCCTGGCGCGGCCTCGTACGCACCGCGACGGCGCGCGCTCGCTCTATCTCGCGGGGCCGGAGGGGCTGGTGGTCCAGATCCTCCATCACCCTCCCGCGCTCGCCGGCCTGGAGGAAGGCGCGTGAACCCCTGGCACGGCTTCCGTTCGGGGCGAGTGAGTGCTCCCGTGTCGCGGTCGGCCGGCTAGTATCGCTCCGATCCCATGGCTCGGGTCCGCCTCGCCTTCCTTTGGCACATGCACCAGCCGCTCTACCGAGCGGCGGACACGGGCGAGTTCCTCCTGCCCTGGGTCCGCCTCCACGCGACCCGCGCCTACTATGACATGGCGTGGATGCTCGAACGCCACCCCGGGATCCGCTGCACCGTCAACTTCACGCCCGTCCTGATGGAGCAGCTCGACGCCTACGCCCGCGGCGAGGCGCGCGACCACTTCCTGGAGGTCTCCAGGAAACGCGCCAAGGACCTGCTGCCCGAGGAGCGGCAGTCGATCCTGCGCTCGTTCTTCATGATCGACTGGGAGAACGCGGTGAAGCCCTTGCCGCGCTACTGGGAGCTGCTCCAGAGGCGCGGGCGCGACGTGCGCCACCTCGACCTGGCGCGCGTGGCGAAGGACTTCGCTGATGGCGACATCGCCGACCTGCAGGTGCTCTTCAACCTGGCGTGGTTCGGCTTCGGCGCGGTGCGGGACGACGGGGGCCTCACCGAGCTGGTCCGGAAGGGCCGCGGCTACGGCCAGGATGACCTCGAGTACGTGCTCGCGGCGCAGCAGCGCGTCGTGAGCGAGATCGTGCCGCGCTGGCGCGCGCTCGCGGACCGCGGCCAGGTCGAGCTCTCCACCACCCCCTACTTCCACCCCATCCTCCCGCTCGTCTGCGACACCGACGTGGCGCGCCGGGCCCTGCCGGCGGTGACGCTGCCGCCTCGCTTCTCCTGGCCGGAGGACGCGCGCTGGCACGTGCGCGAGGCGCTCGCGGCGCACGAGCGCCACTTCGGCCGGCGCCCCGCCGGGATGTGGCCCGCCGAGGGCTCGGTGTCTCCCGAGGCGCTCGACATCATGGCCTCCGAGGGCGTGCGCTGGGCGGCGACGGACGAGGGCGTGCTGCTCCACTCGCTCCCGGGCGGCACGTCGCGGCTGCGCGCGCTGTACCGCCCCTGGCGCGCGCAGGCGGGCTCGGGGGAGCTGGCGATGCTCTTCCGCGATCGCGGGCTCTCCGATCTCATCGGGTTCAGCTACGCCCGGACGCCCGCGTCCGACGCCGCGGCGGACTTCGCCTCGCACCTCGAGGCCATCGGCGAGGCGTGGGCGGACGACCGCCAGGACGGTCCGGCCACGGTGGGCGTGTTCCTCGACGGAGAGAACCCGTGGGAGCACTTCCAGGGCTCCGGCCACGAGTTCCTGGAGACGCTCTACCGCCGGCTGGAGTCGGCGCCCGACATCGAGACGGTCACGATGGCCGAGGCGACGTCGCAGGCCCCCGGTCCGGTCCTGCCGCGCATTCACTCCGGCTCGTGGATCGAGGCCTCGTACCGGATCTGGATCGGGCACGAGGAGGATCGCCGCGCCTGGACCGCGCTGGGGAGGGCGCGCGAGGCGCTGGCGCGCGTCGAGGCGGCGCCGCCGGCCGATCTCCCGGCCGGCGCGATCGCGCAGGCGCGGCAGCTTCTCCTCGCGGCCGAGGGCTCCGACTGGTACTGGTGGTACGGCGACGACTTCCACACCGAGCTCGCCGTCGAGTTCGACGCGCTGTTCCGGTCCCTCGTCGTGCGCGCCTGTCGCCTGCTGGGCGCGCCCCTCCCCATCGAGGCGCTCGAGCCCATCAAGAGGGTGGGGCGCCCCGCGGAGGCGATGCAGCTCCGCGAGCCGACGCTGCTCCTCACGCCTTCCATCGACGGGCGCGAGACCACCTACTTCGAGTGGCAAGGCGGCGGCCTGTACCGCCCCGGCCAGGCGCGCGGCTCGATGTTCGGGGGCGCGCAAGCGTTCCAGGCGCTGCGCTACGGCTTCGATCTCCAGCACCTCTACCTGCGCCTGGACCCGGTCGAGGTCCCGGCGAGGACCGCCGAGGTGTGCTCCACCGTGCGGGTGGAGCTGGTGGCCGCCGACCTGAACGCGCAGATCGAGTTCGCGGTCGCGCCGGACGGCGCCCAGCGGCGCGGGCGGCGAGACGGCGCGGACTTCGGCCAGAGCGCCTTCGCGCGCGTCCTGGAGATGGCCATCCCGTTCGAGCCGCTGGGCCTTCGGGCCGGGAGCCGGGTGGCGCTAGCAGTGCATGTGCTCCGCGGAGAGGTGCCGCTGGAGCGGCTGCCGCGCTTCGACTACATCACGTTCACCGTCCCGGACGCTGACTTCGAGCGCATCCACTGGAGGGTGTGAAGAGCGGTGGTCCAGCGCTTCGGGGGGAGCGCTCAACGTACATTTCCATAAGTTGATGCCGGACGGGGTCTTCGAACTCGACGAGGTCGGCCCCGCTCGCTTTGTGCCATTACCTCCTCCGGAGGATGAGGACGCGGAGGGCATCCTTCGACGCATCATTCGCCGGACGGTCAAGGCCCTCGCCGCCTACGACGAAGAGTCCGAGGACGACGCGCTGGCCGCGCTCCAGGCCGCCGAGCTGAACCGGAGATCATTGCTCGGCAGGAAAGCCTGCCAAGGCGCGTGAAGGGTTCCCGAAGCCGATGGACGCGCCGAGATAGCCGCCGGCGGCAACACGGCTGGAGAGACCGGTGTCGACCGACGCGCGCCCTCGATGCCGAGCTCCAGCCCGACGTGGGTCTGCGCGGACAGGGCGTAGCGGCCGGAGACGCCGAGCCGGAGCCGGGCGATCCGGAGCGTCTGCTCGCCCGCACCGCCCGGGTCCCGGGCTCGGTAGCGGAACAGGTCGCCGGCGAGCCTCGCCCCGCCGGCGAGCGACAGCCGATCACGAGGTCGGGACGCTCCTCACCACGATCGACGGGGTCAGCCCACCACGGCGGCGCAGCTCATCGCCGAGCTCGGGACATCAACCTCGGGAACTAGAAGCGCAGCGCGAGCCCCACCGCCTGCGTTCGCGGCGTCACCACCACGACCGGGGTCCACGCCAGCGCGAGGGCTTCCGCCGGCACGGTTTCTCGCGCCGCGATCCAGTCGTATGACATGGCTGCGAGCATGCCGACGCCCGACCCGATGATCCCCAGAATCAGGGCATTACAGTTCGTTGTCGAGCAGTACACGCGATGCCTGTCGTCCTCACCCGTGAGCTTGCCCACGCCAGCACCGACGAGGGCGCCGGCAAACGGGAAGGTCAACCGGCGGAGGAAGCTCCACCCGAAACCGTCCCCGTGGAGCGCCCGCACGAGCGGTCCACCCCCCAAGTAGCCGACGGTGGCGACGATCGCCGCCGGCGGACTTCTCACCTGAGCGGAAGCAGAGTAGGCCCCGACGACTGCAGCGTCGGCTAGAAAGATCTGCCAGCCGTACCACCTCGTCGTGCCGGACCCGTTCCGTCGCGCCGCTCCGGTCACGCCGAGATCGGCTGTGACCTGCCGGGCGTGATCGGGATGATCGGGCTCGGCCGCCGCGGGCGACGCGAAGAGCGCCGCGAGGAGACCGATGGTGATGGCGAACGGCGACGAGCGCATCGGCGACCTCCCATATGGAGCGCGCGCAACAGTACACCACACCGACGCGGCGTCGGCTGGCGCGCGGCAACGGGACGACATCGCCCCACAAGGTGGACGTTCAAGTAGCGGAGGAGCGGACCGAGCGCGCGGACCCCGCTCCACCGACAGCCCGCCGGAGTTGGAGGAAGATCCCGCGCGGGCGCTCGCTCTGAGCGCTTTCGAGCCTCGCGCCTGGGGAAAGAGGAAGTGCCGTTGACGCACGCTCACGGTTACGATCCGCCCGATGACGCGCCTCGCACAGCGGGTGGGGCCCCGGGCGAGGCTGGCTGTCCTGTGCGTCGCGCTGCCGGCGGGAGTGCCCGGGCACGCGCTGGCGAGCGTGGACCGCGCGGTCGCTGCCGCCGTCGAGGTCGCGCTGCGGCCCTGCCCCGCGCGGCGCCAGCTCTCTCCGCTCATGCTCTCGCGTCTCGCCCGGTCGGGCCGCGGCGGAGCCGCCCTTGGGCTGCTGACCCCAGGAGCCCCGCATTCCCGTTCTGGCGGCGATCACGGAGCCACCGGGCGCCTCGACGATTTCACCGGCGCACAGAGCGCCGGTGTATGTTCACGGTATGGCACCTAGGAGTCAGCGGGTCGTCGCAGCGACTTTGCTCGCCCTCGCATCCTCGCAGACGGCCTGCTCCTTTGCGTTTGTGACTCCTGCGCGCGACAGCAGTCCACACCTGGGCGCACCGGCACAGTGCACGAAGTCGCGGGTCGCCCCGGTGGCCGATCTCGCAGCAACGGCCGGGCTGGGGACTCTTGCCGTTGCGGCGTTCAGTACTGCTGGCGACTGCGGACGGGAGACTCCGCAGACATTCTGTTCGGCCGGGCGTGTTGGCGCCTCGGCCGTCGGGGCTGTCGCGCTCGTAGCTGCGGCAGCGACGCTGGCGTCTAGCATTTACGGACTCGCTCAGACGAGCAAGTGCGAGCAAGTTCACGAGGCCGCACTCAGGGAGGGCGACGCCGCGCCGGTCCAGTTCCTCGTGCCGGTGCACGAGCGGCGTTGACAACGGACGGTGATCAGGCCGCCGTGGTAGCGTGTCGCCCATGCTCAAGGTCGCGTTCGCTCTGCTGAGTGCGTCGCTGAGTCTACGTGCCGCGGCATCGGAGCCCCCGCTCCACGTTCCCGCCAGCTCCTCTGAACCGAGCTCATCGGCCGGTCAGATTCAGCGGATGGATGGCCCACGCCCACGCCTCAGGGAAGCTCCGATCGCCATCCGATTCGACGGCGCTGTGGGCTTCGTTGCGTACGAGAGCCGTGTCGCGCACTACGTTGGAGGTTTCACGGGTGACGTCGTCGGACGGGTGCGCTGGTCCGATCTCGAGGCAGGCGCGCTGGCGGCTGGTTCCGTTCTGCTCTTCAACGGCTCGAATCGTTATTACGGTCTCCTGGCGGGATTCCGTCACCGGCTACCGGCGAGCGAACTGGAGTTCCTCGCCGAGTTCGGTCGTCACCTCGTGACGGACAGCAAGTTCGTGAACTCGGGATGCGGCGCCTTTTGCGGACGGACGGAGTGGGCGACCGTGACCCTGACGTACGTCGGTGCGCGTGCTGGTCTCCAGATGCCGCTCGCTGGCAAGACGGTACTCGGGGCCTGGTGTGTGGTTCGGGGAGATCTCGGGGCAGCACGCCTCAACACAGCGAGCGGTGCGGACCTTGGTTATGCCGCTGGCTTCTCTGTCGCCTTGCTGGGCCGTGTCGGGTTCGATTTCGGGATAGGGGGATGACGTGGCAGCGCAGGCAGCCCGACATCGTGGATCTCGGACACACGGATGGATGGCTTCGCACTACGCCGGACCCCTCCGACCGTGACTACCGACCGAACCCGATCTTGAACCCGAACTGGAACGATCGGAACGGCGACGCGGTGAACTCCACGTATGGGCCAAGCGACCACGGAGGCGCCACCATCCACTCACCGGCGACCTGCAGGAGCGCATGCGGGCCGGTCTTCCGCACGCTCATCAAGGGTGGCGGCTCCGAAGGGCCGTCGCCCGGCACGGGCAGCGGACCGGACCTGGCGGTCAACCGCGCCAGTTCGAGCCCGCCACCGACTCCCGTCCACTCGGCCGGTGGATAGACTGTGGGGTTGACCTCACGCCCCAGGCGCTCCTGGGCCGGCCCCAGGGCGTCGACGCACTCGGTGAAGGACGCGTTGCCCACGACCATCACGTCAACGTCGCTGCCGCGCGTCTCGCCGGCCCGCGCGACCGAGCCATAGATGAACGCCACCGCAACTCGGTCGCCGATGGCAACCAGGGCGTCCCTCACAACGTCCGCAACGCCAGCAGTCTTGAGGACGAGCCCGTGCAGCTCCTCGAAGACGGGACTGTCACGATTGGCCTGGTAGTACACCTGGCGACCACTGACGGTTCGTCGCAGGATGCCAACCTGAGTCAGCTGCTGGAGCTCACGTTGAACTACCCCCATCCCGATCCCCGCGAAGCGCGCGATGCGACGCAGGTGAAACGATTCGTCCGGGTGCCCATACGTCAACGCCATGACCGCGCGCCGGGCCTTGCCGAACAGCGTCGAAGCCAGTTGAGGAGGCGAACCCATTATGGGTACGAATGCACCCAGTACGGGTTCGGCAGGCAATTCGTTGCTGTACGGCTGGCCCTGACTTCAAGGGGCGCTGCTCGCCTGATGGCAGGACGGGAGGCCCGGACCCAGCCCCACCTGGCGCGGGGCGAGCGCGCCCGTGCTCGCCTCTTCGGGCACGGGCACGGGCACGGGCACGGGCACGGGTTCGGGGGAACAACACTTCGGCGCCCGGCCCCGGCACCGGTTAGACTCGGCGCGCGTGAAGACCCGCCGCTCGCTCGCCATCCTGTTCATCATCGTCTTCATCGACCTGCTCGGGTTCGGGATGGTCATCCCGGTGATGGCGCTGTACGCGAAGCACCTCGGCGCGCCGGAGGCGACGATCGGCTGGCTCTCGACCGGCTACTCCGCGATGCAGTTCCTCTTCGCGCCCATCTGGGGGCGCCTCTCCGACCGCGTCGGGCGCCGCCCGGTCCTGCTCGTCTCGATCGCGATGACCGCGGTCGCGTTCGCCATTTACGGGTTCGCCGACAGCTTCGCGGTCCTGCTCGCGTCGCGCCTCTTCGCCGGCGTCGCCACCGCCAACATCGGGATCGCGCAGGCCTACGTGGCTGACGTGACGCCGCCCGAGGGCCGGGCGCGCGGCATGGGGCTCATCGGCGCGGCGTTCGGGCTCGGCTTCGTGCTCGGGCCCGCGCTGAGCGGGCTCCTCGCCCGCCACTCGCTGGCGCTGCCCGGCTTCGCCGCCGCCGCGCTCGCCGCCGCGAATGGCGTGGCCGCGTTCTTCATCCTGCCGGAGCCCGAGCACAGGGCCGTGGGGCGCGACGAGCGCGGCCGCCTCGCCGCGCTCGTGGAAGAGCTGGGGAGGCCTGGCGTGCGCCGGATCATCGCCTGCTACTTCCTCGCCGTGGGCGCCTTCAGTGCCATGGAGAGCACCTACGCGCTGCTCATGAAGGACGTGTACCGGCTCTCCGACGCCGCGGTGCCCTGGGTCTTCATGTACATCGGCGTGCTGGTGACCATCGTGCAGGGAGGGCTCGTCGGGCCGCTCACGAAGCGGCTCGGGGAGAAGCGCCTGCTCGTCGCGGGCGCCGTGCTGCAGGCCATGGCGCTCGCGGCGCTCCCGTTCGCCGAGAGCGTGGGCGGGCTCCTCGCCGCGACCGCGCCGCTCGCGATCGGCTCCGGGCTCGCGAGCCCCGCGCTCTCGGCGCTCCTCTCCCGCTCGAGCCGCGCCGAGGACCAGGGCGGGACGCTCGGCATAGGCCAGTCGGCGGCGGCCCTGGGGCGGATCGTGGGCCCGATCTCCGGGACCTTCAGCTTCAGCTTCCACCCCGCGTCCCCGTACCTCGCCGGCGCCGCGGTCATGGCTGCCACGGCCCTGATCGGCTCGACCTTGGGGCTCTCCGTGCGGACGGCCGCGCCTGAAGCTTGATGCCGCGGGCCGGGGCGGGTTAACTCGTGCCATGCCCGAGCTACGCAGGGACCCGATCGTCGGCCGCTGGGTGATCATCGCCACCGAGCGGGCCAAGCGGCCCAGCGACATGTCGCGCGTGCGCGAGGCCGTCTCGCCCGGCCTGTGCCCGTTCTGCCCCGGCCACGAGGACAAGACCCCGCGCGAGGTCTACGTGTCGGGTCGACCACCCAGCGCGCCGCCCAACGGCCCGGGCTGGAAGGTGCGGGTCGTCCCCAACCGCTATCCGGCGCTCATGATCGAGGGCGACCTGGAGCGCGAGGCGAACGGCATCTACGACCGGATGAACGGCATCGGCGCGCACGAGGTCATCATCGAGACCGCGGACCACGCCCGCGACCTGGGGAGCCTCACCGACGCGGAGGTGACCGAGGTGCTCTTCGCCTTCAAGGCGCGCACGCTCGATCTCCGCAACGACATGCGGTTCCGCTACATCCTGCTCTTCAAGAACCATGGCTCGGCCGCGGGCGCGACGCTGGAGCACCCCCACAGCCAGCTCATCGCGCTGCCGGTGACACCCCGCCAGGTCCAGGAGGAGATCGAGGGCGCGCGGCGCCACCACGAGCACCGCGAGCGCTGCATCTTCTGCGACATCGTGATGCAGGAGCGCAAGGAGCGCACCCGGCTCGTGCTCGAGAACGAGGAGTTCGTGGTGTTCGCTCCCTGGGCGCCGCGCAGCCCCTTCGAGACCTGGATCGTCCCCAAGCGCCACGAGTCGAACTTCGAGGCGGAGCCGAAGGAGCGGCTCGGGTTCTGCGCCCAGGCGCTCCGCTCCACCTTGAAGCGCCTCGCGGCGGCGCTGGGCTCCCCGCCGTACAACTTCATCGTGCACTCCAACCCGCTCCGCGATCCGGCGAGCCCCTCCTATCACTGGCACATCGAGGTCATGCCGGCGCTCACGCACGTGGCCGGCTTCGAGTGGGGCTCCGGGTTCCACATCAACCCCGTGCCCCCGGAGGAGGCGGCCGAGTTCCTGCGCC
>Ga0209342_10007194_pt1 | contig 11208 bp, 13 predicted proteins | sample RifCSP16_2_FD_184023 | JGI IMG/M metagenome (GOLD analysis project Ga0209342, IMG submission 184023) | Soil microbial communities from Rifle, Colorado - Rifle CSP2_sed 16_2 (SPAdes) (version 2) | ecosystem: Environmental > Terrestrial > Deep subsurface > Rock core/Sediment | place: Rifle... | reverse complement strand
CGGCGACGCTGCACGACCTCGCCCGGGAGTTTGGCGTTTCGGCCGAGCGCATCCGCCAGATCGAAGCCAAGGCCTTGGTCAAGATGAAAGGCATGATGCCCTCTGCCTGAGGGCAGTTCCTTCATCAAGCGCCGTTCGAGTCCTGAGTCGGCCCTTCTTCAGCCGCCCTTGAGCAGGGTCCGTATGTCGGCCGCGAGAGTGCCGGCCTGACCGTGACGTGCGAACAGGCGTATGCGCCCCTTGGGGTCGAATACGTAGCTGCCGGTGGTATGGTCGACCGAGTAGTTGTCGGGTCTGGAGCCCGGCACCTTCTGGTAGAACACCTTGAATTCCTTCGCCGTCCTGGCGGTCTGCTCCTGGTCGCCGTACAAGCCGAGGAAATCCGGCTGGAAAGCGGGCACGTACTGCGCCAGCAGCTCCCGCGTGTCCCGCTCGGGATCCACCGTGACGAAAAGAACCTGGACACGCTTGCCGTCCTCGCCGAGCTGCTCGACGACCGATTTCAGTTCTGCCAGCGTGGTGGGGCAGACATCCGGGCACCGAACGTAGCCGAAGAACACCACGACGACCTTGCCCCGGAAATCGGCGAGCGTCCTGGGCTTGCCCGTATGGTCGGTCAGCGAGAATTCGCGCCCCCATTCGGCGCCGGTAATGTCCGCGTTCTTGAAGGTCGGCCCCGACGCTCCGCAGCCTGCGATCAGCAGCGCAGCAAAGACGGCTGCGAGAAGGCGCACCCTAGAACCGCAGGTAGTGATCCACGAGCAGCGCCGCGAACAGCACCGACAGGTAGGCGATCGAGAACCGGAACGTACGCCGCGCCAGCGCGTCGCTGTAGTCCAGGTGAAGCAGCACGGCGTAGCGCAGGAACATTCCCCCCAGGACCACGGCAGCTGCAAGATAGATCCAGCCGCTCATGCCGTAGGCGAACGGGAACAGGCTGCAGGCGAACAGAATCAACGTATAGAGCAGCACATGCAGCACGGTGAATCTGCGGCCGTGGGTCACCGGCAGCATCGGCAGGCCGGCACGCGCGTAATCCTCGGTGCGATACAAGGCGAGCGACCAGAAATGCGGCGGCGTCCAGGCGAAAATGATCAGAAACAGCAGCAGCGCCTCGGGCGTGACCTCTCCGGCGACCGCGGCCCAGCCGAGCACCGGCGGCATCGCGCCGGAGGCGCCCCCGATCACGATATTCTGCGGCGTGAGCGGCTTGAGCAACACCGTGTACACGATCGCATAACCGACGAAGGTGCCGAACGTGAGCCACATCGTCAGCGGATTGACGAAGTGATACAGAATCCACAGCCCGACGCCGCCCAGCACGCCCGCGAACACCAGGGTCTGCAGCGAGCTGAGCTCGCCGCGGGGCAGCGGCCGCGCGCGCGTGCGCATCATCACCGCATCGATGGTCTGCTCCAGCAGGCAGTTGACGGCCGCAGCAGCACCGGCCACCAGCCATATTCCTGCAGTCGCCGCGGCCAGCAACCCGGGGGGCACCATGCCCGGGGTCGCGAGAAACATGCCGATCACCGCGCAGAACACGATCAGCGCAACCACCCGCGGCTTGGTCAGCTGGTAGAACTGACGCAGGCGGTCGCCGTTGATGAGGTCGAGGGCCAGTTGCATGGATAGTCGCGCGCGGGATCGGATCGTTGAGGGGCGCGTATGGTATCACAGCCGGCACGCCCTGTGAGGCGGCCCGGACTGTTGAATGGCGCGGCACGGCACCGTTGCCCTGTCGGCCAACAGTGCCGCCTATTCGGAATGCGGTCCCGTCTACTGGATCGTCACTCGCTTGGTGCTTGCAGCCGCTTTTTTCGGCAGCACGAGTTCGAGCACGCCGTCGCTGTACTTGGCACTCGCCTTCGACTGGTCCACTTCCTGGCCAAGCCGGAAGCTGCGGGACACCTTGCCGAAGTAACGCTCGCTGTGAATGATGCGCTCGCCTTCCTTGACATCCTTCTCGGCGCGGCTTTCGGCGGAGATCGAAACCACGTCGCCTTCGATGTCGACCTGGATGTCCTCCTTCTTGACACCGGGAACCTCGGCCAGCACCCTGTACTCGCCGTCTTTCTCGGCAACGTCGATCTTCAGCCGCCGCAAAAAGCCCCTCATCAGATCGTCCAAGACGTCTCCAAAGGGATCGTAACGGGTAATGTTCGCCATTTGCGCTCTCCATGTTCTGTCGGGCAAAGCGCCCGCATACCCACTAGATGGGGAAGGCCGGCGAAGTTTCAAGTGGGGTTGCAACGTCCCGGGGGCACGCCCAGAATCCGGGGAGAGAGGACAACCGTGACCGATCAAGACCGGACCCGCCCGATTGAAACCGCAGCGGCGCGCCCCGAGATAGGCTGTTCAGACTGCGCGCGCTGCGGCGCGGCGTTCCAATGCGGGGCCGGGGAGAGATCCTGCTGGTGCGCGGCGTATCCGCACCTGATGCCGGTGCCGCAAGGCGACCGTGCCTGCTACTGCCCGGCCTGCCTTGCCGAGATGACCGCGCACCCGGCCGTGGGTCGCTAGAGCTTCGCTTCAGCGCTGGTGCGCGGGCGCTGCAGCATCGCGCACCTCGGCGTTGACCTCGACGGTCGAAACCGTCTTGTCCCTGTCCTCGATCTTGAGCTTGAGCGGCACGCTGTCGCCCTTCTTCAACGGCTTCTTCAGATCGATCAGCATCACGTGATAGCCGCCGGGCTTGAGCTCGACGGTCCTGCCCGCGGGAAGCTCGAGCCTGGGCACGGCGCTCATTCTCATCACGTTCTTGTCCATGCGCATATGGTGGACTTCAGCCATCCCCGCGACCGGGCTCTCGACCCCGACCAGGCTGCCGTCCTTCGCGCTTTTCAACTGCATGTAGACGCCGGTCGTCTTCTGTGCCGCGACGGTGCCCCGCGCCCAGGCAGATTTCACTTCCACCTGCGCCCACGCGGACACGCTGGCGGCGGCGGTCGCGCAGACCAGAATCAGTATCCCTCGGAACCCCATCATGCTTGCACTCCCATTCGCGTGACGGCCGCAGTGAGGACGGCAGCGCGCAATCATAGTACGTAGCGCGCCAGATCCTCGCTCGCGGCGAGGTCCTTGAGCTTCGCATCGACGTATGCAGCGTCGATGGTGAGCGACTCCTTGCCGCTTTTGCCCGCGTCGAACGATATCTCCTCGAGCAGTTTTTCCATCACGGTGTAGAGCCGCCGCGCGCCGATGTTCTCCGTCTTGTCATTGACTGCGTGCGCGATCTCGGCCAGGCGGCGGATACCCTCCGGCCTGAATGTGAGTTCGACCCCTTCGGTGGCGAGCAGCGCCTGGTACTGGCGCGTGAGGCAGGCATCGGTGCCGGTGAGAATCCGCTCGAAATCCCCAACCGAGAGCGAATCGAGCTCGACGCGTATCGGAAGGCGTCCCTGCAGTTCGGGGATCAGGTCCGAGGGCTTCGCGAGATGGAATGCCCCGCTTGCGATGAACAGGATATGGTCGGTCTTCACCATCCCGTACTTGGTCGAGACCGTCGTTCCCTCGATGAGCGGCAGCAGATCGCGCTGCACGCCCTGACGCGATACGTCGGCCCCCGCCACCTCGCTGCGGGAGGCTATCTTGTCGATCTCGTCGATGAACACGATGCCGTTCTGCTCGGCGTTGGTGAGCGCCTTGCTGCGCAGGTCCTCGTCGTTCACCAGGCGGGCCGCCTCCTCCTCGGTGAGCATTTTCATCGCCTCGCGGATCTTGAGTTTCCTCGGCTTCTTGCGCGCACCGCCGAGGTTCTGGAACATCCCCTGGATCTGCTGCGTCAACTCCTCCATCCCGGGCGGCGCAAATATCTCCATCTGCGCCTGGGGGGCCGCAACCTCGATCTCGATCTCCTTGTCGTCGAGCTCGCCCTCGCGCAGCTTCTTCCTGAATTTCTGGCGCGCTGAGGAATCCTCCGGCGCTGGCGCCCCGGCCGTCAAGCCAACTTCGCGGGCCGGCGGCAGCAGCGCATCGAGCACGCGATCCTCGGCCGCATCCGCGGCGCGTTGTTTCACCTTGCGCATGGCCGCGTCGCGCGTGTCCTTCACGCTGATCTCGACCAGGTCCCGCACGATGGTGTCGACATCGCGCCCGACGTAACCGACCTCGGTGAACTTGGTGGCCTCCACCTTGATGAAAGGCGCTTCGGCAAGCCGCGCCAGCCTGCGCGCGATCTCGGTCTTCCCCACGCCGGTAGGGCCGATCATGAGGATGTTCTTCGGCGTGATCTCCTGGCGCAGCGGCTCGGCCACCTGCTGGCGCCGCCAGCGGTTGCGCAGCGCGATCGCCACCGCGCGCTTGGCGCGGTCCTGGCCGACGATGTTCTTGTCCAGCTCGTGGACGATTTCCTGGGGGGTCATCTGTGACATGGAGGACAAGAGGGACATGGTTCGACTTCCTGTTGGACTGCGAGGGCCATCATCTCATTGCGACGGGTGTGCAACGCGCAGCACGGCAATCTCGCGTGTATGGCACACAAACGCGCATAGCATCGCCCGGCTGATCTATTCCAGAAGTTCGACGACTATGTTCTGGTTCGTGTAGATACACAGATCGGCGGCGATGGACAGCGATTTGCGCACGATCGCTTCCGGGTCGAGCGTCGTGTTCTCCAGCAGCGCGCGCGCCGCGGCCTGCGCGTAGGGGCCGCCCGAGCCGATGGCGATCAGCCCCAGCTCGGGCTCGAGCACGTCGCCCATGCCGGTGATCACCAGCGAGCTTTCGCTGTCGGCGACGGCCAGCATCGCCTCCAGGCGGCGCAGGATCCTGTCGGTGCGCCAGTCCTTGGCGAGTTCGACCGCGGAGCGCAGCAGGTTTCCCTGGTGTTTTTCCAGCTTCGCCTCGAAGCGCTCGAACAGCGTGAAAGCGTCGGCCGTGCCGCCGGCGAACCCCGCGAGTATCCTGTCGTGATAGAGGCGGCGCACCTTGCGCGCGCTAGACTTGATGACGATGTTGCCGAGGGTGACCTGCCCGTCACCGCCCAGCGCGACCTTGCCGTCGCGGCGCGCGGAGATGATGGTGGTGCCGTGGAATTGTTCCATCGCAGTCCCTCGAAAGACGTGGCGCCCGCGTGCCACGCGGTTTGGCGTATATGGTGCCTCAGCTAGGGAAATCAAGCCGGAACCCGCGGTTTCCGATAATACGCGCGACCTGCCGCATCCCCGTCGCGTCGAACAGGCGGCCCGTTCGTTCGCCCCCGGCGAATCCGGACGCTCGCCCCGGCCTGATGCGGCCTGATGAATGCGCAGCCGACCTGCCTTGCACGCCGCAACCGGACGCCTCCTAAGCGCTCCCGCGGCGGCCGAGCCAGGCCACGACCCCGCCCGTGATCGCCAGCGCGCAGACGATCATCGCCCCGGAGGGCAGGTCGGTCGTCGCCGACAACGCCAACCCGGCCGCATAAGCGATCAGCCCGACGGCGTAGGCCTTCAGGGTTCGCCAGTTCGTGCTGTAGTAGGTCGCGAGCGCGGGTATCACCAGCGTGGCAAATACGAGATAGAGCCCTACCAGCTGCACTGAAACCGTCACCGCGCCCGCGAACAGCACGTAGAACCCCACACGGCCAACCCGCGCGCCAAGTCCGTACCATATGGCGAGAATCGCTGCCGCGATGAGGACCTGCAGCGGCAGGCGCTCCGGACTGACCCAGAGAATCTGGCCGAGCAGCAGGTCCTTGAGGTGCTCGCCCCCGCGCGCGTTACTCGCGAGTAGCAGGAGCGCGAAGCTGGAAGCGAGTACGAACACCACGCCGATGATGGCCTCCTGCACCTCGGGCCAGCGCCGCTCGGTCCAGGTGAGCAATAACGCACCCGCAAGCGCCGCCGAAAGCGCGGCGACCTGCACCGCGACGCCCTGCGGCTGCCAGCCGAAGGAATCGGCCAGGATCACCCCGACGCCGGCGATCTGCGCGACGGCGAGGTCGATGAACACGATGCCGCGCGCAAGGACCTGCATGCCCAGCGGCACGTGCGTCGCGGTCACCAGCAGACCGGCGATGAACGCCGGCCACAGGATGGCGAGGCTGGCCGCGTCTAGGTTCATTTGACGACTCCGAGCAGGCGGCCGATGAGGTCATCGAAAAAGCCGTACAGGTCTTTCGCCTTGTCTGTTCCGCCGACGCTATACGGCAGCATCACCGCGGGGATCTTCGTGCGCTCGGAGAGGAATGCGGCGGCCTTGGGATCGTTGTAGGTGGAATAGACGATCGCCTTCGCGGGCTGACGCCGCATCGCCTCGACCAGCCCGGCAAGGTGCGAGGGCGTCGGGGGAATGCCGGGGATCGGCTCGAGCGTTCCGACTTCCTTCAAGCCGAGCCAGGCCACGAGATACACGAAGGCCCTGTGGTGCTCAACGATCGGCATGCCCTTGAGCGGCGCTGCCTGGCGCTCCCACTTCTCGATCGCGGACCGCCAGCGCTCGAGGAATGACTTGCCGCGCGCGCGATACGCGTCGGCATTCTCCGGGTCGATCTGAGCGAGGCGCTGCGTGAGCGCTTCGGCCACCTTCGCGATATTGCGCGGGTCGGTGTGTATGTGCGGATTTCCGGCCGGATGAATGTCCCCGAGCGAGCGATCGACGACGCTCGGCACCTCCAGCTTGGCGACGAACCGGGACGCTTCGAAATATCCCGGACTTCCGGGCTGGATCCAGCCGATCTCCATCTGGGAACCGGTGCAGATCAACAGATCCGCGGACCGCACGCGCGCGATCAGGCTGGGCCGCGCCTCGATCCGGTCCGCATCCTGCATCGCGGTCGTCGCCGAGTACACCGACACGCGGTCCCCGGCGAGCTCTTGCGCGAGCGCCGCCCACTCCGGCTCGCAGGCGAACACCCTGAGCGCGGCCGACACCGGCCACGAGAGCATCGAGAACGCCAGAACGAGGAGAAGCTTGATGATTGTCTTCATTGTCGGCACCTCAGAATTTGTCGGCGCCGTGCGCGCCCAGGCTCATGATGTACTGGAGCAGCACCTGATTGTCGGTGGCACCCAGCCGCGATTTGTCGCGCGCGAACTGCAACCGGATGCGGCTGAACTCGCTCGGGCTCCAGTCGGCCATCACGGTGTGGCGGGTCGGGTTGTACGCGCTCAGAATCGGGAAGTCCGCGGCGGCGAGCGCGCCCGAGGCGACCAGGCCGAGTTCGGTCGTGCCGGCGTTCAGCCGGTCGTAGCGGTAGCCGGCGCGCCACCTGCGGACAAACTGGTACACGCCCTGCAGGTACCACCCCGACTGCCGCGAGGCGAACGCGCCGGTCTGGGTCCCGAGCGATTGCGCGAGGGTGTCGTAGGTCAGATCGCCGTCCTCCCTGCGCCTGAAGTACTCGCCCTGCAGCTTGAAATTGGTGGTGGTCGGGTTCCGGTTCGGCGCCCATTTCAGGATCCCGTCGAGCGCCCAGAGCCGGCTCCTGCCGTTATAGCTGTTGGTCACATTCGTGCCGGTGGAGTCAGGATCGTCGAAGCGGCGGTCCCGGGGCGAGGTGCTGAGATACGAAATTCCGGCCTGCCATGCGGTGCCGGTCCCGATGTCCCCACCGATATGCGCGAACAGGACGCCGGACCCGAAACCGTTCTTGTTGCGCCCCCCGTCCGGGCCGCCGGGAAACTTGCGGCCCCGGCCCAACTCGAGTCCGACGTCGACATACAGGTCGGTCGGCGCGATCCACCTGAACTGCACGCCGTCTTCGGCGAGCCGATCGCCGAGGAAGACCTTGTTGGCGAGCGGCGCGTCGGCGAAATTCCAGGCGTGCGCGTGCATCTGGTTCAGGTAGCCCACCCCGGAAAAAAAGCGCCCCGCCTTGATCGTGAACCCGTTGGAAAGGGAAAGCGTCTGAATATAGCCCTCCTCGATCTCGGCGCCGTTAGTGTCCGGCGATACCGACGCGATCAGCGTTCCCCGGAAATACGGGTCGATGTTGGCGGCGAATACGAGCTCCGACTCTCCCAGGCTGAGGCCGCGCACCGGTGGACCGATTTCGCCCATCGTCGGAACGAAGCCGTCGATCCTGAAACCGCGCGGGTCCCGCGAAAGATTCGCATAGACGCTGTTCAGGACGAGCGACACGCCGGGATTCAGGGCATTCTCGGCCACCGGGCGGCTGCTCGCCTGGACCGCGGCCTGGACCGCTGTCTCTTGCGCCTTGCCCGCGGCCGCTTCGGCCTTGCCGGCCGCCTGCTCGGCCTGCTGCAGCCGCCGCTCCAGCGCTTCAATGCGCTTCTCGTATTCCAGCTTCATCTGTCGCACCTGCTCGCGCAGATCCTTCAGTTCCTGGTCGCTCACCGCGAAGGCGGAATTCGACAGGCCCAGCGCCGCCGCAACGGCGAACGCCATGAGTCGGGGTCGGTTCATTCGATCTCTCCTTGACTTGCACTCGCGGACCGAACATCGCCCGCACAGCCGTCGCCGCTCGAGGCGGCTCGTTGCGATTGCTGCGCTAGGACAGAACGGGCGGCGCGCGCGAATCGAACGCGATCCGCGGGGAGAACGGCAGGGGCAGGGTGAAAGGAGCGGGGGCCAGAAACGCCACATGGTGCAGGTCGAGAGTGGGAGCGAGGCCGCTCAGCGCGCTGTCCATCGCGTGAAATGCAAGGCATTGTGCGGCCGGATGACCGGCGCGGCATGGGCCCTTTTCCGCGCCCTCTGCGCAGGCGAGGTCCTGCCCGAGGTGCGAAAGCGCGTGGGACTGCGCCGCCTGCTGACATAACAGCAGAACCAGAACTATCAGCAGGTGGCCTAGGGTGCGCAGCATCGAGTTCGGCGTGACTCGCGGGTGGCGGATTTCGATCGGGATCTGCGCCGCAGGCGCTGTGTTGGACTAGTTGCCGTAGAGCTTCTGCTTCAGTTCGCGGCGCGCCTGCGCCTCGATGGTGAGCGTGGCCGTAGGACGCGCCAGCAGCCGCGGGATGCCGATCGCCTCGCCCGTCTCCTCGCAATAACCGTAGCTGCCGTCATCGATGCGACGCAGGCTCTGTTCGATTTTCTTGAGCAGCTTTCGCTCCCGGTCGCGGGCGCGCAGCTCGAGCGCATATTCCTCCTCGATCGTGGCCTGGTCGGTCGGATCGGGCTCGATGTCGTGCTCGCGCAGGTGCTCGGAGGTGAGGTCCGCCTTCTCCAGCAGTTCGCGCTGCATCGCCAGCAGCCGTTCGCGGAAGAACGCACATTGGCTGCTGTTCATGTACTGGGACGCCGGCGCCCGCAGGAGTTCGGACTCGGTCATGCCTGCGTAGCGCTCCTCGGATTTCGGCGCCGTGGATTTCGGCGCAGATTTCGGCACAGATTTCGGCACAGATTTCGGCACAGATTTCGCGACCGGCTTCGTCGCGGCGTGCTTCGACACCGGCTTCGGCGCGGGTTTCGACGAACGGACTGCGGCTTTGGCCAATTTCGCCACCGGCTTGTTGTTCCTGGCCGGCTTGCGCGCCTTGGGCGCAGCGGTCCTGGTGGCAGCCTTCTTCGCCTTTGCCGAGGTCGCCGCCTTCACCGCTTTGACGACGGGTTTCTTCTTTACTGCGGTTGCACGAGACATTGCTCAAGCCCCTTGATAAATATGTTCTCCGGCAGATTGCGCCCGATGAAAACGAGCGTGCTTTGCCGACTCTCTTCCTGGCCCCAGGCCTTGCCCAGATCGCCGCCCATCAGCATGTGTACACCCTGAAACACCACCCGGTGCGCATTATCTTTCAGATATACCACACCTTTGTAGCGCAGCATATCCTTCCCGTAGACCTGGATCAGCCCGGACAGAAACTCCTCCAGGCGCACGCCTTCGAACGGCCGTTCGGAGCGGAACACGAAGGAACTCACCTCCTCGGCGTGCTCGTGCTCGCCCTCCTCAAGGAATTCCGGATCGATCTCGAGGACGGCAGTCAGGTTGAACCCCCGGATGTCCAGGATCTCCCCGATCGGCGTCTGGCCGAAATGCACCTTTCGGATCGGCGCGCGCGGGTTGATGTGCACCAGGCGCCTGCGCAGGCGCTCGGCGTCATCCTCGGTGACGAGATCGGTCTTCGATAGAAGGATGCGATCGGCGAACCCCACCTGATCCTGTGCCTCGCGGAATTCGTCCAGCTGCCGTTCGCCATGCATGGCGTCGACCAGCGTAATCACGCTGTCGAGCAGGTAATAATTGCCGATGGCCTGGTCCAGAAAAAAGGTCTGCGCCACCGGACCCGGGTCGGCCATCCCCGTGGTCTCGATGATGACGCGGTCGAACCCGATCGCGCCGGCGTCGCGCCGGTCCTTCAGATCGCCGAGGATGCGCATCAGGTCGCCGCGGATCGTGCAGCAGACGCAGCCGTTGTTCATCTCGATGATCTGCTCTTCACCGCCCCGGACCAGAATTTCGTTGTCCACGCCCGCCTCGCCGAACTCGTTCTCGATCACCGCGATCCGGTGGCCGTGCTGCTCGTTCAGGATGCGGTTCAGGAGCGTGGTCTTGCCGCTGCCCAGGAAACCGGTCAGGATCGTGACCGGTACCATGTTGCTTTCGGCCGCCGCGTTCTCGGCCGTCATGAGTGATTGTTCCCATGCGTGGCGCAGGCCGGACGCGCCCGGCAAACCACCGGGACCGCGACTGACATAGCGATGTCCAGCCTGTTCCACCACGACTTGCTCTTGATCATGTTCGAGCCAATCAGTATGCAACCAATCCTAAACCGTGCACTCGGCGCATAGGCCGGTGACCGTCAATTCCGTCCGCTCCGGGCGGCATCCAGCCGGAAGCCGCAGCGGAACGCTGTGCGCCGACAACTCGTCCAGGCACAGTATTTTGCCGCAACGGTTGCATTGGAAATGCCCGTGCGTCTCGTGCGCCTCGCCCGTCGCCGAAAAACGCCAGACGCGGTCGCGTCCGGCAATCCGGTGCGCGAGGCCCTGCTCCACCAGCCAGTCCAGCACCCGGTAAAGGGTCACCCGGTCGAGCCGTGCCGCGCCCAGCATGTCTTCGATGTCGCGGTGCGAAAGCACCCGCTGGGTGCCAAGCATCGCCGCCAGGACCTGCACCCGCGGGGCTGTCATGCGTGCGCCGGTCCCCCGGATTTTATCGCGGGCGAGGTCGAGCGCATGCCCCTGCATGGTCATGTGGGAATACTACTGCCCCTTGGTTGTATATGCAACACAGTTGCGATTCCGTCCGATCTCCGCAATGTAAACCCCACCTGGGCCATACCCGTCGACGTTTGACTGACAACAGACCAGCGGCTGTCGCCTTCA
>Ga0209342_10007191_pt1 | contig 11213 bp, 10 predicted proteins | sample RifCSP16_2_FD_184023 | JGI IMG/M metagenome (GOLD analysis project Ga0209342, IMG submission 184023) | Soil microbial communities from Rifle, Colorado - Rifle CSP2_sed 16_2 (SPAdes) (version 2) | ecosystem: Environmental > Terrestrial > Deep subsurface > Rock core/Sediment | place: Rifle... | reverse complement strand
CTTGAAGCGGCAACCGGCATAGACCTGATTATCGACGATACGCCCGAGGCGGTCATCCTCTCGTGCTATGACCCGCTTCGCAGGGAGATCGCGCGCCTGACCATCGAACGTTTGATCCAGGACGGCAGGATACACCCCGCCAGGATCGAAGAGATCGCCGAAAAGGTCAAGAAGGACCTGGATATCACCATGAAAGACGAGGGCGAGAAGGCCGCCTTCGATCTCGGGATACATAACGTGCACCCCGAGATCATCAAGCTCCTCGGGAGGCTCAAATACCGGACGAGCTACGGCCAGAACGTGCTCATGCACGCGCGCGAGGTGGCTTACTTTGCGGGCATTATGGCCGCTGAGCTCGGCGTCGACCAGAAGCTCGCGAGAAGGGCGGGGCTGCTCCATGACATCGGGAAGGCCGTTGATCAGGAAGTGGAAGGGACGCACCCCACGATCGGCGCGGACCTGGCGAAGAAGTACGGTGAGTCGCCGAAGGTGATCAATTCCATTCTTACCCACCATGGCGACGGCGAGGCTTCGAGCGTCGAGTCCGTGCTCGTTGCGGCCGCAGACGCGCTTTCCGCGGGCAGACCCGGGGTCAGGCGCGAGACCCTCGAAAGCTACCTGAAGAGACTCGAAAAGCTGGAAGAGGTCGCCAACTCCTTCAAGGGGGTTGAAAAGTCCTATGCCATCCAGGCCGGACGCGAGATCAGGATCATCGTAAAACCCGAGGACCTTTCGGACGCGCACGCTTCGCAGCTCTCACGGGACATCGCGAAGAAGATAGAGCTGGAGCTTTCGTATCCGGGCCAGATCAAGGTGACCGTGGTGCGCGAAAGCAGGTACGTGGAGTACGCAAAGTAACGCGAGGGTCGAGAGACGTTAGTCGGTAACGAGGCCCGTATCGTCAAACGTCAGTCGGTAACGTGAAACACGAACAGCGTAACCGTCAGCCGAAACGGGCATCGTAACCGTTGCCGTTTATCAGCAAGGAGACTGTGTGAAGGTATTATTCATCGGAGACATCATCGGAGAGCCGGGAAGAAAGATGGTACGCGGCAGCATGCGCAGTCTCGTCGACACCTATCGCCCGGATATCATCGTGGCGAACGGGGAAAACTCGGCGGGAGGCTTTGGGATCACTCAGGAGATCGCGGAGGAGCTCTTCTCGCTGGGGATACAGGTCCTCACCTCGGGCAATCACGTCTGGGACAAAAAAGAGATCACGCCCTACCTGACCAAGCAGGACAGGCTTCTTCGACCCGCAAATTACCCGGAAGGCAATGTGGGGTTCGGCAGCGTGGTCATATCAACGGCAGGAGCGGGCAAGGCTGCGGTGCTGAACCTCGAAGGAAGGGTCTTCATGTCGAACCTGGAGGACCCCTTTCGCGCGGCCGTCCGGGAGATCGAGAAGCTTAATGAGCAGACGCCCGTTGTTATCGTTGATTTTCACGCGGAGGCAACGTCCGAGAAGGTCGCCCTGGCCTGGCACCTGGACGGCAAGGCCAGCGCCGTGATCGGGACCCACACCCACGTGCAGACGGCGGACGAGCGCGTGCTCCCCGGCGGCACGGCGTTCATTACGGATGTTGGCATGACGGGACCCACGGATTCGGTCATCGGCGTGAAGAAGGAACAGGCCATCGGCCGCTTTTTGTATCAGACTCCCCACCGGTTCGAAATTCCCAAAGGGCCGACGCACCTTGACGCGGTCATCATCGATATCGACTCGAGCACGGGAAGGGCGAAGTCCATAGAGCGGATCCATCTAACATCCTGAGACATTTCACTGCGGAGGACGCAGAGTGAAAAACGTGAAGTTAAGAAGCTATGAAGTTGGGAAGTTGAGATTATTTCATTCTTATCTTCTTAACTTCCCATCTTCTCAACTTCCTCAACGGCTTGCAATATCTCTTTGCTCTCTGCAATAAAATTGTAATCCATGCAAACTCATATTCTCACCGTCACTCAGCTTACCCTCCGGGTGAAGGATCTCCTCGAAGGGACCTTTCCCGATGTGTGGGTCGTGGGAGAGATATCGAACCTGAGCGCCCCGCGGTCCGGCCACATCTATTTCACGCTCAAGGACGAACAGAGCCAGATTCGTGCGGTCCTGTTCCGTTCATCCCAGCGGTTCCTCAAATTCACGCTCCAGCACGGTCTGCAGGTGATCTGCCGGGGGCGGGTCGGCGTGTACGAGCCCCGCGGAGAGTATCAGCTCGTTCTGGAATATATCGAGCCGAAGGGCGTGGGCGCCCTCCAGCAGGCGTTCGAAGAGCTCAAGGCAAGGCTGGCGAAAGAGGGGCTTTTCGACCTTGAACGCAAAAAGCCGCTCCCGCTCCTTCCCCGGAGGATCGGCATCATCACCTCTCCAACGGGCGCCGCGATCAGGGACATGCTCCGCGTGATCAGGCGCCGCCATCCGAAGATGGAGATCCTCATCTACCCCGTTGCCGTGCAGGGAGCAACAGCGGCCCCTGAGATCATTGATGCTATCCACTATTTCAACAAGGAAAAAAACGCCGATGTGCTGATCGTGGGCCGCGGCGGCGGATCGCTCGAAGACCTCTGGGCGTTCAACGAGGAAGCCGTGGCCCGGGCCATCTCTGCGTCAACGATACCGATCATCTCCGCGGTCGGGCACGAGACGGACTATACCATCGCCGATTTCGTCGCCGATCTCCGCGCGCCGACCCCGTCCGCCGCTGCCGAGATGATGGCGAAGAGCGATGAGCGTTTCCGGGAGCATATCGGCTCGCTGGAATCCGGTCTTAGCAGGACCATGCGTCAGCAGATCGAACTTCTCCGCGCTTCGCTCCGGGAGAAGATCCGGCTCCTCGGAGACCCGGGGAGAAGACTGGAGCAGTACGCGCAGCGGGTGGACGAACTGCTGGGCAGGCTGGCAACGGGGCTTGGTTATCACCTTCGGCGGGACAGGGCGCTTCTCATTTCCCTGACAGGCAGCCTCGAACATCTGAATCCTCTCGGCATATTATCGAGGGGATACAGCATCACAAAAAAGCTTCCTGAAGGGGCTGTTCTCAAAGACCCGGCTGATGTCGAGCCGGGTGACCTGATAAGCACCAGGCTGCACAAGGGAGAGGTGTGGTCACGGGTTGAGAAAAAACGCGAGGGATCGGGCGGCAACTATTGATCATGGCTTCGATAGGGCCGCTCGAATATGATAGGGGAGAATATCGACAGGCTATGGGGATCGCATTTTTTTGATCTTATAAACAGCTCGATGCCTTCCCGGATCTGGCTCGTCACGCTTTGATGGGTCGTTTTTTCGATCTCTTGTAATATGCGGAGGTGCTCTTCATCAAGCCGGTAGGTCCGGTCGTCATCTTTTTCTGAATGCATATCGCCTCCTGTACCTTCCGAGATTGCGGGATGATAGCATGTTCATATTCATAAGTCAATCGGCGGTTTTGTGTTTGTTCTTTGGAAAACGGGCTGTTGAGGCTTACCGATAGCCCCGCTCATGCTTGTCTTTCAGGCTTTGTTTTGCCTTGATTTTATTTTTCTTTTCCGTATATAATATCGTTCACCCGGGACGCAGAGAATAGTGCCGGACCTATGGAGTGATCGTCGCTATGGCGGAAAAAAATTTCGAGGCCGCGCTCGCGAGGCTCGAAGAGATCGTGAAGAAACTGGAGACAGGCGACCTCCCTCTGGAGCAGTCGCTCAAACTGTTCGAAGAGGGCGTGAAGCTCTCGCGCCTGTGCAATAAGCGGCTCGAGGAGGCCGAACGCAAGGTGGAGATCCTTCTGAAAGACAAGGCAGGAAATATCGTTGCCCAACCGTTCGAAGAGCCCGAAGAAGAATAGCCCGGCATCCTATGGATATAAAAGCCTACCTGGCGCGGAAAAAAGATATTATCGATAAAACGCTCGAGAAGCTCGTTCCGCCGGCGAAGACCTTTCCTCCGGTCATTCACGAGGCCATGCGGTACAGCCTCTTTGCGGGTGGCAAGAGGGTGAGGCCGGTGCTCGCGATCGCGGCAGCCGAAGCCGCGGGGGCAGCGACCGCGGATCTGCTCCCCGTTGCCGGCGCGCTTGAGCTCATCCACACCTACTCTCTGATACACGACGATCTCCCGGCCATGGACGACGACGATCTCCGCCGGGGCAGGCCGACGTGTCACAAGACATACGGCGAGGCAGTCGCTATTCTGGCGGGAGACGGGCTGCTTACCATGGCCTTTGAGGTCCTCTCCGACCCGCGACGCCTGAAGTGCATCCAGGCGCGTACCCTGGTCTCCATGATCAGAGAGATAGCCGTCGCATCCGGGGTCTTCGGCATGGTGGGGGGCCAGGTGGTGGATATACAGTCCGAGAACAGGGAGATCGACTTCCCGACCCTTGAATACATCCACACGCACAAGACCGGCGCCCTTATCCGGGCCTCGGTCAGGGTCGGGGCGCTCTATGCAAAGGCCGGCAAGCGCCAGTTCGCGGCGCTCACCCGCTACGGCGAGATGGCGGGGCTCGCGTTTCAGATCGTTGATGACATCCTCGACGTGACCGGAAAACAGGAAGAGCTCGGCAAGGACATCGGCAGTGATCTGGAAAAGGGGAAGAAGACCTTCCCGAGCTTTCTCGGCCTTGAAGAGTCGCGGCGCAGGGCGGAGGAGGTCCTTGACGCATTGAAAGGCTTCGGCCGGAAGGCAGACCCCCTGAGGGAACTGGCGAGATTTATTATTAACCGTGTTAATTAAGGGGAGAAAGGGAACGAGGCCCGTATCGTGGAAACGCAACGGTCACGTAGATCGGCAACGAAGCCCGTATCGTCACTCGGTAACGTGGAGCGTCAAAGACGAATAACGCAAGACGTAGCCGAAGCGGGCGTCGTCACCGTCACCGCTGGACGAGTTTCATAACCGATACGGGCATCGTGACCGTAACCCCTGGACGAATGAGGTACACTATGATACTTGACACGATCAACAATCCCGAAGATCTTCGGAAAGTCCCTCCGGAAGAACTCCCCGCGCTTGCGGCGGAGCTCAGAGAGGAGATCATCGATGTCGTCTCCAGGACCGGCGGGCATCTTGCTTCGAGCCTCGGCGTGGTCGAATTGACCATCGCCCTTCACTACGCCTTTGATACGCCGCGCGACCGCATCGTGTGGGACGTGGGACACCAGGCGTACGCGCACAAACTGCTCACTGGCCGGCGCGCCCGGTTCCCCACGCTCCGCCAGTTCGGCGGCATGAGCGGATTTCCGAAACGGGAAGAGAGCCCCTACGACCATTTTGACGTGGGCCATGCGAGCACGTCCATTTCCGCGGCGCTCGGGATGGCGGCGGCGCGGGACGTCAAGGGGGAAGACTATCGCGTGATCGCGGTGATCGGGGACGGTTCCATCTCCGCGGGGCTCGCGTTCGAGGGATTGAACCAGACCGGACATTTGAAAAAGAACCTCATGGTCATCCTGAATGACAACGAGATGTCCATCTCTCCGAATGTGGGCGCGCTGTCCTCGTATTTGAACAAATTGATGACCGGGCAGTTCTACACCAAACTTCGCCAGGAGGCCAAGAACTTCCTCCAGGGCATCCCGAGGGTCGGCGAATCCATGTTCAACCTCGCAAAGAAGGCTGAGGATTCGCTCAAGGGACTCGTTGTGCCGGGCATGCTCTTCGATGAGCTCGGGGTCCAGTACGTGGGACCGATCGACGGGCACCGCATAGACCATCTGCTCGAGACGTTTCATAATTTAAGGAATTTCCCCTGGCCGGTACTTGTCCACGTGGTGACGAAAAAAGGCAAGGGATGCGAATTCGCGGAATGCGACCCGTCGCAGTATCACGGTACGCCGCCGTTCGAACGAGCGAGCGGCAAGGTCACCCAAAAAGCTTCGGTCCTCAGTTATACCGACGTATTCGGCCAGACCATGCTCAGACTGGCCGGGGACAATGACAAGATCATCGCCATCTCCGCCGCCATGTCCGACGGAACGGGGTTGGATAAATTCGCGGAGCAGTTCCCGGCTCGGTTCTTTGATGTCGGCATAGCGGAGTCCCACGGAATCACGTTTGCCTGCGGCCTCGCGGTGGACGGGATGCACCCGGTGGCCGCCATCTACTCCACGTTCATGCAGCGCGCCTATGACCAGATCGTCCATGACCTCTGTCTTCAGAACCTCCCGGTGACGCTTGCCCTGGACCGCGCCGGGATTGTGGGCGAGGACGGACCGACCCACCACGGGTTGTTCGATATTGCGTACCTTCGGCATGTTCCGAACATGGTCATCATGGCGCCGAAGGACGAGAACGAACTTCAGCATATGATAAAGACCGCGGTGGAATATAAGGGCCCCACGGCAGTGCGATATCCGCGGGGGGCCGGTTTCGGCGTCCCCATGGACCAGCAGTTGAAAATATTGGAGATAGGAAAGGCGGAACTGCTCAAAGACGGGAGCGATCTTGTGATCATTGCCATCGGCAATCTGGTCCATCCGTCGATCGAGGCGGCAGAACGGCTCACGGCGGACGGTATTTCCGCGTCGGTCGTGAACGCGCGCTTTGCGAAGCCCCTTGATGAGGAACTTATCCTTCAGCTGGCAAAAAAGACCGGCAGGGTCATGACCGTTGAAGAACACGCGCTCCAGGGAGGCTTCGGGAGCGCGGTCCTCGAATGTCTGGACTCAGGCCGTGTGACCGCAAAGACCTTGCGCATAGGACTTCCGGACAAGTTCATCGAACACGGCTCCCAGAAGATCCTTCGACAAAAGTACGGACTGGATGCCGACGGCATCTATGCCTCGGCCAGGGAATTCGTGGCCAGCACCCGCCTCAAGGCCGCCGCCCCGGTCTCGAAGGTCAGGGCGATGGATGTCTGAAAATGCGGAGTGCGGATTGTGGAATGCGGAGTGAGAAACAGAAAGGCGCTGAGATAATTCTTGGTGCCTTTTCTATTAGTTAGGAGAGGTTTTTTCCCGGAGGGACAAGATGATTCGAAAGACCGAAGGGGCATATCGCCTGGTGCTGCGCTTCTTTTTCATTGTGGGTTTACTCTTGTGTCTGCCCGCCATCACCACGGCAATCGAGCCGTCTGCATCATTCACCGATAAAGAGGCCGAGGCGTTCATCGCAGAATGGGTAAAACTCAGCGAGAACAATAAGAACTTTGACGCCGTCATGGCGATGTATGCCGGCGAGGTGGAATTTTACAAACTGGGAACAGTGAAGAAGTCCACCGTTGCCGAGGATAAGAGAAAATATTTCGACCGGTGGCCGCAGAGGGAACATTCGGTCATCTCGATCATTCTTCGTCCAGGAAGCCATGATAATGAGAAGCAGGCGGAAGTCGTATTTCACTACAAGATCCGGAGAGGGCAGAAAAGCCTTGAGGGAGATGCAAAAACGCTGGTTTCCCTTCGGAAATCGCAGGGGCGGGCTGTCATTTTCAGCGAAAAGGACCTGCCTACAGTCGCGTCAGAGCCGAGCGGGTCAGCATCTGGCACTGAATATATCGTATGGTCTGGGTACGGAGGGACCGTATGGATAGACGGGCAGGGAACCGTTCTGAGGCAGAGCAAGGAAAAAGTCCCTGTGAGCGTGGTGAATGGCGGTCTGTACACCGTCCGTATTGAGAAGCGGTCGGTCAAGCAAGCTGATTGCGACAGCGTGGATTACAGAGATCCCGATGCCAAGCTGAAGATGGTCCCTGCAACCGATCGGGAATTCTTCCTTATCAGGATCGATCAGGACGGGAAGGAGCATAAAACGATACTCATCAAGGCAGCGGACGACGAGGATGGTTCATCCAGCACCGAGCTGGAAGTTCTCGGACTGGTCGGCCTCTGGCTTTTTGTGGATCGGCGGGTATTCTCTGATGTTTGCGGAGCACCGCATGGAGTGGTTCCTCATGAATTGCTGGTCGTGAACATGAAAACAGCCTCGACCATTACTGCATATCGCGGTCAGAAGAAGTCTGAAGTGGAGAAGAGTGTCTTAGGAGAAGGCACGTTATCCGGAGAAGCCGATCTATCGCCGGTTACGCTCTTTACCGACAAGGAATACCGTGCTCTTATGAACGCTTTACGCAAGAGGGCTTTCAAGGATCTGCAAGATTTTATGTCCGGGGATGAAGAAAAAATCACGCTGACTCGCGTGAAGCCCATAGTGAGCAACAATGCGCTGGGGCTTGAGGTGCTCCTGACCGCACCGACCGGCTATGCGAGCTCTGACGGCGAGTGGAGCAGTTATACGCGGAGCCATGCCTATCCGGCCCCGTTTGTCCCCGAACTGCTCAAACCGTATCAAGCTGTTCCAGTCGCTGTTTTGAAGTGGTGGAAGGCGAACAAGGCTGAGAGCTACCCGAGCTGGTCTGAGGTTCCGTCTTCCGGGCCCGCAAGACAGCAAATGGAAAAGCTGTTTCAGTAGTCTTATAAATGGTCATTCATATCATACCGTATGCTTAAATCAAAAAAAGTCCGCATCGACCGTCTTATCCTTGATCGCGGCTTCGTGGAAAGCCGTGAAAAAGGGCAGGCGATAATACTCGCCGGAAACGTTCTCGTGAACGGCCAGAAGGTCGAGAAGGCGGGAGCCCTCGTGCCGGAAGACGCGGACATCCGCATCCTCGGCGAGCCGATGCCGTATGTGAGCAGGGGCGGGCTGAAGCTGGAAGCGGCATTGAGGGAGTTCAAGATAACCGTAACGGGCAGGACGGCGATCGATGTCGGCGCATCCACCGGCGGGTTTACGGATTGTCTGCTCCAGCACGGATGCCGCAAAGTGTACGCAGTTGATGTCGGGTATGGTCAACTGGCATGGAAGCTCAGGCAGGACCCGCGCGTCATCTCGATCGAACGTACGAACATCCGCGAGATCAACCCGGCGCTCATTCCCGAGTTGCTCGACATCTCGGTCATTGACGCCTCCTTCATCTCCCTTGAAAAAATCATCCCATCGGTTTTAAAATTGCTTGCCCGGGACGGAGAGATCATTGCCCTCATTAAGCCGCAGTTCGAAGTAGGGAAGGGTCAGGTCGGCAAGGGCGGGATCGTGCGGAATGAGACTGCGCGAAAGGCAGTTGTCGAGAGAATCGTCGAATTTGTCCATGAACTGGGCCTTGAGGTCAAGGGTGTGATGCCGTCTCCGATCACGGGCCAGGATGGGAATGTGGAGTATCTTTTGCATGCAAAGAGCATAGGGCATGGAGCATAGGGTATTTACTCTTTGCCCTTTGCGCTACGCTCTATGCAATTATCCCCCCGTCAACCTTGCCGCGAACTCTTCTCCCAGCACTACGATGGATTCTATGTCCAGATAGTGAGGGACATTCCTGTCGAGGAGTATCTTGCACTGGGCGGGGAAATTTTCGTCGGGCACTTCGTCGTAGAACAGGAGCAGCACCGGGTAGTGGGGGAAGAAGCGGAACCCGTAAGCCGCATCCTGGCTTCCCTTTACCTCCGTCCTCACGCCTCCCTGGCGCTCGCACGCGGCTCTGAGCGCGGCGGCATTACCTGAAAAATGCTTCGCTACCACTTCTTCAACGTGGCCGATCCATGCCTTGTCCTTCGCATGAGACTGGGGGATGGCGCCGAAGGATATCCACTCGCCCGAAGGCTCGGGAGGGTCCGGCATGCAGAGGTGATTGTAGATGAGGATCGATATCCACGGCCTTGCTTCATTTCCTGACGCATCGAGAATCTTTTCCTTCGTAACGTGATATCTCTCATTCAGGAACATGAGCTCCAGGACTTCGGGCCCGAGATAGTCGGCGCCAAAAAGCGCCGCGGCTTTTTTAAAATCCACCGCTTTTATTTTTTGTTTTAATACTTCCAGCGCCTGCTCATATACTGTGCCGGGAGAATCATTTTTCCCCTTGTTGTTTTCACGCAAGATCGCCCTCGCAGCTTCGGTTATCGCCGGGCAGTCGTCCGGCGAGGCAAGATGCGATGCCAGCTTTGCCGCAAAACCGAAGCAGGTGGGAGTACCGCACTTGCCGCAGTTCGTTTTCGGAAGAAGTTTGTATGTCTCGACGGCTGTTCTCATGACACACACGTTAACGCTTTTTAAAACGGGTGTCAATTGCTATGTGGCGGTTATAGAGGACTATAAATCTCCGGTATTACAAGAGGTTGCAGGCCGGGCATTGCGGGGCGTACGACGCGTGTGAAATTTGCTATACTTATATGGGAATACAAATCTACAGGAGGAGGTCCCTATGATCAAGAAATTGTTCAAGACAGAGAACGATATGGCACTATTTATCCTCAGGCTTTTGCTGGGCATTGTTTTTTTCCCTCACGGGATGCAAAAGCTTCTGGGCTGGTTCGGCGGTCCCGGCTTTTCCGGAATGATGGACATGTTCACAACGAAAATGGGGATTCCGGCGGTTTTCGCCTTCCTGGCCATCATGGCGGAGGGACTTGGCTCACTGGGGCTGATCACCGGGCTTTTGACGCGTGTCGCCGCCTTTGGGATTGCGGTGAACATGGCGGTGGCCGTGCTGATGGTCCACCTCCCCAACGGGTTCTTTATGAACTGGTTCGGAAATCAGAAAGGCGAGGGGTTTGAGTACCATCTTCTTGCTATTGCCATAGCGATCGCCCTCGTGATCAAGGGCGGCGGCAGATGGTCGCTGGACCGGGTGATATCCGGGAAAATGAAGTAACGAAGCAAACCAGGTGGGTGCAAAAGATCGGGGCCGCGAAGAGCGGCCCTTTTTTTTAACTGGATGTTGAAAGGCAAGCGGCCCGATCATGAAATGACGCCATTACGAAGACGCTTGCATTATTCGCTCTTCTCCCTGCTCTTCGGCCGCTTGTTCGCTTCCAGAATCTTCTTCCGGAGCCGGATGCTCAGGGGAGTCACTTCCACGAGCTCGTCTTCTTTGATGAACTCAAGCGACTGTTCAAGCGATAACTGCCGATGGGGCACGAGGCGAAGCGCTTCGTCAGCGCCCGAGGCGCGCATGTTGGTGAGCTTCTTTTCCTTGATCACGTTCACGTCCATGTCGTTCTCGCGCGAGTTCTCGCCCACGATCATTCCCTCGTATACGGCCGTGCTTTCATTGATGAAGAGCTCACCGCGGGGCTGGATGTGATAGAGGGCATAGGTCGTGGTCTTGCCTGCGCGGTCGGCCACGAGAGCTCCGGTGGCGCGTTTGGCGATCGTTCCCTGCCACGGCTCGTACCCGTCGAAGAGATGGTTCAAAAGGCCGGTGCCGCGGGGATCGGTCAAAAACTCCGACCGGAATCCG
>Ga0209342_10007190_pt1 | contig 11213 bp, 9 predicted proteins | sample RifCSP16_2_FD_184023 | JGI IMG/M metagenome (GOLD analysis project Ga0209342, IMG submission 184023) | Soil microbial communities from Rifle, Colorado - Rifle CSP2_sed 16_2 (SPAdes) (version 2) | ecosystem: Environmental > Terrestrial > Deep subsurface > Rock core/Sediment | place: Rifle... | reverse complement strand
GCCTTCAGGCTCTGCGCCAGCGGTATGTAGGCCTCGAACACCGTGGAGCTCATCGCCTCCTTGAGCTCGGTCACGTGGCGCTCGGTCCACTGCTGCCGCGCCGCCTCCGGCTCCGGCAGCTTCTTCTCCTCGAACTCGATGCCGTACTGCGTCTGGAGCGCCTTCAGGGTCATCATCTCCGCTCCGGAGACGAGCGACAGAGCGGTGCCCTTCTTCCCGATCCGGCCCGTCCTGCCCACGCGGTGCAGGTAGATGTGCGGGTCCTCCGGCAGCGAATAGTTGATGACGTGCGAGAGGTCGGAGATGTCGATGCCGCGCGCGGCGATGTCGGTCGCGACCATGAAGCGCACCTCGCCGCGCTTCACCTTGGCCATGACCCGCTCCCGCTCCTTCTGCGGGAGCTCGCCGTTCAGCAGCTCGGCGTCGTAGCCGTTCCTGTTGAGGACCGCGGTGATGAGGCCCGTGTCGCTGCGCGTGTTGCAGAAGACGATGGCCGAGTCGGGCTCCTCCGCCTCGATCATGTAGAGCAGGTTGCGCGGCTTGGGGTAGGCCTCGACCGTCGGGTAGATGACGTTGTGGATGTTATCGACGCTGTACTCGTCCCCGGAGAGGAGGATGGTCTCCGGCTCCCGCAGGTAGTCGTGGATGAGCTGCTGGATGTCCTCGGGGACGGTCGCCGAGAAGAGGAGTTGCTGGCAGTCGTCGGGCAGGTGGTCGAGGATGCGCGTCACCTCCTCGAAGAAGCCCATGTTGAGCATCTCGTCCGCCTCGTCGAGGCAGCTCACGAGCACGCCGTCGAGCTTGAGCGTGCCGCGGCGGATGTGGTCGTAGATCCGGCCCGGCGTGCCGACCACGATCTCGGCCCCCTGCTTCAGGCGGTCGAGCTGGTCGCCCATGGAGGCGCCCCCGTAGATCGTGACGACGGAGAGGTCCTTGTGCTTCCCCAGCGCGGCGATCTCCTCGCCCACCTGGATCGCCAGCTCGCGCGTGGGGCACATGACGAGCGCCGACGGCCGGCGGCGGCCAGCGGGGATCTTCTCGAGGATGGGGATGCCGAAGGCCGCCGTCTTCCCGGTGCCGGTCTTGGAGCGGACGATGAGATCGCGTCCCTCCATGAGCGGGCGGAAGGTGGCGACCTGGACGGGCGTGGGGCTGACGTAGCCCCGCTCGGCGATCCCCTGCCGCACGGGCTCCGAGAGGTGCAGGTCGTCGAACGAGGTCTCCGCGACGTAGTCGGACACGACGGGCGCCTGCCCGCCGGGGGTATCAATGCTGGTATCCACGCGTGGCTCGCTTTCCTGCGGGCCACGCGTCGAGCGCGGCCCGCTTCAGCGGCGCATGGCGGCTCGCACAGAACGCGTGGGGCCCGGTGCGGGACCGGGCGCCACGCTTTCCCGCGAACGCGCCATGCGCCTATTGGCCCGCCTTGCCAAGCAGGCGCGCCGCTTATATCACAACGTTCTGGGGTACAAGGAAGTTCCCGAGTGCCGCCTGGGCCCTCGACCTCGCCCGCACCACCATGGCCGACACCCGCGACGCCACTCGCGACGGAACGCGTCAGACCGAGGAGCAACCGCGCGAGCGCAAGGCCCTCCCGGTGCCTTCGCGCAGCGGCGGGGGCCTCGCCAGGTACGACCCGCTCCGCGCCTACATGGCGGAGGTCGCGCGGCACAGCGTCCTCTCGCGCGAGGAGGAGCACGAGCTCGCCGTCCGCTACTACGAGACGGGCGACGTCGACGCCGCCTACAAGCTGGTCGCCTCCAACCTGCGGCTGGTGGTGAAGATCGCGCACGAGTACCGGCGCAGCGCCTTCCACCTGCTCGACCTGGTGCAGGAAGGCAACATGGGGCTCATGCAGGCGGTGAAGAAGTACGATCCGTTCAAGGGGGTGAAGCTGTCCTCGTACGCCGCCTGGTGGATCCGCGCCTACATCATCCGCTTCGTCATGGACAACTGGCGCCTGGTGAAGCTCGGGACCACGCAGGCGCAGCGCAAGCTCTTCTTCAACCTGGCGAAGGAGCGCGAGAAACTCCTCGCCCGCGGCGTCGAGCCGACGCCGCGCCTCCTCGCCAGGAACCTCCAGGTCGAGGAGAAGGACGTCGAGGAGATGAGCGCGCGCATGGGGAGCGAGGACGTGTCGCTCGACCAGCCCGTGCGCGGCGACGGGGACGAGAACCGGCAGACGCGCCTGGAGCGGTTCGCGGGCGGGGATCGATCGCCGGACGAGGCCCTGGGCGACGAGCAGCTGAAGCGGCTCTTCCGCACCAAGCTCGAGGCCTTCGCCGCGACGCTCGAGGACGAGAAGGAGCGCTACATCTTCGGCCACCGGCTGCTCCCTCCGGACGGCCAGGAGCCGCTGACGCTCCAGGAGATCGGCGACCGGTTCCACCTGACGCGAGAGCGCGCGCGCCAGATCGAGGCGAAGCTCGTGAAGCGGCTGCGCGATCGGGTGAAGGAGGAGATCCCCGACTTCGAGCTCATGGAGCCGCCGGACTAGGAGCGGCGCGACCGGCCTCTCGCTCGCGCGGCGATCGCGACAGTCAGGTCGCGGACCCATCGTGGGCTAGACCGTCGCGCACCGCCCCGCTAACGCCGCCCCTGCCGAATCCATCGAAGGAGGCAGAGCCATGGCAGGAGTGAGCCCGATTCCGCAGGGGATGCACACGATCACGCCCAACCTCGTCATCCGCGATTGCGGGAAGGCGATCGAGTTCTACAAGCGCGCGCTCGGCGCGCAGGAGATGTCGCGCATGACCGCGCCCGACGGGAAGAGCGTCTGGCACGCCGAGCTGAAGATCGGCGACTCCGTCGTCTTCCTGAGCGACGAGATGCCGGGCGGGCCTCGCGCCCCGTCGGCCACGGACCAGCTACCCATGACGATGTGGCTGTACGTGCAGGACTGCGACCAGGCATTCAGGCGCGCGCTCGATGCGGGCGCCAGATCGACCATGCAACCGGAGGACATGTTCTGGGGCGATCGCTGCGCGGGCATCGCCGATCCGTTCGGCTACCTCTGGTCGTTCGCCACGCATCAGAAGGACCTCACGGCCGAGGAGATCAGGCGCGAAGGCGAGGTCTTCGCCCGGTCGATGGAGCAGGGCCACCCCTGACCGGCGCCCCGGCCCGGGTGAAGGTCAGTCCTCGCGCAGGAGCTGGCGGTCGCCCGCAGAGCTGCGGCGCCCGCCGGCTCGGCCTCTGCCGAGCTGGAAAGCCGTCCCCGCGATCGAAAGGACGAGCGCGATTCCCAGGAGCACGGGCGGCCTGTTCACGAAGAGGCCGAGCCTCGAGGGCTGCGGCAGCCCAGAGGGCTGGGGAAAGGCCGCTACAAGCGCGACGCAGACGAGCGCCGCCCCGGCGACGGCCGCGGTCGCTGCCGGGACGACCCTCCGCAGGAGCAGGCCGGCGGCCCCGAACGCCAGCGCCCCGGCGGCGGCGCCGATGGAAGCATTTCCGGCGACGGGGAACCGGGAGCCCAGGAGCGCGCCCGAGAAGACGCCGAGCAACAAGGGGTAGGCGACTGGCGCGAGTAACGAGGCGATCGCCAGCGCCGATCCCAGGGAGAGGCCGACCCACTCCGGGCGGATTCCCCATCTCTGAAAGGCGGACGCGAGCGCCAGGCCGCTGAACCAGCCGACGAGCGCGGCGCCCGCTGCCGCGAGCACCCGGCCGAGGCGCGCACCGGCCACGAGCAGCGCCACGCCACCTGCGACGGCGAGCACCTCCGCCGGCCATCCGCCGGCGCGGAGGAGCGTGGCCGCTTCGGGCAGCCGCGAGAAGAGGCCCTCGGCGCCCTCGAGCAAGCCATTCAAGGTGGGCAGCGTGCCTTCCATGTGCAGACCAGGGCGGGTCGCAATGTATCAGCGGATCGTGGGGTCTGAAAGAAACGTGCCCGGGCAGCGGCGGTGGCGGCGCCAGCGCCGCGCGTGGTGTACGCTTCGGGCTGGACGGAACGGAGCGGCACCAGGTCGAAAGGCAGTGTACGACCTGCCCGTACGCTCGCATGCTCAGGCGAACGTTCATGAAGACCATGGCCCTCGGCGCCGCGGGCCTGGCCTTGCCACGCGCCGCGCGCCCCCAGATCTCCCTCCCCGACACCTCCCGGCTCACCATCGGGCAGATCCAGCACGGAGGCAGGTGGAACCCGCGGCCCACCGCCCTGAGGCGCCTCATGTGGGAGCTCTCCCAGCGGACGAGCATCGACACCGGCGCCGAGGGCGTGCCGGTCCGCCTCGGCCAGCCGGGCCTGCACCGCTTCCCCATGCTCTACCTGGCGGGGGATGGAGCGTTGCCGCCGTTCGCCGAGCCGGAGCTCGGCGCGCTACGCCGCCACCTCCAGTACGGGGGGATCCTGCTCGCCGACGCCGCCGACGGCTCCGACGGCGGCGGCTTCGACGCCGGCGTCCGGCGCGAGCTCGCCCGCCTCCTCCCCTCCTCTCCGCTGGCCAGGATCTCCGGCGATCACGTCCTCTACAAGAGCTTCTACCTCCTCGACCGGCAGGGAGGGCGGCTGGCGGTGAAACCCTGGCTCGAGGCGCAGGTGCTCGACGGGCGGTTGGCCGTGGTCTACTCGCAGAACGACCTGGGCGGCGCCTGGGCGCGCGGACAGCTGGGGGACTGGGAGTACGCCTGCGCGCCTGGAGGCGAGGCGCAGCGGGAGGCCGCCTTTCGTCTGGGCGTGAACTTCGCGATGTACGCGCTCTGCACCGACTACAAGGACGACGCCGTGCACTTGCCCTTCATCCTGAAGAGGCGGAGCTAGGTGGGCGACGGCTACAACGCCTGGCACCTGACCTCGCTATCGCCCTGGCCGCGCTGGGCGCTCGCCCTGCTGGCGCTGGCGGCGGTCGCGGCGGTCGGCGGGGCGTGGTGGGGGCTCCGCGGCGAGCCCCGGCGCGCGCGGAGATGGGCGCTCCTCGCGCTCCGGACCGCCTCGGCGCTCCTCGTCCTCTTCCTGGTGGTGGAGCCGGCGGTGCAGCTGCTCCAGACGGCGCGGGTGAAGAGCCGTCTCGCCGTCCTCGTGGACTCGTCGCGCTCGATGGGGTTCCCTGTCGAGCCAGGCGGACCGTCGCGCGCCGAGGCCGCGGCCCGGTTCCTGGCGGCCCACCGAGGCGAGCTGGAGGCCCTGGGCGATCGCGCCACGCTCGAGTGGCATCTCTTCGATCGCGAAGTCACCCCGACCGATCCGGGCTCGCTCGCCCGCGGCAGCCCGGCGCGCGGGCGACGGACGGACCTCGCTGGCGCGCTCAAGGCCGTCTCGGCCGGCGGCGCGGGGCGAAAGATGGCGGGGGTCATCGTCCTCTCCGACGGCGCCGACAATGCGGCCCTGGCCGGCGGGGTGACGCCGGCGGCGCGCGCGGAGCTGCGCTCCCTCGGCTTCCCCGTCACCACCGTCGCCGTGGGCACGGGCGCGCCGAAGGACCTCGCCATCGAGCGCGTCGCCGCCGACGACTTCGCCTTCGTCCGCAACACCGTCACGGTCGAGGTCGGCCTCACCGCCCGGGGCTTCGGAGGCGATGACGTACCAATAGTCCTGCGGCGCGAGGGCTCGGTCGTGGCGCGCGGGTCGGTGAAGCTGGAGGCTGGCAAGGAGCGCTACTCGCTCCCCCTCTCCTTCGCTCCCGACACGACCGGCACCTTCGTCTTCACCGTCGCGGCACCCGTGTTCGCCGGCGAGGCGGTGGCCGAGAACAACAGCCGCTCGTTCGTGCTGCGGGTCATCCGCGACCGCGTGCGCGTGCTCCTGGTCGCGGGCCGGCCGTCGTGGGACGAGCGCTTCCTCAGGGGGCTGCTCAAGCGAGACCCGAACGTCGACCTCGTGAGCTTCTTCATCCTCCGAACCTCCACCGACAACGCCGGGCCGCAGGAGGATCTCTCCCTCATCCCGTTCCCTGTGGCTGAGATCTTCGGGGACCAGCTCCGCACCTTCGACGCAGTCCTCTTCGTCGACTTCGCCTACCAGCCGTACCGGTCCCTGGACATCGAGCGGTACCTTCCCGCCCTGCGCGACTACGTCCGCGGCGGCGGCGCGTTCGCCATGCTGGGGGGGGAGCAGAGCTTCGGCGAAGGGCGGTACGGCCAGACCGCGCTCGCCGACGTGCTGCCCGTCGACGCGCTCGACGGGCTGGGCATCGCGGTCGCGTCGCAGCGGCCTCGCCTCACGGCGGAAGGGCGCCGTCACCCGGTGACCAGCCTCGCCCCCGGCGAAGGACCGAACGAGGCGGCCTGGAGCGCGCTCCCCGCCATCCCCGACCTCAACCGGACGCGAGCGCTCCCCGCGCAGAGCGGCGCGCGGGTGCTCCTCGAGTCGCCGGCCGTCCTCGTCGACGGGCGACCGGCGCCCGTGGTCGCCGTACGCGAGGTGGGAGAGGGGCGGACCCTGGCCGTGACCACCGACTCCTCCTGGTTCTGGGGATTCGTCGCCGCCGAGGAGAACGGCTCGAACCGCGCCTACCAGCGCTTCTGGAACAACGCGCTGCGCTGGCTGGTGCGAGACCCTGCCTTGACGCCGGTCCAGGTCGAGCCGGATCGACCGGCGGTGGAGCCAGGCGAGCCGGTGGGCCTCTCGATCTCGGTGCGCGCCCCCGACTACGGCCCGGCCGCTGGCGCGCCGGTCGCGGCCGACCTCGTCTCCGAGGACGGGAAGGTCGTGGCCCACGCCGACGCGACGGCGGCGGCCGACGGCGTGGCGCACCTCGAGCTCTCACCGCCAGGGCCCGGCGCGTACAAGGTGGTCGCGACCGCGAAGACGCGCTGCGGGCCGGCCGGGTGCCCACCGGACGCGCCGGCGGAGTCGGCAGCGGGCGCGGTCGCGGTGCGATCGGCCGGACCGGAGGACATCGATGCAGCTCCCAGGCCGGAGCTCCTACGAGCGGTGGCCGAGGCGACCGGAGGCGCCTTCTCCTTCGCGGACCGCGGCCTGCCGGCAGTGCGCCTGGCCGATCCCGAGGTGGTGGAGGTCGGCCGCCGCAAGGATCTTCCGATCTGGGATCGCGCGTGGTACCTCGCGGCCCTGCTCCTCACGCTCGCGGGCGAGTGGGTGCTGCGCAGGCGCTGGGGCTACTGGTGACGCCGTGACCCATGCGCTCGCCGCCGGATACTGATATGGAACCCCGCTTTGCGTCCCACCTGGAGGAGGCAGCGATGAAGGTAGGCAAGGGCAGCGTCGTGTCCATCGAGTACGAGCTCCACTGCGGCGACGGCAAGGTGATCGACGCCTCAGAGCCGGGCACGCCACTCTCGTATCTCCACGGCGAGGGGCAGGTGGTGCCGGGCCTGGAGCGGGCGCTCGAGGGCTTGTCCGCCGGCGACGCGCGACAGGTCGTCATCGAGCCCGCTGACGGATACGGGCCGCACAACCCGCAAGGCGTGCAGAAGGTGCCGCGCAGCGCGTTCCCGGCCGGGGAGGACCCGGAGGTGGGGACGTCGATGATCGCCCAGGGACCCCGCGGCGAAAGCGTGCCGTTCATGGTGCGCGAGGTTCGGCCGGAGGAGGTCACCATCGACCTCAACCATCCCCTCGCCGGGAAGACGCTCCACTTCGACGTCAAGGTGCGCGAAGTGCGCGCCGCGACGGAGGAGGAGCTGCAGCACGGGCATTCCCACTGCGAGGGCGGACACGACCACTGCGAGGGCGGACACGACCACTGCGACGGCGGACACGAGCACTGAACGCGCGCCGGCGGATCGTCACCGCCGGTCTCGTGCCACGATCTGCCCCCGGGGCACGACGAGCTGCTCGCCTCCCGAGACCTCCAGCTCGTGGCCCACGAGGTGCCCCGAGGCCTCGCTGGCGAGATAGAGCGCCGCGTGCACCACGTCCTCGACCTCCGCCAGGCGGCGGTTGGGGAGTGCGCTTGCGATGAGCTCGCCGAGCTCCGGGTCCGCCGCGGGCGTGCGCACGAAGCCCGGTGACACGAGGTTCGTGCGCACGGCCGGCGCCAGCTCGGCGGCCAGAGAGAAGCAGAGCGAGGCGAGCGCCCCCTTGGACGCCGCGAAGTGGGCGTGCCCCGCCTCACCGCGCCGCCCGGCCGTCGATCCGATGAGGACGATGCTCCCGCGCCCGCGCTCGCCGCGGCGGAGCCAGGGCAACGCCTCGCGCACGAGGTAGAAGGCGCTGAAGGCGTTCACCCGGAACATCTCCTCGAGCCTCGCCGCCTGGATCTCGTGGATGGGGGCGGCGTTCCACACGCCCGCGGAGTGGACCAGGATCTCGATCCCTCCCAGCGCGCGCGCCGCCTCCTGCGCCAGCGCGACGCACCCCGCCTCCTCGGAGAGCTCGGCCCGGATGGCGACGGCGCTGCCCGGGAAGCGCGAGCACAGCGCCCGGGCGGCGGCCTCGTTGGACCGGTAGTGGACCGCGACGCTCGCCCCCTGATCGAGGAGCGCCTCGGCGACGCCCAGCCCGATGGGGCTCGACGCGCCGGTCACCAGCGCGCGGCGGCCGGCGAGATCGGAGTAGGTCGCGCGGACGCTCGTGCGGACGGTCACGAGGCCGCCCGGCGGCTGCGCCTGCGGCGCACTGGCTTCGACCCATCGGCGCGCGCTCGACTGGAGCGCGCCGATGGGTACCCCGGCGAGCGGGCCGCCGGCTTCGCATCGTTCACTTCGGGGGCTCCGCCCCCGAACCCCCGCAAAGAACCTTCGCGCGCGGCTCCGCCGAGCTCGCTCGTCCGCCCTGGCGGGCCCTCGAAGGCCGGTACGACCCAGCGGGCGCCGTCCAGGACCTCCAGGACCTGCGTGAAGGAGGAGATGGCGAGCGGCCAGCGGCCAGCGCCCTCGCCGGCGACGTGGCGCCGGGTGACCGCCTCCGCGGAGATGACGGCGAGCCGCTCGCGGTACTCGTGCGACACGTAGGTCCCGTACTCGGCCCAGACGCCGAGGGCGCCGCAGGCCCGCGCGATCGGCATGTCCTTGCGCGCGTTGTCGCCCACGTAGACGACCTCGCTCCCGGCGAGCCCGAGGTCGGCGAGCACCCGGCGCAGCCCGGCCGGGCTGGGCTTCTCGGCGCTCCGCGGCAGCTCGACGACGCGCGTGCGGGCCGCGTAGTGCCCGGCGGCGTCCCGGCGGCGGATCTCGGGGTCGATGTTCTCGGGCAGGTCGTAGCCGCGCAGCGTGTAGACGGCGTCGAGGAGGCCGTCGAGATCGAGGATGCGCAGGCGCAGCTCGACGGCGTTGCGGGGGGCGTCGGTGAGGGCGACCACCTTCACCCCGCGCCCGCGCAGCGCCTCGAGCGTGGGGCGAACGCCAGGGTAAGGCCGCAGGTAGCGCCGGCGCGCCTCCCTGAAGGCGCGCTGAGCCGGCTTGATGACGAGGGCGTCGAACGAGGCGAAGTCGCGGCGGTAGGGCCGGAACAGGTCCGATTCCTGGATGGCGAACGGGTACTCGTTCGACTCGTACTTCGCGTAGACGGCCTTCAGGGACTGCACGATCCGGATCCGCGGGAGGGCGGTCGTCGAGGCGAGCGACTCGACCATGGCCTCCAGGCTGGGCACGATGTAGTCGACCCAGGGGTAGAGGGTGTTGTCGAGGTCGGTCACCACGGCGCGGACTGGCACGGTCGGGCATGGTAAGCGCGCGCCTGGCCCGGGGGCAACGCGGCGGACCAGCGGCCGCGCGGCGATGGCGCCCCGGTGTTATGGACCCTGCATGCCCCGCTTCCGGTACCACGTGTTCGTGTGCGAGAACGTCCGGCCGCCCGAGGATCCCAGGGGCTCCTGCGGGGCGAAGGGGAGCGCGGCGGTCCGCCAGGCGTTCAACGAGGAGCTGCGCCGGCACGGGCTGAAGGGCACGGTGCGGGCCAACACCGCCGGGTGCCTGGACGCCTGCGCCCACGGGCCATCCGTCGTCGTCTACCCGGACGGAGTGTGGTACGGGGGCGTGCGCCCGGAGGACGTGGCGGAGATCGTGGAGCGCCACCTCGTCGGGGGAGAGCCGGTGGCGCGGCTGCTCATCCCTGGCATGAACCTACGGGAGGAGTGACGCAGCCGGCGAGGTGCCGGCGCCCGGACGTTGACACGAGGCAGCCCCCTACGTAGGATTCGCGCCCCGGATATTCCCCAGTAGCTCAGTTGGCAGAGCAGATGACTGTTAATCATCGGGTCGCTAGTTCGAGTCTAGCCTGGGGAGCCAAAACAACAGCAAAGACGGGCGGTTAGGGACCTACCCTGGCCGCCCGTTTTCTTGTCGGGTACGCTTTGCCCCACTTCTACCCCACTGACCCCAGCCTCGGGGCCGGGGGAGAGGAAGGGGGGCGACCATGGCGCGCGAGAGGATCAGGGCCGAGGACCGGAGCGCGTGGGAGCAGCGCGGCGGGCGCGTCCGTGTCGATGCCAAGGGCCGGCCGGTCTACGTCATCCGAAAGCAGGTGCACGGCAAGCGCTTCGAGGTGTCGACCCGGAAGCACACGCTCGCGGCGGCGCTCGCCGAGTGGGAGCGCTTCGAGCGCGACCCTGACCGCTACGCGGCCGGCCCGACCGCGGACACGGCAGCGATCTACCTCGACAACGAGCTCGCCAAGGCGTTCCTCGCGTGGAGCCTCGGCGAGAAGCACAACTCCAAGCCCTGGGTGAACAGGCAAAAGGCGGTGCTCGCGTGGTGGATGGAGAAGCTCCGCGGCGTGAACCTCCGCCGGGCCTCCCTGCGCGATCACATCATGCCCGCGCTGGAGAAGACGGCGAGCAGGGGCCAGCGGATCGCGATCGTGAAGGCGCTCTTCTCATGGTTGCGGAAGGAGCGCCACGTCATCACGAGCGCCGAGGACGCGACGCTCGATCTGTCCGTCCCCCAGAACGAGCCGGCGCAGTGGCGCAAGAGCAAGGTGATCCCGAGGGAGCACCTCGATCTCGCGCTGGAGCACCTCGGCCCCGGTCCATGGCGCGACGTGCTCACGCTTCAGGCGGGTACGGGCTGGCACGTCACGGAGGCGGGCCGGTTCGCGAGCTCGGGATCCGTCGAGCCGCTCCCCAAGCAGGCGCTGCAAGAGGGCGTCGCTGGGGTGCTCGTCTGCCCCCAGCACAAGAACGGCGAGCTGCTCCGCACCCGGGCGTCCGCTCCCGTCGTGGAGGCGGCACGGCGTCTACTCGAGCACGGCGCGTTCTCGCGCGAGTGGTATCACCGCGCGGTGAAGAGCGCGTGCAAGGCGGCCGGGATCCCCGTCTTCACGCCTGGCCGGCTCCGGCACAGCGTCGCGACGTGGGCCATCGACAGCGGCGCGG
>Ga0209342_10007189_pt1 | contig 11213 bp, 12 predicted proteins | sample RifCSP16_2_FD_184023 | JGI IMG/M metagenome (GOLD analysis project Ga0209342, IMG submission 184023) | Soil microbial communities from Rifle, Colorado - Rifle CSP2_sed 16_2 (SPAdes) (version 2) | ecosystem: Environmental > Terrestrial > Deep subsurface > Rock core/Sediment | place: Rifle... | reverse complement strand
GTCCCCCATCCAGAGCATGAGCTCCGGCGCCTTCGCCGCGATCGCGTCGAAGATGCCGTAGTCGGCGCCCCACGGCGGGCCGGGACGGGAAAATCGGTCGTTGAGGTAAGCACACGAGCCGACCGCGACCGCGAACTCGGGGGGGCCGCTCCGGAACCGCCACAACGGCTGCGTCGTGAACGCGCCGGCGTCCAAGGGCGCCTTGCCGTCGATGAGGACGCGGTACCGGTAGCGCGTCCCCGGCTCGAGCCCGGCGAGCCGGAGGCTGAGCGCGAAATCGTCCTCGGCGCGGGTCACGCCCTCGACGCGGCGCCGCTGCGCGGGGGCATCGTCGGGATGCAGCTCGATCACCACCCGCGTTGCGCGCTCGGCTTGCACCCACAGCGTCATGCTCGACTGGTCGATGAAGCCGTGCATGAGGGAAAGCGGTCGCTCGCCCGCGCCGACCGGCTGGACGGCGAGGAGCGCGAGAAACGCAGCTCTCAGAAGCGCGCGACGGATCATGAGCACGAGCGGGGACCGCGCCGATTCTAGCCGCGAGCCCCGCTCCCGGTCGTGGGCCGCGCGAGATGTCGCCGCTCCGACAGTTGAAAAATCACCGTGCTACCATCCTCCGGCCCGGCTTCCCCCCCCCCGGCGCCTCCCCTCCAACCGGACTGACACGACGCAAAGGAGATCCCCGATGGGTCTGTTCGACTTCGTGAAGGACATTGGCAAGAAGCTCTTCCCGCCGCAGGCGAAGCCCGAGGACGCCGCCGCCAAGATCCGGCAGGAGATCGAGACCGCCGGGCTGGGCATCGTCGGCCTGCAGGTCGCGTATGCCGAAGGCAAGTGCACGCTCGCCGGCGAGTGCCCGTCGGCCGAGGCGATGCAGAAGGCGGTGCTGATCGCCGGCAACGTCCAGGGCGTCTCCGAGGTCAACATCTCGGGGCTGAAGGTGCCGCCGCCCAAGGAGAAAGTCGACTACTACATCATCGTCAAGGGCGACACCCTGTCGAAGATCGCGAAGCAGTACTATGGCGACGCGAACAAGTACCCGCGGATCTTCGACGCCAACCGCGAGGTGATCAAGGACGCGAACCTGATCTACCCGGGCCAGAAGATCCGCATCCCAATGGATTAAGCCCGGTCGCGGGTCCGGCCCCTCGGCCGGACCCGCGGGGAATCCACGCGGAGCGGCGTTCATTCGGAGCGGTCAACATGAACCTCGTCAGCCTCGCCCTAACGATCGGGGTCGGCCTGCTGGTCGGCCTCGCGGCGCGCGCGATCCTGCCGGGCAGGCAGATCACTGGCGTCGTCGGCACGACGGTGCTCGGCATCGGCGGGGCGCTCGTCGCGAGCTACGTTGGACAGCTGCTCGGCTACTACAAGGTCGGCGAGCCGATGGGCTTCGTCGCCGCGGTCGTCGGCGCGCTGGTCCTGCTGTTCCTCTGGAGCCTGATCTTCAACCGGTAGCGCCGCGCGTCCGGCGCCGGCGATTGCTCTATACTCCGCGCCTGCTTTCTCGGGCGGTTCCGGGCGCGCTTGCATCCGGCGCCCTGCCGCCATGACCTCGCATTCGCTCGCCGCCAAGCAGCGCCGGAACGTCGCGGTCCTCGCCGCGTGCCAGGCGCTGCTCTTCACCAACAACTCCATCCTGATCGCGGTGAACGGGCTGGCCGGCTACGCGCTCGCCGCGGACAAGTCGCTCGCGACGCTGCCGGTCACCGGCTGGGTCGTCGGCGCCGCGCTCACGACCTACTTCGCCTCGCTGCTGATGAAGCGCATCGGCCGCCGCGGCGGCTTCACGGTCGGGGCCCTGATCGGCATCGTCGGCGCGGCGATCTGCGCAGTCGCGCTCTCGATCGGCAGCTTCTGGCTGCTGTGCTTCGGTACGACGGTGTTCGGCGCCTACAACGCGTTCGGCCAGTACTATCGCTTCGCGGCCGCCGATGCGGCGACATCGGACTTCAAGCCTCGGGCCATTTCCTACGTGCTCGCGGGCGGGCTCGTCGGCGGGATCATCGGCCCCGCGACCAGCCGGTTCACGGTCGAGTGGCTCCCGACGACCTACCTCGCCGCGTATCTGTCGCTGATCGGCTTCATCGCGCTCGTGCTGGTGCTGCTGCGGTTCCTGGACATTCCGGAGCCAACCGCGGTGGAATCGGCCGAGCGCGGCCGCCCGCTCGCCCGGATCGTCGCGCAGCCGGGGTTCGTCGTGGCCGTGATCGCCGCGGCGTTCGGGTACGGCGTGATGAACTTGCTGATGACGGCGACCCCGCTCGCGATGGGCGTGTGCGGGCATCCGTACAGCGCCGCGGCGACCGTGATCTCGGCCCACGTCGTCGGCATGTTCGCGCCGTCCTTCTTCACCGGCGACCTCATCCGCCGCTTCGGCGTGCTCAACGTCATGCTGTTGGGCGTAGCGCTCAATCTGGTCTGCATCGGCGTGGCGCTGGCGGGAGTCGAGGTGGCCCACTTCTGGTGGGCACTGGTGCTGCTCGGGGTCGGCTGGAACTTCATGTTCATCGCCGCGACGGCGCTGCTCACCGAGACCTACCACCCGGCGGAGAAGGCGAAGGTGCAGGGCCTGAACGATCTCCTGATCTTCATTACGATGGCGAGTTCGTCGTTCGCGTCCGGGATGATCCTCGAGCGCAACGGCTGGCAGACGCTGAACTACGCCGCGATCCCGTTGGTGGCGGCGGTCGGCGTCGCCGCCGTCTGGCTCGCCGTGAAGCGGAAGAGCGTTGTGGCGACAGCCTAGGAGGGACCATGGAGCGGCGTTTCATCAATCCCCTGGAGCTCACGACCCCGACCGGCTACTCGCACGTCGCGGTGAGCGCCGCGGGGCGCACGGTCCACGTCTCGGGCCAGGTGGCGTACGACGGCACCGGCCGGATCGTCGGCAAGGGGGATCTCCGCGCGCAGGCGGTGCAGGTCTACGAGAACCTCAAGGCCGCGCTCGCGGCCGCCGACGCCGGCCTCAACGACGTCGTCAAGATGACGACGTTCGTCGTCGACCTCACCCCGGAGAAGGCGGGGGTGATGCGCGAGATCCGCGCCCGGTTCCTGCCCGAGGACCACCGGCCGGCGAGCACGATGGTCGGGGTGACCGGCCTCGTGCACCCGGACCTGCTGGTCGAGGTCGAGGTCGTGGCGGTGCTGACCGATCGGCGTTGACGCGCCGTGCAACTCGATCCGCAGGCGCGCGCGGTCCTCGAGCGCATCGCCCGCGCGAACCTGCCGCCGTATCCGCAGCTCGGCCCCGCGGCCGTCCGCGAGCTCTACCGCGAGACGCGGGCGACGCTCGGCGCCGCCCCGCCGGAGGTCGCGCACGTCGAATCCCTGCGCGCGGCCGGGCCTGCGGGCGCGATCCCGATCCGGCTCTACCGGCCGCTCGGCGCGCGCGCGGGCGAACGGCTCCCGGCGCTCGTCTACTTCCACGGCGGTGGCTGGACTTTTGGCGACCTCGACACGCACGACGTGGTTTGCCGCGAGCTCGCGAACCTCGCGCACTGCGCCGTCGCGTCGGTGTGCTACCGCCTCGCGCCCGAGCACAAATTCCCGGCGGCAGTCGAGGACGCGGTCGCGGCGACGCGCTGGGTCGCGCGCGAGGCGGGAGCCCTCGCGCTCGATCCGGCCCGGATCGCGGTCGGCGGCGACTCGGCGGGCGGCAACCTCGCGGCGGTGGTCGCCCTCGCGGCCCGGGACGAAGGCGGGCCGAAGCTCGCCATGCAGGTGCTCATCTATCCCGCCACCGACCTGGCCGCCGACACGCCGTCGCACGGCGAGTTCGCCGACGGTTACGTCCTGACGCGCGACGCGATCCTGTGGTCGCGGGGGAACTACCTGCGCTCGCCGGACGACGTCGCCGACTGGCGCGCGTCGCCCCTGCGGGCGCGCGATCACTCCCGCCTGCCGCCCGCGTACGTCGTCACGTGCGGCTTCGATCCGCTGCGCGACGAGGGGCGCGCCTACGCCGATCGCCTGCGGGCGGCCGGCGTGCCGGTGACCTACGAGTGCCTCGAGGGCATGGTCCACGGCTTCGTGACGATGGGCGGCGTCATCGCCGCTGCGCATCACGCGCTCTACCGCTGCGCGCAGGGGCTGCGTCAGGCCTTCGCGCAAGCCGCGCGCTGACGGAGGCTCGCCGCCTGCCGATGCGGGAGATCGCCTACCGCGCGATCGATTTCGCCGGGACGCACGCGACGCGCCTGCTCGCCGCGGGGGTGCTGATCGGGCTCGCGATCCCGCCGCTCGCAACGGCGCTCCGGCCGCTGCTCCTGCCGTCGATCGTGATCTCGCTCGTGCTGGCGCTGGTGCGGCTCGACTGGAGCGCGTTCGGGGCCTATGCGCGACGCCCGCTGCTCGTCGCATGGATGCTGGTGTGGTTCCTCGGGGTGACGCCGGTGATCGTATGGCTCGCGCTGCAGGCGCTGCCGCTGCCGGCGCCGATCGTGACCGGGCTCGTCCTCATGGCCGCTGCCTCCCCGATCATGTCCGGCGCCGCGATCAGCCTGCTGGTCGGCCTCGACGCGGCGCTCGCCGTCGTCGCGATCGTGGCCACGACCGCGCTCGTTCCCCTGACGCTCCCCCCGGTCGCGGCAGCGCTGCTCGGCGTCGCGCTCGAGATCGACGTCGGGACGTTCATGCTGCGGCTCGCGCTGATCGTCGGCGGGGCGTTCGCGATCGCGTGGCTCGCCCGGCGCCTCGCGCCCGAAGCCGCCATCGCCCGCAACGCCCGCGCGCTCGACGGCGTCGCGGTGATCTGGATGGTGGTGTTCGCGATCGGGATCATGGAGGGGGTCACGGCGCTCGCCCTCGAACACCCGGGCTACGTCATCGGCGCGACCATCGCCTCGTTCGCGGCGAACGTCGTCCTCCAGGCCGTCGGCGCGCTCGCCTGGCTGCGGCAGGGCATGCAGCGCGCGCTCACGGTCGGGCTGCTGACGGGGAACCGCAACATGGGGCTCGTCCTGGTCGCGCTCGGCGGCGACGCGAGCCTCGAGCTCGTCGCCTTCTTCGCGGTCGCGCAGATCCCGATGTACGTGCTGCCGGGGTTGCTGCTGCCGACGTATCGGCGGTTGCTCGCCGGCTAGGCGAGACCGCTCGTCGAGTGGCTATCGTAGAATCGGCGCGGCGGACGAGACGACACCATGGACAAACCGGAGCGGCGCAGCTATCGCCACGTCGAGGTGCGTCCGATCGCCGGTGCCCTCGGCGCCGAGATCCACGGCGTGGATATCGCGCAGCCTCTCGACGACGCGGTCGTCGCGGAGGTCCGCCAGGCGTTCCTCGACCATCTGGTGATCTTTCTCCGGGACCAGAGGCTCACCCCGCAGCGGCAACTCGCCTTCGCCCAACGGCTTGGCCAGCCGATGGAATACCCGCAGCTGAAGGGACTGCCCGAGTGTCCGCTGATCACTCCCGTGATCAAGCTGGAGCACGAACGGGTGAACTTCGGGGGCGTGTGGCATTCCGACACCGCGTATCTCGAGCGTCCGCCGATGGGCAGCATGCTCTACGCCCTGGAGATCCCGCCTTATGGCGGCGACACGCTCTTCGCCAACCAGTACCTGGCCTACGAGACGCTGTCCGAGGGTCTCAAGAAGACCCTCGCCGGCCTGATCGGGATCAACAGCTCGACGAAGGCCGAAGCCTCGAAGACCCGCGAGGACCGCCTGCGCGAGGCCGGTGCCGAGATGAAAGTGCTCGTCGGCGAGCATCCGGTCGTGCGGACTCACCCGGAGACCGGGCGCAAGGCGCTGTACGTGAACGTCGGCCACACGACGGCATTCAAGGGATGGACCGAGGAGGAGAGCCGGCCGCTGCTCGACCATCTCTTCGCGCACCAGGTCAAGCCGGAGTTCACCTGCCGGTTTCGCTGGGCGGCCGGTTCCCTCGCCTTCTGGGACAATCGCTGCGCCCAGCACAACCCGGTCAACGACTATCACGGGTTCCGGCGCGTCATGCATCGGGTGACGCTGGCGGGCGACCGGCCCGGCTGAGGGTCGCCTGCCGATCGCTGCGAGTGAGGATCACGCGGCGTCGGGATCGAGACGCGTGGTCGCAGCGCAGCACTCGACCCGTGCTTGACGATCACTAGCCATTGATATACGGTGACTTTCGCTCTTGAAACACCTTCGACCGGGTCGCTCAACCCGGCATTCCGACGATTGATCAGTGCAGTACAGATGGAGGAGGCCTAGATGGATCGTAAACAGACGCCGCGGCTTGGCGTGAAGGCGACCGCAGTGATGTTCGCGGCGGCCGTTGCCGTGACTTGGGGCGCGCCCGAGCGCCCGGCACACGCGCAGGACAAGCCGAACAAGGTCGTGCTGCGCTTCGCGGCCGACTTCACCGGACCGCCCCACCCGGCCGGCCTCGCGCTCAAGCATTTCAGCGACCGCTTGCCGCAGGTGATCCCGGGCAGCGAGGCGCGCCTCTACTACTCCGGCGCGCTCTACACCATCCCCGAGGCATTCGAGGCGATGCGCCAGGGCAACCTCGAGATGACCTGGATGCAGATGGGCAAGGCGGCGCCGGTCGACCCGTGGATGATGGTGGTCGTCGGGCCGGGCATTCTCACGACCGTCGGCGCGGTCGAACACCTCGAGCAGACGAAGACCTACCAGATGCTCGTCGACCGGCTCGCGAAGAACCAGGCGATCAAGGTGTTCGGGATCGGGCAGATGAGCTTCGGCATGGGCGTCGGCGGCAAGAAGCGCTACCTGAAGCCCGAGGACTTCGGCGGCAGGAAGGTCCGCAGCATGGGACCCGCCGAGAACCCGGTGCTCGAGTCGTGGAAGGCGAACCCGGTCGTGATGGCGTTCGGCGAGGTGCCGACGGCGCTCGAGTCGGGCGTCATCGACGGGCTGATGACCAGCATCGGCGGCTGGCTGGCCGTGCGCGAGCAGGCGCCGTACTACACCACCGGCGGCGCCGGCGTCTTCACCGGCGACTACTACATGGTGAGCGCGAGCCGGCGCTGGTGGGACCGCCTCAGCCCGGCGACCCAGGACGCGCTGCAGAAGCTGATCGCCGAGACCATCCAGGTGCAGAAAGAGTTCAACTGGTGCGTCGACAAGCTGACCTACGAGAAGTACGGCACCAAGGACCCCTCCAAGCCGGGCGTGTACTGGATGACCCCGCCGGAAGTCTCCGCGCTCACCGGCGCGCTGGGCGAAGGGCCGGCCCGCTGGGTGAAGAGCAAGACGCCGCCGGCCGCCGGCGAGTGGGTCGATACGTTCCGCAAGGAGGGCCGCGAGCTGTCGGCGAAGTACCCGGCCGGCTCGTCGTGGATCGAGAAGGTCGACTGCTCCAAGCACGCGTCGAAGATCGTCATCAAGTAGTGCGCTAGGCTCGCGCGGTCCCGGGCGCGTGGAAAAGGCGTACGCACTCTGGCGCGCGTTCCAGGACCGGTTCCTGGCGCGCGCCGCGGCGCTCCTGCTGCTCGGCTGCGCGCTGCTCGCGCTGCTCGAGGTGGTGCGCCGCTACGCGTTCGGCGTGTCGTTCGAGTGGCAGCAGGACGCGGTCACGTTCTTCATCCTGAGCGGCGTCTTCCTGTACTTCGGCATCGCGCAGCGGCGCGGCGCGCACCTCAACGTCACGGTGTTCGTGGAGGTGCTGGAGGCGGTCGGGCCGCGCGCGCGCCGCGCGGCCGAGGTCGTCAAGATCGTCGCCCTCGCCTTCTCGTTCGTGTTTCTCCTCGCCGTGGTGTGGTGGGGGATCCCCGAGATCCGCGACAGCCTCCGCTACGAAAGCCGCACCGAGAGCCTCGCGTTTCCGATGTGGCCGTTCCTGCTCGCGCTGCTCGTCGGATTCGCGCTCATGGCCGTCTCGGTGTTCTTCGAGGTGTACCGCGGCATGCAGAAGCTACGCGGCCGCGACGTGCTCGAGGAGCCGTCGGAAACGGGCGAAGCGCCGCACTGATTCGCCGGGCGGCACCGCCCGCAGGGGGAGAGGATGCTGATCGTCGGGGTAGTCGCGCTGGTGCTGCTCGTGCTCGGCGTGTCGATCGGCATCGCGCTCAGCGCCGCGAGCGCGGCGTACATCCTCGTCGATCCGCTGCTCGAGCCCGAAGTCATCTTCCGCGCCTTCTTCAACTTCATCGGCCGCTACTCGCTGATGGCGATCCCGCTGTTCATCTACGCCGGCTTCCTCATGGAGCGCACCGGCCTGATCGCGCAACTCTTCCGCTTCGCCGACGCGCTGGCCGGCTGGCTGCCCGGCGGCTTCGGCGTGTCGACCATTCTCGCCTGCGTCCTGTTCGCGTCGATCTCGGGCTCGAGCGTCGCGTCGGCGGCGGCGATGAGCGTCATCGCGATTCCGGAGATGACCAAGCGCGGCTACCCGAAGTGGCTCTCCGCGGGCATCGTCGCCGGCAACGGCGGGATCGCGATCCTCATACCGCCCAGCATCATCCTGATCCTGTACGGCATCGTGACCGAGACGTCGATCGTGCGCCTATTCTTCGCCGGCATCATTCCCGGGCTGCTGCTCGCGCTGACCAGCATCATCACCGTGATGATCATCAGCGCGCGACTGAAGCTCCCGCGCGGCACCTTCGAATGGCGCCGGGTCGTGAGCGAGGGCAAGGGCGCGCTGCCGGGGCTCGGCATGCCGGTCATCATCCTCGGCGGGCTCTACGGCGGGGTGTTCACCCCCACCGAGGCCGCGGCCGCCGCCTGCGGCTATGCGCTCGTGTACGGGCTGATCTCGGGACGGGGCGCGTTCGTCCGCGAGCTGGTGCCCATCACCTGCCGCGCGCTGAACCTGACCGCGGTGATCCTGTTCCTGGTGGGCAGCGTGGGCGTGTTCCAGTTCCTCGCGGCGAACCTGTACTGGCCGCAGACCCTCACCAAGATCGTCACCGGCTGGGGGCTGTCGCCGCTCGGCTTCATCTTCGCCTTCATGGCGGTGCTGCTGGTGCTCGGGTGCTTCGTCGACGGCGTCGCGATGGTGCTGCTGACGGTACCGGTGGTGTTCCCGGTCGCCGACGCGCTCAAGATCGACCCGGTCCATCTCGGCGTACTGCTCACGCTCGCCGTCGAGATGAGCGTGATCACGCCGCCGGTCGGCCTCAACCTGTTCGCGGTGAGCGGCACGTCGAAGATCCCGATCACCACCGTGATGAAGGGCTCCGTGCCGTTCTTCTTCGCCGACCTGACGACGTTGCTGCTGGTGGTCTTCTTCCCGGCGCTGGCAATCTGGCTGCCGAGCGTGCTCGTCATCTCGGTTTTCAAGTGATCCTGGGAACGGTTGGCGCTGCGAGCGACCTCAGACCCCCGCCTGCAACCGTAGCCAGAGCTACACCGCCGCCACGAGAGGGAGAGATCACCCACTGGCGTGAATGACCTCCCTCACCACGGGGTAGGTCTGGTGATGCCAGCGCCGCCCGCTGAAGACGCCGTAGTGTCCGGCGCCGGCCTGGATGTAGTGGGATCCGAAGGTCAGTACTTCACTGAGCAGCCGTGCGCCAAGGATGGACCAGGACCGGAGGTCCAGGCGGACGCCGCAATTCGGTCACAATCCGTCGCGTAGGACGAGCCGTGATGATCCCGCCCCGGATGACCGACTACGCCGCCACCGCGCGCGCCTTTCGCTGGGAGGTGCCGGAGCGCTTCAATTTCGCGCGCGACGTGGTCGACGTCTGGGCGGCCGACCCGGCGAAGCCCGCGCTGCTGTGGTGCGACGAAGGCGGGTGCGAGCGCCGCTTCACGTTCGCCGACATCGCGCGTCGGTCGTGCCGCTTTGCGAACCTGCTCGCGGCGCACGGCATCGGCAGGGGTGATCGCGTCGTAGTGATGCTGCCGCGATTACCCGAGTGGCAGATCGCCATGGTGGGGATCTTCCGCGCGGGCGCGATCCCGATCCCGTGCATCGACATGCTGACCGAGAAGGACGTCGCCTATCGCGTCGGGCACTCGGGGGCGGTCGCGGCCGTGACGACCGCCGCGGGCACGGCGAAGTTCGCCGACACCGGCGCCTTCAGGTTACGCGTCGCGTAGTACATCACGCCGGGCTGGCTCGAGTTCGACGCCGCGCTCGCCGCCCAAGGGGACACCTTCGACGCCGTCGCCCTCGCCGCTGACGAGCCGGCCGTGATGTACTACACCTCGGGCTCGACCGGCAGCCCGAAGGGGGTGACGCACGCGGCGCGGGCGCTCTGGGCGTGGCGAGTATCGGCCTGGTACTGGCTGGACCTCGGTCCGGAGGAGCTCATGTGGTGCACCGCCGACACCGGCTGGAGCAAGGCGGGCACGAGCATCCTCCTGGGCCCGTGGAGCTGCGGCGCGCAGGTGCTGTTCTACAACGGGCGCTTCGAGCCGCAGGCGCGGTTCGAGCTGCTCGCGCGTCACCGCGTCACCGTGTTCTGCGCCGCCGCGACCGAGCTGCGGCGCCTGGTCGCCGAGAACGTGTCGCGCTTCGACCTGTCGGCGCTGCGACTTGCCGTGTCGGCCGGCGAGACCGTCAACCCCGAGGTCGTGAAGCGGTGGCGCGAGCTGACCGGCGTGCCGCTGCTCGACGGCTACGGCCAGACCGAGACGCTGATGACGGTGCTCAACTACCCGTGCCTGCCGGTGCGGCCCGGGTCGATGGGCAAGCCCCTGCCGGGGACCGCCGTTGCGCTCATCACCGACGCCGGGATGCGCGCGCGCCCGGGGGAGCCCGGCGAGCTCGCGATCCGGCTGCCGCACCCGCAAGTGATGCTTGGCTATCGGGAGGAGCCCGAGAAGACCGCCGCCGCCAAGGTCGCGATCGAAGGGGTCGAGTACTGGCGCACCGGTGACGTCGTGCGGGCCGACGCGGACGGCTATCTCTTCTACGAGGGGCGCGCGGACGATGTCATCAACTCGGCCGGCTACCGCATCGGGCCGATGGAGGTCGAGAACGCGCTCGCCGAGCACGCCGCGGTGCAGGAGTCGGCAGCGGTGGCGAGCCCCGACCCCGAGCGGGGCGAGGTGGTGAAGGCATTCGTCGTGCTGCGCGCCGGCTTCGCGCCGTCCGACGCGCTCGCCCGCGAGCTGCAGGAGCACGTGAAGCGGGTCACCGCACCGTACAAGTATCCGCGGAAGATCGAGTTCGTGGCCGAGCTGCCGAAGACGGCGAGCGGCAAACTCCGCCGGCGGCTCCTTCGCGATCGCGAGTTCGCGCGCGGCGGGTGATGACCCGCGGCGCCTGCTTGAGCGACAATCCCGCGGCCATGTAAAGGCGGAGGAAGCAACCGC
>Ga0209342_10007188_pt1 | contig 11215 bp, 17 predicted proteins | sample RifCSP16_2_FD_184023 | JGI IMG/M metagenome (GOLD analysis project Ga0209342, IMG submission 184023) | Soil microbial communities from Rifle, Colorado - Rifle CSP2_sed 16_2 (SPAdes) (version 2) | ecosystem: Environmental > Terrestrial > Deep subsurface > Rock core/Sediment | place: Rifle... | reverse complement strand
GATATAATCTCCTCTTATGACAGGCGGGTAAAATCATTAAAGGAATTAAGCGACGAGGTGCACAAAATGCTCGATGGGTTTCCGAAAGAGAGAATGACAGATTTCAATGCATTAATGAAGGAAATTCAAGAGACCCAGGATAAGAGAAATAAGGAGGTACATCACCTCCTGCAGGAATTTAAGGCGAAGATGAAAGAGGTAGCTGATGAGATAGCACGAATGTCCGCCGAGTGGCACAAGATTTCAGAGACGATGCATAGAAGGCGGGGAGGGAAGGGCGCCAAATCAAACGGAGGGTCTGCGAAGGAATTAAAGGCGTTTGAAGATGTTGGCAGAAGCAGGGGCAAGGAAAAGAGGTAGAACTAAAATGATTAATGAAATGACTACTGTATTAGAACCGGCACCTCTGCCCGAATTTGTGGAAACAAAGTACATCCAGGATATTACTGAAAGGGCCCTCTCCTATATCGAAGCCGGATTTCCTGTACATTTGAGAGGGGGATCAGGCACCGGCAAGACAACGCTCGCCACTCACATCGCAAGTAAAATAGGCAGACCGGTTGTCATGATGCATGGAGATGAAGAATTTACCTCTTCCGATCTGGTGGGAGGGGAACATGGGTACCGGGTCAGAAAGGTCGTGGATCGTTTTGTATCGAGAGTTTACAAGATGGAAGAGGATATGGTCAAACATTGGGTGGATAACCGTCTGACAGTTGCCTGCAAGTATGGCTTTACATTGATATACGACGAGTTCACCCGTTCAAGGCCGGAGGCCAACAATATCCTCCTTTCCATATTAAGCGAAAAAATCCTGGATCTGCCATCCGGCAGAGGGGAAGAGGGGCCTTATCTGAAGGTTGATCCAAACTTTACAGCAATATTTACATCCAATCCCGAGGAGTATGCCGGCGTCTATAAGAATCAGGATGCCCTTCGGGATAGGTTGATCACCATCGACCTCGATTATTTTGACTATGATACAGAAGTCGAAATAATCCAAGCAAAATCCAACCTTTCTAAAAATGACGCTGAGAAGATAGTCAATATTGTGAGAGGACTAAGAGAATCAGGAGAATGTGAATTTGCCCCTACAATCCGTGGCTGCATCATGATTGCTAAAACGCTGAAGGTTCAAAACCTCTCTCCTTCTATGGCAAATGGCCTTTTTATGCAGATATGCCAGGATATCCTGGCCTCTGAAACGAGCAGGATCGGATCAAAGTCAAACCAAAATAAAGTAAAAGAAATCGTTAAGAAACTTGTTGCAAAGTATGCTAAGGGATAAATCAATGAAAAATATAAACCTGATAAAAGGTGTCCATCTGCTGAAAACAATGCAGAGCGCAAAGAAACGTTCTATTCCGAAGGCACATGTCTCAACCTATCTGGATCTCTATGTCTTATCCGAGGGAAAAGAAAGGCTACTGAATGAAGATGAGCGGCTATGCATGAGGAAAGAGGCCATCCGGAAACGGCTGGAGGAGATCAACCTGCAAATAAAGAAATTGGAGGAAGAGGAATCTGAGTCCGCCACGAAAAAGCGTGGAGACACCACTCTTCCTACGGTCAAAAAAGAGTGGAAAAAGTTATTGCTGGGGTACTAAAAAATGTCTGATCAGATGGCTCATTCGATTCAAACGACAAACTTTGCGGATATACTGGAAAGGGTTCTGGATAAAGGGATTGTGATCGCCGGAGATATTAAAATATCCCTGGCAGACGTTGAATTACTCAATATCAAGATCCGCCTTCTCGTTGCCTCAGTGGATAAAGCAATGGAGATGGGGATAAATTGGTGGCAGACCGATTCCTATCTGTCAGCAGAAGCAAGACAAGCTGATCTCGAGAAAGAAAATAAGGCATTAAAGGAGAGACTGGAAAGGTTGGAGGTGAAAATAAGTAAATAGTGAATAGTAAATTTCAAACTATTCACTGCAGGGGGATAAATCATGGTAAAGAAGAAGGAAAAGGGTAAAGAGGCAGATATTGACCTTGGCATAGTAAAACTGAGTTTAGGAGGGTTGTTTAAGGGGTTAGAAAAAATTATTGATCTTGCTGCTGAGCTGAAAGAAGCGGGCGGCGAGGTCAGGAAAGAGGGTGAATTTGATTTAAGCCATCTCAAAAAGGGGATGAAGGGGGTATTTGGAGTTTCTATAAAGACAGCAGTTGGAGGTGAACCTGTAGTAGAGCCCTTTGGAAATATCAGAAAGACCTCTATGGGACCTGCAGTTGAAGAGGAACGGGAACCTATTACTGACCTTTTTGACGAGAAGGAGGAAATTATAATTATGGCAGAGATGCCCGGGGTCAGTGAAGAAGATATAAGACTGGATTTAAAAGGAGATATTATTGAGATTTCGGCTCAAAGGGGGGAGAGAAAATATTATAAAGAGGTCTTAATTCCAGCGAATGTAAAGGCTGAGAGTCTTACATCGAGTTATAAAAACGGTATATTGGAAGTAAGAATAAAGAAATGAACCACAATAATACAATGACATTAAAGGTGCAGGAGGCATTGTCAAAGGATGCAGGAAGGGCTATCGCCAGGATAGACCCTGAAGATATGAAGATTTCAGGAATAGAGGTAGGGAAAATAATAGAGATAGAGGGTGGAAGAAAAACTGCTGTAAAAGCGATGCCCTGTTATGCTGAAGATAGAGGGAAGAAGATTATTCAGATAGATGGGATCACACGAGAGAATGCTAAAACCGGAATTGATGAAAGGGTAAAGATTCGGGAAACAGTATTTAAACATGCAAGGAAGATCATCCTTTCTCCATTGACTACAACAAGGTTGTTTCAAAGCGAGAAAGATGCTAAATACATTGGTTCACTCTTAGAAGGACTTCCTTTAACCTCCGGGGATAAAGTAAGGGCAACATTGTTTGGGACCAGAAACCTTGATTTTAAGGTAGAAGATACAATTCCTGATGGGGTCGTAGTGGTAAACGCAACTACTTTGATAGAGGCAAAATCAAAAGGGTCTAAAGAGGACGGGGCTTTAAAGATATCCTATGAGGATGTCGGCGGACTTCACAACCAGATCCAGAGGATCAGGGAGATGATCGAATTACCCCTGAAGTATCCTGAAGTATTCGAGAGACTGGGCATAGAACCACCCAAAGGTGTCTTCTTATATGGACCGCCGGGAACTGGAAAGACTCTAATAGCCCGTGCTGTAGCCGGCGAAACAGATGCCTATTTTATCAGTATAAGCGGACCGGAGATTATAGGGAAATTTTATGGCGAGTCTGAGGCCCGTTTGAGAAAGGTCTTTGAGGAGGCGCAGGCTCATGCGCCGGCAATTATTTTTATCGATGAGATCGATGCCATTGCGCCAAAGAGAGAGGAGATGGGCAGTGAAAAACAGGTTGAAAGACGCGTTGTCGCCCAACTTTTATCCCTTATGGATGGCCTGGAGTCAAGAGGAGAGGTCATTGTCATCGGCGCAACCAATATCCCTGATACCATTGATCCTGCCTTAAGAAGACCCGGCAGATTTGATAGAGAAATCCCTGTGCCTGTTCCGGATATGAGGGGAAGATTGGAGATCCTGCAGATCCATACGAGGGGGATGCCTCTCTCCGGGGATGTCAGTCTGGAAAGGCTTGCGGAAATTACCCATGGCTTTGTAGGCGCGGATTTAGAGGCCCTGGCAAGAGAAGCGGCCATGTCATCGCTTCGGAAGATAATGCCCATCATAGACTTTGAGATGGCTGATATACCTTACGAAACTCTTGTCAATCTGGAAGTTACCATGGATAATTTTTCAGAAGCCATGAAGGATATTGAACCCTCGGCGATACGGGAAGTCTTTGTGGAAGTGCCGGATGTAAAATGGGAAGATGTGGGCGGTCTTGAAAATATAAAAGAAGAGCTGAAGGAGGCCATCGAGTGGCCTTTGAAATATCCTGAACTTTTCAAAAAGGCGAGGACAAATCCTACAAAAGGGATTTTACTTCATGGGGCTCCAGGCACTGGAAAAACTTTACTGGCCAAAGCGGCTGCAAGCCAGACAGGGGTTAATTTTATCTCAATAAAAGGGCCCAGCCTGATCTCAAAATTCGTCGGAGAGAGTGAGAGGGCTATCCGCGAGATCTTCAAGAGGGCTAAACAGGCCTCGCCCGCAATCCTGTTTTTCGATGAGATTGACGCCATCGTCCCCAGAAGAGGTTCTGCAGGCACAGAAGCCCATGTTATGGAGAGGGTAATCAGTCAATTCCTAACCGAGATGGATGGGATTGAGGAGCTCAGAGGTGTTGTCATCCTGGCAGCAACGAACAGACTGGATTTGATCGACCCGGCACTTTTAAGAAGCGGAAGGTTTGACAGGATCATCGAACTTCCACTTCCGGATGAAGATACACGGTATGAAATATTCAGGATACATACCCATGGTAAACCCATTGATGATGATGTTGATCTGAGAAATTTAGCGAAGGAGACTGAAAAGATGGTTGGGTCTGATATTGAATGCATCTGTCGAAAGGCATCGATATCTGCAATAAGGGAATATATAGAGAATCAAAAATCAAATATCAAAGATCAAAAATTAGAATTAAAGGTCTCTAAGAGACATTTTGAAGAAGCCCTGAGATCAGAAAATCAGCGGTACAAGCCATCGCTTTTTTCTAACCCCGTCGAGGAGATTATCGGGTGAAACACTATGAGTGATATTGGCAAATATATCTACGGAATTATCAATTCTGATAAGAAGATATTATTTCCCTCAGGGAAAGTTAGCGCCGGTGAATATGTTTACACAATCCCCTATAAGGAGATCTCTGCAGTGGTCAGTGACTCAGAGATAGTAGACTGTAAATATCTCCTCAAAGAGACAGTAGCAAGATACTTGCTGAGACACCAGATGGTGATCGAAAAGGTGATGGAGGGATATCCTATCATCCCGATGCAACTGGGAACATACACCTCGGATGAAGAAGAAGTTATGAGTATCCTCAATAATGGATATAGAACCATCATAGATATGTTCAGGAAAATAGAAGGGAAGATAGAGATTGATGTAGTGGCTACGTGGAGCAGCATTGATAAGCTTCTGATAGAAGTTGCAGAGGAAGATGAAATAAGAATGCTTAAACAATCGCTCCTGAATAAGACGGGAGGTGTAACTTTTGATGATCAGGTGAAGATCGGTTTTTTGATTAAACAACATTTAGAGAAGAGAAGAGAATGGTTTGCAAGAGAAATTGAGATGTCTTTGAGCAGGATCAGTCAGGAACATAAAACCCATAGTCTTATGGATGACAAGATGATTCTCAATATGGCCTTTCTCATAGAAAAATACAGTTTGAAAGATTTTGAGAAAAAAGTAGAAGAGTTGAATAATGAATTTGCCGGGAGGTTGAATTTTAAATTGGTAGGTCCTCTGCCGCCTTATAGCTTTAATACATTGGAGGTAAAGAAAATACCCTTTGCCGAGATAGCCCTGGCAAAAGAGAAATTAAATCTGAATGATGCTGCAACAAAAGAAGAGATAGAAAAGGCCTACAGGCGTCAGGCGCACCTGTGCCACCCCGACAAGAACGGGGGGACGCCTGATGCAAATATGCAATTTGATCAACTGAATAAATCCTACAAGATCCTTATGGAATATTATGATGGGGCAAGTCCCCTTAAAGTCGAAGGATCCAATAAGGATGTACTTATTGTAAAGAGGAAGGAGTAACATGGAGCGAGAAGGGAAATATATCTATTGCATCATCGGGACAGGGGAGGAGAAGAATCTTGGCCCCATCGGCATCGGGGGAAGAAATGACGAAGTAACAACCTGCTGCTATCAGGATATCGGCATGGTCATCAGCAACCATCCGTTCGTCAGGCTTGCGGTAAACAGGAGAAATACCGTAGCCCATGAAACCGTTGTCGAGAGGGTCATGGAGGAGTTTTCAGTATTACCCGTCAGATTTTGCACTCTTGCAACGGATGTTGAAGAGATAAGAGATTTGCTTGCTGCAAGATACAGGGAATTTAAAGATCTCTTGGAGGACATGGACCGCAAAATAGAATTGAATATCAAGGGGCTATGGAAAAATATGGAAATGACCTATCAGGAGATTACAGAAGAGAATAAGGAGATCAAGAGATTGAAAGAGGAGATCGGGAAAAATATGGGGAAGGTCAGCCTTCAGACAAAAATGTCCATAGGCACGTTGGTGGAAAATGCCCTGAGTGAGAAAAAAAAGAAAGAGATGGATCATATTATCGAAACATTTGGGGCAACAGCCGCCACCCATAAGCGCAATAGCACGATTGGAGACGAAATGTTCATGAATGCAGCCTTTTTAATAGATAAAGGTAGGGAAAAAGAGTTTGATGACAGGATAAATGAGTTGAGTGAAAAATATGAGGATAGGATAAAGTTTATCTATGCAGGCCCATTTCCACCATATAACTTTGCGAATATAACTATTTATCCTGAAGAAGGGAGAAGCTTTCGGCATCATGCTTTTAATCGATAACCTGTTAATGCTCCCTGTAAAAGGGTTTATTGGTGTTTTTAAAAAGATCCATGAAATGGCGGATAGGGAGCTGTCCGAGGGACATATTCAAGAGGATCTCATGGCCCTCCAGCTACGCTTAGAACTGGGTGAGATAAACAGGGAAGAATATGACACGGCTGAGGAAAAGCTCCTGGAGCAATTAGACGAATTAAGAAGATGAAAATGAGCGGGACATTTTTCGCTTTGCTCAATGCAAGCAATGCCGTTGAGCGAAGCGAAAGCAGTGCTTGCATTGAGCAAAGCGAAAAATGTCCCGCCTATCTGGATAGGCGTGGTTTTCCAACCCCGCCGTGAGGGAGGAAAGATGGCTAAGGCAAACATAGAAGAGGCAAGAAAAGCGATCACTGATTTCTTAAAAAAGACTCTCCATGCAAAAGACGTAAAGGTCATTAAAGAAGCAAAAATTAGCGACGGGTGGGAAGCTGAAGCAGAAGTTTACGAGGAGAGCTCTTTTATAAAATCTCTCGGGCTGCCAACGAGGGTAATGGACAGAAATATCTATGAGGTCAGACTGGACAATGATCTGGAAGTCCAGTCCTATGAACAGAAAGAGCACGAAAGACATTAATATGAGCGGACCTAAAAAAGACCTTGTCTATCTCTATTGCGTTACAGATAAAAAGCCCCTACTGAAGGAGGAATACCCCATTACCCCCCTTTACAAAAAGGGGGGGATTAAGGATATGCATGGGGTTTATTCTGTTGCTCATAGCAGACTCTATGCTGTGGTCAGCAAGGTCTTTGAGGACGAATTCAGCAAAGAAAATTTAGAGAAGAATCTAAATGACATGAAGTGGTTAAAGATTAAGGTCAGTACGCATGAGAATATCATAGAAGAGGTCATGAAAGAAAATTGTGTAATCCCTTTTAAGTTCGCCACCCTTTTCAGGACGGAGGATAATCTGAAGGCATGCCTGAATGAGCATGCAGAAGAACTCATAGAAAATTTAAGTTATATAAAAGGGAAAAAGGAATGGGGGGTTAAGATTTATTTCAATATGGACAGATTGAGCAATTTTCTTATTAAAGAAAATGGGGAAATCTTAGCATTAGATCATGAGATACGCTCTTCTTCGCCCGGGAAGGCATTCCTTTTCAGGAAGAAAAAAGAAGAATTAATCATTAAAATGGCAGATAGGATGATCGACAGATACATCCAGGATTGCATCAATAGCCTGAACAAGCAGAGTCTCGATATATGCATTAATAAATTACTGCCAAAAGAAATAACAGATAGAGAAGAGAAGATGATTCTAAATGCTGTCTTTCTGGTAAAAGAAAACAATGTAAATACTTTCATGAATACAGTAAATAGGATCAGAAGAAAATACGAAAAGAACGGTCTGTTTGTGGATTGTACCGGCCCCTGGCCTCCCTATAATTTTTGCAATTTTTATAAAAAAGGGGTAGAGAAAGGGATAGAAAATGCTTAACGACACTGTTAATTCCTTAGACCTCCACAGGGCAAAGGATATTACCCTCCTTGAGGTTCTGGATAAGGCGTTAAATAAGGGGGTAATCATCAGTGGAGATTTGATTATCTCTGTTGCTGACGTCGATCTCTTATATGTAGGCATAAGGGTTCTGCTCAGCTCAATAGAAACTATGGAATCCCTCCAGGGGAGACATATTCCCAAGAGGCAATTTAAATGAGTATATACATCTACGGCATAATAGACTCAAATGATAGAATAGATGAATCCATTAAAGGATTAAACGGCATTCCTGTCTCCTATATTCCTTATAAGGACATCAGCTTAGTGATCAGCAGCTTCAATGGGGATATTCAGGATATAACAAAAATTAAAGTCCTTGAGCATGAAGATGTTTTGGACAGGCTTATGGAAAAATTTACAGTTCTCCCCTTTAGATTCCGCACCCTTTATAACAGAGAAGAAGACGTGGTTTCTATGTTAAAAGATTTTTATAATGATTTTAGCGAGGACCTGGGCAGGCTTCGCAATAAAGCAGAGTTTGATATAAAGGTCATCTGGTCTGGAGATAAGATAATAGAAGAGATAACAAGCGATTATGACAGGGATCGTGACATATCAGCCGGAGATGAGTCACGGGGAAAACTATTCATGGAGCAGGCTTATAATAAATATAAAATAGACAGGGAATTTGAGGAAAGGGCGAATATCTGCATTACTGTTATAGATAATTTTTTCAGCAGATTTGCCTCTGAGAAGAAACTTGAAAAACTGAAAAGTAAAAATTTGCTTTTGGATGCCTTCTATCTTGTTGATAAGGAAAGACAGGGGGATTTCAAAGAAGCCTTCGACTCACTAAAGGCATCCTCTTCTGACCTTCAATATTTATTCAGCGGTCCCTGGCCTCCGTATAATTTTGTCAGAATAGAATATGGGAAAGATTGAAACTAATTCTCCTGAGATGTTTATAGAAGAGATGGAAAGGATAAACAGCCCTCTCCCCGAAAGAATCAACACTGGTCCTGAAAATATAGAAGCCGGGCTGGGAAAACTTGTTCTTACGCTCATTGAATTAATAAGAACGCTTATGGAAAGACAGGCAATGAGGAGGATGGAAAAGGGCTCCCTGTCTGATATAGAGATTGAGAGAATTGGCGAGACCCTGATGAAATTGGAAAATAAAGTTCAGGAACTGAAAGAGTTGTTAGGGATCAAGGATGAAGAGCTGAATCTCAACCTGGGCCCCTTAGGAAATCTAATGTGAGAACCCTTCTCTATGTCCCAATAATTCATACAAGCGCCGATCTTGGTTCTCTGGCAAAAGAGGTGACCCAAAGAGGGATAAAGGATTTAGGGGAAGAAATATGGAAGAAACATGAAGAGACAGTTCTCGGGTTCTGGAATATACTAATGAAATATTTTGACTCGATTGAAGTGGCAGGTGTTAAAATTTATCAGGATGGAATGATAGCAAATGGCGAGATTGGACAAAAGATCGTAGAGGAAGGGGTCAGATCAGGAAGTAAGAATTATGAAGTCATATCGAGGCTCCTGCAAAAAGGTGGTGTTTTGGTCAAGACAGAGGATTTTCATTTTGTAAGGGAAGAGAGAAATCGTCTTCTGAAAATAACTCAGGCCACAACCATAGTGGGGAAACTACTATGGCTTATAAGATATAAGCTAACCAAAAATAGTCTCTTGAACAAAAGAGATAATTTTATCTCTAAAAGAGTAGATGAAACATTGAACGAAGGAGAAAGAGGAATCATTTTTATTGGGGCTTATCACAATATTAAACATAGACTATCCGGGGATATAAAGATTATAGAAATAAAAGATTCGGAAAAGATAAGAGCATATCATAAACTACTCCCTTTTTATCATAAATATAAAGATCGCATTGAAGAACTACGCAGATATATCCTCTCAGAAGTGGATCTCCCCTGGCAGGGGTAATCTCCTTTAATAGGGTTTTCGTAACTCTGTATAATACTTGACATCAGACATCAACTTTAAAGGCATTCATTTTCCGGCTGCTTTACGATATTTTACTGCCACTTGCTGATCTCTTTTAAAATCCCTTTCTCCATATTCATAAGCAGGTAAACCATGTTCTTTTAAGACCTCCATAAATTTTACCCTGCTTATTTCTGCAAGTTCTGCTGCCTTTCCAAGTGATATAGCCCTTTCCTGAAATAATAGAATGGCGAGCGCTATTTTCAGCTTCTTCTTAACCTCTTCTGGTTTCTCCAACCCTTTTATTGCGAATATTATGTCTTCAGGAATATCTATCTCTATTCTTTCACTCTTGACTGTTGCCATATCTTTACTCCTTCAATACTCATAAAGTTGACTAATATGTTGAGCTTTAATATCAGCTACTATGTCAATGTCCAGTGTGGCGCGGGGAATGCCAAATGCAGAGCTTGCCAGAGATCCGCCAATATGATATGCAATGCCAAGTCTCTCCAAAGTTCCTGTTACCTTCAGGACAACCTCTATTATGTCGGGTAGTTTCATTATTAAGGATTTTTATCCTTGAATGGAAATTGAGATATGTATTTTCTATGTGCGAGTAACTCTACGATTCTTTTCGCTATGGTCTTATTATCATATAATAGCACAATAAAGCGCTCTATTCGTTTATCCAATGAATCTTCAGGATATCGCTCACAAATTCCAAGCCATGATAACCGGCGTGTGGTACTGATAAGAGAGTTAATCATAGCTAATCGTTTTTGAAGTGACGCCTTACGGATCAATCTTATATGGAAACTTTCAATATCTTTATTGGTATCTGGTGATAACGTCTTCACTTTTTTATTTGCTAATCCCTATACAGACATAAGATTCTATTCCTGCAAAAGTGATATACAGGTGGGCTGTCCCCTTTTTCTTGTTTTTATTTCTTTACGATAATGTCTTTTTCTTCATCCAACGAAAAACTGTGAATAAATTTTCCAGTATCTCCTTTTTACCAGTTTCGTCACTTAAGACTGTTGCAGCCGATCTCATATAACGCGAATCTAATTTCGAAGCCGGAACTTTGATCTCTTCCAGCACAATAACAATATCAGAATCCATCGTCATCAGCGGCCTGCCGTGAAGTGAAGCGGCGATTCCCCCAATAACGACATAAGTTATTTTTTGTAAACACAATGCTTTATCTAAAGCAACAATCATTTCATCCATTTTGCAGCCCGAAGTAAAATCTCTGTTTGTTCGATGGAATCTTTAATCGTCATTTTCTTTAGATTA
>Ga0209342_10007187_pt1 | contig 11217 bp, 11 predicted proteins | sample RifCSP16_2_FD_184023 | JGI IMG/M metagenome (GOLD analysis project Ga0209342, IMG submission 184023) | Soil microbial communities from Rifle, Colorado - Rifle CSP2_sed 16_2 (SPAdes) (version 2) | ecosystem: Environmental > Terrestrial > Deep subsurface > Rock core/Sediment | place: Rifle... | reverse complement strand
TGCTCCTCCCGGATGGAGAAGCCGATCTCCCAGAGCGTGAAGGAGAGGAACATGTTCGTCACGAAGCCGTAGATCATGACGCCGGCGATCTGCTGGCCGAGACCGGGGACGTAGCCCGGGGAGTCCGGCGAGGGGCTGAAGGCGATGGCGGCGAACAGGAACATGAGGATGATGAGGAAGATCTGGGCGAACATGGCGACGAAGGCAATGGGGTACCGCGAGAATTCCACGATCGTCTTCTTGGACATCTCCCAGAAGGTCTGGAGGTGCTGCGTCAGGTCCTCGCGGCCGAGCCCGTGCCCGCGGTTCACGGTGGCGCTAATACTGCCCGACCCCCTCGGTGCGCCGGAGCCGCCGTTCGGTCTGCAGGAAGATCTCGTAGCCCAGGAGAGGAAGGATCAGGGAAAAGGCCAAGAGGAGGGCGAAGGGAACCCACCACCCCCCGCCGAAGAGGTTCCCGATGTTGAGCAAACTGGAGCGGATCCCGTCGTTCAGAATCGTCGGCGGGAAGCTTGCCGCCACGTACTGCATCCAGCCCGGGAAGAATGTGATTGGGTAGTAGATCCCCATAAGGAAGGCCACCACCCACTGGACAAGCTGGATGACCGAGTTCGCCTCCTTGATCTTGAGGATGAAGGCCCCGAAGAGGAAGCCGATCCCCCAGAGGGGCAGGAAGCCCACGGAGATGAAGCCGAACGCGAGGAGGACGTTCCCGCTAAGCGGGTTCACGCCGAAGGCGAGGGACCCGAGGAAGAGCGCGATGACGAAGATCATCATGGACCGGATGAACGCATACGTCGTGACTCCCGCGAGGACGTAGAAGCGCTTCGCGGGGGCGAGGTACATGGACTCCAGCGTCCCCGTCTCCTGCTCCCGGCGGACCCAGTAGCCGATAAGCCACATCATCAGGGTGACGACCATGAAGACGCAGGACCCGATGAGCATGTACAGCTTGTAGTCTGCCGTCGTCCCCGTGTTCTTCTGGAAGTTCTGCGCGGCGTTCGCCCCGCCGATGGCGAATCCGAGGAGCAAAGGGAATCCCGCGAACATGATCGGGAGGAGGGCCTCCATGACGAGCATCCCCTTGTAGCGGGAGACGATCTTGAGGCGCGACACGATGACGGTCTTCACGATGTCTGCGTTGGCCCGCCACCCGGGCCGGCCGAGCCCAAAGCCCCGGCTAACCGCGACCGCCACCGCCGCGGACCTCCTGCTTCCCCGTCTGGGCCGTGTCCACCGCCAGGGACCTTCCCGTCTTCGCCATGAAGACATCCTCGAGGGTGACCTCCTGCGGCTTGACGTACTCGATCGTCGAGCCGTTCCGCACGATTGTCTCGATCAGCCTGGGCAGCATGACGCGCGAGTTGCTGCTGGAGATGGCGAGCTTGGAGCGCCCGTTCCCTTCGGCCTTCACCGCCACGTCGGTCACCCCCGCCAGGGCGCGCACGTCCTCCACGACGTGCCCGGGGAAGATGCCCTCGATCTCGACGACGTCCTGGCGGTCCATGGAGGCTTTCAGCTCCGCCGCCGTGCCGAGCGCGATGATTTCCCCGTGGTCGATGATGCCGACGCGTTGGCACAGCTCCTCCGCCTCGTGCATGAGATGCGTGGTGTACAGGATTGTCTTCCCCTGGCGGTGAAGGTCCTTGACGAGGGCGCGCAGCTTCCGCGCCGTGGGGACATCCATCGTCACCGTCGGCTCGTCGAGGATCAGGATGGGCGCGTCGTTGAGAAGGGACTTCGCGAAGGCGAGGATCATCTTCTGCCCCGAGGAATAGGTCTCCACGGTGCGGTCGAAGAAGTCCCCGAGCTCCAGGAGGGAGGAGAGGTCGTTGATGCGCTTCGCACGGACCCCCTTGGGGATGTGGTAGAGCGCCCCGAAGTAGTTCAGGTTCTCGCGGCCCGTGAGCTTCCAGTACAGCCCGCGCTCCCCCATGAGCATGCAGCCGATGCTCGCCCGGACCTCGTCCTCGTCCCGAAGGACGCTGTGGCCATTGACCCAGGCGTCGCCGGAGGTGGGGATCAGCAGTGTGGTGAGGCACTTGATCAGGGTCGTCTTCCCCGCGCCGTTCGGGCCGAGGAGCCCGAAGAACTCCCCGTCGTAGATGTCCAGGCTGACGTCCTTCAGCGCCTCGACGGCCTTCTTCTTCTTGGCGCCCTTCTTGCGCTCCTTCGAGATGAAGGTCTTGGCGAGGTGCTCCGCGCGGATGATGGGCTCCGACATCCGTCCGTTTGACTGCCGCCGGCCTATTTAACGCAAGTGGAATCTTGTGACCACCGGCGGTCACCACGCGTCCTGGATCCAGAACTTCCGCGGCGGGAACGCGCGACGTGCCAGCACGAGGGCAGCACTCCCCTGCGGGGAGATCCGGGCCCTTCCGGCCCGCCGCTCCCGCTCCAGGTCGCGCAGGCCGAGGAGCAGGCCGAGGAGGACCCGGCCGGAACAGGAGACGGTGACCTTCGGCGATCCCCGCCGCGTGGCGGTTTGATGCCTCCCGACACGGAGCCTAACCGATTCACGGACGCGTGTGGCCACAACGCGGGAGGCGTCACGGAGGAGCGCGCGCTCATCGAGGACCGCCGCCATGAAGAGGGTCGAGGGCGGACGGGGCGGGGGGAACACGGCGCGGAGATAGGGGAGGGTCGGAGCGCCGGAGATGACCCAGGTGCCGGTCATGGCGGCGCGCCACCGGCGGGAGCGCTGGAGGGCCTCTGCCACAAGCCTCGGCCCGACATCGGTCCCATCCATCTCGGGAAGCCAGAGCGGCGGTTCGATCCACACCCCAATGTCTTCGAGGACAGCGCCCCCGTATCCGACGACCCGGCCATGCTCCACCGCCACGAGGCCGAGGTGCTTGCGCTGAGACCGGCCGCCGGTCCGCCTCCATCGCGCCGTCCAGTAGGCGCGGGTCCGAACCATCGGTCCGGCGGACGCCGCAGCCCTGGCCCGGTACACCGCCTCGATGGCGCGATGGTCTGCGGGCCGGGCGAGGCGGATCCTCACTCTCTCCACTCCAGGGTGAGCAGTCTCCTCCACACTTCGGCGACCGCGGGGTCCCCGGACACCCGGATCTTGCGAGAGCGGCGGTACCGGTCGTAGCTTGACCGGTCCCCGAACGAAGAGAGAATCTCCCGCGTCCCGCCGCGGACCACGAGGTCCGGTCGGCCACGGCGTCCCGCGACCACCCGGAACCGTCGGCCGTCGTACGTGATCGCCACGCCCCACGCCGGGGTCACCATCCACACGCGGTGCCGCCATCCCTCCAGGAGGGCCCGGCCGAAAGGCGTCCTCCGAAGCCATTTCGACCGGTATTCGAAGCGCTTCTGCACCCAGTCGACGGGGCGCGCGAACTCATGGAACTGGACCCAATCCCGGGTCTCCAGGTATCCGAGGCGGCGGTAGATCCGGATGGCGGGGAGCGCGTGCCCGGTGAAGAGCGTGGCGTTGGAGGCGCCCTGGGCGCGGATGCGTCGGTGCGCCTCGGCCATGAGCCGCGTCGCGAGACCGCGGCCCCGGTGGTCCCAGTGCGTGGCCACGCCGGCAATTCCTCCCGTCAGGATGCGCACGCCATCCACGAGGAGTTGGCGGTATTGGATGTCCACCGTCGAGGCGACTACCCCGTCCACGACGGCGATGAGCGTCTCCCGAGGCACGTCCGGGTTCCGCCGCCACCGCCGGACCTCCGCCGGCGTGGTCGGACCGAAGGCGTGCGTGTAGACCGTCGCCAGTCCGGCGGCGTCCCGGGCCCGCGCGGTCCGGATCACCACGCGCCCTCTCTCGGTCATTCGGTCCCGAGGCCGATGAGCGCCTCGCGCACCAGCCGCGCCGCCACGATGGCGGTCTGCCCGTGGTCGTAGTGGGGCGAGACCTCGTTCACGTCCATCCCCGCTAGTCGGTCCCCGATCGTGTTGATCAGGTACTTCACGTCGAGCGGGGTGATCCCGAAGGGCTCTGGGTTCCCCACCGCGGGGGCGTAGGCGGGGTCGATGCCGTCGATGTCGATCGTGAGGTAGATGCGCTCGCGGTCGACCGCCTTCAATGCGCGGTCCACCGCCTTTGCGATCCCATCGCGCTGGACCTCCATGGCGCTGACGTAGACGAGGCCGAGGCGCTCGAGATCCTCGCGCTCTTCCCGCGAGAACGACCGCACCGCGCTGTAGACGACGCGCTGCACGCCGACATGGTCGCTGATCCGTCTCGCGCTGCACGCATGGGAGTACCGGTCCCCGAGGAACTCGTTGCGGAAATCGAGGTGGGCGTCGATCCCGAGGACGCCGACGTCCTTGGGCAGCGCCTCCACGCAGGCGGGCGCGATGCTGTGCTCGCCGCCGAGCGCAATGGGGATGCGGCCGTGGCCCACGATGTCCCCGACCGTCCTTCGGACGCCCTTCACCATGGACTCGGTCGGGCCGAACTCCTCCGTGTTGCCGATGTCCGCGAAGGGGACAGAGGAGATGTCTCGATTGTGCTCCATGAAGTGCTGCTCGAAGTTCCACGACGCCTGGCGGATCGCGTTCGGGCCGAGCCGAGAACCGCTCCGGAACGAGCTCGTGCGGTCGTAGGGGACGCCGAAGATCACCGCCACGGCGCCGTCCAGGCTCGACGTGGCGTCCGCGAAGAGGAGGGTGTTGACCATACTTACCGCAGCGCCAGCTTCCGCTTCCCCATCGCGGAGATGTACATGATCTCCTTGCCCGCGGAAAGCTCGGGCTTCTCCTCGTCGGCCACGGGGAGCTCGAAGGTCTCGTACGTCTCCAGGTCCATGAGCTGCACCTGGTCCCCGAGGAGCGTGAGGACCTGCGCCTTCCGCCTGTCCATGGCGGGGACCTTGACTTTGTGCGTGACGGGGTGGACGATCGAGCGCTTCTTGCCGTCGAAGAGCCCGACGACGTCGAGCCGGGCCTTGGCCTCTCCGTGCTTTCCGGGCTTCGAGAACTCGATGCTCAGGATCTTGCATGGCTCCTCGTCGACGAGGACGTACCGGTTCTCCTTGAGCTCGCGGATTTCCGCCTGGGTCCAGGACATGCCGCCGCACGGAGCGTGGGTCCGTATTTAAGGGTGGCGGGGGGCCTCCGGCCCGGCCGGCAGGGAATCTTGAAATACGGTCGGGGACTGCGCGGCGCCATGCGCGCCCTGCTCCTGCTCGCGATCGGTCTCCTGGCCGTGACCGCCGTCGCCGTTCCGGTGAGCGCCACGAACCGCACGTTCGTCCTCTCGGCGAGCAATACGAGGTGGCTCCCCTCCGGGCCGATCACCGTGGCGCCCGGCGACAACGTGACGTTCATCGTCTACAACAACGACTCCATCGCCCACAGTTTCATCATCGAGGACTACGGGATCGACATCGTTCCCTGGGTCGGCCCCGGCGTCTCGCGTTCCGTGACGATCACCGCCGGTGCCGTGGGGACGGGCGACATCTATTGCGGGATTACCGGACACCGGAGTGCGATGACGGTGGAGTTCATCGTCTCGACCGGAGGCACGCCCCCCGCGAAGACCCCCGGCCCGGAGATGATCCTCGTCGCCATTGTCCTCTTCGCCCTCGTCGCAGCGATCCGCTTCTCGCGGCGGAAGTAGGCTCACCGCCGTCGGCGGCGGGACGGGACCGCGCGACGGGGTCTCGGGGCGCGCTTCCGTTCGCGGATTCCCGCCACCCTTTTCTCCAGGGAGGCCACCAGCTCGTCCCCCAGGTCCCGCTTCGTGTAGCAGTCCGCGCGCGCCGCCAGGCTCACCTTCCCCGCCATCGCCCGGGCGACGCTCCCGCGCTGCCAAGGCGGGGCGCCGTGGACCAGCACATGCTGGAAGAGGACGCCATGCTTCGGCGGGGGCGTGTGGTCCTTGAGGTGGCGGAAGAACGCCTTCTCGGCCCCGAGGACCTGGATCGTGGAGGTGGGCATCCGCGCGAGGTCGTCCAAGCCCCCCGCCAGGGCGATCAACCGGGCGGCCAGGACCGGACCGACGAGCCGAGCGAGGTTCGGGGCCCGGAGCCGCGTCGCGCGCTCGACGTGCGCGAGCAGGGCGTCCCGCTGTCCCCCGAGGGAACGTGCCCCCGACGCCAGGGCCATCACCGCCGTCCGGTCCTCGGGGCTCAGCGCCCCGCCGACGCTCTCCCCGAAGTCGTCCGGCATGGAGGCGCGGTCCCCATGGGCCGCCACGAGGTCCGTGTACCGCCGGTCGTCCACGAGGCGCGCGAGCTCGGGGAAGTGGAGCCCATACCACTCCCGCAGGCGCTCCACGAGGAGGTTGTAGCTCTCCGTGACGTCGTCCAGCGTCTCGACGGCCTGCGCGAGGTGGTCGTCCGGCCCGGGGGCGCGCCGCATCTGCGCCTTCGCGACCGACACCATCGCTCGGTGCAGGAGTCCACGGTCGAAGCCGAAGTCCTCGGCGCGCAGGAAAGGCGGCGGCCCCGCGATCATCTTCCCGCCGGCGCGCTCCAGCCGCGGCTCCGAAACGAAGACCTCCGGGGCGGCCCCGAGCAGGGTGCGCTCCTCGTCCAGGACCTTCCAGTCCTCGATGAGCCGGAGGCGCCGGGCGATCTCCTCGGGGTTCGGCGGGAAGAGGACCTGCTTCACGACGCGGCCTTGGTCGAGGAGGAAGCTCCCGAACCACGTCGTGACGAGGTGCACGCCGTGCGAGTGGCGGTGGGGATGATAAACCTGTCCGCGGGCTTCAGGCGCTGCGGACCGGCGCGACGTCGAGCACGCCGCGCTCGGTCTTCAGGAGCGCCGGGAGGAGGGTGCCGCAGCGCGGGCAGCGCTCCCAATCCCCGTTCCGGAAGCCGCAGACGAGGCATTCCACGAGGGGGTTCACCTCGGAAGGGGTTCTTATAATTGGCGGTGCGCTTCGTCCCCGGGGAGACCATCCCCCCAGGGGGGCGACCCCGGTCACCGCAGCGCGTTGACCGCCGTGCCGAGCTGGTCCACGGCGCTCTGGTCCAGCGCCTTCGCCTTCTGCAGGGCCTCGACCCACTGCGTGCGCACGTTCGGGTCGGAGAAGGCGACGACGTCCTCGGCGCGGACCTTGGGGTGCCGCTCCCACGGGTAGGCGACGATCTTCCGCGCCGCGGCGAGGGTCTCGGCCTCCTCGTGGTACGCCGCCTTCGCGACCTCGAAGTAGTGGCGGGCCGAGGGGAACTCGCCGGCCAGGGAATCCATGAAGGTCGCGGCGCAGACGCGCGCATCCTCCAGCGTGTAGGCGGTCAGGTCGTTCACGAAGAGCTGTTTCGTGACCTCTTTGGGCTTCGCCGCCCTCTTCAGGTCCTCCGCCCAGGCGTCGTAGGCCGCGAGCCCTGAGTGCCAGAGGTCCCCGTGCGTCTTCCCTTCCGGGCCGCTGCCGGACCAGTACTCGAACTCGCCGGCGAGGAGGACAGCGCGGGCGAGCGACTCGAACGCGACGGCGTGGTGGTGCGGCGTGGGTCCGCGCTTCTTCAGGAGGGCGAAGGGCATGGAGACCATCCCATACCGGCCCCAGCCCAGCCACTTCTTGAACGCGACCTCGGACGGCGCCGTGGGCGAGGGGTCGAAGTAGGACTCGACGAAGAGCTTCCGAGGGCGGCCCGTGTACCCGCAGATCACCTGCCACTCCGGGGGCGGCACGACCCCGCAGGCGGGGACGGGCCTCCCCTCCTCCAGGCTCTGCGTGATGAGTCTCCAAGCCTCGGCCTCGGAGGGGTTGGCGTACTCCTGGAAGGCGTACCCGAGGGCGCGCGCCCCGAGGAGCGCCACCGGCTCGCTCGTCACGGACGCCGAGGACGGGTCGAAGCCCGGCATCCAGTACAGGCGGAACGCGGCGCCGGAGACGCCCATGACATAGCGGTAGGTGATCTTCTCGCCCATCGCCCGGAGCGCCGTGACCAGGGAGACGATCGGGCTGAAGGCGCTCTCGCCCACCTTGAAGTGGATGCGGGGGACATCGAGCATCTTCGTGGCGGTCATGGTCCATCCCGGGGGGCGAGGCTCCGAACCTGGTCGGGCCTAATAACCCCTATCTCCGTGATGTACCCCGTCACGTAGCGGGCGGGCGTCACGTCGAACGCGGGGTTGAACGCCCGCGACCCGGGGTTCGCCACCCGGACGCCGCCCACCTCGGTGACCTCCACCTCGCTGCGCTCCTCGATAGGGATTTCGGCTCCCTGGTCGAGGGAGAAGTCGAAGGTGCTCCTCGGGGCGGCGACGTAGAAGGGCACTCCATGCTCCTTGGCGAGCACCGCCTTCTCATAGGTTCCGATCTTGTTGGCGAAGTCCCCACTGGCGGTGATCCGGTCGGCACCGACCAAGACCAGGTCGACATCGCCTCGCGCGAGCAGCATCCCGCTAGCGGCGTCAGCGAGGATGGCGTGGTCGATGCCTTCCTGACCCAGCTCCCATGCCGTCAGGCGGGCGCCCTGGAGCCGCGGCCGCGTCTCGCTGACCCAGACGAAGAGGCGGCGCCCGAGCTCGTGCGCGCGGCGCAGGGGCGCCGTCACCGTCCCGTGGTCCACCGTCGCGAGCGCTCCCGCGTTGCAGTGCGTGAGGACGCGGGCGCCGTCGCGGAGCAGCGGTTCGCCCACTACGCCAATTTGTCGGCACGCCTCCTCGACGGACCGTGCGTACGCCTCAGCCTCGCGGACGGGGTCGGCTCCGGTCGAGATCCGCGCCGCCATCCAGTCCAGTGCGTGGAAGAGGTCCCGGCCCGTCGGCCGCGTCCGCTTCAGTCGGGCGATGGCCGCGGTGGGGGAAGTCCCTAGACTGGCCAGGGCCACCCCGTACGCCGCCGCCACCCCGATCGCCGGGGCCCCACGGACGGCCATGTCCTCGATGGCCTTGGCCACTTCCTCGGCGGACCGGCAGGTCAGAATCTCAAAGCGCTCGGGGAGGAGGCGCTGGTCGATCATCCGCACCGAGCCCGCCTCCCACCACACCGCCTTGAACGCACGCGGCCCTCCGGGCAGCAAGACCTTCATCCGACCGCCCCGCCATCCGGGGGGCCGCGGAAAAACCTTCGGCCCGGCGATGCCCTCTTATACGGCCGCCCCCTTCCGCGGCCGCGCCGGGCCCTTGGTCTAGCGGTCATGACGACGCTCTCACACAGCGTAGGTCCCCGGTTCGAATCCGGGAGGGCCCATCTCCTGGCCGGACTGCGCACCCCTGCGCACTCTGGAGCGCGTCCTTCCTCGCGCCAGACGCAACGTATTTAACCTGCCCGCTCCATGGATGCACTGGTCCCAATGGAGGGGGCGAAGAGGGGAGCCCCGCGGAGGGGCGCTGTGGCAAGATACCCAGCGGAACGGAGGAGAATGGTGAAGCCTATAGCAGCGTCGATGACCTTGGTCGCGGCCATCCTGGTGATGGGTGCCTACCCGATTCTGGCGGCCGCCCCGTCCCGGTTCCAATACAGGGACAGCTGGGCGATTGAGACGGTCGGCCCCGGTGGGCCGACGAAGTTCATCGACCGGAACGGCGACGGAGTCCTGGGCGTCGGCGACCGCGTCGACATGTCCCGTGGGCACTTCATGATGATCAACTTCGGGATTACGGGACCTGCGACGTTCGACCTAGTGGACCCGATGAGACCCGCGGTGACCCATATCGATGGCGTCGAGAAGCGCTTCGATGTGGTCGCCGAGGACCCGGTGTCCGGTGTGCTCACGCTCGCGAGCCGTGCGTTCCGGATCGTGCACGCCTGGCGGGACTACAACTTCCTCCTGATGAGCCCAATCGGCTTCACGTTCTTCCGGCAGAACATCATTGTGACCGGTCAGATCAACCAGGGTGTCTTCTTCGTGGTCCAGCCAATCGCACCGGTTGTGGTCAACTTCCCCGGCGCTGGACGTGGCCCCCTGATCATCCCGCGGGCATGCGATCCGAGTCTACAGGCGTGCTACCCGTAGACCATCCGGTCACTCTCCGGCTTTTTCCCTCGCCCCCTCTCGGAAGACGTCAAGGCCTTCCGACTGCTCCGAGAAGTCCCTCCCCCTCCCAGAGCGCGCCTTCCAGGGAGATGTCTGGGCACGCCGCTGCGCGGCCCCGCCCCTGCGCAGGGTTTATCTCGCCCCCCCTGAATGGAGTGCGCGATGGCCTGGGGGAGCCTGCCGCCGCGAGGGTCCACCGGGTCGCGCCACCTTCGGATGCTCGCCATGTTGGTCGGCCTCCTCGTCCTGCTTCCGGCCTCGCGGGTCGCGGGTTTGGCGGGCACGGAATCCGTCGTGACCGCGGAGCTCGGATCGGAGGAAGAGCCGGACATCTACGAGGACCTCGTGGTCTGGGAGGATTGGTCCCGAGGAGAAACGGTCGACATCTGGAGTTTCGACTTCTCGACCGGGCGGTACAGACAGATCTCGGATGCACGCCTGAACGAGGCGCACCCCAAGGTGTTCGGGGACTATGTCGTCTGGTCTGCGACCGAGATCGAGGCCAACGGCCTCACGCCCTCCATCGCCGTGCACAATCTGGTGAGCAAGACCACGCGGTTCGCTCGGGAGCTCGCCACCCCCGGGACCTGGCCGGCCGGGTCCCTTCACTCCGGGGAGGCCGCTGTCCCCCCCGGCCTCTATGGGGAGGTTCTGGTGTGGGAGAACCTGAACCCCGACGGCTCGTACGACATCTTCTACATGAACCTCGGAAGCGGGTTGGTCGTCCAGGTCACGAACGACCAAGGCGTTCAGACCCTACCCGACGTGTTCGGCAACTGGATCGTCTACACGGCGGTCACGGATCTCGGAGGGAGCAACGAGAACACCGACCTCTGGGTCTACAACGTCCAGACCGCGGACAAGGTCCCCGTCGCTGCTTCCCCGGACTGGGACGAGGAGCAACCCACGATCTACGGGAACCTCCTCATCTACGCGGACTATCGGGACGACCCGGATCGCCGGGTGACGAAGTTCGAGGTGACCGACGATGCGAATCTCTATGCCGTCGAGCTCTCGCCGATCCTGAACGGGACCCTCCTCGGGGCCCCCTACCCGCTCCTGCTGCGGAGGGGTCACCAGGAGGAGCCGCACCTGTCCAGCAACGGCAACCGCCTGGTGTGGCGCGACTTCGACGTAAACGCCACACAGGCGGACATCTGGACCATGGACCTTCGCACTGGAGATCCCGAGCTGCTGGTCCAAGGCCCCGCCGACGAATGGGAGATTGAGATCTGGGGGGACCGCGTCGTCTGGTCCGATTTCCGTGCGGACCATAACGAGGCCGACGACGTAGACAACTGGGATATCTACGCGTTCTGCATCGGCA
>Ga0209342_10007185_pt1 | contig 11218 bp, 10 predicted proteins | sample RifCSP16_2_FD_184023 | JGI IMG/M metagenome (GOLD analysis project Ga0209342, IMG submission 184023) | Soil microbial communities from Rifle, Colorado - Rifle CSP2_sed 16_2 (SPAdes) (version 2) | ecosystem: Environmental > Terrestrial > Deep subsurface > Rock core/Sediment | place: Rifle... | reverse complement strand
AGAGCGCGCTTCCAACCAGGCTCGGCACAAACAGGAAGAAGAAGATCCCGCGCCAGTGAATCCAATCAATGATCAGACCGCCTATGGGCGGGCCGATAAAAAAACCAAACTGGTGCGACATGGTCATCAGTCCCTGGGCCTTTCCCTCAGATCCCTCGGGCATGGACTTGTAGCCCAAGGTACGGCCGGAAGACTGAATCATCGCGCCGCCGATTCCTTGCAAGAATCGAAACAGGATCAATTGGAAAACATTCTGCGACAGGCCGCAGAGAAGCGAACCGACGGCCATGGTGGCCAGGCCTATGCCGAACAACTTGTGATGGCCGTACAGGTCCCCCAAGCGGCCGCAAACGACGCCCAATCCGATCCCGGCCATTTGATACACGATGAGAGCCCAAGAAATCCCGAAGATGTCCGTTCCCAGAGCGGCCGCCAGCGTCGGCATGGAGATAATAAATATCCGGTTCGACATACCGGCCGTGGCAACGCCGACTATAGAATTGATCAGCGTGAGCCGGCGGACTCTCTCATCCATCTGAGTTTGGTCTGGTGAATTCAATGTCAAAACCTACGGGTATTTTGACGCGGCTAATCTCAAGCTCTGAGATTAGCGACGGCGATGCGACGGGTCATGGCCGCTGATTCGGGCAGGGACTAAGACTGGCAGCGCCACGGTCACCCGATGTAATGATCGGATCTTACCGAATCTCAGCTTACTTTGGTAGGATTGGACAGCCGAAAACTTTTATTGAGTCCGACTTTACGTATTCCGCAGAAGAGATTCGACGAAACCGTTCACGCGCGGCTGGGTGGCGTTCAACGATAACTTCCTTTGTTGTCAGAAGCGAGACGGCGGCTTTGCATGAGTAAAATAAACCGGTAACCGGGAAATTTTACTTTCCGGATGGAATTCCTCTCAGAGAAATTCTCGCCGCGAAATATGTCAGAATGGTCACTACCGGTCAAAACATACCACGACCGCTGGCTGGCATTCCTTATGCACCTACCCCCCCCTATATGCCCAACACGGCCAAAAAAATATTGATCGTCGACGACGATGCCGCTTATCGAGAATCGCTCGGGGCGCTGATCAAAAGTTTAGGCTACGAGGTCTTCGAGGCCGCCGCGGGACTAGAGGCGATAGATAGGGCCTCCAGTATACATCCCGATCTAATAATGATGGGGCTACGCTTACCGGGACTGAATGGAGATGAAGCAACGGCACGCTTAAAGAGGAATATGTCCACCCGAAACATACCCGTGGTCATCAATACCTCCTGGACTACCGCCTGCAACATTGGCGACCGTGTAGACCGCGCCCTTAACGCCGGGGCCGAAGAGATTTTGTACAAGCCCTTTCACTTGACGATGTTGCGTGATGTTCTGCGCACCTATTTATTGGCCTAAAGACGATACAAACAAGGACCTGGATCGTCAACACGAAAGAGATAGTGCTTTTATGAACGAGTTCTTGTTGTTTGCGCTCGTTATCGTTAATTTGGTCATCCGTCACGGCGCACCCACGACCGAGGGCAGCACCGATCGACAAGACCGCGAGAATGAGCAATCCTCGCAGCCTGCTGGGAAGCAATAGGATTAAGTTCCAGACTCTCCATCGAAGTCATACGCGCCATCGTCAACGTTTAGGATACTCAAATTTTTTCGCCGCCAACATCATCCGCGTGAGCTTTTCTGTGTTCCGGCGGTGTGTGCTTAGCCCGCGGCGCGGCCGGCGATCGCTTTTTTGGAGCGCATGTTTTACCACTAAAAAACCGCCGCTCCCGTTCGCTTCATCCGTCCGATCAATACAGTGCGCCAGTCCGACCGGACTATTATCGAGGCATACGACGCGTTGACACAAGACTGCCTTGTCGGATACGCTCCGAGCCAACTCGAAAATGAATGCGGAAGCACAGACGATGACCCATCGTCAAACCGGCGCTGCGCAGGTTTTCAAGAGCACTTGCCGCATGTGCCATGGCGGCTGCAGTACGCTCGTTCACGTGCGCGACGGGCGCATCGTCAAGATCGAGGGCGATCCCGAGGGCCCCCTCAACCACGGCCGGCTCTGTCCCATGGGGGCCGCCAGCATGGAGCTGGTGCACCACCCGGCGCGCCTCACCCAGCCGCTGATCCGTTGCGGTGCCCGCGGCGAAGGCAAGTGGCGGCGCGCCTCGTGGGACGAGGCTTACGACTATCTCAGCGAAAAGATCCGCAGCATCTGGGACGAGCACGGCAAGCAAGCGATCGCCATCGGTACCGGCACCGGGCGCCATCACATGCAGTGGATTCCGCGCTTCGCCAATATGATGGGCACGCCCAACTCGGGCAATTCCGGACGCGCCCAATGCCTGTTCCCGCGCGCCAACACCATGGGGCTCACCTTGGGTGGTTTACCGTGGTGCGATTACGGCGGGGAGCGCGCGCCCGGCGTGCTGCTCTTCTGGGGCCATAACCCGCTGGCCTCCAGCCCGGACGGCGAAGTTGGTTTTCAGGTGCGCGATGCGCTGCAAGCGAACCCGAAGATCATCGTGGTCGATCCGCGCAAGACGTGGCTTGCCAAGCGTGCCCAGGTCTTCTTGCAGCTGCGGCCGGGCACCGACGATGCGCTGGCGCTGGCGATGCTGAACGTCATTATCGCGGACGGCACCTACGACAAAGATTTCATCGAAAAATGGACTTACGGTTTCGACCGGCTCGCCGAGCGTGTCAGACAGCACACGCCCGAATGGGCCGAGCCCATCACCTGGGTTCCCGCCGAAAAAATACGCGCCGCCGCGCGGCTGTGGATCGAAGCGCAGCCCGGCGGTTTGGAGTGGGGCGTCGCCTTCGAACACACCGTGAACGCGATCCAGACGATCCGCGCGATCTCGATGCTCCCCGTGCTCGCCGGTACCATCGACACTCCGGGAGGCTGGTGCTTCGGCATGCACGGGCTTGATAATTTGCCGCCGCTGGCCGAGGTATTGCCGCGGGAGATCGCCGAAAAATGTCTGGGGCGCGATCAATTTCGCGTGCTCGCGGGTGAAGGTTCTCCTTTGCCTTCCGCGCATATGCCGTCGGTGTTCACGTCGATGCGCACCGGCGAGCCCTACTGGACCAAGGGGTTCCTGATTTTCGCCAACAACGCGCTGGCGAGTTACGCCGGCGCGCGCCAGGTCTACGAGTCGCTGATGAAGCTTGATCTGCTGATGGTGGCGGACCTTTTTATGACGCCCACGGCCGAGCTTGCCGACGTGGTACTGCCCGCCGCGGCCTGGCCCGAGATCGATGAAGTCGTGGGCATGCCGTATATGGGCGAAAGCGTGGTGCTCGCGCAGCAGAAGTGCGAGCAGGTCGGCGACTGCAGGCAGGACGAGGTGATCATGATCGAGCTGGCCCGGCGCCTCGGTCTGCCGCTCTGCGACGAAGAGCTGCACGACCTCTATGACCGCATGCTCGCCCCGCTCGGCATGACCTTCAAGGATCTCACCGCCCACGGCCCAGTGCGGGTGCCGATGCAATACCGCAAGTACGAGCGGAACGGGTTCGCCACGCCGACCGGCAAGATCGAGCTTTACTCCACCGAGCTGGAAAAGCTCGGCTACGATCCGCTGCCCTATTACGAGGAGCCGCCGGTGAGCCCCGTGAGCACGCCGGAGATCGCCAAAGAATTTCCCTACATCCTCAATACCGGAACTCGCATCCCGGTGTATTTCAATTCCGAGCACCGCTACCTCCCGGCGTTGCGGCGCGGCTGCCAGGAACCGCATTTCAACAGGGACCTTCATCCCGGCCTGATCGACTGCCAATTCGGCTGGTGGTTTCCCGAGCGCGAGGGCTGGGAGCACGGCATCTGGGAATCGAACGCCAATGTCCTCACCAGCCAGGCGGGGCCCTACGATCCGGCCATGGGGTCGTATCAGCTGCGCGCGCTGCTATGCCGGATCGACAAGGCTTGAACCCGGAATCCGCAGTTAATCAATTAGTGAGGCGGGAACCTGGAGAAGCAAAGACACCCCGGCGTGCATCTGCAAAGTTTTTTGGCTCTCGGTACGCAAGCTCATTACCTTCCCTTTCACACCGCATTCTGACAATATCAATTAACCAAAGTTGACACCGGCTCCAAGGCCCCCGAAAATTGTTCAATATTAGACAGAAAGCCGCGCCGAGTTAGCTTAGAATTAAATTGCAAAGGAAGCGGATTCCCGAAGCTCAGATCGGCAAAATGTTCGGCGACTTCAACTCCCATACTGAGCTGGAGGCAGCCGCTAGAGAAGCATGACCGGGGAGGAAATAGACATGCTGAAGCAATGGATTCCGATCACCGACGCTCCTTTCGGCACCGAGAAGAAGAAGCAGGTGGACGATCCATGAACATAACTCGAGGCGAAATAACGGTCGCTAGGTTCTTGATTCCATACCGGCTCTTTGGTCAAGGCAGCCGAATCTTGGTCTGCGTGAACGGCGCCCAGCAAACGATGGCAGCGTGGAGACCTGTCGTAAACTATTTTTCACGGGATTACAGGGTGTTGCTCTTCGATTTTCCCGGTCAGGGGCGCGCTCGAATCACCTCAGGTTCTTCCGTTGTTGAGTTGGATGAGCAGGTGGAAGTCTTACATCAAGTTCTATTAGCGCAAAATCCCCTTGAAAAGTCGATCGTTGCCGGCGCCTCCTGGGGAGGGGTCGTGGTTGCGGCTTTTGCCTCGCGCTTTCCTCACTTGGTGGACAAAATTATCTTGGCCAGCTTTGGCATCCGCGTTAATGAAAAGTTAGTGCAGGCGATAAGAGACGGCCAACGATTGAATGGAACGGCAACCGGGGAACAGGTGGCCGGCGTCATCATCAAGTACTTCGGACAGCATCTAAACGATGCCTTCAAAAATAAAATGTACGATCAATTCAAAAATATCACAAAGGAGCATTTGGATAATTTTCGCGCCCATGGTCAGTTACTCAAGACGACCAAGCATATCAACGAAGTTGTGGACCTGCGCAGCATCAAAGCGCAAACGCTCATCATCAATGGTGAAATGGATACCGTCATGGATCGGGACGATATTACCCTCGCGGCGGCCCAGATAGCGAATTGCTTGGTAAAAATTGTGCCGGGTGTGGGACACTTTTTGCACAATGAGAGCAATAAAGTTCTCAGTATTTATAGGGCGTTTCTTTCCATACCGTCCGAACTTCAACTGAGCTAAGCTTATCAATTTTTTGCATTTAGGTTCCAAAAAGGTGCGGCTGGATTTTCATTCTGCTCAGCCGAACTTACGGCCGGTTTGTAACGGGGAATCATTCAAAGTTCGGCCGGAGACGACTCACCTAAACGTCTCCAGCTCCGGTCGCGAACGGCGAAGGCGGGATCCGTTACAATCGAATTTTCCACAAACAAGTAGTGCAGCGCCTGCATGCCCAAGACGAGCCCAGCGAGGGTGTCGATCAAAATAAATGCCCGCTTCGGCAGCCATTTCCAATACCACAGCACGTGGCGGATAAATGCCGGGCGGAACAAGCCGGTGGCGCGCAGCCGCTCGGGCGATAAAAACTCATGGAAGAGCCGCGTTCCCTCGACCGTTTGCGAGAAGCTGAGCCAGTTGGGCGAAAGAAATGGATACTTGTGGGTGCCGGCCACCACCGGCGGAAGCAGATCGGCGAAGGCCGTGCGCAACAAAAGCTTTTCCATTAAATCGTCGATATCCATGAAATGGCACGGTTCGACGGTGGCTGCGAACTCGATCAAATCGCGGTCGAGGAAAGGCGTCCGGCATTCAACGGAATTAGCCATTTCAACGCGATCGCCGAGACAGGGGATAATGTAACTGACCAGTTGGTTGAAAGTGATCAGCTTGGTGGCGTTGAAGGGGTCGAGTCGGGAAAGTTGTTCGGGCGGAAACTCGGACAGGAAAAAGTCGTAGGGAGTCGGATAGCTCGCGCGTTCAACGACTTCAGGAGTGAGGATACAATTCATCCCCCGGGTGGTGTCGGCTGCGCGCATTTGCTGAAAACTGGGATAACCGAAAACGGGTTCGAGCTTGCGCCAATGGCGACTCCGGCTCCAGAGAATGCCTTCCGAAAGGGTCTCAAGCTTTTTGAACCGTTTCCACAGGGCGCGCCCCCGCCGGGCCTGCTCGCCTCCGGCCAACAGCATGCGCCAGATTCTTTCTAATTTGAAGTAGGCGTAGCCGCCGAAGATTTCGTCCGAACCTTCGCCCGTGAGACAGACTTTGTAGCCCTTGGAGCGCACCAGCCGGGAGAGCACCTGCTTGGCGATGGAATTGGGATTGGCGATCGGCTGTTCGATGTGAAAGATCGTCTTGAGAAAATTCTCGGCCAACACGTCATTACTGCAATCGATGGCCTCGAACTGGGCGCCGTAATGGGCGGCGGTTTGCCGGGCGGCATCCGTTTCGTCGTAGATCGTCTTGCCGAAGCCGACGCTGAAAGCCTTGAGTCTTGAGGTTCGCTCGGCCGTCAGGCCGCAAACCAAAGTGGAATCCAGCCCGCCGCTCAGATAGGTGCCGACGGGAACGTCCGCGACCATCCGGCGTTCCACGGCCCGAGTGAACAATCGGTGCACCTCGTCCTTGGCCTCAGTAAAGGAAATGGCGGGATTGATTTTGAAAGTCGGCTGCCAGTAGGGCACCTCGCGCGAGCGGCCTTTGGGCTCGACGATAAGGAAAGATCCGGGCTTAAGATTGCGGACGCCACCAAAAGCCGAGATCGCGCGCGGGAACACACCCAGCAGAGGGCCGATCATGTAGTCCGGGTTGATACTGCGGGGCACCCGATTCAGCGCGAAGATACCCTTGACCTCGGAACTGAGCAGGATTTCCTTTTCGGATTCCCAATAAAAAAGCGGCTTAACTCCGCAGCGATCCCGTGCCGCCAAAAGCCGGCGAGTGCGACCATCCCATAGGATAAAGGCGAACTCTCCGTTGAGCCGGTGGATAAAATCCATGCCATGCTGCTCGTAGAGATGAACGATGACTTCGGTGTCCGAAAGGGTGCGGAAACGATGGCCCTGGCGGATCAGTTCCTCACGCAGCTGTTTGTAGTCGTAAATTTCGCCGTTGAACGTGATGCAAATTGCGCCGTCTTCATTGTAGAGCGGCTGGTCTCCCTGCGGCAGGTCGATGATACTGAGGCGGACATGGCCGAAGGCAAGAGCACCATCGTCGAGCAAGGCATAGCCCGCGCCATCCGGCCCGCGGTGGCTGATCGCCGAACACATCCTTGTGATGTCCTCGCGCTCGGCGGGACTGCGATCCTTTCTCAGGATCATGTTAATGCCACACATAGGGTATGCCGTTGCTCATCCGTTAGCGCTGATGAATCAAGAGGCTCTGCACGACCGATTGAGCTGAGAGTCGACAACTATCACTGACCAAATCTAGCACCATATGTTATAAAGCCCCAATACCCCGCTGACACAACATCGAATCATATAATTCTGGTTGGGCGGCTCTGCCGATGGATCGCGCCAGATTAGCGAGAAATATGTCCGAGACTCTTTTTCTGATTCATGGAATGTGGGGCGGGCCGTGGTATTGGGAGAACTACAAACGCGTCTTCGAGCGGCAAGGCTACAAGTGTATTGCCGCAACCTTGCCGTTCCACGACACGGCTCCGGAGGAGGCTCCCGATCCTCGCCTGGGCACGAGCAGTCTGCTTGACTATGCCGCAGCCATGGAACAGGAGATCAGACGAATCGGTTTGAAGCCGGTCATCATAGGGCACTCCATGGGAGGGCTGCTGGCGCAAATTCTTGGCAGCCGCGGGCTGGCTAAAGCGCTTGTACTGCTAGCGCCCTCATCGCCGGCGGGAATTATCGGCTTGCGGTTTTCGGTCATGAAGGGTTTCTGGAGTGCGCAAACCAAATGGGGCTTTTGGAAAAAGCCGATGCGCCAGACATTCGACGAGGCAAGTTACTCGATGTTGCACCTGTGTTCGGTAAAGGACCAAAAGGAGACCTACGATAGATTCGTTTACGAATCCGGGCGGGCGGCATGCGAGACCGGATACTGGCTCTTTGACAGGCGCGGCGCGTCCAGGGTCGACGAGTCCAAAGTAACTTGCCCGATGCTGGTCATTGCCGGCGCGCAGGACAGAATGACACCGCCATCCGTTGTTCGGCGTGTGGCGAAGAAATACCAGGCTGTCGCCACCTATCGAGAGTTCGATAATCATGCCCACTGGGTTGTCGCAGAGCCCGGGTGGCAGGAGATCGCAGAGCATGTAGCGGCCTGGATAAAGCAAGTCCTCCCGGCGGGAAACAATTGAGACTATCGCGCACTGATGCCCGGTGGGGCATTGCCGCGCCGCGCTGAAGACGAAAATCTAGGGTTAGGCAAACCTTATGGATCTTTTTGGCTGCCGGATTCAGGGTTGGGACACAGCTAGAACACACGGGTCGGACCACTCTAGCTGTGAGCAAGTGCAGAACTTTTCGCCCAAAAGACACCCCTATCCCGTTCGCTTAATCCGGCCGATCAAGCCATCGCGCCGCTCCGACCGGGATCTATTTCGGGCATCATTCCACCCGAGGCGATCGCAACGACGGACACGTACTTCGTCAGGCTCACATGCCGTCGCGGCCATCTCTTTGCGGGTGTCAAGCCACAGGAATATCGGCGCGTTCTCCGAGAACACCGCAGCGATTGATTGATTGCTATACCCGCCCCCCTGCTCTTGAGACGTCGAACGGTGACGGAGCGGCTAGCGCAGGCGAGGATTATGTTTTTTGGGTCTTTAAAGTGTGGGCACCCCACTCAATCATCCTTGGCGGCGGTTTCCGCCGGTTTGACGTCAGTAATGACAAATGCGTCGCTAAGCCTCTCCTGCGATGCCAGAGTGCTACGCAACGCCTCGGCCTCCTGTCGCGCCGCCAGGTGGCCCACACGGACGCGATACCAGGTCTGTCCTTTGATCGCCGCCGCAACCACAAAAGCATCGTAGCCTTTGGTCTTTAGGCGATCCGCCCAAATATCGGCAAATTTCTTATCTGGAGATGATTTGACTTGAACCGACCATACCAGCTCCGGCGATTTTCCCTTCACAGGTTGCGAAATTTGCCGCTGCTCCTGGGCGGCTGGAGCCGGCGCCGCTTGCTCAGCGGATTTTGCCGCCGGGAGCTGGGGCAGTTGCTTTGCTACTTCCTTAACTGGCGCCGTCGCCGTTGCTTTCTCCGCCTTCGCGCTTTGCGGGCGTGCTTTAGTTCCCCTTGCCGATTCTTTCTCAGAAGGCGGCAGCGCACTCTCTTGGCCCGAACCCGCGGCGGCGGGAGGAGCTTTGCTGGTCGGCGCGTTGAGTTCGACTGCCAACTTGGCAGATGGCGGTGCCACCGGGATCCGCGCCGCCGACGCCTCATACTCGGCAAGCTGTCTTCGTTCGATGTTTCTTCCGGTGATAATGCCAAGAACGAAGACCACGATCGACGTGATCGTGAAAGCTATCCCCAGCAAGACAAGCTGCTTGCGATAAAAATAATATCGCTTATCATCTGGCAAAACTTCTGTCATAAGGACTGACCTGCCTTTGTCACGGGTAGCTCTTGAGGCACCGCTACGGTAGTCAATTGCGATTGCGTCCGCAAATGCGAGCCTCGTGGCAGTCGAGCCTAGGCGCCCGTCTGACGGCTATAGGACGGTCCGCCCTGTGCGTTGAGTTCTTGCGCTGCGGCGCACTTGCAACGCCGCCGAATAAAAGTCGTAAATAGATCCCGTTCATTAATAAAGAATCCGAGGCTGGCATATCAATTTTTACCATTTTTATTTTAACACACACGGGTGGGACCATGCCATGCGTAAGGAAATCCCGTCAGGCTTGCGTTAGTTACGGGCTGCCAAGTCGGGCTTTGCCATTAGTTCAATCTGCCCCAGTGCTTAGTTGTCGCTGAAACAAACCTTGCTTCGTCATTTGCTCTTGACGGCTCGTCCCGCCTTAGCGCACCACTTTCGACGCTAACATCTCCCGCGAAAGAAGGAAGTCATGTCGAATAAGGGGGCGGAGGCAGGCGCTCAGAAATTGCAAAAGCAGTCTTTTCCCTTTACTCTTCCCCTCGCGGGCGATGAGAATCGGCACATGGAGAGCCTCCTTTTATTCACTTCGCGCGATAATCCATCGCTCAGCTCGGTTAAAAAATGACCAACCCTGGGAATCTTGCCGGCGTGCGGCCGGGCGCCAAGGTCCTCGTCGCCCTTTCCGGCGGCGTGGACTCGTCGGTGGCCGCAGCGCTGCTGAAGGACATGGGCTTCGAGGTCTACGGCGCCCACATGATCTGTTGGGACGAGTGCGACTTGAAGGAAGAAAAACGCGATGCTCTGCGCGTCGCGCTGCAACTGGACATCCCCTTTTTGTCCCTGGACTTTACCGCCGGTTATCGCCAGCGCGTTTTCGACTACATGATTCGTGAATACGCCGAGGGCAAGACTCCCAATCCCGACGTGATGTGCAACCGGGAAATCAAGTTCGGCCTGTTCCTGGAAAAGGCGAGGGAGTTGGGGATCGATTACGTCGCGACGGGACATTACGCGCGGCTGGATCATGACGGCCTCGGCCCGATTTTGTCGGAGGCCGCGGATAAATCAAAAGATCAGTCCTACTTCCTGTGGGCCGTCGAACAGCCGCAACTGCAACGTTGCCTGTTCCCGCTGGGCGACTACGCCAAGAGCGAAGTGCGCCGGATGGCCCGCCGCTTCGGCCTTCCCACCGCCGACAAGAAAGACTCCCAGGGGCTTTGTTTCGTCGGCAAGGTCAACTTCGGTTATTTTCTGCGCGGCTACCTTCCCCGCCGGGAAGGCGTCGTCACCAATGCCGCAGGCGATGTGTTGGGCAAGCATGACGGCGTCGCCTTCTACACCATCGGCCAGCGCCACGGTCTCGCCATCGGCGGCGGCGCGCCCTACTACGTGGCGGAGAAAAAAATCGACACCAACACCTTGATCGTCGGTAAAGGAGCCGACGATCCGGTGTTGTTTAGAAAAGAACTGCGAGTCCATCGGCTCAATTGGCTCTCCGAATTTCGCGGCGGAGAGTGCGCAGTGCGAATCCGCTACCGCCAAGCGAAAGTGCCCGCGCTGGTGGAAGCAGCGGATGACGGGGTGCGGGTGATTTTCGATATTCCCCAACGCGGCGTTGCGCCCGGCCAGTCGGCCGTTTTCTATCGGCGGGAAAGATTGCTCGGCGGCGGAATCATTCTGTAGCATTCAACAGGGGACGGCCCCGCGCGGCGAAAACC
>Ga0209342_10007184_pt1 | contig 11219 bp, 9 predicted proteins | sample RifCSP16_2_FD_184023 | JGI IMG/M metagenome (GOLD analysis project Ga0209342, IMG submission 184023) | Soil microbial communities from Rifle, Colorado - Rifle CSP2_sed 16_2 (SPAdes) (version 2) | ecosystem: Environmental > Terrestrial > Deep subsurface > Rock core/Sediment | place: Rifle... | reverse complement strand
CCGGTCCCGCCCCCTGCAAATACGAGCTTCAACCTCTTCTCCTCTTTCTTTTTTCAGGGGCTCCTCTGCCCCCTGGTTCTACGCGGACTCGTTCTCCACGATATAGATGTTAAGGAGTATCCCCACGGCGAGCAGGTTTATGACGAGGGAAGTGCCCCCGTAGCTTATGAAGGGCAGCGTCAATCCCTTGGGCGGAAGAAGCCCCATGACCACGGCCATGTTCACGGCCGCCTGGAGAGTTACCATGAGTGTCAGACCGAGGGCGAGGTAGGTGCCGTGCAGGTCCCTCGCCCTCATGGCTATGCGCACGCCGCAGACGAGGAAGATGACGTAAAGGGCTATCACCGATCCCACCCCTATGAGGCCGAGTTCTTCACCTATTACGGAGAGTATGAAGTCGGTGTGCGCCTCGGGCAGGTAAAATAGTTTTTGCTTGCCCTCTCCGAGACCGACCCCTGATACCCCGCCGGAGCCGAAGGCGAGAAAGCTCTGCACCATCTGGAACCCGGCTCCCTGGGGCTCCTTCCAGGGGTCCAGGAAGACCTTTATCCGCGCCATCATGTAGCCGAATTTATGGACCACGACGAATAGAAGCGGAAGCGCCGCCACACCGAGCCCCGCAAGGTACCTGAGCCTCACGCCCCCGGCGAAGTTCATTATCAACACGAGGAGGGCGAGCGTTAGGGCCGTTCCAAGGTCCGGCTCCAACAGTATCATTACGATTATCGCGCCGGGTATGAGTATGTTAGGCAAGAACCCGAAGGAGAAGCTCTTTATCCTGTCCGCCTTCTCAGAGAGCGAGTAGGCGAGAAAGACTATGACCGCGAGCTTCGCCGGCTCCGAGGGCTGGAAGGCCACGGGGCCGAGCCTCACCCACCTCCTGGCCCCCCCGGCCTCGAACCCGAAGCCAGGGACGTATATGAGGACAAGGAGCACGGCGGCCAGAGCCAACGCCGGGTAGGCGAGCTTGCCGTACACCTTGTATTTGAGCCTTGTAGCCGCTATGAAGAGCACGATGCCGGCTATCGCGTAGGTAAGGTGCTTCTTGACGAAGAAGTACTCGTCTCCGAACCTCTTCATGGCCACGATATAGCTCGTGGAATAGACCATCAAAACGCCCAGGGCCACGAGCACGAGGGACGAGACTATGATCAGTCTATCTGTATCTCTGGTCTTTATCAAAGGAGTCTCCACCCCGTCATCACTTTCAATAATCCTTCAGGATTCCACTGCCCCCGCCCCTTCTGTGCGGACTCAGGGGAGCGCTTCCACTATCCGGGTGAAGTGCTCGCCCCTCTCGGCGTAGTTCGCGTACATGTCGAAGCTCGAACACGCCGGACACAGGAGCACCGTATCTCCCCTTGAGGCATTCTGGTGCCCCCTTGCCACGGCCATCTCCATGGTATCTACGGCCAGGGTCTCCGTTACCGGGGAAAAGGCCTCCATGATCTTTTTCCTTGCCTCCCCGATGGCGATAACGAGCTTCACCTTCTGCCTAACAAGCTCTCTAAGCACGCCGTAGTCCCCGCCCTTGTCCCTGCCGCCGGCGATAAGGACGACCCTGCCCTCTATGCCCTTTAGCGCCATCTCGAGGGCCCCGATGTTCGTGCCCTTCGAGTCGTCGATGTAGCGGACCCCCTTAAGCTCCCTTACGAGCTCCATCCTGTGGGCAAGCCCCTTGTAGGAGGAGAGGGTCTTCAGTACCGCCTCCGCAGGGATACCCGAGACCCTGGCGCAGGCTATGGCGGCCATGGCGTTCTCTATGTTCTGCAGGCCCTTTAGCCTCAGGCGCTCTACCGGATAGGTCTCTTCCGCCAGGCCGGAAAGCCTGAAGACCATCTCCTCGCCCTTAAGGAAGAGACCCTCTTTAACTTCTCCCGAGGTGGTAAAGGGCACGACGGTGCCCCTTCCGAGGGCGTACTTCCGAGCGGCTATCGCCGGGTCAGCCGCGTTTACGACGGCGTAGTCCGAGGGGCCCTGGTTGCCGAAGAGCCTCATCTTCGTCATCGCGTATTCGTCGAAGCCGGCGTACCTGTCGAGGTGGTCCTCGGTGATATTGAGCATCACCCCTATGTGGGGGTTGAAGGTATCTGTGGTCTCGAGCTGGAAGCTGCTTATCTCGAGTATGCAGGCGTCCCCCTTCTCCTCGCCGTCAAGCACGCCCTCCACGTACTCTATGACCGGGGTGCCGATATTGCCCCCGACGAAGACCTTTTTTCCCGCCTCCTCGAATATCCGGCCGAGGAGCGAGGTGGTCGTAGACTTGCCGTTAGTGCCGGCTACTGCTATGACCGGCACGTCTATGAACCTCCAGGCGAGCTCCACGTCGCTTATAACCGGCACCCCCTTTCCCCTCGCCGAGGAAAGAAGGGGGTGAGACCCGGGGACCCCGGGGCTTACCACTACGAGCTCCGAGGAGAGGAAGTCCTCCTCTCTGTGTCTGCCCGCCCTCACCTCCACGCCCATCGCCGCGAGGCCCTCCGCGCCGGGGAGCTCCCCGGAGGGCCTTATATCGGTAGCGGTCACCGAGGCGCCGCAGCGCGACAAGAACCTCGAGACCGACAGGCCGGTCCTTGCGAGCCCCACGACCAGGGCCCTGACCCCCTTGAGGGCCTCCCGGGGGTCCTCCACCCCACCCCGGGCCTCGAAGGCCTCCTTTAAAACGGCTTTTTTCTCGGGCAATGCCATCTCCGAATACCCCCCGATGGAGCTCATCTGAGCTTAAGTGTGCTTACGGCCACAAGGGCCAGTATGATGGCGATTATCCAGAACCTGACTATGATCTTCGGCTCGGGCCACCCCTTGAGCTCGAAGTGGTGGTGTATGGGGGCCATGGCGAAGACCCTTTTCCCGGTGAGCTTGAAAGAGCCCACCTGGAAGATTACGGAGAGCGCCTCTATGACGAAGATCCCCCCCACGAGGAGGAGAAGCGCTTCGTGTTTCGTCATCACTGCGAGCGTCCCGAGCGCCCCGCCGAGGGAAAGGGAGCCCACGTCTCCCATGAAGACCTGCGCCGGGTACGTGTTGAACCACAGGAATCCGAGGCTCGCCCCCACCATGGCCCCGGCAAAGACGGCGAGCTCCCCGGCCATGGGCACGTGGAGGATGTGGAGGTAGTTCGCTATCTTTATGTGCCCGGAGAGATAAGCGAGGAGCATGTACGTGGCCGCGGCTATGACCATCGGCCCTATGGCGAGCCCGTCGAGCCCGTCCGTAAGGTTCACCGCGTTCGAGGTGCCGACTATGACGAGCATCACGAAGGGGATGTAAAACAAGCTCAAGTCGAACTGAACGCTCTTGAAAAAGGGGATCGTTACCACGGTATCGAACTCCGTGTAATAGAGCGCGACGGCGGCGGCGGCGGCCACCGCCGTCTGCGCGAGAAACTTCGTCGAACCCTTGAGCCCGCCCTTGTTCCTCTTTATGACCTTCAGGTAGTCGTCCACGAAACCTATAATGCCCATCCCCACGGTCACGAAGGCGACGACCCATATGTAAATGTTGCCGAGGTTCCCCCAGAGGACCACCGAGAGTATCACCACCATGAGTATGAGCGCCCCTCCCATGGTGGGGGTGCCGGTCTTGTTTGCGTGGTTCGGGGGTCCGTCCTCTCTTACCACCTCCCCTACGTTCATGCTCTTGAGTTTCCTGATTACGTAAGGCCCTATTATGAAGCTCAATACCAGTGCCGTCAGTGCCGCGTATATTGTCCTGAAGGTTATGTATTGAAATACATTGAATACGGTGTGGTGCTTCGCAAGAGGAAATAAAAAATAGTAGAGCATCTTTTTCTAAACACGACCCGACCCTTAACCGCAGGCCTCGTGTATTACCTCCACAGGGTCCTTCAACCCCTCTACGATGTCCTCGAGCCCCACTGCCCTCGAGCCCTTTACAAGTACGAAATCGCCCTCTTTTATCAAAAACCCCTTAAGTGCCCCGAGGGCCTCCTTCTTGCCCTCGAAGCAGTGGGCCCTCCTCGAGTCGAACCCTGAGGCTACCGCCCCTTCTATCACCTCCCTCGACCACTGCCCCACGGCCACGATCACCTCTATGCCGAGCTCGGCGGCAACTCCACCCGCCTCCCTGTGGAGCCGGGCCGATGCGGGGCCGAGCTCCAACATGTCGCCGAGTACGGCTACCTTTCTGCCGGAGGCGCCCGCGAGGGCCTTCAGTGCCGCGGCAACGGAGTCCGGGTTCGCGTTATAGGTGTCGTCAAGGACGGTAAAACCCTTGAGGCTTACTACATCCATGCGTCTCTTCACCCCGGGGCACGTACTGAGCCCTTCGGCTATCTCATTGGGGGAGGGCCCGAAGGGAAGAGTGGCCGCTACCGCTGCAAGGGCGTTCGTTACGGCCAATAGCCCGGGGGTCTTGAGCCTCGCTTCCACGGCCTCGCCCCTCACGTCCAAGACCACCTCCACACCCTCGAGCCCATCGAATATTTTATAGCTCTTGACCCTTACGTCGGCCTCCTTGCTGAGACTGTAGGTTATCCTCTGCCAGCCCCCGCCGGCCCTGCCCGAGGCGGCCCTTACGATATGCCCGTCGTCGAGGTTTACGACCCTTACGCAGCCGGGCCCCGGGCTCCTGAAGAGCTCGCCCTTGGCCTCCGCCACCCGTTCAATCGTACCCATGGTCTCGAGGTGCCCCCTGCCTATGTTCGTAAGGAGCGCCACGTCGGGACTCGATATCTCTACGAGCCTCTCCATCTCTCTTGGCTCGCTTATGCCGAGCTCCACCACGGCGGCCCGGTGAGCCGCCTCGAGGCCCGCTATCGTCAAGGGGAGGCCCACGAGGTTGTTCCTGTTTCCCTCGGTCTTGAGAACCGTCCGCGACCTCTTGAGTATCGAGGCTATCATCTCCTTCGTGGTGGTCTTGCCCGTGCTCCCGCTTACGGCCACGAGGGGGACATGAGCAAACCGCCTCCTTATGTAAGAGGCGCAGTCGCCGAGGGCCCTCAGGGTGTCGCCCACGACTATGATGTTCGCCGAGCCGGGAAGGTCCATCCCCTCGGTAGTCTCCACGACGGCGCCGAGGACCCCCTTTTCAAGGGCGTCGCGCACGAATACGTGGCCGTTGTAGTTAGGGCCCCTGAGGGCGAAAAAGAGCTCTCCCGGACGTATCGTCCTCGAGTCCGTGGATATCCCGCGCACGTCCACTACGCTCAACCCCTGGACGAGGGCGCCTCCCGTGGACTCTGCTATTTCTCCAATCTTCATCTCTTCAACTCATCGCGGCGAGCGCGCTCCTCAGGACCTCTGTATCGTCGAAATGGACCCTTTTGGGGCCTATTATCTGATAGTCCTCGTGGCCCTTGCCGGCTACGAGCACCGTATCTCCCTGGCGGGCTGCGGTAACGGCCTTCCTTATCGCATCAGCCCTTTCGGGTATGACCATGTAGCCCTTTTCGTCGGAAAAAAACTCATCGGCGTCGTACTTCCTCACGCCCTTAATGCCCGCCTCTATCTCCCCTATGATGGAGAGCGGGTCCTCGTCCCTCGGGTTGTCGGAGGTTATGACGGTCAACGCCGAAAAGCGCGCGGCCGCCTCCCCCATCCGGGGCCTCTTGGTCCTGTCGCGGTTTCCGCCGCAGCCGAAGACCGTTATGATCCTCCCGGTGGTAATGCCGGCGAGGGTTGCCAGAGCGCGTTCGAGGGCGTCGGGGGTGTGTGCGTAGTCCACGTAGGCGTTGAATAAATTCCCGGGCCCGGAGACCTTCTCGAGCCTTCCCGGGACCCTTTCGAGCGCAAAGATGCCCCTCTCCACCGCCCGGGCGTCTATCCCGAGAACGATGCTCGCCGCTATCGAGGCGAGTATGTTCTGGAGGTTGTAATCGCCCACGAGCACAGAGGAGACCTCCACGGGGCCGGCGGGAGTGGCCACAAGGGCCCTGATACCATCTTCCGAGAGCTTATACCAGAGGGGGTGGACTTCGGCGCCTTCCGAGAGAGAGTAGGTCACGGCGCCGGGGGCCTTGGTAAGGGCCCTGTCGGCCCAGGGGTCGTCCCTGTTCACCACGGCCCTCCCGCCCTCTTTCAAGAGACCGAAGAGGAGGGCCTTCGCGTTGAAATACTCCTCCATCGTTTTGTGGTAGTCGAGGTGCTCTGGCGTGAGGTTCGTAAAAACGACGCAGTCGAAGCCGCACCCGTTGACCCTCTTCTGCTCGAGGGCGTGCGAGGAGACCTCCATGGCGCAGTGCGTCACCCCGGAGTCGGCCATCTCCTTCAATATCCCCTGGAGCTCGGGGGCCTGGGGGGTGGTGTGCGGCGCCGGGTATACCCTTGTACCGTACCTGTAGTTGACGGTGCCGACAACCCCGGCGGAAAAGCCCGCCTCGGAGAAGATCGCCTCGAGGAGATAGGTGGTCGTGGTCTTCCCGTTCGTTCCTGTGACGCCCACGAGGGCGAGCCTCTTCGAGGGCTCGCCGCTGAGAAGAGAGGCAAGCCCAGAGAGGGCCTCCCTGACGTCGGGCACGATTATCATTGGGACCGCTCCTTCGCCCCTTATGTCGGTCTCTCTCTCAGTTAGGATGCACACGGCACCCCTCCTTACGGCGTCCTCTATAAAGTCGTTCCCGTCAACGTGCTCTCCCGGGAGCGCGGCGAAGAGGACCCCGCCGCCCCTTATGCTCCTCGAGTCGCAGGATATCCCCGTTACCTCCACGTCAGCCGGGTCCAGGACCCTGCAACCCTTCAAATGTCTCTCTATAAGCTCAAGCCTCATAACCTGCCCGTGCGCAAAAAACCTGAACCCTCGCCCTTGAAAGAGGGGGCTCCAATAAAGCCGGATGGCGTGAATACTACAGTCTAACAGAGCCGGGAAAGCCGTTTATGTGATTTAAGTCTCACTTGCCTGGGAGCGGGTGTCTTTGAGGTAGAATCGCAGGAGCGGTCCAAAACCTTTTTCCCCTTAAGCGATACATTTTCTCACAACATCCGCCCGGTTTCAAATATGTTTTTTTGGAATTTCCGCTCTCCCCCCCCTCCCCCCCACCCCCCGCCCGGGGCATCCCGGTCCCCCAAAATCTCTACCTTAACCACACCCTTACCGTCGTATTCTTCCCGAGTTTCCCTCCCGCCTCAGGGCTCTGCTTTATGGCCACTCCACTTCCGGTCACGTCCACGGGGACCCCCACTGACTGGGCCGCCCTCAGGACCATCCTCAGGGATTTTCCACTGAAGTCGGGAACGACCCCGGGGGCCGCTCCGTCGACTTTCACTTCGCCGTAACTGAACGGTTCGCTCTGCCCGGCATCGAAGCTCGCAAGCCTTACCTTAGAGGCCGCAGGCACAACCGCGGGAGCCACGGGGGCCGCAGGGGCCGGAGGGGCCTGGGAGGCCGTGGAGGTCCGGGGGGCCTGGGGGGCCGCCTGGGGGGCCTGGGGTTCGGAGTATATGCCGAGATATGAAAGGCTCTCTGAGGCGATCTCCCTGAAGACCGGGGCGGCCACAGTCCCCCCGTGGTAGACCCCCTCGGGCTCGTCCAATGCGACGAATATGGTGAGTTCCGGGTCCGAGGCCGGGACGAAGCCGAGGAAGGAGGCCATGAAGGCGCCCCTCTTGTAGCCGCCCTTTTCGAGGTCGGGTTTTTGCGCCGTGCCGGTCTTTCCCGCCACTTCGAAGCCTTCGACGGCCCCCCTCGTGCCAGTGCCCCCGGCCTCGGTTACGCCGACGAGCATTTCCGTCATCCTCTGCGACGTCTCGGGGGATATGACGCGACCGAGGATCTCCGGGGCGGACTCCTTTACAACCTTGCCGTCGGGGGTCTTTATGCCCTTTACGATGTAGGGCTTCATCATGTACCCCCCGTTGGCGATGGAGGACATGGAGGCCGCAAGCTGGAGAGCGGTGGCCGATATCCCCTGCCCGAAGGATACCGTATGAAGAGTCACTCTCGACCAGTCACTGTAGTGTCTGAGCGAACCCGAGGTCTCACCTGGAATGTCAACACCCGTTTTCGAGCTGAAGCCGAACCGCTTCATGTACCTGTACAGCCGCTCTTCACCCAGCCGCTCTCCAATTTTCGAGGCCCCTATGTTGCTTGAAAACTTTATTATCTTCGGCACCGTGAGCCACCCGTGCTTTTTCACGTCGTGAAAGACACGGTCGGCCACCCTGTATTTTCCGTTCTCGCAGAAGAATATGTCGTCGGTGTTTATAACGCCCTCTTCCAGGGCCGCGGCCACGAGGAACACCTTCATTACGGACCCCGGCTCGAAGGTGTCCGTAACCGCCCTGTTCCGCTTCGAGGAGGACGGGTACTCCTTGAACCTGTTCGGGTCGAAGGTGGGAAGGTTCGCCATGGCGAGTATCTCGCCGGTGCGCGGGCTCATGACTACGGCCATGCCGCCATCGGCCCCTGAGCCCTCGACGGCCTTTTTAAGGGCCTTCTCCGCTATGTACTGGATTGTCTTGTCGATCGTGAGCTCTACCCTCATCCCCTCGAGCGGCACGGTCTTGTCCGTGTCCTCGTAGATGAGGAGCCTGCCCATGGCGTCCCTGTCGCCGGTAATCTTGCGGGTGGCGCCCCTCAGGAAGACGTCGTAATAGATCTCCACGCCCTCGAGCCCCACGGAGTCCACCCCGGCAAAGCCGAGGAGGTTGGCGGCAAGGGTCCTGTTCGGATAGTAGCGCCTGCTCTCCTTGACCAGGCCCACGCCCCCGAGGCCCTCTATCTCCTCCCTGCGGGAGTCGTCAAGGTCGACCTGCCTCTTGATCCATACGAACTTCTTATCCGACCTGAGTTGTCTCTCGAGCGTGCTCCAGCTGACACCGAGCACCTTCGCGAGCACTCTCGCCGTGGTCCTCGGTGATTTTATCCTGTTGGGCTGAGCGTAGACGGAGTCGACATCTATGCTTACGGCGAGCTCCCGCGAGTACCTGTCGTAGATGTCCCCCCTCTTCGACTGTACCGTGATGGTCTTTATGTGCTGGTTCGCGGCCATCTTCTTCAGTTCCGGGCCGTCCATGACCTGAAGCTGAAAGGCCCTGGCGAATATGGCCCCGAAGAAAAGGAGAAAGAAGATGAGCACCAGGAATATTCTGAACCTGAGATAGGAACGCTCTTCCTTTTTCATCTGACCCTGACAATCTGCTCACCCGTGGGGTGCACGAGCCCGAGCTCCCCGGAGGCGATGCCCTCTATCCGCTCGGGGCTCTTGAGTTCCATGAACTCGAACTTCAGGCGCTTGTTCTGCTCTATGAAGGCGTCCCTGTCGAGGTTCGCACTGGATATCTCGTAGCCGGTATTGACTACCGCAAGCCTGCACCAGATATAGAGGAAGAGGACGCTGATGAAGATAAGGGCGGCGAGGACCGTCGAGTAGAGGAAGCTTAAGTCCCTTAAGTTCCTCCTGACCCTTACGTTCTGCGAGGTTAGTACTCCGGGAATACCAGTCTTATTGGTCGCCGAATGTGCCACCAGAGCCTCCCCCTGCCCCCATGGATGATTGTTTGGTTCCGAAAGAGCGGCGGCCCTTTAGAGCTTTTCCACCGCCCTGAGCTTGGCGCTCCGTGCTCTGGGGTTTGAAGAGACTTCCTCCGGCCGGGGGGCGACGGCCTTTCGGGTGAGGAGTATTGCGGAAGGTTTTTGGCCGCATACGCACCTCGGAATTTCCCTCGGGCATACGCAGCCTGTGGAGCTTTCTCTGAAAGCGCTTTTCACGATCCTGTCTTCGAGTGAGTGGTAGGATATGACGACCAATCGCCCCCCTCCGGCCAGAGCCTTCAATCCCTCAATGAGTCCTGTCTGCAAGTTTTCGAGTTCGTCGTTTACCGCTATTCGCAACGCCTGGAACACCCTGGTCGCGGGGTGAATCTTCCGCGGCCTGAACTTTCCCGGTATCGCCTTCGCCGCTATTTCGGCAAGCTCGCCCGTGGTCTCCACGGGCTTTTCTCCTCTTGCCTCAACTATCGCTTTCGCTATCCGTTTGCTGAACCGCTCTTCGCCGTAGAGCCTGAACAACCTTGCGAGGTCTTCTGCTTCGAGCCCGTTTACGAGGTCAAAGGCCGATAGCCTCTGGTCCCTATCCATCCTCATGTCGAGCCTCGAGTCGGTCTTGAAGCCGAACCCCCTCTCGGGGGTCTCGAGCTGGTACGAGGATACTCCGAGGTCGAGCAGGATCCCGTCTGGCGCCTTGATTCCGAGTCTTTTGAGGACCTCCCTTACGTTTTTGAAGTTTTCCCTTACGAGAAGAACCCTCTTCCCGAAAGGCTTTAGGAATTTATCGGCGTACCCAAGGGCGTCTTCGTCTCTATCTATGCCAACAAGAATTCCGTCGGGTGAACTTGATTTGAGGATTTCGCTTCCATGTCCGCCACCCCCGACCGTACCGTCCACATAGACGCCCCCGGGTTTACACCCAAGGTACTCGATAACCTCTCGCACCATCACGGGCCTGTGTTCGAAACCCATGCTTAAAGACCCAGGCGCTCAAGGGTGTTCACTATGTCTTCCTGCGAGGCCGTCTGCTCGGCCTTGTCCCACACCTCCTTGGACCATATCTCCAGGTGCCTGAATGCACCCACTACGACCACGTCCCTTTCGAGCTTCGCGTAGTCCCTCAGGGTCTGAGGGACGAGGATCCTGCCGAGCTTGTCTATGGGGCAGTCCGTTGCGCTCGAGTAAAAGAACCTTAAAAAGGCCCGCGTGTCCTTCTTGAACTCCGGTAGCCCCGAGACCTTCTCCTCGAGTTTCTGCCACTCGGCAAAGGGGTAGGCGATGAGACACCCGTCGTAGGTGGTTATGACGAGCCGCGAGTCGTATCGCTCGCTCAACGTCTCCCTTATCTTCGAAGGGATGCTGAGCCTGCCCTTCGCGTCTATCGAATGTTCGTACCTGCCCCTGAACATCTCTTCCTATCGGGGAAAACTCTCCGCAGGGAATAGTCTCCCCAAAACTCCTTTCAAGAACCTCATGCCCTTTTCTGTAGGTCGCTTCGTTTATGGTGCCCGCTCCCCGGAAAATCATTTTATGCCCCGTGAATAGTCCCCCTTCCCACTCATGGGGGCTCTTATACCACTTTATACCACTTTATGCCACACAACTATAGTCCCGATAAAAAGTTTTGTCAAGGGGTTTTTTTATTTTTTTGTGTAAAAAAACTGAGGGGAACTTTTTGAAAAAAGTTCCCCTCATACTCCCCTCAAAAACTTTTGGCTATCCCGGGGAGGCAGACCCCTCGGGAGAAATCCCCTTAAGAGGGGGTCTGCCTCCCA
>Ga0209342_10007181_pt1 | contig 11223 bp, 18 predicted proteins | sample RifCSP16_2_FD_184023 | JGI IMG/M metagenome (GOLD analysis project Ga0209342, IMG submission 184023) | Soil microbial communities from Rifle, Colorado - Rifle CSP2_sed 16_2 (SPAdes) (version 2) | ecosystem: Environmental > Terrestrial > Deep subsurface > Rock core/Sediment | place: Rifle... | reverse complement strand
CAGCTGCACACGCCGGACAGTAAGCGAACCACTGGATGTCGGAGAGCGGAAACGAAGTCGAGAGCATACCGCCTTCGCCCACGTTCTCGCACGCCAGCGCCAAAAGGCGATCCAGCGAGGACGCCGAAGCGATGCGTCGTTCGCATCCGTCACAATAAAGGCGATGAACGCTTTTGCGAGAGATAAGAATCATGCGTATTTCCAAAAGGCTGGGCGCCCGTTCCAGTTTTTAGTCGGGATTTTCTGGTATCCGAGTGTACGCAGATGGGTATTGAATATACGCCCGTATTGCTTACCTGGTATGCCTTCATACAGCTCGAAGTGTCCGAAGGATGTTGAACCAAACGAATTGGCGATTAGGGCATATCTTGGTTGGCGCCGAAAAATCGTTTCGGCGTGAAGCCTAGGGTTTTCAAAGTGCTCAAAGTACTCCGAGGCAAAGACCAAATCAATGGCGTCGGGGACCTCTGCGATATTCTCGACCATGAGAAAATTCGCTGCTTGGGCAACGTGCTTACAGATCTCATACTGTTTTGTATTTTTGAGATTTGTCCCGTAGACTTGTGCGGTCGGAAACAGGGTCTTTAGCTTGGCTGTAAAACCGATCCCACACCCGACGTCTACAATGCAGTGGGGTTCTCCGATCATGGATAGGATACTTCGATCGCCTAGGGATTTAGGGGACTGACAGCTTTGCAAATATCCACGAGAGTAAACAACCCAACAGGCAAAAACATCAGCGATGATGAATACATCGTCGTACAGGGCATAGTTAGGAGTTCCGCTCCGTACTGACGTGTACCAGGCCTGTTCTAGGTTTTGTAATTGACGCATTTGGGAGCGCAAGATAGCGGATCCTGAATAGTATCGCACGGCGGTTCGAGCTAAACGAGTAAAATCGTCTTTATTGCAGCCGAACAAATTATATACCGTCTGGGTTAGTTCACTTAGGGCTTGCTCGTCTTCCTTACGAAGGGCGCGAATAGCAGCCCACTCAGTAAATGTTGGTTCCATTATAGCCTTCCTCTTTCTTATTGATTTCCCCGGGGTGGGGAAGGAGGAGGAGGACCCCACCCCGGGGTAGTTCAACCGACCGGCGGTTTACCGTTGTCCGGGCCGACGGCCGGGGGAACCCTAGACTAGACGCCGGCGGCCAGTCGCTTGGCGGCCTCGTCAAGTGCGGCGGCCTCGACCTTGATCGGCGACACCGTTGGGACGAAGAACATCACGTTGTTCTTGCCGGCGGACTGTGCAGACTTCAGGGTCAGGGCTACGTTCCCCAGACCTCCCCGGGCCACGGCGGTGTTGAAGATGCGTCCCGCACGTTCGGCCGAGCGGCGAAACCGCAGGGTGGCCAGGGTCCCGTGCGTCACGGAGTACACGACGTACCGGTAGACCTTGGTGCATTCCGGCGCCTTGCGGTGCTCCTTGTCGCCGGTCCATTCTCGCAGCTGGCAAGTGTCCCCATTCGGACACTCGATGGTCTTGGTGTCGTCTTCCGGGTCCCTGTGCTCGTATGCCTTGGCATACAGTAGGGGGACGACGGTCACCTCGTTTTCGGGTGGAAATCCAAGGATCAACCACTGCCCGGGCGTTGCCTCCCGCTGCTGAACCTCGGGCGTCAGGCCCTGGGCCAGTCGCAGGTTGGGGATGAACACGTCGCCAGAGTCGAAGTCCGGAGCGCCGCCCGCGTACCCCTGGATGGCGGTCGTCTGGGCCTCGTGCTCGGCGGGAACTGCTGCATCTCCGTCCACCATGTCGTCAAACTTGTCCTTACTCATTTTGTCTCCTCGACGATTTGTCGAATTTTTGCCAGCTTCTCTCGGTGAGCGGCCAACCGTTCTTCGTGACCTGTTTTCCACCTGTAGACGTAGGCCGGGTGGTCGATCTGAATTACCTCATTGACACCTCCGACGTGATACTTGATCCATCGTGCGGCGTTGTTTCCGCACGCCACAAGCAGTCGGCGATCAGATAGGGTCTGGGGTACGCATTCCGCCGCGTTCGTCCATCCGCACTGTAGGGCCGCGATTCCTAGGTCTCGCCCCAGCATGGTGCACAGACGGGACGTCATCGGCAAAAAGCCACCCGGCGTTGTTTCTTTCTTTGAACGTTCGTCCCCGACCACGACCACGGGCGCGTTGGGTGGTCCCCCGTAGAAGGGGAGCCCTATCTGCCGGTCGATCGTGTTCTGTTCTTGAAAACGGGCCGCTGTCCATAGGGAGGAAGCAACGGCTTCGTGAAACAGGGGATCGTGCAAAAGGTTGATGAGAACGTCGTACCCAAACTCCAGTCCGTACCGGGTGAAGGCTGCTCGAACCTGAAGCTGATCGTCCGGGTGCAGAAGAATTGCTCCAACGCCGACCGCCCTTAGGGCTCGTCCGTAAATCCATTCACCCAACCATGGGTCCGCTTGGAGCCGATTGTCCACACTACCGTACACGCTACGACTCGGCCAGCCGTGGTCCCACACGACGCACGGATGTTCCCGGAGGTCAGCCAGGAGGGTAGGGCCGTACTCCCGGTCGTCCTGGGTCGGTTCCCATCTTCGAAGAAAGGCGCCCCGATCGGCTAGCCGGTCGAGGACCAGGGTCTTGTTTACGTTGTCTGATCCGTCCAGTAGGATGAACAAGCTGCCTTCTCCTGAATTCATTCTATCACGTTTCGGATATTTGTAAACAGGGAAAGGGGGGACGGGACGACCCAATTTCCTGGGCCGTCCCGCCCGTCTTATGCCGCTACCCTGGCGGCTAGGCCCTCGGCCGTGGGAACAATGAAGCGCCGTCTTTGCGCAGCCAGTACCGGACAGTCGTGGATGCGGTGCCAACCTTCGTCATCGTCGATCCCTAACCAAAGTAGTGCTACCTTGGTTAGATTGGAGGGGACGCCCTCGCCCTCTTCATCGATGTCGTCGAGTACCCAGGCAAGCATGCTCATGCTAGAGCTCCCTCTTCTTCAACGGCGACTGACTGGTCACCATGCTTGATGCCGTGGTTCTGCCCGGTGCAGATGCAGTGACACGGCGTCGTGGGGTCGGCCCTCTTGCAGTTCTCGACGCATAGGCCGGTCTCCGACACGGTGTCGGGTCGGAGGTTGGCGTCGCACAGGCGGCCGTCCACGATGACGAACGCCTTCTTGTGGTTTCCGCCGCGATAACCCTTGAAGCCAGAATGACTGGCGATGTCACCGACCCACACCGACCGATGGTCCTGATGGTAGATCACCCAGCGATCCATCGGCGCATCACCTCCCTCAGGGACGGGCTGCCGCCCTCCGACAGCGGTCGGGTCCTGCCGAATTGAACCTCGTCGTCGATCTCGACGAGGGGAGTGCCGAGGTTCCACCCGACGAAGCCCGGCATCTCCTGGGGGTGAACGTCGAACTTGCGCTCGACCGACGTGGTGGGGTTGCAGTAGTACCAGACCGGTGGTGAAAATCTCAGTACGCTCATTGCAGTTCCTCCTTTGTTTGGTGGGGCCCGGGGCGGACTGCACCCCGGGCCCCTGGCGGAATTTGGGCTACTCGTCCAGTGCCTTCTCGATCTGCACCGTGAGTTTCTTGGACAGATGGAGCAGGTTCTTCAGTACCACCCTACCCCCGCCTCTATCCTCTTCCGACTTGGCGATCGACGCCACGAGCGCCGATGCCGCCTTCAGTCCTTCCTCCGCGAGCATCGATTGCGGGTCCTTCAGCCAAGAGAAGTGGGTCTTGACCACCCGCCCGGGCGCCTTGGCCTTTTTGTCGGGCCGGCGTGCCGGGAGTACGGCGTGGGCGTTGAGGATGGAGTCCTTGTCCTGCTTCAGCAACGCCGTAACCGCCTTGGGTCCGCCGAGGTCCTGGGCGCGCCTGGCGACCTCGGCCACCATGCGGGTGTCGCGGGCGGAGAGCTTGTCCTTGGCGGCCTTCTGAAGAACCTGCCCGGCCAGCTTGAGGTCGCCGCCGGTCCCGGCCTTGGCCTCCCGAACCGCGTACTCGGTTATATCGCGCGATATATTTCCCAATTCGGGGTCCAGCATGTTGAGATAGGCGCCGACCCAACTTTGAGCATGTCCCAACTTCCTGGCGAGCACCTCCTGCGTGCACCCCGTCGTCTCGATGATCGCCTGCAGGGCATTGGCCACGTCGATGGCAGCCATGTTCTCCCGGACGACGTTCTCGATCAGGCTCTGCGTCAGCAGGTCGCCGTCCTCGCCGGTGACCACCAGTGCGTCGACCTCCGTCATCCCGGCGGCCTTGGCGGCCTGGACCCGACGGTGCCCGTACACTAGGACGTACGCCCCGTTGTACGCCCGAACCTTGACCGGCACGAGCTGGCCCACCTCTCTCAGGCTGGCCTCGAGCTCCTCGAGCAACTCGGGCGACATTGATTTGCGAACCCTTTCCGACAGGCCTTGGATCTTGTTGAGCGGAATCTTTTGCAGTTCCATTCATATCTCCTTTTGCGTGGTGGTGGGGGCAGGGGATGGACCCCTACCCCCAACCGTATCGGATCGAACTACACTGTTCTGATGGCCTCGGCGAACGCACGGACCTTGGCCTGCGCCCGTCCGCCGAATAGTGCGGCGACCAGGATGTCGCCCTTCCCCTCACGGTAATCTTCGAGCTCGACCACCGCGTTGTACGCCGCCCAGGCAGTGCCGCCCAGGCCTGGGAACTCGTCTCCGAACTTCGTGTACAGTTTCAGCGCGGCGTCGCGGAGCTGCTGTGCCCTCTCTAGCCCGTGCTGGACACCGTTCTTGGCATCGTGCAGTACAGCAGCGTCGGCAGAGGAAAGCTGAACGTCCGTGCCGAATAGCTCTTGTGCCAGCATTGCCTTTTCTCCGACCTTGGGGTCCGGGTAGGCGGATCGCAGGATGCCCTCCAAGGCGTCGGTATTCAGCAACGCTTTGGCCAAGCGATCGAACTCTGCCAGGGTCCTGCCTTGGGCCTGCTCGAGCTGCTTGATCAGTCCGACGCGAAAACCGAGCTGACCGGCAACGGACTTCGTGTGGATGATCCGCGCCTGCACCGTGGCCTGCCGCAGCCCGGTGACGAGCGTATTCTGGCAGACCACCCGCACGGGAGTGAAGGCGATCTTGAGCGAAGTACCGCCGTCCTTCGTATCCGTTACGAGGAAGTACCGATGGATCCGCTCCGTACCGTTCCCGTTGCCCAGTACCGTTTCACCGGCGTCCAGTACCAGGAACATCGTCTTGCCGGCGTCCAGGGCGCCGATCGTCTCGACTGGCCACCGCTCGGTCAAAGGGTCGAGGGCGGCGCCGATGTCCGTGTTCTGGATGACGGTATAGCCCTCGCCGGCCCAGCCGAAGCACCGGTACTGGTCGTCATCCGGCGTCGGCTCGCGCACGATCGCCACGCGCCCTTCGATCGGTCTCCATCCGGCCGGGATTGTGATCCCGGCGTCGGAGGTAAACGCCGGCGCCTCGAACCCGATGGGTCGGGTTACCACCTGGAAGTGCAGGCAGGCGGCCGTCACCGCCTCGAGCGCCCCGAGAGGAGCGTCGAAGGTTCGACCCAGCCCGTGCCAGGCCGGTTCGCGTCTCCCGAGGAAACGCGCCCCAAAGATGTTCGCAGACATGTGTTGCCCTCCTTTTTGGGCAGGTCCGCCCAGCGCCGCACCGGTGCCGTCACCGGTGCGGGACCTCGATGGACCTGGTTGAAGGTCTACCGTCCTAGCGGCACGCACTGACCGCCCATGCAGCTTGTGAGCGCCTGGGCCTGTTTCTGGCTCAGAGGCCTGCCCGGAAGGTTGCTCACGGCTACCCAGCCCAAGCATCGGAACTGAGATTCCTTGGCCGGGGGGTACCAGCTCGATCCCTCGTTGGGATCCATGTCGGATCGCAAGGAGTACGATGCGAACCAAGCGTCCTGTCCGTCAGGTCCTACCAGGTGCCACAGCCAGCCGCACGGATCCTGGTGACACTGCTTTGGCTCCGGGGTCGACTCCGGCGTCACCGTCGGAGTACCGCCCACCCCAGTTGGCGTAGGAGAAACATCACCCGGAGTAGACGTCGCTGTTTCGGTAGCTGTGTCTCCAGGCGTCGGAGTTGACTCTGGCTCTGTGGGACTGGCGGTAGGAGTCTCACTTGGCACCTCCGTCGGCTCGATGTTTACCGTAGCGGTAAAGATAGGCGTTTCGGTAAAGATCGGCGTCTCACTTGGCGCCTCTGTGGGAAGTACGCAGGCCCCGAAGTAGTCCTGCTCGTGCCCGGCTTGGGGTGTGCCGTCCTCGTTGAAGTGCCCGCCCGGCCCGTAAACCGCTGGGTACGGTAGCGTCAGGGTGACGTAGTTGGCCGGGTCGGACGCAAGTCCGGCCACATGGCAGATAGTGAACGTCTCTGGCGGACCACCCGCCTCCGCCCGAAGCAAGCTGGCTGCCAGTACAGCGAGGATCAGGATCAGACCCACCACAATCCACGATCGTTTCGTCATTCGTATTCTCCTTTCGGGCCGGACTGCCCGCGCCCTCCCCCGAGCGGAACTCGGGGGAGGTGGCTGGAAGTCCTACTTGCAAGGATCGCCTCGGGTCTGAAGATAAGAACCTCTGGACTGTTGGAAGACTACAACTTGACTTCCTGGTTCAACGGATGCCGGGAGAGTTCCAACAATTTTGATTAGTGTTCCAGACCCCGATCCAGTTGTCTTTAGGGTAGCAGGATAGATCTTGATGACCACCCTGCATTCAATCAGAAACGGCGGCATCGGGGTTGGGTCCGCCCAACGCCAGCCCCCCAGCAGACAGGTCTTTACCGCGTCACCCACGCTGTTCGGAAGGTGTATCTCGTTGATGATTTGGTGAGCTAGGATGCCCTCGTCTCCCTCCGGTACTGTAAGGGTATCCCAGTTCAGTTGGCACAGCGCAGGATCCAGAATTGGAGCAGCCTTGGGACCACAAGCCGCCAACATCGGTACAAATAGTGCAAGGGCCAACAGCAGCTTCTTCACGTCAACTTCCTCCTTTGGGCCGGTGCGCCCATCCCTGCCGCTGAGCCTCGAGGTTCAGCGACAGTGCATCGGCGGGCCGACGGGTCATTGAACGGGAATGACCAACCCGAGTTCGATCTGCTTGACCAGGATCGGTGGGGCGCAGGCGACGCATGCCAGTTTGCCGTCCCACCAGATCCTCTCGCTGTCCGGCACGGGGTAGATGTATCTGCCCTCGCCGGACGGAACGTGTACCCCACAGAACCCGCATTTGCGGGCCCGGGCGCGCCTTCCGGTTGGTTCCTCGCCTCCGTCCTCTTCGACGACCTGGTGAACGCCGCGGAGGACCCGGACGATGTCCCTGCTGGTGACCGCCTTCGCGTCCGGCACGTACCTCCCACGCATGGCCTTTGGCAGGTCGTAGTGCGCGTGCCTGGAGCCCGTGTGGAACATCCGGCGCCGGATACCGTGGGACCCGGCGAACTCGTGCAGTTCGTGCAGGCCCTTGTCCGACACGACGTGGACGCCGTCCGTGTAGATGGTCACGGCGTCACCGGGTGCCGTTCGGTGAACGTCCTCATCCAGTGCGTCAGGACCCTGGCGGCCAGGGGCCCGGCAAGGTCGAAGGTGTTCATCAGGTACGGACGGGCCCCGAACATGTTGGTGATCCCGGACTCTCGGAGTTCGTCCAGGTACTCCAACATCTCGTCGAGCTGCCCCTCCACCTGTGCGTTGAGTTCCAAGTCGGGGAGCATCAGTCCACCACCTTCTCGTTCGGATTGAGCCGCACGAGGATACGACCGAGTCGCTTGTGTCCGGTCATCTTGTAGTGCTTCTGCCACCAGGTGATCACGTCGGACGCCAGCGGGGTGTGCGCCCGAGCACCTTCGCCGTTGAAGAGCTCCATCAGTTCTTCCTCGGCGACTGTTGCAGCCTCGTCCATTCGTATCTGATCTACTGTTGGTTCCTTGGCCATATCTTCATTCCTCCTGTTGGGTCGTGGTACCCATGCCGTGCCGAAGGGCTACCCCCGCCCGGTATAGGGTTGGGGTTCTGTCTTCGACACGGCCGAGGGTCACGACTTGACGTCCTCGATGGCCACCACCGGGGTGGTAATTATCGTTCGCCCCGCGCCGTACCGGATTTCCATGCTCAGGCCGTACACTACGCACTTGGTACGGATGGGTCCGCCCGGGCGGTATACCGCACCGTTCAGTTGGCCGGCCACAATCACGCGGACGCCGTTGCTGCCGAACACTGCGCCGTCCGTCCGAACAAAGTAGGTCGAACCGCTTTCCGTGATAATCCGGGCGCCCGGGTCGCCCACCTGCCAGAAGTCCTCGTCGAGTCGAAGCTTGGCAACGAGTTCTGGGTGCAGGCTGCTAATCGCTTGCTCCGCATTCTGCTGGGGGTCAACAGGAAACTCCATGACGTGCCTCCTTTGTTCGGGCTCGACTGCCCGCGTCCTTCCCCGAGACCAGCTTGGGGAAGGTGGCCGTCAGTCGAACTACGGATACCTAAGTCGCACCTGTGTGCCGCCCCATTCCTGAAGATCGGCGGCCTCGAGGATCGCCGGCGTCGTGGACTGGTTTGCGTCCACCCACCCGCCCGTGACCCGCACCCATCGTTCGGGCCGTTCGTGCGCCTTCCTCGCCTCGGCGTAGGCCGCGTCGTTCGCTTCGTCGTCCCTGAATTGATCCTCGCCGTAGTTGCCGGTGATGTGCCGATCTAGCGCCGCGCTCTCTCGTGCGTTCATGGTCACGTCTCCTATTCGGGCTTGGGTCTACCGGACGTTTGTGGCCGCTCACCCAAACAGCTCGTCCATCTCCTGGCCGATGCACTTCGAGCAATCGGCTACTTCGTGGTCTACGCCATGCTCACAAGTCATGTCCCCGCTGGGGTCCTGCTCGGGTGCTTCGTTCAGTTCGTCGAGATCGAGTTGCTGTGACACGGTATTTCTCCTTTTACCGGGAATGTCCCGGTCGGGGTGATACCTGACAATGGGACGTTCCCGTGGGTCGCTCCTCCACCGTCAGTATCACCCCGACCGGGGGCCTTCTATAATGGAAGGCCTTTCCGGTTTCACGTACGCCCAGGGGGATTGTGTTCCGTGGGCCGGTACCTACCTCCTGCCACCTGGGATCCCGTAGACCGAGGTTGCGGCTCTACTTCGACTGGTCCGGGGGTCCCTAGGACTTGCCGGGTCTCTGCAGGCCGGGGGCTCGATCAGAAGCCCAGGCTGGGGTCGGTCGGTTTCAATTGTTCAGGTTCGGCCCCGGTATCCCGGGGGTTCCAAGGTCGGTGCCTGTGGTTCCGTCCGCCCTGGCCACAACTATTCTATATCGGAAACTCCCAAGAGTAAACCCCCAGTTGTTGGTACCCCGGTACTATCCGCCCAGGGCAGGGTAGGCGACGGAACAACCGGCAGTTTCCCGACTGTTACCGGGGTTCTAGGGGGGACGTGACGAAACTACAGGGCCCCTCAAAGCCGATCACCTACGCCGGTTCTCTGGTACCAGGGGCAAAACAAAAACCCGGGGTCTGACGGAGATTTCCTCCCGACCCCGGGCAACCCAAGTTGCTAGTATTGAGCTTACTTGGGTTCGAGCTTCAGCCCGATCTGTCCGCCGATCAGCTTCAGCACGCTCTCCAGGATCAGATTGTACGCGACCATGGCGGCGCCGACGATGGGCGCAGCATAGCCAACGAACTCCTTGATCCAGGCGAAGATGGACTCGGCGTAGGCGGCAACATCACCCCCCGCAAAGACGGGAAAATGCGGAAACGCCCCGTCGACCTGGAAGTAGGCGACGGCTCCGGCCGTGGCGAGCACGACGAGAGAGACGGCAGCCCTGGACAGCTTCTTGCCCCCGGCGCCGATCACGGCGACGGCCAGCAGTTGCGCCAAGAGCGAGGCCACGAGACTGCCCGGGACCGCGAAGTACAGTGCGACCGAGATCAAGAGCAGTAGTGCAAGCGCGAGGTACTTCTTGACATCCTCTGCGTACATTTCTAAACCTCCGTGGGCCGGTGTGCCCGAGTTGCCAATTATTGTATCACAAACACGGTCTACAAAACGCCGAACATGCGGAGCAGACCCATGACGACCCCAACCACGATGACCAGGGCGGTCGCCCCGAAGATCCACTGGAGCAGGCTAATGCGGGCGTTGACGCCGTCTTTCAGGAGGTCGAGGCTGACGCTGATGCCCTTGAGCAGGCCCTTCACCTCGCCCATCTCGCTGTTCAGGACGATGATGTGCCCCTCGACGACCTGGGTCCGCTTCTCGAACCCGTCGATCGTCCGGCGCACCATCTCACCAGTGGACGATAGGGGCTCCATCTTGGGGTCCATCCCGGCCGTGATCGACCGCTCCCACTCGTCGTGGTCCCTTAGCGCCCTGAGGATCTCGGAGTTCGACACCGCCTTGGCGCGGGGCTTGGTCTTCACGGGTGCAGCTCCGGGTGTGCGGCCCACAGTCGACGTAGCTTCTCGTCGTCCGATGGCCCGGTAGGATCAGGAGTCGGCGGTGGGGTAGGATCACCGGAGGGCATGGACGCAATAAGCGCGTACTCTCCAGCGTGCTGCGGCTCGACCAGGTTTTGGTCCAACGACCACCAGTTGAGTCCGATCAGGCGCTCGCCCAAGAGCTTCTTCAGTTCGTCCACACCGGCCGCCACGCCGTCCGCCCTGGGCGTCCATCTGTGCTCCGTGTACGCGGGCATCCACGGAATCCAGGTCATGTCTGGACGCTTGGCCTTCACCAGCTCGACCTGGTGGCTCGCCACGTCCATCTGCATCTGGGAGCGCCAGGCTTCCGGCGTGTTCCATCCCTCCGGATAGAGTTGGTGGCATAGAAAATCGATGGCCGGAACGCTACCTATGTAGAAGTTCAACCACACCTGCCAGTGCATACCCACGTGGTAGTTCGTCCGGCGGTAAGAGCCCAGGCCGACTGGGCACTTGATACGCCCAGAGACCTTGTGTTCCGTCAAGCGCTTCAAGAAGCGCGGGAGGTTGGCGATGTAGTCCTCGACCCAGTGCCGCTCGGCGTCCAAGTAGATGGCCGTCGGGTTGTACCGCTCGACGTCGTCGGCGACGGCATCGGCGCACCGCTCCGGGTTGAAGAGGGAGACGATCGGCCAGAGCGACAAGTTCATCTCGTCTGGTAGAGCGGCGACCAACGCCGAGTGCCACTCCGGCCGGTAGGGGGCATAGAAAAGGGGCGTGCGGATGCAGACCTCGTCGGCACCGAGCACGACCAGGTGCGCCACCGTCTGCTCGACGGAGAGCTTGTTG